>Ga0207747_1000611_pt1 | contig 36872 bp, 58 predicted proteins | sample HigsolmetaGSP11D_FD_184839 | JGI IMG/M metagenome (GOLD analysis project Ga0207747, IMG submission 184839) | High solid enriched microbial communities from the Joint BioEnergy Institute, USA - SP1-1-D (SPAdes) | ecosystem: Engineered > Bioreactor > SSF (Solid state fermentation) > Aerobic >...
CCCAACGACCCAAGCCACCCCGGCCCATCTCTTTCCCCCGTTAATCTGAGAAAATAGCTGGCGAAGCCCTTGCTTTTTTGAGAGATTTGTGGTATAATAGAATTAGAGCGGTTGCACTTTCACTAAGGAAACCGTTACACTATCAACGAAGTCCAGGGGTTCACCGTTAACCTGTTAACGCGTTACACTTCTTCGAAGGTATTCCCCTAACATACTCCACGAGGAAACTCACAACTAATGAAGCCCATAAAACGCATCGCATTGAGTTCCCATAAAACGCGCTTCAGTGGGTTGTAGCCGCTCTCAATATTCAAGGGAGGAGGTGAAAGCCAATGCAATCGCAGGACAGACTCACAAAGTCAGAAAAGATCCGCAAATTGTATGACGCTGGACTCACAGTCGCAGAAATAGCGCAACTCATGGGAATTCGCTATCAATTCGCTTATAACGTCATATCCTACTATGTCCAGCAGAAAAAATTGGAGGTGTTGAAGAATGGCATTGCTGGGGATTCTGACAATCGGAGCATTTATCTGGAATATCATCAGGCTGTCACGGGCTAATGCCTGCAAAAGTGGCGAACATCATTGGGTCGTGCGGAATAAGCATAAACTGATGTGCAAAAGATGCAAAAAAGAATCCCTCCCCATACCCTTCATAATGTAACAAAGATATAGCCCGGAAAATCTTTTGGGACCGCCCGTGCGGTCCTTCTTTTTGCTCAAACCCTAACACTTTTAGCCCCAAGGCGTGTTAGCGCACCAGGGTGGGGGTGGTGTACGCGGAGCGCGATTGCCGCGCCGGTGGCCCTACCCGCCTCAACTCGCCCAACAAAATGCACAAAAAAGAGCGCATAAGCATATGCGCTCAATACTTTTACTACATGATCTTGCCTTCAGGATATCTCTCAAAGAATTCATCCCGCGCTCGCTTCGCTTGCTCAAGTTCAACTCTTAAACTCTCGAGCGCTACTTCCAGCGTGATAACGCCGTCGTAGTACAAACTGATTGTATGATCTACTTCAGCCTGCGCTATGCTCGCTTCGACGTTATACTTATACTCTGCACCCCATATATCGCTCAAATAAGTATCAATATCTTCGTTCGGATAACCGGCCACACACAAAAACTTACGTGCAAGCGCCAAATCGTCTAAACGATAACTACCGTCTGCAAGTACCCACTCGCTCATTACCTGGACAAACAGTATAGGACTTGCCGTGCACCCCTCTTCGAACAACTCTTTGCTGAACTGTACATAGGCCTCTTGCATTTGTTCCAGTGTCGTCAACTTACTCATTCACACCAACCCGCTTTCACAAAATTATTTACTTTCTACCATAATTATAACACACTTTATATGGGTAATTCAACGTGTGGGCTTGCAAAATTTTTTCACGATGAAGTTCCAAGTGTGTCCTGCTGAGATGGGCCGATGCGCCGCCCGGGTGGGCGTGGTAGGCTTAACTTTGGAAGCAACCGCCGGAGGCGCGGTGGCCCAACTCCTACGCCCAATAAAACGCACGCGCTTGAGCGCCCAACATTTAAGGCTCAACATGAGGTCCAATGCACGTCCCAATCCCGTGGGAACACTACCCTTACACTATCCACAGGTAACCAACACACAACTCACCACCCAATAAAACGTCAAGTCATGAGTTCTAACTGGGTTGCGCACGTGAAAAAATTCTGCTGCACCTTACTGCAAAAGCCAGTTGACTTCTAATTGTATGTGTGTTAAAATTAAAATAGGAAGTTGGATAAAGTGAATGCCAACTCACCACAAATCCCATTTAGGAGGTACTCAAACATGAGAAAGCTGATGGACGCAAACGCACAGGCTGCAACGAAGGCACAAATTCAGGCGGTACTGGACAACCCGGAACTCAGCAAGTCCAAGAAGATGATCGCGCTGTTCGAATTGGGGTTGCCGGTCAAGGACATCCATGAACTCATGGGTGTTCGGTACAACTTCGTGTACAACGTCGTGTCCAACTACTGCAACATGAATGGTATCGCGACGGAGTCCACCGTAAAAGACGGCAAGAAAGACCAGATCATCGCGCTGTTCAAGGAGGGCAAATCCCTCAAGGAGATTGCGATCGAACTGAAGACGAACTACAATTACGTCTTCAACGTGGTCAAGCAGTACAAGAAGGAAAACGGCATCGTAAGCAAAAAACAAGCCACGGAGGCGGCAAACGAGTAAGCCTTATATAGGAGGTTACAGCAATGTGACCTCCTATTGGACTCTTAAGGAGTGTACCGCATGATAAAATTTAAAATTGAGGTGACGATTGTGGTGCAAAACGATGATGTTCGTATTGAAGACACCCAGATCGTGGACAAACAAATTACGTTGGATATTGCCCAGGTAGTTCAGCGTCTTTTCACCTCTGATGATCCCACACTTTTCGAGCGCTTAAAGAAGGCCGTTCTCATAACACCGACAACAATGACAAACCCTAAAACTGCCACTTACTGTATCCTATGTGGGTGCCTGAAAGATAGCACCCACACCACCCTCATTTTTAAAACCGGATTCGTCTATGTAGACAGCGTGAAATATAATGTAGGGGTGTGCAAAATATGTTGAAATTTTTACGGTGGCTATTCGGTAACATACCTGAACAGACCGCAGAAGAAACGCCGGTGACCAACCAATCATCCGGCGTATTCTTTTTATATCCTAAGGACAATAAAGTTAGTACCCGCCGGCAATCTGCAGTAGTTGAACAATTAAGACAAGAATATGAGCGGATCAAGCGGCAGGAACAATACAAACTGTGGCGGGAGAATAACAGGAGGCTATTCGCCACGGCTTAACTCCCAAACGCTATCCTCTGCACTTTCTTTAGCCTCACCACTGGTACTCCCAGCCGGTAGGCCACCAGGCCCATCTCGCATGCCCGCTGGTTGGCATAATAAAACGCTGCGCGTTTAGCTATCACGCAACGTTTGTCCTATAAAACCCCGTTCAAATATATTCTGGAAGCAATCTTTGTGGTATATAAGTCACATCATAAACAATCACCTGACATTGACTATCACCATCTACATAGCTTTCAGACATCCATTTTATGGCACTGTCTACGAATTCTTCATCTGAAAGCCCACCAACATTATCTTCACGATAATACATCAAAAATTTACCGTATTTACGGAACTCCCGTAAGCAGGCATCTCTAAAAGTTTTACCATGAATTACATATTCATTCTGCAAACCCTCATCATGAACTTCCAGGACTAAAAATGTTCGCATTTGAAATTCCTCCTTATGCATCCATAACTTCAGGAACCACATTGCAAAACTCAACAACCGACGTGAACTTGCCAAAACCCTTACCACGAACCGCAATATAGCACATGTTATTCGTCATCCTCCCAAGCAATCTTATCCATGAATGTCAATATTTCACATACCGAATACCACTGCTCTAAAAAGCGCCGCACCAACTGTTTTGACGGCTGGTAAGCCATTTCTATGAACTCCTCAATGTAAGACATCGGAGAAACGTTCACATCACCTCCATCCACTGTAATACGACCTACCCACAAAGCATAATCAATCATCATATGATCCAGCGTCTTCACTTTCTGTTCGTCGGCAAGTTGCTTCAATTCCTGTTTTGCGCGCAAATACAGCAACAAATCCGGAACTGTTTTAGTCACTTGCACCTCCTCAGGAACAACATTAAGTTCATCTCGGGTTCTTTCAATCAATGTATCCACAATTTCCAAGATGTTCTTCCTAATATCAGGGTACTCAACCAACTCCTCCAATGTACTCACCAAGCCAGCCTTTTCCAAAAACATCTGCAAGTGTTTCATCTTTACATTCCTCCTTGGGTGGTATTTTTTGAAGCATTTTATTTTTATTATACTACAATGGGCATTAGGAAATCAACGCGGTGGCTTTTAGATTTTTTCATTAGGACACCCGGTCGGGCTTCTGCGTTGGATGGCCAACAACCCAACTTAACGCCCTAAGCCTGCCAGGCCCATCTCAACCGACCCAGTTGGAATAAAACGCGAAGCGCTTAGTTCTGGTGCGTACCAGGTGTGTTTGGCAGCGAAGCCAATTCATACTCCGCCGCGCTTGAGCCGTATTCGGAAGAACTATGACACGCACTTGTTGGAAGATCCTCCTGGGCAATCGCAACAATAGGTTCCTATAAAACGGAACAACTCGAATTCTAACGTACAAACAAGGAGGCACTTAGTGACAGGTAGTAACCTAGTCTCTTTCATAATTAGGCATGCCCTATAAAACGCTCAGCGTTGCATTCAACCGAGCTAAACTTTTGTTTTAAGAAATAGTACAATTCAAAGTCTCTCTGAATAATATATAAGTAGAGGGGAGGTGAAGTAATGCATAGTAAGCCAATATTAAACTTCCGTAAAGGTCTTCAAAGATATACTATCTGGGAAGATGGTCTGATCTTGGATTCTCGTGGCAACCCCCCAGATGAAATAGGTGGTCTAGTGGAACTGATATCTATGGGTGGCAAAGTCTACAGAGCAACTAGAGCAGAGATATTGGCCACAGAATTCATTCATAAGGAACCTGGATGTACAAGGTTAGTGTTTATCGACGGTAACCCTAATAATTTGGATCTTAGGAATTTGACTTGGGACTATCCCGTAACGCCTGAAGTCAAATTAGGTAAATCTAAAAAGAAGGATCTCATATGGGAATACCTGGCAAAGGGTATCCCTGAGGACAAGATAGTTCAATTAGTTGGTTGCTGTCCTGGATACGTCGACAAGATACGCGCAAAATATAATAAAACCAAAAAGAAGAAAGGAGCACGTAAAAATGCAGAAAAGGATAAAGTCAGAAGAAATAAGTGAATATGTTGGGTATTGGCTTTGTGCGGATGGACGCATTATCGAACGCCTAAGCGGAACCGTTATCCCTGTGTATTCGAACGGAACAGCACGTTTGAAGAAAGCCGATGGTAAGAAGGAAGCTGTTGTGGCACATCGACTAATCGCTTTAGCATTTGTTCCTAAGCCAGAAGGATTTAACTTTGTTAAATTCAAGGACGGAGACCCTACTAATAGGAGTGCTGACAATCTGGAATGGGTATTAAGCGCCAAGGTAGTGAGTGAAAAGAGCTTAGAGATTGTAAGGTTAAAGCAAGAAGGCCTTTCTTCTGTTGAAATAGCACATATTATGCAAACAACTCCGCAATACATCAATCGTGTCCTCAAAGATCACAAAAAACGTCTCGCACTTATGCAAAAGTAGCTAGACTTTCAGTACATTTCAAGGTTCTAGGGGCCATTTGCATTCGCAAAAAATTTGAATTTCAGTTGATTTTATTGGTGAATTCAAATGGCCCACGCAGATTTCCGTTGAATAAATGCCCTCCCTAAGTTTATTTAATATATTAAGGCTACTATAGTTTAAAACTAATAGCTCTTAAATCTAATGGTTCTATAGTTTTATACTCTCTATTAGACCCACCTATAAGCCCGTAATATCTCTCGAGCTATAGGGACGTAATATTACCTGGCTTTTTTCTTTATTCTAAATATTTTATATTGAAATTTGGAAATATTGAAAAAAGCTAAGTATATCAACGAGGAGACAAACTCAGGAGAGAAAGTTTCCCAAACGAAACTCTGAAATCCTGAACAAACAGTTCGCCTAAATTTCAAACAAAAAAGGCTCGAGCAACTACTGCCCGAGCCTTACTTACTAACTTACTAACTTACTTACTAACTTACTTACTTACTTGCTTATTGTGATTTCTCGGATTTCAACTCAACTGGTTCAAACTTTGTTCGAGCTCTGCGACAACTGCATTGATTTCATTGGCTACATCAATAAAGAATGCTTCATCGTATGCTGGCGACGAATAACCCCGCATATGTCGCGAAGTATTTTCTGCATGCATGCCAGCAACAACGACTAAAGAACTCGCAATTTTACCAAATGCAATAACAGCTTGTGCAACTGTTTTTGCTTCTTGAGATTGCATTTAATCACCTCCACCACCAGACTAATCACAACTAACACATCTCTTTATACTTTATACCGATATTCCGCCGAGTGGGCAGCAGTCGCGGCATAGAGCAACACAACTCACAACTATAGGGCAGCTCGCGACTATGGTGCAACAAAGCACCACACACCTGGTACGTTAGCTAGACGCCTTAAGGACTTTGCCGTAGCGCAAGTTTCAGGACTGCTTCCGCTTTCTTGCTCAGGTATTCACTCATTGGTGTTCGCTCCTTTCACATCTCACATTTCCCGCCCGGACAATCGTTGCCGAACTTTTTCTTGCAACTCCAGCGGCGGCACCCAATTAAATCCGAATATGTTGTAGAAGGTATCATTACTCATGGTTAACCAGCATTTTGTTAGGTATGCTTTATCGTAAACTTTACGCTGACTTCCGCGAATGGCAATAATATATTTTTCTGAATCTACTGTCCTCGTAATTTCGCGCCAATTCACTCCACCGTCACCCCGATTTCATCAAGGATAGCCTGCGCTCTTTCTCCGCCGTCTACTTGTGCTCGCCCCAATACGAATCCACTTCGCCAGTTGTCTTCGTTGGCGTAAAATTTTAGTGCCTTAATCATCTTTTCCCGTTCTTCGGCGTATTCGCGTTCCAACCCCTCCAGTTCGCCCAGCAGGAAACCAAGCCATTCGGGGGCGTTGGCGATAAGGCGTAAATTTGCATCAGCATCTTGATTGGATGCGACTGTTGCAATTTTTGTGTTGTCTATGCTTTGCCACACTTCGTCTATAGGTTCAATCATTGCCCACGGCCCAGGCGTCGCCTTTTCCAACGCTTCCCGAATCTCCGCGATCTTCTGTTCCTTGTCCATGTTAATTTCCTCCTCCTCCTCCTCCTCCTCCCCCCATACAGATAGCGTGGCGTCTTGGGTTTTGGTTCTGAGCTATTCCGCGATGTAGTTTGCCACGAAACATGAGATACGTTACAAACACAATAAATAGCCAGCCCAATAGATTAATGTAGATCACTTCCGTTGTTGCTGTTGTTGCTGTTGTTGTTCGAGATGGCTGAGGGAACATGCAGACCCAATAGCGTAGTTGTGATAGTAGTCGAATTTATGTACCCTCGGACCATGATATTTATCGCAGTGAAGGCAATACCAGCCACCCAACAGTTCGAACACAGCATTTTTGACAGAGCGTATAGGCTTCACGAGATAGAAATCCCAAAAGCCGTCTGCTTCAGGTTTCGGCTGCGGCTGACGTTTCATAGGCATACATTTCACCTCCTTACACGAGACATAGTTGGGATGGCAACAGATAGCGCGGAACCCATGCTTCGCTGCCACCCCACCCTGGTACGTTGGAGACGCTATAACTATATTGTGTCAGAAGGCAGCGGTGTGACGGTTTTTGGATCAAATGCTTTGACTTCAGTAATGATTTTGTCGAGCAATTCTTCTCCGTCTGGGTGACTCAAGAAGATTATGTCACTGTCGAAGATGAAGTCTTTGCATTGTTCGTCGAGACCATACACTGTAAGTCCATCAACGTGACCCGAGTACTGGAAGTGCAATCCTTTTTCTCTGCACAAGACGAACAGGTGGAATAACTTTTCGTTGAGCAGCGGATTCCGATTTTTAGTGGGTATTAATGTAGCGTCAAAACGTCCTTCCTGTAATTCCCATTCCACATCAACTAACGAGCTATGTTGCCCGCTTAGATGATGTTTGTGGTATCCTGTATGCCGATTCACCATACCTTCCAAAGCGATGCGCCTGTTTTTAATCCATTCCATCAACTTCTGTTTATCTACAGTGTTCATAGAAACCTCCTAATTCTTTGAGATAATGGCAATCGGTCATTCCACTACATAATCCGAAGAGTCTCTTAATTTTAACCTTCATCGATTTCCTTGCAGATTTGATGTTGCCATTCGAGGTCGTTGGTCATAGATGCTAAAAGGGAGTAATTTCTAAGAAGTGCTTGTTTGTAACAGTGATTAACCAACCAATCGAGGCATTGCTCAAGTTCTTTTTCCTGGTTAGGATTCAAACCGCGAGTCTTTTTCCAATGATGTAATTGTGCAATTCGTTGAATTACCGGGCTATCTACTAACGCCATAACGACCACCATCCATAAGCCGCAAGGATACCAAGAATAATAACTAACCATGCAGCAACATCGCTGACATGGATTTTTTGGATTTCGACTGAATTAACTGGTTCATCGATTGGTTTACCGTTAATTCGGATTTTCATGTCCATCCCTCCGCTAAATGGTTAATATTAGACCATTAGTGCGAATGGGTAGCAAATGTTGCTGCAGGTTGTGCTGTAAATTAGCCATGCAACGGAACAACTTTCTCAATAACTACAGTAGCTTCTGACGGAGTTTCAAAGGTGTTACCACACTTGTTGCAGGTAAGTAACGTGGGGTTGTGTTGGAACATATTAGATCCACCACAGTGACGGCAATGTAATTGAACAGATTTGCCATCTATGATGATCTGAAACACTGCCATTTGATGTCACCTCCTTTCAAGCATTATCTTTTCGTTTTCCAGGGACTTCTTGGACGTCTTTTTGGCCGCCAGAAACAGTTGCTGGGTGTATATAGCGTGTGGTATTTGTGTTTAAGGGTGGCACCGATTTTGAATCCTGTACGCAATGACCACAACAGGAAGGTTTCCCAATTTGACCACCCAGAACTATCGTTGCGAATTTCTTGCCAGATTTTCCAAAGTTCGATGATTGCTTTTGGACTGTTGTAAACCACACCGCAGCCACAAGACTTTGACTTACCTGTGGTTAAGTTACGAACTATTACGTCACGTTCTGTTCCACAAAGACAACGACAACGGACAATGTAACCGTAAGGCATTACAAATCTTTCGCGACCAATAACAGTCCACATACCGAATTTATCTCCTAAATAAACGGAGTGTATTTTGCTTTTTCTGTGGTGCATGTTGGCGTTTCCTCCTTTCTACGTCGATTGACAGAGTATTCAAATGAGTGCTGCACCAAGGTTCTTTGATGGTGTTTATGTTGTTACGAATGATAAGTCGCCCTTGTTTTACGCTTGCAACAAACTGGGTGAAGGTCATATTTTGGATACGATGAAACTGCTCGGCAAGATAGTCTAACTCACTTTCATGAAGTTTGAGTTCTTCTTTTACGTGCATTAGTTCACACCTCCTTAATTTGATGAGCCTCTACACCATCAAATAGGATTTCGATGCAGGAGTTATACGGTTTTACGGCTTTGATGCGGACAATTCGATATTGTTTTCCAAAGATAGTTACAATACCGCCCGTGTTTACTGTACTAAAGCTTACTTTTGGGTTCAGCACAAGTTTCAGCGGTATTGTTTTTGTACGTGACTTCTTTTCTGCTATCTGTTGCATTGTACGTCTCCTTTCTTACTGGTTTAAATGTGTCTCCTTGTGGCCTAAAAAATTAAGGAGTGGTTGTATATACCTGGCCACCGTATATACCTTAACACCCCAGCATGAATGTATGAGAAATCATTGCACTTGTGAATTAGGTAGTGAGAATTCTTTGATCGTTGCACCAGAGTCATTACTTTGTGCATAACCTTCTGCGGCATCGATCTCTTGAAGACGCTTTTCGGCATAATCCTTCAGTTCAGGATATTTGGTGTAAGGTTCATTGACGATCATTTCGAGGAATCCTGCGTCTCGGATGTTAATTCGCAATCCGATCCAGCATTCTGTCATTACTTTTTTGACCATCAACGTATGAGTCGTACGAGCTTTCACCAATCCGTGCTTACGTTCCAAATATTTAGTAATGTGTTCGACACGCTTTTGTATGCTCGACTCGCGATATTCGATCCATATACTAAATAAATGGTTGATAAGACTGGACGGTGTACCTGCACGCACGGCTTTGCCTTCAGGATGCATACTTGCCAAATCGAAGATCTCTAAACAGTTCATGAAGAAATCCGCCGATATGTCGTTTTCCTGTATGTAAGCTAACTTCTTTTTGGTAGCCGCGGCGGATTCACTGAACCCTTGTTGCCTCATAAGTCGGCGGAGTCCTTCGAGTGCCCAGTTGAAGATTCCTGGATACTCTTTTTGGAGTTCTTCCATTATTTGGTATTTCGGGATCTTACTATCGCGGAAATCTTGTTCAAATGGGACAATAAGTACGCGACGTAGCCAACCTTCAGATTTGTCGCCGGTTTTAATATCGTGGTTCGACGCAAAGATGAACTTTGCTGTGTTGTTAAATGTAATCGGCGATTGATTTTTGACGTCGGCACATACGCGTCCACCAGAGACAAGGTTCTTGAAATCATCTGCATGGCTACCGCGAAGGTATTCACTGCCCGCTTCGTTAACGATGTTAAGGATCTTACCCACAAGAGCAGCTTGACCGAAACGACTAAAAAGATTACGCATATTGACCGAGTCGACCACTTTATACCCGAGCATTCCTTGTATTGTTTCCAAGAAGAGAGATTTACCATTGGCTCCCTCACCCTGTATGACAAGGGCTTTTTCGAAACCCATATAAGGAATAAGAGAGTAACCAATGAATTCCTGAAGGATGAGGCGGGAACCTTCATCAGGTAACCACTCCCTCATACGCTGTTCCCACATAGGAGCTTTTGCATTTGGATCATATTCGATCGGTAGCACATATGTGAGATTCGTGTCAGGATTCCAAGGATGCAATTCACCAGTACGCCAGTCAAGAAGTTTACCACCAGCAAGTGGTATATAGGGATAATTGTGTAATGTTTGTGTGTCCGTATCCCGTGCAGATACATTCCAAATTCTGCCTGCGGAACGAAGTTCAACGACTACAGCATTGGCGACATCTTTGTAGTGTCTTAAAGAAGTCCACGTAGCATCGCCACCCTTTTCAGGGTCACTTAATGCTTCTCGTAGATATACGTAGAAGTTTGAACTACGTGCATCTACTGGTTGCCAAGGACCTTCGGTTTTCTTAGTCATCCAAATGACCGGATGATCTGCATCAACTTTTAGGCAATATCCTTGACTTTCGAGAAGATTAATGGCGGCTTGTGCAATGTTACCTGGCGCGAAGCGCTTTTTCTCTTCGTTACTAGTCAGATTTTTGTACTGCGCGGACTTCATTTGTTCCATTTCCCAGAAATGGTTGACTTTTGCTTCAATCGCATAGTCATCCAATGGGGGATCACAGAACATACGATTGTGATTTTTCGCCATTAACATGATGTAGTCTTTACCAAGACCTCGGAATTGTGCACAAAAGCTTCCAATGATCCGAGTCATTTGATTATCACGATTACCCGCTACGATTTTTTGCACCAACTCTTCTGGCGTAACCCGGTTGCTATCTTCTTCCTGTTCCTTGACTTCCTTACCGACATAATCAGTATCTGGGGGAGTGGTGTCAAGTTCAATGGAATCATATTCCATGAACTCTGAAGGCATGATTGTGTCGGAAACAATAAGTGGCTGTACATATGCTGTGTCGTTACTCGGTATGTCGTTGTAGGTCGGATTTTGCTTGGTAAGATTAATAGAGCCGAACGGTCCTGCTGGTCGAGGTTCATCTCGAACTAAATCGAGCAACCATTTCGGAGCCATAGCGCAGTCAATATCGTTCGGCGAATAACCTTCAACCCATGTATAAACTTTTCCAGTATGATGAATTGAAGGTGGTAATACCGTTTGTTGACCATCACATAAGATGGAGCATTCTTGATGCCCTCCATCTTCGTGTATATTGACGTACTTTTTGGTTTTCATACCCACGGGAATTGCGTATAAATATCTACGACCATTCCCAGTAGTGTATTGCCAGGTTTCTGGAAGATCTCCACCTGACATTTGTTCGAGCATGTCCTGACCTAGTTCACCATCAACATCGATCCCAATGTAACCGGAAATGTGACCAAGTGGAAGTCCGATGTTAATGTTTTTGAATTCTTTGATCCAGGCTTGGACTTGCTCTAATGTTGTGGTTTCATGTTCTCGCCAACCCTTTATCAGGGGAACTTTTCCTGCTTGCTTGCATGTAGATATATGCCTTTCTGAATACCCTACGTGATCGTGAGAGCATAGGGGGATTACAGGAAGTCCTAGATCTACATATTGACGCAGAGCTTGCAGGATGCGTTCCCTATTTTTGTACGCGTCTGTCACCTCACATCAAACTCCCCCAACCACTAAAATTCCCAGACACATTCTCTTGATTGTTTTGTTTCATGCAAATTTTTGAATACTGGATGACGGGGATAACCGTCTGCAGTTTTCTCCATGAAAGATACACGTGCAACTTTGTTGAGATATTTTTGTGGATTCTCAGTCATGTCGCGACGTACTTCTTCGCTAATACCGGAGGCAGTGCAAATCCTGGTAAGTACGCCATTGACGTAAGCACCCAGGACTACAGAACCAATCCAGCCATAATAATGGAATTTCGTGACTGGACGCATTACCCCATTGATTTCTTTCCAATAGGGCCAATTTTCGAGGTTCTTGCCTTCGTATTCAACCGCAGCAGGTTCGAATCCCATAATAATGAGGTCTGCGTCATCCTCTTGCTTGATTTTCATCCATTGCCACATAGGTCGTTTTCCCATATGATAATGGCTGTCAAGTTTTTTCAGTACACCTCCTTCTAAACCAGCTTCCAATATTTGGTTGAGGAATTGTCGTTTACCTTCAATCGTCATTGGCACAAGATGAATGAATTGTTCCATTTCAGTACCTTTGATGAAGGTGTCGTAGAAGTAACGCAGTAATTTTCTGCGCTCTTGGTATGTGTTACGGATAGTCCAATTTGCTTTGGGAGTTCTCAAGATGTCGAAAATGGTGTAATGAATGTATCCATGCTGTTCCTGAAACTGTAAGGCACCGGAAGGCAATGGGCCTGTTACGTGTGTTGCATATTGACTTGTTTTGCCTGGATAGTGAATTTCCCCATCGAGGATGAGATTATACATTGCGAGCTTCTTAAAGAAGTCACGCAAATGTGGGAAGTTGTCAGTCTTTTCAACATTGTCGGCACTATAGAAGCGATAGCCGAACATTTTGTAATGACAACCGTCGATTTTCTCTTCGAGGGCATAGTTAGGATCATCCAGGAGCTTGTCTAATTTTTGCAGCGCACGTGTGTCATCTTTCTTAGCAGCATTGGGTTTCATTACACCGATGCGTTGGACAAATTCATTAAAACTTAACTTTTGAGTTTGGCTTTCCACGATCATCCGCCTTCCTCAGCCTTAGTTTCTTCTTTGGTTATGTCGATGTACATTCTTGCCGCATGCTCAATAGCTTCTTTCAGGTTTTCTTTTCGAGCAGAAGCTGCTTTTTTGAATTCCCAGTATAATTCCGGGTCAACATGCGCTCCCAGTAATTTCGTTGGTTTTTCTTCCTCTGGGTGCTCGCTGTTGGCATGTGCAAGACTATCCATAGAAATCACCTCCCTGTTGTCATGGAGTCTTGCTATCTATTAATATATTATTCAAATCGAGAATGAAATGAACTAATTTTTTCAAAAAATTTTTGGAGATATGACCCAACTGACGACGTCTCTTTTCCTTATTATATATTAAATTGAAATATACTACGTAAGCGTCACTATCACTTGTCACGGAGATATGCCCGAGCTGGTCCGGCGTGGGCGTTCCGATTAAGTGCTTTTTAATGCAATGCTTTCGTGTTGTTGGCGTACCAGTGTGGTTTAGTATTCCGCGGTTCCGCGCAGGTGTTCCGTGGCTTGTTTAGTGGACGACACAGTAAAATAAAATTTTTGATTTTTAGTTCATTTGATTTTAGATGAGAATAATATATAAACATAAGCAACAAATACATTGCTTTGTAATCTTACAAGCAAACTCAAAATTTCAGTAGGAGGAGTCAGAGATGGCTGAGCATGATTTCCTGCAGGAAGAAATGCAGGCAAACGGCGTAGAATTTGACGGTTCGGCGCCGAGCGCGGAAGAAGCCGCGGCAGAAGCAAAGGATGATCGCAAGTGGTACAACTCTGAAGGGGTTGAAGTTTCCAAGAGCGAATTCATCCGCGAACAATTTGTGAAGTTCAACAAATCCCGCAAACAAATCGCAGAGGAGTTTGGCATCAATTACCGCACAGTTTACGGTGCTACGGTCAACATGACCAATGATGCTGAACCGGCAAGTCGTGGCCGCAGTGCATCTGCCACGAAAATCAAGGTGACTGCCGACAATCGTGTGGTCACCGTCATCGATGGGGTCACTCACGTCGACAATGTTGCGGTATCCGATGAAGAAGCTGCCGCACTCGGTGAGTTGACTGAAGTGGATCGTAACACGTGGATCAAGCAACAAGTTGAGGCCGGACGTCCCCGCGGCGAAGTTGCTGCCTCTCTGGGGCTTTCATATGGTGTGGTTTATTCCATGACCAAGGAGATCGAAGGCTCCTCACAGCGGCATGAGCTGGTTGATGAAGAAACCGGCGAAATTGTTTCGCGTTCTGAGTTGATCCGCCGCCTGCATGGGCGCGGTATGAGCAAATCGGAAATCGCAAAGCAATTGGGTGTCGAATATCCGGTCGTTTGGAGCGCACTGAAGTCGCTCAAGTCGGAGGACGAAAAATATCTTGAGGCTGTCGAGCGCCTGGCAAAATTTGCCGACAAAATGGAAGATGTCGACGCGTTCAATGCTTTGCTCGCCGAATTGCGTAATGCGAAATTGAAGGAAGATGCCGGCTCTGAGGCTGTTGAAGAAGCGGCTGCGGCTGGCGATGGATCGGTGTACCAAGAATAAGGTGCCCGGTTACGTGTGTGCCCCCGCGTTGATATGGTTGTGCGGGTGGATTTTGTGGATGCCGCTGCGGGGATGTGCGGCTAGCAACGAACTAAGAGGTCGGATCTATGCAGATCCGGCCTTTTAGTTTTGTTAAATCGGAGAGACTTTTATTGCCTAGTTTTCATGGGAGGGAGTAGTTTATGCTTGAGAACATCCAAGAACAGTTGGAACGTTTGACACTTGCGGGTCTTGAACTGAATGATGCACAAAAGCAACTCTATCTGGAAAGTCCCGATGATCTTGGCGAAGTGGCCAAAGGTACTGAATTGCCATCCGGTTATAAACGTTGTGGCGCTTGCAGTCATGCAAAGAAGTTTTATTTGTTCAACAAGAATAGTGGCAGCAAAACGAATACATCAGGTAACTGTAAGGAATGTCAGAAGAAATCGGCGGCTAAGTCGTATAGTAAGACGAAGCAACGGCGCAATTATAAGAAGTATTATCAGGAACACAAGGAAATCAAGCAATATCATGCACGTAAATATTATGAAGAGAACAAAGATAAAATCCGTGAACGACATAAAGCGTATTTACAGACGGCTAAAGGTAAACGAGTAATGCGTCGAGCACATGCTAAGCGGCGCAAAGCGCTGGCGGAAAATAAGGGCATTCCTTACACGCGTGAGATGGTTATTGAACGTGATAGTGCTTTTATAAATTTGGAATATCCGATTTGTTATTTGTGTAACGAACCGATTACTGATACTTCTGGAGATTCACTTCATCTTGACCATGTTGTTCCAATTGTTGAGGGTGGTCTGGATTGCTTCTCTAATGTTGGTTGCACTCATAAAGGATGTAATCTTCGAAAAGAAAAAGATGCGCGTAACCTTACAGTTGAGCAGGTTGAAAGTATCATAGAACGTACGGAAGCTTACATAGATGCGCATCCGGAGTATTTTGAGGATTGAAAATTGAATGTGACGCTATTCGGTATAAGCGTGAAAAAATAAAATGCAGCTTCCGTTGATTTTCAAAAGTCCCGTGTGCTATAATAAAAATAAAAAGTCTGAAAAATCCATGCTCGACAGGATATCGAGTAGTGGGACTAACGGAGGTAATGAGAAATGGCAACCAAAACAGGTCAACCCAACTTCAATGAGCTAGTCACACAAGCGCGTGTAGCTCAACTGGTAGCTGAGGAGCAGCAGCTTGAACAATCAGATGCCGAAGTTCGACGTATCAAACGCGAAACTAACAGATTGATTGCACTCATGGAGCAGGCCCGTGATGCTGGTGATGAGGCACTGAAAAGACACTATCGTAACGAAATCGTAGTGATGAATTTACGCCTAGTCACCCAAGTTCTCAGGAAGTACGGCTACTTTTCGCAGGATAAGTTTCAGAATGGTTGCATCGGCTTGCTTAAGGCAGCAGAAACATTCGACAGTTCAAAAGAAATACCCTTTAGCAATTACGCATGTTTCTGCATCGAAACAGAAGTGCGGCTTGCATTTAAGCGTGTAAATCGTGCTTTTGAAGGTAAGAAGAAAGGGTTCCTTGATTCTTTGGACGCTCCGACATATCTGCATAATGGTGATGAAGTCGACAAATATGAAACAATTGCAGACTCATTTGCTGAACAAGAACTGGACGCCATCATCGATGAGGCAGAAGTAGATACGTTGTTCTATGATATCATCATTCCGTGCATTGAGGAATATGGTGTCCGCGCAAAGGATATTGACATGGAGTTGTGGAGGCGTTTGGAAATCCAGTACTTCATCGAATTGTCAATAGAACATTCTCAGCGGCAACGCATTACATTCACGGAAATGGCTGCCAGACTCAATACTACACCCCAGAACATTCGCCTTCGTCATAAGAAAGTTTTGGAACTGGTCAAACAACGTTGCCAAGAGTTTGGTTACAAAGTGGAAACATCACCTAATGGATGTACTCGTATTGTACGCTATCCCGTAGAAGTTCCGACAGATAAAAAACCTATTAAGGCACGCAAAAAGCGTATCCGTAAGAAATGAGGGGTGATGTTATTGATTCCTTTCATGGAACTTCTCAAGAAACGTCGTGGTGAGGCTTTTGTGCCACCCAAAAGGCTCTTATGTCTTGACCCTGGTGAAACTACAGGCTGGGCAGTGTTCGAAGACGCAAAGTTAACAGCATCAGGACAAGCAACTACAGCAGCCAGTGGGTGGCATGAAATCGACAGGTTGTTTAGTGATATCCAACCAACAATGGTGGTGTATGAAAATTATCGGGTTTATGCCCACAAGCTTGAACGTCATAGCAATAGCGAAGTATATACGTTACGTTTGGTGGGTGTAATAGAATACCTGTGCGAAGTCAAACATGGTATTCTGTATTATAATCAAATGGCAAGTCAAGCTAAAGGTTTTGTTACCGATGATAAGTTAAAGCAGTGGGGTATGTATCAAATTGGGCATCGACATGCACGTGATGCAATTCGGCATGGTTGTTACTTCCTATTATTTGATAAAGCATTAAGTTAGAATTCGGGGAGGAGATTCTAATGGCACGAGTAGATGTAACAGCTCTAGGTGATGTACTCATTCGCCTGAAGGAGGAAACACTTGCGCTGCGAGATGAGATCATAGCACATCATGACTTACTTAACAACAAAGGCACACCAGCTCTCACGGAATTGCTCAGTAAGATACAACTAATAGCAAGCAAGGTTAACAAACCGTCTCCATTGAAAAGCGGGTCGCGAGGTCGACGCAGATGAACTCATTAAGAGGAGGAGTTAGCATGGATTTTCTGGCACAAATGCAATGTGACGAACAGACACCTACGTATGTACCTGTGGACGTCAACTTTGTTGTATACCTGACAGATAACAAGGTCATGGAAGTCGTTTACTACAACGGGGCATTGAAAGGTATCAAGGGGTATACCGCAAAAGTCGAGCAAATCGAATTGAACTATGTACGCATCACATGTGGCAATAATGTCGAATACGTCGAACTCGGTGACAATGTTCGATGGTTAGACGGGGAGGAAGATGTGTCTTTAGCAGAACGGAACATTTGTTGATCGGTGCAATCTTATGCATCTGGATTGCACATTCTAAGTTACGTGGCAAAAAGTTCCGCATTAAACTCTGGTAAGGGGGTGGAACATCGGCTATGGTTAATTTAGATAGATTCGCTCAAGGCCGTCCGGACCCGCAAGAAAAAGAGACTGAAGAACTAGACATTTGTTTAGGCTGCGGAGAACCCATAACCACACAGGAGGAGTATTTGGAAATTACAGACGGTATATTACATGATGAATGGGAATGTGCCTACAAATACGTAAAGAAACAAGCTTGGTAAACCACAACAGCCAGTAGGAGGAGAAACCCAATGTTAACTGAAGCAATCAGAGCGCATCTTGTGGCAAAAGGCATAACAGAAGCTTCAGGATGGACACAACAGCAGATTATGAAACATGTCAATTCCAAACTACTGGAAATTGCGCAAAAGCATCCGGAAGACTTTGATGCCGCAATCGACGATTTGTGGTGCGATGTAAGAACAAATCTTGTAACAATAAACGAAGTACTTTGTGAGGACTTGCAACAAGCGTAAGTCCTCTCTGTTTCTAATGCGGCCAAGCAATAGCTTGCCAGTTCCAAGCCTGGATAAACGCAGAGGAGAAACCATGAAGGGGAGGATTTATATGGATGAACGGCAACAACGACAACAACAACAAGAGATAACTCGAGATGATCTTTGGTGGATTACAGATGAATATCTAACCTATGGATGTTTCATGGTGGCACAGCAGTTTATTCATGAAGAGGGCGTTGAGTACATCTCTATAGACGCCTTTGTTGAACGCGCCACTTACATACTTCGACAACACTGCCCGATCGTGTATTCGTTTATCTTTACGCATTCCGGTGCAGAAAGACTTCCTACAGGTACTGTCAATATCATTCTTAATATGATCAGGCAAAAACGTCCGCTCTTCATGCATGGAGTGATCGGAAGTGACAAGTAAGTTGACTCCAACTCAACAACGCATCAAAGAAGTGTTCGAAATACTACGTCCTTATCAACGAGATGTTTTTATCCGTATGGTACAGGATAAGAAACATCTATGTTACATGGACATGGGTATGGGCAAAACTCTCGTCACCAGTCTAGCGACGATGTACACTGGAGCATTTCCATGCGTTATTGTGTGTACGAAATCTGCTATGTACGTCTGGGAAGAAGAACTCCGCAAGTGGTTCAATGAACCAGCATTGATCTATGCCGGTAAGCCGAAACAACGCGCAGCCGTCTGGAAAGAATTCACTAGCAAAGGCTACAAATTTATCATTACCAACTATTCACTTGCTAAAGAATTAGCCGAAAGATTCGGCAAATATACGGCAACAGATGCAAAAGGCACCAAATCGCGCGGAACCGCTAATGCAAAGCAGCCCACCCCACCCCCTGGTACGTACAAATGGAATATTGGCAGTATTATAGCTGATGAAATTCAGTTGGGCGGACTTTTCAACCATGAGACTAAAACTTATGGTGTATTCAAAAAGTTGGTAAAAGATGTGTCTGTACGATACTTCTTAACGGGGACACCTTATCGTCGTGGTGTAATCGATTTTTATGGGCCCCTCAGTTTGGTGGATGAAAAGAACTTTAACAGTTTTTGGAAATTTGTCCATCAGCATTGTGTTATTATTAATACGGGATTTGGCAAATCCATTGAACGAAATCCTAAGGATGTTATTGCATTTCGTGCTATGTTACGTCGTTATGCAAGTATCCTGAAAAAGGAAGACTATTTGGATGATCTTCCTGGTAAGGTGCGTCAAGCAATACCAATTGATATGGATAATGAACAACGCCATATTTACGAGGAACTTACTGAACAACTTTTCGCTGAAACGTATGCTGGCGAACTAATTATGGCTCCTGGGGCTTTGTCATTGATGGTAAGGCAGAGACAGCTTCTAGTCTGTCCACAAGAACTTGGATTACGGACTCGAGGCGCTGCAATTGATACTTTAGTGGAAATGGTAGGTGATTTTGTTGAAGATCGAAAACCATTCGTCGTTTTCACACCATTCAAGAAAGCAGTACCGTGGATCTCAAAGGCACTCAAAGAGGAATATCCTGGAATCCGAATTTTCGAAATTACTGGAGGACTTACGCCAGAAGAGTTTAGAGATGCCTGGCAAGGTTTTCAGAGCAGCGAAAGTAGAGGGCCGAAAGCTCTTATTTGTGTCATTAAAAGCGGGGCAAGTTTCCATGCGACAGTGGCAGATACCTGCTTTTTCCTCGGATACGAATGGGACTTTAACCAAAACGCGCAAGCAGAAGACAGACTGAATCGTATGGGGCAAAAGAAATTAGTAACTTGTTATTACTTTATGCACCGTGGTACAGTTGATGATGAAATTACACAGCGCTTAAATGACAAGAAGTATAGTGCAGATCTTGTATTGTCAGATGAACAGGTTTTTGAAATGATGCTTAAGAAGAAAGGAGGTAAGTCGAAATGATCTTTTTATATTCATCCTTAATAATACTGCTTATTGTAGTATTTGCTCTGGCACGTACGTGTACTACGTATCTCAAACAATTCCGAAAAGCTGAAAGCGATCATGTGCAAGGAGTATATGCGTCAAGATTTGTATTTACCTTTGTACTTTTCTGTTTGTTCTTTTTGTTGTTGGCACATGTATTGGATCTTATCTTTTTGAATTAAGTTGAAATTTTGGCGGGAGCGATGAGCTGCCGCTTTTCCTTTTTATTATCACGGAGAGGTGCCCTGGCTGGCACCGGCTGGGTGTTCCGAACAGGAGGTATTGAATATGTTACTTACGGAGAAGAGTTCTTGGAAACTTTATTGTAATGCTGCAGGGCGACGGAAGTTTTCATAAATAAAACCCTATAAAACGTTTATAATTGACTTCTGTACCGGCGCCCGAGCGAAAAAATATTTTTAAATAATAGTCCATTTCAACTTCAAGATGAATAATATATTAATATAAGCGAGATTTCTATGCCAAAAAATCGATGAGGTGGAACTTTTATGTTACAAAACGTGAAGGCACAGCCAGATTTGCTACCTAAGATTGGCACGTTACTTGTTTGTATCAAGCCTCATCCGGACGGTTTTTATACTAAGGGAAAAATTTATAAGGTGGTGTCATATAGGAAACATTCGTACCAGGGTGGTTGGCAATACGCTGGCGTCAGGCTCCGCGATGATAAGCGCCAACGCAAAGATTTTAATTTTATTCCGATTTCTCGGAATTACATCTGGAAGTATTTTCGCTTAATCGAGAGGGGGGCGGCTCATGGAGGAGTATCTAAAGGGTGACAAATTAGGTTCCCAATGGAGGAAATGGGATCTGCATATCCCTAATCAACTAACTCCTCCCTAAGGATTAAGATATACTTCAGTGTGCATGGATTGTGGGAGGCCGCCACTAAAACTCTTTGATCTCTTGGGGAGGAGATTTTAGTATGAAAAATTTGAGTGTTGGGAAAAGATGTTTTTGGTTAGGTAAGGCGTTTGACATCATTGGTACCTATGGACCGAAGTCTTGGGTGCTGCTCGGTGAAGGGGCTGCCCGCGGTATTGTTGTACCCAAGACTGAAGTGGAGCCTCTTGCAGAAGAAGTATTCAAGATTGGTGATCGTGTACGATCTCAGTATACATTCCGCGGAACAGTTACTGGCTTCGAACCTGAAACTAACCGGGTAGTGTGTGTCAGTGATTTGATAGGTTCATACGATGATCGTGTGGGACCTGGGATGGGGCAGCGTACTCGTTGGGCATACAAAGTGGATGAGTTGGAGCGTATTCGACCCCGGAGGTTTCCACAATTTGTTTTTGAGCTCAATAAAAAGTACGTAGTTACGGATTTGCATGGCCGGTTAGTGCATGTCAAGGCATTGGAAGATGCAGTTAACCCGAACAGAGTGGTGTTGTATCGGGTTGATAATGGTAAATTGTTTACGTATTGTCCTAAAGAAATAGATCTTGATATTTCGGGTGTTTTCGGGTTTAAATCTATAAGGACGGTTGTTTGACATGAAGAAGCACATCAAGGATCTGGAGAAGCGTCTGCGCAATGCCTATGATTCCGGCTTCTTTGATGGTTATCACGAAGGTGTTGATGATACTCATATTATATGGATAGAAGAGCTTATGAATGTTAAGGGGGTGGGTGAGAAATTACGGGTTCGGATTCTTACCCACATGACCAAAGCCATGAAACGCCGTCAGCAGGAACGGAACTTGCAAAAGAATGAATTATCGGAGGAGGTGAAGGGGTATGAGTAGGAAGAAGGAGAAGGGTTCCTTAGAAATGCTAGTGCAGCTTTTGGATCACCGTCAAAAGATTATGACTAACCTTGAGCGACTTAATAGCATGCGCGGAAAGGATAAGGATGGAGATCCACTGTGTATTGGGATTGAGTTTTCTCCTAAATCTGGTGCACACGTAAATTCTTACGCTTGGGACCCTGACTTTAATGTACATATTGTGGAAGAGGCCATAGCATATTACACCAAACGTCTGGAAAATGTGACATTATTGTTAGGTCTGGCCGAACGTGCTGTCAATAAGGAAATCGGTGCACAATTAGTTGAGGCCTTACAGCGACTTAATGCGCAGCAACAACAGTGAGGCTTAGGCCTCACGACAAGAAGCCAACATCGTGATGGTGTTGGCTTTTTGTCGTGGGATCTAAACCACACCAAACTGTTTATGGGGAGTGGTAATACATATGATTGAGCGATAGTTGTTGTTGGCCCGTAAATACACTTTGGGAGAGGTGTCTATGGCAAAAGTTAGTCGATTTACTGTCCGTACTAGTGGGCGGCGTGTATTCCGTAGATGCCTACGGAAATGGGGATTTCAATCCTCGATGCGCATGAATCTGCAACACAAAGGTACTGAACAAAATATTAACTTCTGGTTTGGTACCGGTATCCACTTTGCTATGGAAGACTTTTTCGGATATAACCGTTTTGGTGATCCGGTTAAAGCATTCCAAGCATATTATGCTGCATTTCCTGCATATGATCGTCCTGAAGGTGCAGATGAGCACTATTATTTAGGACTTGGTATGCTGGATTACTTCAAGGAATGGTATCCCAAACACAATGTAGCTTATGGTTTTCAAACGGTTTGGCTTAATCCTGATGGTACTGAAGCGGAACCTGGAACACCTGACGCACGTCCGTTAGTCGAGGAATCCTTCATGCTAGATTTAGGTTTGCGTGTATGGATTCGTGAAGATACGGAGCAGATCGTCTTCAAAGATACGGCTGCACTTGATGATGCCCTTTCCCGGGATAGGGTTTTCTCTGATGAGTGTGGTTATTATATCTATGATGACACCTTGATGGTTAATCCGCAGAGGGTTAATCTCGTAGAGGTTCCGATCTACTACCACGGCACATTGGATCGCGTAGTGAGAGATCGCCAAGGTCGTTGGTGGATCATGGACTGGAAAACTGCTAAGGGTGCCGATACCAATAAGTTGGATACGGACGATCAGATCAGTGCTTATTTGTGGGCAGCTGAGCAGTGGTTTCAGCGACCGATCTACGGATTCGTTTACGTCCAACTCACCAAGGATATTGCTAAACCTCCGAAGCGCCTTGCTAATGGTGAAATTTCTGTGGACAAAAAGCAAAAGACTACATATGCATTGGCAAGGCGTGAGGTAATCCGAGATTATGGTGAAGTGCGAAAAGCTCCGGGTAAGATCATCGAGTTTTTAAATTATCTTGCCGAACAGGAAACACCTGAAGGTGATCGTTTCATTCGATGGGATCTTGTTCATCGTACGCGGAAGCAAAAAATCTCAACATACAATCACATTATGGCGGAAGTCAAAATGATGATTGATCCGTCCTTGTACTTATTTCCTAATCCGACACGTGATTGTATCTGGGATTGTCCTTTCCGCGATGCTTGTTTAATGATGGATAGAGGCGAGCTCGAGCAAGCGCACACCTGGCTTGAAACCTACTTTGAACAACGTCCCAGAGAAGAAGACGGTAACATCGACGAGTGGCGTACTCGAATTCCGTGGCCTGATAGTCCTAACGGCCAAGCTGTTGGTGATCTGGTTGGCCAACTCGAATTGAGCGCAGGACAAACACTCAATATCATTCTGCCTGATAAATATCGTCATCTGGATGATTAATTCTTGGAGGGAAATGCTATGTCTGAGGAAATTAAACAGATTCCTGTAGCAAAACCATCGTTTGATTACGGTAACCTTAGCCACATGATCCCGATGATGGGAATGAGGCAAATTGAATCGGTTTATAACTGGATGAACGTACTCATTTATGGTCCTTTCGGTGATGGTAAAACGCACCTTGCCGGCACTGCCGCCCTTGTACCCGAAATGCGTGATATTTTGTATGTAAGTCTTGAAGGTGGCGAAAAAACATTACGTACTATCATGAAAATCTGCCGGGAAAATAACGTTGATCCGAGCTGCATCATGGTTATGCCGATTCAAACATATCGACAATACGCACAATTGCATGAAACTCTCAAGAAACACATTTTATATCGTGATGCCAACAACATTGAAGGTTTGCGTATGATTGAATGTCAGCTCCGCGGTGTCGAAATGCTGGAGCGTATCGGATGGCAACCTTCGTCTACGGATCCGAACGTCGTTGTCAAAGAGATGTCTGATGCAGTACTTAAACTGTCACAGGACAAAGAAAAATTAGCGGAATTGATTCCACAACCGAAGAAATTCCGCACAGTTATCACGGACTCTTTAACAGAAGCACAAAAGTACTGCATGTATCAAATTCTTGGTATTGACCCGTTGACGCAAAAAATTGACGCAGAACCGGATTCGGCCGAATGGAAAGACTGGGGCTCTTCCCGTGAAATGATCCAATTTCTTGTACGACGTTATCGGGATTTGGATATTCATGCAATTTTCATCTGTGGTGTTGATGAAGAACAGGACGCCAAGAAGATCGTATACTATACCCCGATGCTTCCTGGTAAGTTGTCCAAGGACGTCCAAGGATTGGTTGACGTCGTTGGTTATTTACGAGCAATTCCGATGGAGGGTGGCTCACTGATTCGGCGGTTATTTCTAGTCGGAGGTCAATATGGTAGCACGGTCATCGCCGCTAAACACCGGTTTGGCCCTAATCTTAAAGGCCAATGGATTGACAATCCAACAATGCAGATCTTATACGAATTGGATAACAAGTAAGTAAATTAACAAGGAGGTCTTAGTATGGACAGGGAAGTAGACCATTGTAGATGTTCGAGATGTAAGAAAACTTTTCGTGTGCTCGCGGATGAGGTGGGCGACCATCCTTGTCCATACTGCGGCTTTGAACGTGGTAACGACGATGACGATAAGGAGGATCTACAAGGTGGCGAAGAATGAAGTTCTGGTATGTAAGACCTTCTCTTTTGACAGTTCACATCAACTTGTCGGGCACTTCGGAAAATGTGCTAATCTGCACGGTCATACGTACAAACTAGAAGTCAAAGTTAAAGCTGAACCGATCCAACTTGATCCGACAAATCCGATCACTACTTCAGATGAGGGGTTCGTTATTGACTTCTACCATTTGAAGAAAGTGGTAAATGAACTAATAGTCGATAAAATGGATCATGCATTCTTGGCTATGGGTAATGAACCCGCCCTTGAAGTGGTAAAAGCTTCTGGTGCGAAAGTGATAGTGTTGGGTTTCCGTACAACAGTGGAGAATATGGCCCGCTATATTTGCTGGCGGCTGATGAAAGCTGGCTTGCCAGTTCATTCAGTGCGGATGTGGGAAACACCAACCGGCTGGGCGGAAGTTGTCGCGGAAGACATTGACATTGAAAAAGGCCCTAACTATCGTACAGTAGGAGGATGCGACCTTGACTAAGAAAATGGCAATTATGGAAATCTTTGGGCCTACAATACAGGGCGAAGGTATGATGATCGGTCAAAAAACCATGTTCGTTCGTACCGGCGGGTGTGATTATTCTTGCAAGTGGTGTGATTCTGCATTTACTTGGAACGGCACAGAAAAAGCCACAATGATGACTGCCGAAGAGGTATACAATAAACTCATAGAAATGGCAGCAGGTAATTTCACTCACGTTACTATTTCAGGTGGTAATCCTGCGCTTATCGGTGAGCCGATGAGGGAATTTGTCGACTTGTGCCATGAACACAATATCAAAGTCGGCCTTGAAACGCAAGGTAGCCGCTGGCAAAATTGGATGTGGGATATTGACGAACTCACAATCAGTCCCAAACCTCCCTCAAGTGGTATGCACACTAAATGGCAAACATTGGATGACATAATCATACGCCTGCGGGATCATGTTAATTTTTCATTGAAGGTTGTTATCTTTAACGGCGAAGATTACCAATACGCAAAAGTAGTACATACTACTTATCCTGACGTGCCATTTTATTTGTCTGTTGGTAATGAAGATCCGTATGAATCTGGTGACATTTCGCGACGATTACTGGATCAATTGGAATGGCTCTGGAATCTTGTGCTCCACGATCCTGAAATGAACGATGTACGCGTACTACCCCAATTACACACGTTGGTATGGGCTAACAAGAGGGCGGTTTAATATAACCGCCTTCTTACCTAATCCTAATTTTCGCCGGCGGTGGTTTAAGCAATCTGCGTACCAGGGTGGTTGGTACGGAACGACTAGATTCCGCGGAGGTGGAAGATATGGCTAGCATTTCTACCGACGAGAAATTCCAACGAATTGAATTATGTCGACAATCTTTGCAAATAGGGAAAGTTCGCTACAGGGAATTCACTAACGGGCATTTTCGTGTGTTTAATCCTGACGGTACTCAGTTGTTAGACTTCTGGGCAACCACAGGAAAATTCAAGCTGCATAGCACAGAAACCTACGATCAAAGTTACCAAAAGATCGGCGATCTCATCCGAAAGGCATATAGCATCGCGGAACCAAGGGGCACGCAAAACCACCCCACTGGTACGAAAACTGAAGTACCTTGGTGATTTACGTGGCAAAGAAAGAGGGTTCCAGGAAACATTATATATGTCACGATTGTGTGCGTAGGTTTACTGTGTATGGTTTTATGCAAAAGAGACCATTTTGCCCTCAGTGCGGTGATTCTGTTTCTGTGGAACGTTGGAAGCCACAAAACAAGACAAGTCGGACTGAGTGGACGAATGAAGAGTTCCTTCAGGCACGTACACTGAGAGCTGCAGGACTATCTTGGGCAGCTATCGGTATAAAAATCGGTAGGAGTCGCGGCGCTGTTCGCCGAAAATTCGACCGAGAAGAAAACAAAGTCAGTGGGCTGTACGGTGAAGAAAAATTTTGATTTTTTGTTTCATTTCAGAATCTCTCCGAATAATATATAAACATAAGCGAGCGAAAGCAAGCTTATAAGGTTGCCAAACCTAAATTGGTGGGTGGTTGGTTCGGGAACAGCACCCAAAGGGTGCATTGGGTTGATCAAATTTTAGGAGGTTTTTGGCATGGCAGAAGATTTCTTGGGTCTCGGTGGAGGCGGCTCTGTGGAAGCCGGACAGGATGAAGGTGGATTGGTCTTCAACCTGAACGACGTCGAAGAGGACAAAGGTTTTGAGTTGATCCCGAAGGGTAATTACCCTGCAATCGTGGATTCGCTCGAATTCACTGAATCTTCGACAGGCAACCCTATGATCGCTGTGCAGTACAAAATCACCGAGGGCGAATTCGAAGGTCGGGTGTTGTTTGACTACTGGGTGCTCGCCGGTAAGGGTGCTGAGTTTGGTCTCGGCAAGCTGAAAAAGTTCCTTACTCGAGTATGTCCGGAAGTGAACCTGTCCGCCTTCAATCCGCAAACGTTTGCCGATGAGGGGACAGCAATCGGCCGCGAGCTCGTCATTTCTGTGCGTATTCAAACGCAAAAGAAGGGCGAGTACAAAGGTGAAAAGCGCAACCAGGTCGCTGATATCCTGGCACCCAGCACTGGTTCTTTCATCTAATCAAGTCCCGGCGGGTACATAGATGCCCGATGAAGACTTGGAGTGCTCCTACCGCCTAGGAGCCTCCAAGTTTTTTATTTATCTACTCGGAGACAAACTTTAGGATCTAGGAGGGGAAGCTTGCGTGAAGTTGGATACTGACTTGAAGGTTAAATTGAAAAAGATCCGCCCTGACATTTTCTTCGACAAACCTCAAAATTTGGAGAGAATGGAAGCTTTCTTTCATGGACTTAGGTCTATGATTGAGCTTGCTGGTGACGATCCAAACAGAAATGGTTTGGTAGAAACACCATTCCGCGTGCTCAAAGCATTTATGGAGTACACTAAAGGGTATGATGAAGATCCGGAGGCAATTCTTGGTAAAAACTTCGACGTAGTTTACGATGAACTTGTTCTCATTAAAGATATTCCGTTTAATTCGCTCTGCGAACATCATTTTGCACCGTTCTTCGGTAAGGCACATGTAGCTTACATACCGCAACACAATGCTATTACGGGCCTGTCAAAGTTTGCTCGCCTTGTGGATGCTTATGCATACCGTTTTCAAGTACAAGAACGTCTTACAGTACAAATTGCAAATACAATCGAAAAAGTATTGCAACCTTTAGGAACGGCTGTCATCATTGAAGCTGAACATTACTGCATGTGTGGCCGTGGGGTAAAGAAACCTGGAGCCAAAACTATTACGTCTTCTGTGTGTGGGGTATTTCGTCTAAATGATGCTGCACGTAAAGAGGTCTTCGATTTGATTAAAGGTTAAAAATCATGGAGGAGAAACTATGGCGAAGGAGAAAGTTCGCGGGTTTGAGGTAATTGCTGACTGGGCACGCGAGGTACCTGGGGTTGAAGTAAAATTGCCTCAACGGGCTACGAAACGTTCTGCAGCTTACGACATTTTTGCACTTACTTCCGGAGTAATTGAACCGGGTCAAAAAGCATATTTCCCTACTGACATAAAAGCTTATATGTCAGAAGACGAGGTATTGCACGTTTACCCGAGAAGTTCACAAGGTATCAAGTTGGATTTGATGCTTTCGAACACAATCGCCGTGATTGACTCGGATTACTACAACAATCCTACAAATGATGGCCATATCGGCATTTATCTGCGTAATCTGGGTGATAAACCCGTCACAATTTCTATTGGCGACAGGATTGCACAAGCACAGTTCATGAAATACTTGATCGCCGACCACGACAATGCAGACGTGCTGCCGGAACGCACTGGCGGTGTAGGGCATACAGGAAGGTAGGTGCGTACCAGTGGGTGTGGGAGCGAAGCATAGTAAATTTATCGTATTGATTGGCCCCGATTGCTCTGGTAAATCGACACTCGCCGCGATGCTTTCCGAGCACTACGGAATTCCTCTCACAAAGGGATTACGTATTGCGGATCGCACCGCCATGACACTGTCCATCTCGCATACACTTCATAAGCGCATAGCAGGTGTTGACAAAGATCCGGTCCTCATGGATCGCTGGCAGTTTCCAGATGACATCATTTACGAACGTGTGCACGGGCGGGCGGAATCACCGTTCGTGGAAATGCTGCATGAGCTTGCTTCAATGTCATGGGATGCTGGTGTGTTGTTCTTACACGTATCTGCATTGCCTAACGTATTGACGGCTCGACTTAAAGCTCGTGGTGATGAAGATGTCGACGGCACACAAATCATTAAAGCACGTATGGAATATCTTGAGCTGTTTTCGCAGGTCAATCTGCCAATCGTGCATATCGACACTTCTATCAAAACCCCAGAGGAAACGTTTCATCGTGCGGTTGAGCTCATCGACACATTCTATTCAGGGAGGTACACAGAATGAACAATGTATGTACAGTGGTTTTGCTAAGCGGTGGTATTGATTCTACCGTTTGTCTGACAAAGGCTGTCGCAGAATATGATGCTTCTGAGGTTGTAGCTCTTACACTGTATTATGGACAAAAGCATGAAAGGGAATTACAAAGTGCTGAGTCAGTGGCCAAATATTTCGGTGTGAAACATCTGATTAAAGATCTTTCTTCTGTGTTTGAACTTAGTGATGCTCCACTGCTTAAAGGTAGTTCGCAGGATATTCCTGAAGGCGATTATGCTACGCAAAAACGCGAAGCAAACGGGATGGTTAAAACGTATGTACCATTTCGTAATGGGTTGTTCCTCAGCTATGCCACAGCCATTGCATACTCTCTTGGAGCAGAAGAAGTATGGTATGGTGCACATGCTGACGACGCTGCGGGTAATGCTTATCCCGATTGTACCCCGGAGTTTTATACGGCAATGAGAGCTGCAATTGCACGTGGCACTGGTGAAAGAGTGTGGTTGCGTGCACCTTTGCTTAAGCGGAATAAAGCGGATATCGTGCGTACAGGTATCCAATTGGGTGCACCGCTCCATTTGACGTGGTCTTGTTACAAAGGCGGCAACAAGGCCTGTGGCAAGTGTGGTACATGTATTGACCGCAGGAAAGCATTTGAGGCTGTCGGTGCCAAGGATCTGATCGAATATGAAACCGAATAATGAAATTGCAATAATAATGCCTGATCATTGGATGCTTTTCATTCCGAAGATGATTCGTGAGCCGAAGCAAAGATTAAGCGAAAGAAGGTGAAACCATGGTCAGGGTCATTTCTTACCTGCTTGCTATTGTGCTTGCAAATGTGCTTACAGCTGCATTACAGCCGGTGGTATTAGGTCCGCTCATCATTCCTGCAGGCTCCTACTTGATTGGAGCGACTTTCATCCTACGTGACCTAGTACAGGAGAAGTACGGCAGATTGAATGCCTATGGAACGATTCTCATGGCGCTCATGCTGTCCGGTCTTACATCGTACCAGCTAGGAGATCCGATAGTCATCACAATCGCTTCCGCGATCACGTTCGCAGTTGCCGAAACTTCGGATACAGAAATCTACACGAGATTAAAGTTGCCTATACATCGAAGGGTACTCTACAGTGGTCTCGTAGGAGGTTTTCTGGATAGTGTGATCTTCGTCGTCATAGGATTGTCGCCACTAGGTGCCGGATTCGTACCGTGGGCAGCTGTACCGTTTGCAATCTTAGGACAAATGATCATCAAATTCTTAATGCAGGCTGTTGGTGCATACATTATTCGGCAAATGCGCAGGCAGAACATCTAAGAGGCTTCATACATCGCGGAACTTTGGTGCAGAGCATACCCCCCCCCCCTGGTACGTAAGGTGCTGGGGGGTGTTTTGTCTAAAACTACTTTTGGAGGATGATTAGATGAAAGCTGCTACGATTTTGCCGCAACCGTACTTGTATCTTGTTAAGGACGAACCATATCATTTAGCTCTAGCGCACTTAATTAGTAAGCCCGGATTTGAGCAATATACCGAGTTTTATCAAAATATCGGTCAACAACAGGATAAGTTTTTGATATTGGATAACGGATTAATTGAAGGTGATCCGAGACCAATTGAAGAATTGGTAGAGAAAGCTCACTTGATTAACGCTGATGAGTTGGTGTTGCCTGATGTATTCCAACATGCGATGGCTACTATTACGGCAACATACCATGCATTAGCATATTGCCGTAGGGTGGCTCCTGATTTGCGTGTGATGGCAGTTCCTCAAGGAAAAACATACGAAGAATGGCTTGATTGTGCTAGGGAAATGTTGTCCTGGGGAGTAGACACGATTAGTGTGCCAAAAGTTGTTACGAAAATGACAGGTCGAGATGGCCGATTACAAGCCCTGATCGATCTGCAATCGGAGTTAGAAAGAACAGGTACTGAAGTACATTTACTTGGTTGCTGGGAATCTCCACTGGAGCTGAAGATTATCGAGAATTATGTGCGTCAGGGTAAGATTAAGCCGGTGCGTGGCGTAGATAGTGCAATTGCGTATGTTTACGCAAGAGCAGGATTGAAGATGTCTGAAGCAGAGAGACCTCCTGGAGCAATTGATTTCAGTGCTGAAGATGCGGATCTAGAAATCCTTAAGTATAACATTGAAATGTGGAAAAGTGAGTGTGCGGCACTTCCGCCATTAGGTAACGAAAATAAAGTACATCGCATTTTCTAAGGAGGAAATGAGATGTTGTGTCCTAACTTTGTGAATTGTCGAAATTGCCCTGGAAACGTGTTTCCAAAGGTTACCCAACAGCCAGTCCCTCAAAACATTGACATTATGGTTATTGGCGATATACCTACAGCAATCGAAGCACGTAAAGGTAGATATCTTGAAGGGCCGGCAGCAGACATCTTGCGCAAAACCATGCAAAAGGTTGGTTTACCTGTAGCTCCTGAAAAAGTGTACTTTACAACAGCGTTAAAATGTGCTTTTCCAAAAAAGAAGGGTAAGCAGACTCCAGCTGAAGCAATGCGTAATTGCCATACACATATTCTACAAGAGATTAAAGCAATTCATCCGAAATTGGTAATTATACTGGGAAAGACGGCTATACAGACAGTTTACGGAGATACTAATATCAAAGCAACTTCTATGATGGGGCGAGTAACTCCTGTACCAGGATTACCTGAAGATATCATCTGTTTGCCAACACTACACCCAGCATCGATACAGTATGCTCCGGGTGATTATAAGCCGTTTCTTGCTTCACTGCAAATGGCTGCTTCTGTCTTTAATGGTGGCAAGACATATAATATTGGTGAAACGGGGTGGCAAGTACTTGATACTGAAGAAAAATGTGACATGGCAATTAAATTTCTTTCTACCAAGTCGCGGGTATCTGCTGACATAGAAACTACGGGACTTGATTATCGAATAGTCGAATTTCTGGTAATGGGCATTTGTTTTGAAAAGAACAAAGTATTTGTTATACCTAGAGAAATGCGTCATCGTGTTAAGGATTTCTTTGCAATTCCAAATTTACGATGGACGTGGCAACATGGCAAATATGATACAAAGGTTCTATGGCGAAGAAAGGTTGCGACTGTACCCCTGAATCACGATGTAATGTATATGCATTATGTCTTGGATGAAACTTCAGCGCATGATCTTGAACATCTTGCAAAGGTATTTTTACAGGCGGAAGCGTATAAGTACAAGATGAATCAGAACTTTAAAAGTATCACATTAGAGAATTATCGGCAATGGTTTGATTCTCTATGTGAACGTGTATCCGTTGACTGTGATTTTACATACCAACTTGAACCGATATTGCTTGCTGAATTGGACAAAGAATCATCATTACGACGTTTGTATGATAAGCTTATTATGCCGGCAGCGTCTTTCTTGTCTCGCGTAGAACAAAATGGTATTTTGACTGACCCAGAATTACTCGAGTCTTATGGTGCAGATTACGAAAAGAGACTTGAGCAGATACAGGCAGAAATCGATGCATTAGCAGCACCACACTGGGATCCTAAAACCTATATGGAAGAAATGGGTATGAAATCTGCACCGCCTAAGTTTAATCCAGGCAGTCCACCACAGATGGCTTGGATGGTATTTAAGAAGTTGAAACTCAAACCACGGCGACGTAAAGGTACAAGTACAAATGCGGATGTACTGGGATCTATTGAACCAAAACATCCATTGGTGGACAAAGTTTTGGAATATCGCAGTGTTGTAAAAGAACAATCTACTTACGTAGAAGGGTTGTTAAAGTGGCGCGATCAAGATGGTCGTGTACGTAGCAACTTCTCACTGCATATTACAGCAACAGGTCGTTTGTCGAGTAAAGAGCCAAACGTACAAAATCTACCGAATGCTTTTGGTGTAGGCAATATCCGCCGAGCAATCATACCGCCTAAAGGCTATATTGTAATGGACTCGGACTATTCAGGTGCAGAGCTTCGTTGGCTGGCATGCCTAAGTGGATGTCCTGTCTTAACAGATATTTTCAAAACTGGCAAAAACCTGCACCATGAAACCGCAGTAGAATTGTTCGGTCCAAACTATACATCGCAGCACAAGATGCGTGCTAAAGCAGTCAACTTTGGTATCCCTTACGGGCGTGAGGCTCCATCGATCGCGGAAGAATTCAACATCCCATTGTATGAAGCACAAGCTATGATCGATGGCTGGCTGAATAAATACTATGGTGCCAAAGAATATCTGGAGTGGTGCGCCAACGCGGTTATCAAAGGGTATTATCTAGAAAATCCTTTTGGCCGCCGCCGCCGCTTTGGTCTAGTGACTCCAGAATCCTTGCATGCACTACAAAACGAGGCAAGGAACTTCCCGATTCAATCTTCATCTTCAGATACAACACTTGTTGCAGCAATGGAATTAGAACCTTTAGCAGAAAAATATGGGGCACAAATTATCAACTTGGTGCATGACTCCATTTTGTTCTATGTACCAGATGATCCAGACATCATCCTTGAATTCGGGTATCTAGTTAATCAACATATGATTAAAGTACCTGAACGTTTGTTCGGTTATGAAGTTCCTTTTGCTTCGGATACAGACATTGGATTTACCTGGGGCGATTTAGTGAATCTGAAGTTCGATACCGAAAACGTTGTTTGGGAAGAGAAAGAAAACGGAATTAAGGTTGAAAAATCCATATCTTTCCGAGAATGGCTTGAAATGGAAAGAGAAAAGCACGCTTATAAGTATGAACGTGAATGGTATAAAAATTTGCAACCACTGTGAGGTGATTTAACAATGTGGAATGTAGGTCAATGGGATCAGTTCCACGAAGCTCAAAAAGACATGGCAAAGATCTTGAAAAATTATTACGATGCACTCATCGCTGTTGGTTTTAAAGAAGAACAAGCAATACAATTAGTAACGAATTTTCAAACTATGGCCTTGCATAACCCATCAAAATAACGTACCAGGGTGGGTTGGTAGCCTTGGCACGAGTATTCCGCGCTTTCTAGACCTTTTGTGGAGGGATTCGCGTGACGAAGTTTCTTAAAATGACTTACCAATATTTGCCCAAAGTGCCCGGAGAGAAGTGTAGAGAGATATTGGTAAGAGATCATTATGAATACGGAGGCGTTGTCTATCGGTTGCGATTGACGATAAACAATGAGGTGATGCAGGTGCAACACGTGCTTCATATACAGGAGATTCAATCTTTTTTAGATCCAGAACAGTTAGAAATTCGTGTAATGGCAAAGTTGTGTTCCGCTATGCGCGCCCATTTACGAAACATAAGTGTCCTCAAGTAAATAAAAAATAGGCTCTTGGTATCTTTCACCAAGAGCCTTTCTTTTTGCCATTTTACTTTGCACTTGCGGAACAACCAGCCGCGCCAGCTCTGGCCTCTTCTCCTGCGACTTAGATACACGGCTATGCCGAGTTTAAATAAGCCCTTTACGATGCAAGATGGTAATTATGCGATAAAAGTCATAAGAACCACTTACAGGCACGTCGGAGTCAATAATTTCCGCTTTAATAGCTGCTTGCACTGCTTCTTCTGCCCAATCAGGTACTTCGGGAAGATTAGAAAGTCTCTGCAGTTCGGCAAGTTGTTGTTTTGTAGCATTTAGTTCGGCACGGAGTTGTTCTAACTCTTCACGTAACATATCTTCATCCTCCTCCGTTTCTTTTAAAGCTTCATACAGGCGGTTCCATGGGAATTTAGGTCCTGGGCAATTGGGTTTTGCGATCTTGTTGATTTGAAAGTGTCCGATTACATGGTATTCATCGAGCGGAAAGTCTTTATTCCATTTTTGTCGAATGTAGTCGCGAATGTATTTATGCAACCAAACACTAGCTTCAAACTGCTCTTCGGTAAGATCGCCGTCGTGCCCCTCATGCTCAATGGAAACGGTGTACAAATTGGGATTAACCTTTTTGTCAAATACAATAGGTGCTGTGGCTGCACGGAGGTTATCCATACTCAAGCCGTTAGCCCAAGCCATATGCTCAATGGCGACATATTGGTGTATCTGTCCTTGCTTGCCTATACCAAAGTGTGCGGATGATACTGTGTTATTTGGACTGGTAAACCAGTTATCCATACTGCCTAAAGTACCTGCGGAAATATGATTAACAATACAACAGGGGACTATTCCTCCACGAGAACTGTGGTTGGTATGTTCGTTACCTTTCCAGATGATTTGTTGGGTCACTTCTTGTCACCGTCCCCTGGCGGCCTTAATGCTTTGTTCTGGATCAGTGCTGCATATGCTGCAATAATGAAAGCATTTGCGAAAGACAGGAAATACAACCGCCAATCTGATACGGGAGCTCCTGTGGCAAAATTAGCGACCAGTAGTACAATCCAAGCCACTGCAACGGCGTACCAATCAGTCGGAATTTTCTTATCGCGTGCCAAGCGATCAACAAGTTTCTTTGTGTATTGCACTATAAAGTAAGTAAGCAGAGAAGCCCCATTGATAGTCAACAGGGCTTCCCATGTAAAGAGCTGCATATCCATTCATTGCACCCCCCTTATTTTAAATAATAAAGTAATACTTCCAACTACAAGTGCACCGATGATTGTGGTTGCAGCCCAGAACACAATTTTGTCAAGCTTGTCAATCCGGTGGTGTGCGCTTTTAGTGCTCTGGAGTGCATCTCTCGCAATGTCGTCAACTTCGTCAACTTTTTTAATCAGTTCTTTGAAACCACGCATTTCGGTGTGTAACTCTCTAATGTCGAGTCTGACGTTCACCACCGCTTCTTTTATCTCTTTAATCTCATCAGACATCGGCAAACACCATCCCCGATTAAATATCTCTCTCGATCGGTTCGAGCCAGTTTCTATAGACTTGCTGCCCATTTTCTAAACACCAATTCGACGTAAAGGAAATCATCATTTGTGAGTTCCCCACGTACGTACTTAGCTTGCATATTCCTCCAGAAGTCTGGAGAATCAATAAGATCTGCATCGTATAAACGCTGTAACGCTTCTTCAAATGTAATGGTCTCATATTTCGGCGGAGCCGTATATCCGGCTGTCACCATGCACATGCCAGCGCCCTCCAGACGCTTGTCATGGCCTAGCGGAGACGTGCGCTTAATAATCTGCGCATACAACTCCGGCTCCGTGATGCGGCGCATATAGTCGCGCTCCCACTGTTTGATGATGAGAGCTGCCGCACCGGCGACATGCGGGGCCGCCATGCTCGTACCGGTCATGTAGACGTATCGGCCATCTAGGTATGTGCTGTATACGCCGACTCCGGGCGCGACCAGATCGATCTCGTCGTTGCTGTTGCTGTAAAAATACATTTCCCCG
>Ga0207747_1000612_pt1 | contig 36863 bp, 30 predicted proteins | sample HigsolmetaGSP11D_FD_184839 | JGI IMG/M metagenome (GOLD analysis project Ga0207747, IMG submission 184839) | High solid enriched microbial communities from the Joint BioEnergy Institute, USA - SP1-1-D (SPAdes) | ecosystem: Engineered > Bioreactor > SSF (Solid state fermentation) > Aerobic >...
ATTGTTGCTCCATACAGCCATCTTAGTTCTAGAACCGGCTTCTCTGGCAATACTCTTAATCTCTACGGTACCATCCTGAATTTCGGCAACTTCTGCTTCAAACAATCTCTTAACAAGTTCCGGATGCGTTCTGGATACGGTAATTCGAGGCCCCTTGGTAGTATCCTTAACTTCCAGCACATAGAGCTTCACACGCTCCGTTGGTCGGAATACTTCGCCGCGAACTTGCTCATTTTCGGTTAAAATAGCATCTACTTTACCCAAATTAATGCTAATATTATTACCTACGTAACGTTGCACAATACCGGTAACAATGTCCTTCTCCTTACTGCTGTACTGGTTATAGAGAACTTTTCTCTCTTCTTCACGGATTTTTTGAACAACGACCTGTTTCGCTTTCTGAGCAGCAATACGTCCAAAATTCTTAGGAGTAACCTCGACGGATACAATATCACCGATATCCAACTTCGGGTCTTTCATTCTTGCCTGTGCAAGACTCACCTGTAGTACCGGATCCGTTACAGTTTCAACAACTTCTTTCATTGCATATACATTCACTTCTCCGGTCTCTCTATTGATATTAACTTTAATATTATCTGCTCTGCCAAAATTATTCTTGCATGCGGCAACCAATGAGTTCTCCAGTGCCTCCAGTAAGATTTCCTTACTAATATCTTTCTCCTTTGCAATTTGGTTTAAAGCTTCAATCAGCTCTTTGTTCGCATCCATTTTTCTAATCCTCCTTAAATAATTAAAATACCGATAAAATTTCCTAGGAGGATTTTCCTCCCTTCAATAATAAAAAATTGAATTAAATTTTATAGGAGGATATACCTCCCATAAAATGATTACAAAGCTTTCATAAATTTCACAGGAGGATTTACCTCCCTTAAAATGATTATAAAAAATGATTCTTCCGAATACCAAGGATGGCTTCCTTAATATGTTTCGGAGGTTGCCCTCCTGTTATAATATGTCATATTAAAAATCCAGTGTTAAACGAACCATAGCAATATCCTGTCTTGGGAACTCCATCATTTTTCCATCGCCAAGGTCCACGGTTAATTTATCCTGATCGAAGCTTTGCAGAACCCCAACCCATTCCTTTTTCTTGTCGATTGCTTTGTAAAGCTTGATCTCGATTTCCTCACCTAAACTTTTCTCAAAATGCTTATCTTTCTTTAATTGTCTGCCAAGTCCCGGTGAACTTACTTCTAATATATAGGAGTCTTTGATAAAGTCGTCTCTATCCAGCAAATCACTCAATGCCCTGCTTACAACTTCGCAATCATCAATTGTGACGCCGCCCTCTTTATCAATGTAAGCCCTAAGGAACCAGTTGCCGCCTTCCTTAACATACTCGATATCGTATAGTTCAAGATGATTGGCAGCCAAGATTGGTTCTAGTAATTTCTCAGTTTTACTTTCATATTCTTCTCTTTTTGTCATTTCGTCCCTACTTTCTTATATAATGTTACAAGTTGAACTGATATGCCAATTCCCTTGCCATGTATTTAAGTTGTATTATTAGTTCAACGTTATATTTTGCCAAAAATTTATAATATTATGTCAAACATATAATAAGAGTGGACTTTCGCCCACTCCCAATTAATCTTATCATTCTGTATCGTTAATATTATAGCAAACAAAGGCAAATTATGCAAGTATTATTTTAAAATACCATAATTTCATTAAATCGTTGCAGGAATTCCTTTGTTCTTTCATTGGTTGTATTTATAAATATTTCCTCCGGTGTTCCTTCTTCTACAATAACACCACGATCCATGAAAATGACCCTATCCGCTACATCTCTGGCAAATGCCATCTCATGCGTTACGATTACCATTGTCATATTCTCCTTCGCTAAGCTGCGAATCACCTTCAAAATCTCTCCCGTAAGTTCCGGATCTAACGCCGATGTAGGTTCATCAAAGAAAAGAATTCGGGGACTTAATGCCAATGCTCTCGCAATCGCAATTCGCTGCTGTTGCCCACCGGATAATTCTCCGGGATAAGCATCTGCTTTATCCTTTAAGTTCACCTTATCTAACAATTCCAAAGCTTTTGCCGCGGCTGCTTTTTTATCCATCTTTAATACATGAACCTGTGCATCGATAATATTTTTCAGTACCGACATATGGGGAAAGAGATTAAAATTCTGGAACACTAAACCAACATCCAATATAATCTCATGGAGCGTTTTGCTGTCGGCATAGACTGCCTTTTCGCCTTTCATTTCAACCATTCTCTTGCCGCAAATTTCAATCTGACCGCGATCCACTCTTTCTAATTGGGTAAGGCATCGAAGCAGTGTTGATTTACCGGAACCGGAAGGGCCAATAATTGCAACCACTTCCCCTTCCTTTACTTCCAAAGAAATGTCCTTTAATACATCGGTATCTCCAAAGTTTTTTACCAAATGGCTGGCTCTTAACAACATTGGCTTCCCTCCCTCCTAAATCTTATAATAACTTAGTTTCTTTTCAAATAATTTGAATGAAAATTCCACTACCGTATTCATGACAAAATAGAATAAAGCTGCCACGATAATCGGAATGGTAGAGAAATATTTCGACCCGGCACTGGTTGCCACATCAAATAATTCATTCACAGCAATGACTTGCGCCAGTGAAGTATCTTTCACTAATGTCATGAGTTCATTTCCGGTTGCAGGGATGACATACTTCACCACTTGTGGAAGAATAATTCTCATAAACGTCTGAAACTTCGTATATCCAAGGATTTTAGCAGCTTCATACTGCCCCTTAGGAATGGCACCGATACCACCACGGAAAATCTCACCAAAATACGCTGCATAATTTATCACAAAAGCCATAATGCAAGCTACGAATCGATCAAAACTAAATCCGAAGATATAATAAGGTCCATACATAAAGAAGAACAGCTGTAACATAAGTGGTGTCCCTCGAAAGATCAACTGATAAATCTGGATTGGCACCGATACAATTTTCCATCGGCTACCCCGAAGCAAAGCAACAATAAATCCAAGAGGGATGGACAGAATGAACGTGTAGAAAAATATTTTCAAAGTTTCCACCGAAGCGGATAACATATTGGGTATCAGCAAATCCAAAGGAATATTGATTTTCATAGAAAAACCTCCCATAGGTATATGTTGGTGCTAAGTACATGAAATCATTCTATGATTTACTTATTAAGTAAACATTAATGATATATTCTATGCTTTATTATATTAGCACTTTACCATATTACCATATGGGAGTAATTAATTCAATCAAAATTTAATTAGATTTCTTTTTACTGATGATATCAAAAATGATTGCACTAATCAGGGATGGTATAATTGCAATCAGTAAAAATAAACCCATCACAAATCTTCCCAAAGCTTGAAACCCTTCTGCCGGTACAGAATACATAGTCACAAAATTATAAATCATAAAAGGGACTAAAACTACGGCAGGAATATATTTAACAAATCTCTTTTTCCTGAAAATCCGATGTAAAATATAGGTTACCATAACGGAAAGAATAATTATAAGTAAGATTATAATTTGTATACGCATAATTCTCCTCTCTATAACAGACAGCCTTTCGTTTGCTTATTGCTTGATTGTGGCTAATCGTTTGTGACACCTCCATTATCTCCTGTTCACGAAACCTTGTAAAGTATAAATTCTGTAAAAATAAATTTTCCTTCATTTTTTGCAACCTATTCCTATTACTGTCGTCTAATAAATGGAATATATAGAATAATAAAGAAACGGAGTGAATGAATATGAAAATGAAACGATTACTATCTCTATTCCTTGCAGTGATTATGGTAATGTTATCATCAACCACTGTTTTTGCGGGCGAAAAGGATAAAGAGTATCAACCGCAATTCAAATCCATTACCGGTATCGTGAAAGAAATACGAAAATCTGAAACGGATAACAATACCACCTATGTTCTTCTCGACAGCATAGATGTTGGTGAAGCTTATCTTGTATTAACGAAAGATACCTACTTTATTAATAATGAAGAAATCCGAATCGATTCCGTGATTACCGGATATTATGACGCTACTGCTATGATGATTATGATTTATCCGCCGCAATATGAGGCTGTAGCAATTCAGGTATCCAATCAGGAGCAGAACTTAAAAGTCGATCTATTCGATTCTAATCTTACAAGTGCCGATCATATGCTTAAGCTAAATATCAGCAAGGATACACTTATTGTATCAAAAGATGGCAAGGAATTTACCGGAGAGCTGGCTAACCGTAAATTAGCCGTATTCTACCGTACTTCAACAAAGAGTATCCCTGCGCAAACCACACCAAGCAAAGTTGTAGTTTTATCCGAGCCTATCGTACCTGATGAAGGCGATCAATCCTATTATGCTTCCTTTACCGGAACTGTAACCAAGATAAAACAGCACAAGGATGATAACAATAAAACAACGATTACATTAAAAGATAAGGACGGAAATGAAACTCTATTTACCATAACCCCAAATACATTCCAAACAAATAATGAGAAAATTGAGGTTGGGTCTGAGGTTACCGGGTACTATGACGCAAAGGCATTCCACATCTTAATCTATCCTCCTCAATACGAAGCGGAAGTCATCGAAGTTAAAAGAGCGGAGCATAATGTAAAGGTGGATTATTTTGACCAAAAACTAACCAGCGCAGATGGTAAGCTAAAATTAAAGATTGCTAAAAATACCGAAATACTCTATTGGAATGGTAAAGAATATAAGGGAAATCCTGTAAAGTCCTATCTTATTGTTATCTACGATAAAGCTACCAAGAGCATACCGGCACAGACAGAGCCATTAAAAATCATTGTCCTTAAAGATAAATACAGCAATAAGGATAAGGAAACCCCAAAGGTTATAGACAAGAACAAACAAAGTAAAGAGTATTGGAACAAGAAATATAACGAATGGAAAGCATTAACCAAAGAACTGCTGGAAAACATCGATCTAATCTTCAATAACAAAAATGAATTCTACGATGATATCCGTAAGTTATTTGATCATTTTAACAACTGGAATTGGTTGTTAAACATTAAGAAGTAAAAGTAGACAAAATTGGCAAACCAATTGAAATCCAATCATTTTTCATGAATGGAAAGATTTGGCTTGCCAATTTTAATGAATTTAAAAGGGGCTTTTAGCCCCTTTTATTTTGTATATTCTCTTTGATTTCTCTTTTTATTTTATAATTGTTATATCCGAACCAAACCATTTGGTTGCGATTTCTTCCACTTTCCCTTCTGCTTTTAGTTCCTTTAATGCATTATTTACTGCATCACGAAGTGCCTCATCTCCCTTACGGAAACCAATTGCATATTCCTCAGCAACCAAAGAATCCTTTAAAACAGTAAAATCTTTACCGGCTTCATTAATCATATAATTAGCTACAACAGAATCCATTAATACCGCATCAGAATTGCCTGTCTCAAGATCCATCAAAGCAGTTACATAGGAGGCAAACTCATTGATTTTACCAAGCGTATCTTTAAACTCCTTATTCTTCTCACTATCCAATGCTTCCTGTGCGGAAGAACCACTCTGTACAGCCAGTTTCTTACCCGCCATATCTGCCATAGCAGCTATTCCGCTATCCTTTCTAACAACCAGAGAAATGCTGTTCTCCATATAAGGATCACTCATTGTTAGGTTGGCAAGGCGTTCTTCCGTAACGGAAAACCCATTCCAAATTGCATCAATATTCTTCGTTGCCAACTCCTGTTCTTTCGCTGCCCAATCGATTGGTTGCAGAACCAGCTCAACACCCAGCTTTTCGCATACTGCTTGTGCCAAATCAATATCAAACCCTACAATATTATTCTGATCATCTCGAAATCCCATTGGTGGAAACGCATCATCCAGACCAAGAATAAATTTACCTTTATCCTGTATATAGGTAAGAGAAGTATCTTCCTCAGACTTAGGAATTTCCTCGATTTTTGTATCTTTCTCAGCTTTATTTGCTGTTTCTTGCTCTGCTGCCTTTGTTCCGCATGCCACTAAACCAAATACCATTCCTAATGATAATAAAAATACTAACATTTTTTTCTTCATATCTTTCCTCATCTCTTTCTACTATATTTTATTTTTATTTTCACTTGATAACCGCGGCCATTTTATCGTATTAGCACTTTACCATGCTACCATGATGAAATAATAACACAGAATAGTTAGAATTGCAATACCCAATTTTTTATTTTTTATAGCACTATAACCAATACATTTGTCCGGGATTTGGCAATTGGATAAGTTGAATTTTCCATTTGCTTATTTTATAATAGGTTTAAAAGTAACTCATTATAAAATAAAGCACGGAGGGTTTACGATGCATTATAGAAAATTTGGAAATACCGGTATTGAGGTATCTGCCTTAGGTTTTGGAGCAATGCGCCTCCCAACCATACAGCAAGGGGATAGGACTGTCATCGACGAAGAGAAAGCCATAGCAATGATACGTCATGCGATTGATCGCGGTGTAAATTATGTGGATACCGCATATCCATATCATGACGAGCAAAGCGAAATCCTAGTTGGAAAAGCACTAAAAGATGGTTACCGTGAGAAAACTTATTTGGCTACAAAAAGCCCTGTTTGGAAAATTCAGAAAGAAGAAGATTTTGAGATACTACTTAATGAGCAGTTAGAGAAACTCCAAGTAGATTATATTGATTTCTACCTTTTACATGCCATTGGCAGGGAGCGTTTTGATAATATTATTCTTAAATATAACCTGATTGATCATATGGAGAAGGCAAAGGCAGCCGGTAAAATCAAATACATAGGTTTCTCCTTCCACGATGATGCAGATGCTTTCAAATATATCATTGACAGCTACGATCACTGGGACTTCTGTCAGATTCAGTTTAATTACATTGATACAAACAACCAAGCGACCGAGAATGGTCTTGCCTATGCTGCCAGCAAGGGAATACCTGTTATTGTTATGGAGCCGCTTCTTGGCGGTAAATTAGCAAATCCTCCAAAGAATGTTGCTGCTGCATTGGATCCGAAGAAATCCCCGGTTGAATGGGCACTTGACTTTGTATGGGACAGACCGGAAGTTGCTCTGTTGCTGAGCGGTATGAGTACTCCCGAACAGGTTGAGGACAATCTTATCTATGCCGATCGTGCCTCCATTGGAATGCTGTCCGAGCAAGAAAAGGAAATGCTGGCAAAAGCAAAAGAGATTTTCGATACTATGGCTCTGGTTAGCTGTACCAAGTGCAGATATTGCATGCCATGTCCGAATGGCTTGCAAATTCCGGATATCTTTGAAGCATACAATCAAACAGCATCTTTAGGAATGGAAAAAGCAAGGAACCTATATTCTACCTTCGACATCAATGCCTCCAATTGCGTTCAGTGCAGAGCTTGCGAAGAAGAATGCCCGCAACATATCGAGATCAGTCAAGTAATGATGGATGTGGATGCTATTTTCGCATAATCTCATGCAAGACGGCTTAATATGGAAAATCATCCTTTAGAATAAAGCTGCAGTTATCCATTAGTGGATATCTGCAGCTTTTTGTATTCATAATATAAAATTGGCATCAAATTATTTGTATTATTTGTGAACGATATAATCCCTCAGTTGTAAATGTACTTCCTGTCCCGGCTGTAAATAACTATATTCCACTGATGGTACAACCACGCGAACCGATACCCCATTGATATCGATAAAGCAATCATATTCATTGCCAAGGAAAAAGTACTTTGATAGCTTTCCTGTTACCTCTGCTTCTTCCTTAGATACCATTTTAATGTTTTCCGGACGAATGGTAACGATAACGTCACCTTCCAACTCTCCTTGATAAGGTATATCGATACCTATTCCTTGCAAGGTAACCTTATGATCTTTTGCATGCCCCTTAATGAAGTTAACCTTTCCTACAAAATCGGCAACAAATTGATTTGCCGGATTACGATAAATTTCGTAAGGCGTACCCACCTGCTGAACGACACCGTGATTGATCACAATTACTCGGTCAGACATTGTCATAGCTTCAACTTGATCATGGGTAACGAACACAACCGTAATTCCCATTTTCCTTTGTATCTCTTTGATTTCATATCGCATACTTTCACGCAGTTTAGCATCCAGATTGGATAATGGCTCATCGAGTAACAGTAATTTCGGAGCAGCCACCAGTGCTCGTCCCAATGCGACACGTTGCTGCTGTCCTCCGGATAACTGTGACGGCATTCTTTCCGCATACTGGCTTAAATGAACCGTTTCCAGTATATCCATGACTCTTTTCTTAATCTCATTCTTCGGTACCTTCTTTATTTTAAGCGGATATGCTACATTATCGAATACATTCATATGCGGCCAAACTGCATAGGATTGGAACACCATTCCGATTTCCCTTTTTTCAGGTGGTACGAATAAGGTATCGGAACTTACGACTTTATCATCTATTTTAATCTCGCCGGAGGTGGGTTTTTCAAATCCTGCAATCATTCGAAGCATGGTTGTTTTGCCACATCCCGAAGGACCTAGTAAAGTTATAAATTCACCATCCTTAAATTCATCATTGAACTGCTTTAATACAACGACATCTCCAAAAGCTTTTGTCACATTAGTAATAGTAACAACAGACATTTTCTACTCCTCCTTTTATATCGAAAACTTCCCTTTCGTCAACTTATTTAATACCCAGTTTAAGACAATGACCAATAATAATATGGCGGAAGCCAAAGCAGAGGCTGTCTGCTGACTATGGTATGTTTGGTAAGTATATAACTCTACACCTAAGGTCTTGGTATTATTGGAATATAATAAAGTTGACATGGTTAGTTCATAAAAACTCGGCATAAAGATGAGAAACCAACCAGCTACAATGGATGGTAAAATCAGAGGAATAATTACATCCTTATAACGTTTTAACCAACCTGCACCGGATATCTGTGCGGCTTCCTCCAATGAAGGACTGATCTGGGAAAATGCAGATACAACCGTACGCATACCCATAAGCATATATTTGATTATATAAGCAATTACCATAATCGCTAATGTGTTATAGATGTTGATAACGAATTTACCGGACATTGTCATGATTAATGACAAAGCAATCACTACGCTCGGTGTCCCCGAACCAATGGTAATTAGGAAATCCGGGATTCCTTTTCCTTTAACTTTCGTACGTTTTAACAGATATGCCATAGTACAGGAGATAATCATACCAAAGGTTGCTGCTAAAATCGCGGATAGAAAACTGTTCTTAGTCGAACCTATGATAGCATCTCTTGTAAAAATGGTTTTCCAATATTTCAACGTAAAATTACTGAAGGATAATGGATTGCCCATGTTAACGGTAAATGATGTTGCAAAAACGGTCGCAAACGGTATTACAACCACAATAATTGCAAATATCGATACCAAAATCGTAATCGGTAATCTCCATCTGCCTAAATCCACAATATTAGGTCTGGTGGATTTTCCGGATACCGTAATATATTGTTTTTTACCAATGGGAACGGTGGAGACATAGAGAATAATTAATGCCAAAGCCATTAGGAATACCGCCAACACAGTCGCATCCGTAAGACCTTCCTGCGAACCTATGTACACATAATCTATGATTCTCGTAGTCACCGTATGGATTTGTCCCGGCGCTCCTACGATGGAGGGAATTCCATAGCAGGATGCGGCAGCTACGAATACCAATAATCCCGCTGCTACAATACTTGGCAGCGTCATCGGCAGTGTAATCGTTCTTAAGGTTTTTAACGGCGATGCTCCCGAGATACGGGACGCCTCTTCCAGAGAAGGATCCATTTTCTCCATTGCTCTGGATATGGTAATGAAGGCATATGGGTAATAAAACGTAGTCAGTACCCATACCAAACCTCCCATGGTATAGATATCAAAAGGCGCTTTTTCCAGCCCGAATATTTTCTGAATAAATACATTTAGATTTCCTACCGTAGGATTTAACAGTCGTAACCAAGCCATTGCCCCAACATACGGTGGTACCATATAAGTCGTAACAAAAAGGGTACGAAAAAATTTCTTGCCATACATATTGGTTCTGCCTACCAACCAGGCTAACGGAAAAGCCAATAATACCCCAAATATCATTGCTAGACCGGCGCTGATTATCGTATTCTTTAAGGCGGTCCAGTTCAATGCATAGGAATAGATTCGCTGGAACCCCTTTAATGTAAAACTTCCCTCCGGAAAAAAAGAACGTACGATTAAGTATAATAGAGGAAATACCTGAAAAATGACAAGAAATGCAATAATGACAAGAATAACTATCCATTTGATATCAAAATGAAATTTATCCTCCTTGGTTCCCTTTTCCACGTTAAAGATTCTAGCCGTAATAATCACTCCACTTCAAATAATATTAAGTAAAGAATCTTACTTGGACATAAGGTCAGGTCTTCCGGAGAAGCCTGACCTTGGTATGCTTCGTATGCTTATATTGTTCCAACAATGAAGATGCTATGTATCGATTATTAAGATTCAGGAACGGTGATGTATTCCTGGAACATCGTTCTGATTTCTTCCCGTTCTCTGTAACATTTCTCCCAATCCACCGGAATTGTGTTCTTTAGAATTTCTTTGGTTGGAATTGCGTCATATGGAGGATTCGGATAATCCTTTAATACGGAATGCATCCAAGCAGCTACAATATTCGATTGTCCTTCTTCAGATAAGAACCAATCGGTAATCTCCTGGCAAGCTTTGATATTCCCGTTGGCACTCCACTTCTCATTCACCATCATGATCGGTGATGGAATGTTAATTGTACCATCGGTCGGGTAGATTACTTCCAGCTTGGAGCCTTCTTCTTCCCTTTTCTTCAATACCGATTCCTCGAGAATCATGATAACTTTACATTCCCCTGTTTCCAGTTTCGTTAATGCCACGGAACCGGATTCCACTGTTACGTTTTGCTTTCCTAATGCTTCGAAATATTCCTCACCATATTTCTGCAACAAACCGGTAACAGAAGCCATAGCCGATCCGGATTGTAAAGGATTTGACATGGAAATCATACCTTTAACGCTCTCATCATATGCAAAATCATAGAAGGAATTTGGTATTTCATCTTTGCTGTATTTCTCAGGATTATATGCCAGTACCATATTGGATATACGAACCGGATACCAATATCCGTCTTTGTCATAATCAAATGCCAGGTTATCTGCATTCTTTGATTTATAAGCTTCAAGGATGCCACCCTCCATCAATTCCAATGAGAACGCAGGATCTGCTACCATCAGCATATCACAGCCTAATTTACCGGAATCAATTTCAGCAGCAACTTTCGCTTGCAGTGTACCGGTACCACCATAGAAGAACTCAATATCATATTGCGGAAATACCTTATCCAAGGTCTTGTCCATAGCTTCAATAATATCTTCATACATAGAGGTATAAATCATCACTTTGGGCTTATCTTCTTTCTGTCCGCACGCTGTCAAACCGAATGCCATAATTAAGACGAGCAAAATACTTAAACTTCTTTTCACAGAAATATCCTCCCTTTATTTATAATATTGAATGAGTAAACTCATCAAAAACCAGTTATTCTTCGATGATACCCTCCATTACATTAAAAAACTTTGCATGAAGATTTTAATTTGCATTATAAAAATTACATGATTTCCATATAGATTTTTATAAGCAATGCATATTCTTATCTCAAGCAAAGCCATTCCTTCGGATATTTAATTATACACATTGATATGATTGCTCTTGAAAGCGTGTTATTTGATATAAGTATAACATTGTCCCAGTTTAGTGTCAATGTTTTCTAGGCACTTTCACGGTTAAAACTTGTCTTATCAAATACCAAATGATATATTTTTAATATTTTATAACAGATAATAAAGATCAATTATAGGCATTATGACAGTGCAATTTACTTTTTATGGATTATGACATTTACATTATGCATATCCAATGCTATAATGTAATAAAGATTAATATAGGCGAGAGATGAAGAGATGCCGCACAAAGATATTAGTGATTACTAATATTTTTGTGTGTTTTTTTATTCAGAAAAGGAAGATACTTGCCATTTCATTTTGATTGACAGGAGGGATCGTATTGTTAAGTGATATATTCACAGAAATTAACCAGATATTGCATGAACTTAATGCCATATCTACAGCTTTTCGAATCTTTCTTGCAATGGTTACCGGAGGAATTCTGGGTTTAGAGAGGGAATTTAAAAACAGGCCTGCAGGTTTTCGAACCTATATGCTGGTATGCATCGGTTCATCCATGGTGATGATAACAAATCAATTCATTTATCAGTCTTTTGATACTTTTGATGTGGATCCTGCCAGAATGGGCGCTCAGGTAATCAGCGGAATTGGTTTCTTGGGGGCCGGAACGATTATCGTCACAAGAAGAAATCAGATCAGAGGTTTAACAACTGCCGCTGGCTTATGGGCAGCCGCTTGCTTAGGCTTGGCAATAGGTGTAGGTTTTTATTCCGGTGCAATCATTGGCGGTATCGGTGTAGCAATCGCGATGATAGGTTTGCACCGAATTAATGATAAGATACGTAGCGGCGGAAAATTGATTGATGTTTATATCGAATTTAACGGGGTTGCCAATATATCCTCCTTTATGAATTATTTAAAAAGCAATCAATTAGAAGTGAAAGACTTATCTATTAATAAAGGGCAACTGCTTGATAATGAAAATATCGCATTAGTCATTACTTTACGTACGCACGTTAAGGCCCATCATGCTTCTATTATCCAGCTATTAAGCCAGGCTGAAGGTGTGCAATTTATTGAAGAAATATAGATAAATATCCGTGTTACGTTTGCCACAATAAATCTGCTACTCCAATACATGTAAATTCAGGAAAATTATTTAACAGTTTTATTAGTATACTAGTAAAATATACATATTTACTTTTTATCCATTTATGGTATAAAATTGTAAATTAAAGAAGATTTTACAAATAAAAAGTCGATACCGATACACGAAAAGGATAAAGTTATGTGGAAATTTCTTTTAATAATTAAGCAAACTTATTTCTTGATTAGTGCCTATTTATTATCTATTATGCTAGCGTTCCTGGTTTACATCACGGGAGGAACCCATACTTCCATAGTCAGTTTCATGAGTATTCCAATCATCATAGCCTCCTCTACCAATAGCAAAGTCAGAGGGCTAATTCATGCTACTATCAGTGGCTTATTGGTTGGCCCTTTTATGCCTTTACAAACGGTAACCGCAACACCTCAGGTGCCTATAAACTGGATTATTAGGACTTGCTATTTCTTAACGCTGTCCTTAGTTACCGGTTTTTTTGCCAATTATTACAAGCAAGTATATGCGAAATATCATCAAATTGAAAAAGAGGTATCCGAAGCCCATCTTGCCACCATATATGCTCTTACGAAACTATCGGAATCCAGAGATGACGAAACAGGCGCTCATATTGAACGGGTATCGGAACTATGTAAAATCTTAGCCGAGAGACTTAGAGATAATAAATTATTTTCTAACTATATCACGGATTCTTACATTGAAAACCTATCCAAAGCCAGTACATTACATGATATCGGTAAAGTGGGGATTCCGGATAGCATCCTGCTTAAACCCGGTAAGTTAACTCCCGAGGAGTTCAATATTATCAAAAAGCATACCACAATAGGTTCCAAAATCCTTTCTGAAATACAAACAAAATACCCAAATAACAATTTCCTTACCTTAGGGTATCATATCGTTCACTATCATCATGAAAGATGGGACGGAACCGGTTATCCTACCGGTATATCCCAAGATCGCATTCCTCTTTCCGCAAGGATTATGGCACTGGTTGATGTATACGATGCCCTTCGTTCCAAGCGAGTATATAAGGAAGCATATAGCCATGAGAAAAGTATCGATATCATTAAGCAGGGCCGGGGAAGCCATTTTGATCCAACCATAGTGGATGTCTTTCTGGAAAATGAATCTTTATTCCGCGACACCTTTGACCGAATTACGGCAAGTATAAAATAACCATATAGAAAATGGCTCAAATCATGGGTTAATCCCATGCCTTGAGCCATTTTATTTATGACAAGTGAATTGGATTGCCAATTCTTTGTCTTGAACAAATGAAATCTAACGAAGCGTATCGATAAAGCGGGCAAATGCTGCTTTTCCTTCTTCATTCCGTTTATATACCCCGGCATCATTCAAGACTCTCAAGAATACTAAGCCGATTTCCTTCTTAAGGATATCATCAATATTATTCTCATTGATATCGTTGTAGTGTTCACGAAACTCCTGCACCCAATCCGCATGCTTTGCAATTGCCTCGTTGGCGCTAATATCCTTATCGCTAAGGATATATTCCTTCAAAATCTCCATTTCTTCCTGTAATCTTGCCGGTAATACCGCAAGTCCCATTACCTCAATCAAACCGATATTCTCTTTCTTGATATGATGCAATTCTTCATGTGGATGGTAAAGGCCTAACGGATGCTCCTTGGTTGTCAAATTGTTTCTTAACACCAAATCCAGTTCATAGATATTACCGACTTTGCGAGCAATCGGTGTTATAGTATTATGCGGTTCCCATTGCTTCAGCATTTCATCGGAACATGTTTCAACTTCCTTGGCAGACATCGGATTACCATTCGCATCGGAATAAGCATAGATCATAGCTGCCTCATCCGTATAGTTTCTCCATGACTGTAAGATAGTATCACCGGCAAGTACCAACGGTTCTATCTCCTCTGCCTGCAAACGGATTACCGACATAGGCCATTTTACAATCCCCGCTTTCACATTGGGGAAGCCTGTAATCGTAAAGGAATTCTCCATTGGCGCCTTTGCCATTGCAAACGTATAGTTACCGCCTTGAAAATGCTCATGGGACAGGATGGATCCACCAACAATTGGTAGGTCTGCATTCGATCCGACAAAGTAATGAGGAAATAGCTTTACAAAATCAAACAACTTCCGAAGCGTGGCTTGATTAATCACCATGGGTACATGTTGGTAATTAAATATAATACTATGCTCATTGTAGTATACATAAGGTGAATATTGGAACCCCCACTGCTCTCCATCTAATTCAACCGGAATAATTCTGTGGTTCTCTCTTGCCGGATGATTAACCCTTCCGGCATAACCTTCATTCTCCCGACATAATTGGCACTTTGGATAGCTGCTTTGCTTCATTAATTTAGCTGCAGCAATCGCTTTCGGATCTTTCTCCGGTTTTGACAGATTAATGGTAATATCCAAATCACCATATTCCGTATTAATCACCCATTTTTTATCCTTAATAATTCGATACCGCCTTATGTAATCGGTATCCTGGCTAAACTTATAGTAATACTGTGTCGCTTTCACAGGATCTTCCTGGTATAATTTACGAAAATGCGCAATGACAGTGGAAGGTCTTGGAACTAATAGTCCCATAATTTTCGTATCAAATAAATCACGGTATACGATACTATTTTCCTTTAGAAAACCATGCTCATAAGCATAATCAACCATGCCATTAAGAATATCCTCCAATGGCATTTCCGCTGACTCTGCTTCGTAAGCATCGGAAGTCTCAGGTTCTTCATATTGCTCCAGTTGAAACAAATCCAGCAAAGAATTAATGATATAAATCCTATCCTCTTCTGTGATTAGTCCGGTGGAGAGTCCATAGCGAACTAAATTTGAGATATATTGATTTATCATTTGTCCTACGCCCCATTTCTACCATAATGTTTGTCTTCTTGTTGTCGTTACTTAATGTTCTAAGTTTAACATTCTTTTCGTTGATTTTCCATATATTATATTCGCAAATGTTGTATAATTTATCTGCGTTTCGGTTCATTCTTCTTTTAGTTTACGATAATCATATTCGGTAAATCTATGGTAGTATTGCCCCATTTCATCAAAGGTAAAGCAGTAGATGAACGGGTCCACCTTCGGATTGGCAAAGCGAACCGCATATTCAAATTCTTCATCCTGTGATTTCTCACAGATTACCTCATCGCTGTATCGCCGGAAAACCTCCAACACTTTTTCAATGGTAACTTGCGGTATGCGAAGTATCGCAATCAGGTTTTCCAGGAAATGATTGTTCTTATTTTTTTCATATACATATTCCATACCTTTTGCAGGAACAATGAGTTTATATCTTCCTTCCTGTCGTTCAAAAGAAATCTTTCCCCATTCCTCTTCATTCTCCTGAGCAAATTGCTCTAATCGCTGTAAAGCAATGTTAACCTTTTCCCGCTGTTTAAAATTCTCATCCACATCAAGAAGATGATGCAATAGTTCTTCTGCATAATAGATTCCCACCGGTTGCCCTTTCACATAACCGATCTTGACCATACTTTCATGCAACATTGCTTCCAGATTGTCCGTTAGCTTCCTATATATCTTTTCCATATACCAATACAACCTCTCTTATACGTATTCTATCATTGATCTTATCTCATATATTTAAAACCCGTATCACTATCTATCCTCAGCCTATAAAGCGTATGAATCTGACAATATAATACTATGAAGTTGTCATATTTTGTAATTTTTATTGCAATATTTGGAATTCTTCGCTAAAATGGTAGTAAAAGTAAATTAGTGGAGGTATCTCATGACATTTGCACTAAAGTTAAACAAAAGCAAGCAAATTTCCTTTCGGATTCATCCCAAAGATACCGGTGTTGATTTCATTCTTACACTGCCGGGAATTACCATGACACTAACTAAGAAAACATCAAAGACGAAATCGATAACGGATTCCGTGGGGAAACCATTGCCGATTACCAAAATAAATACCGGAAGCGTCAGCCGCTTTCAACCGGTCAAATACCGTTTTCTCATATCTAAAATATCCAGATTGCTGAGGCTTAATTCCTTATCAAATTGGCTTTGCCCCATAGTATTGCTGTCCGTGTTACCTTTGCTGCCGCTTTCCTTGTTGCAAGAAAAGGTACCCACATTCATCAAAGATTCTTTTATGATTTTCACAATGATCCTTGGGCTTATGGGAATTCTTATGAAAATATATGTGCATTCCCTTGGCAGAGTAAAGATACATCCTTATTTGGACTTAGAGATTCATCAGGAGCCTCCGGTCTGGCAGGAACTTATGAAACCCGATATGCTATGGGAAATTGTTGGAAACGCTCATTTAGAGCCGGAAGATACCCGAGAACATGCGGGATGTTCCGTTTGGTATGAGCGTGTTCCTGTGAAGCGAAAGGCAAAAGCCCCATACTATATGAAAGCAGATTGTCCCATTCTGCAGCTTAAACTAATGCATATGACCCTAATCCTAATACCGGGTATTCATATACTCATCCAGAAAACAAAGGTAGGCATCATCGAGGCCTCTCCTTCCGATTACACATTCCAAACGATTGCTTATCCGGAAACCGATCGCCTTCCCGCGGATGCTAAAGTTCTTCATTATACCTGGAAATATGTGAATAAGGACGGTTCCAAAGACAAGAGATACCATAATAATATTCAAGTACCGATCTGCAATTATGGATTAATCCAATTTGAATCCGATACCGGCCTCCACATCATGCTGCTAACTTCTTCTACATCTCATAAAGCTCAATCGGAAGACCATCGGGATCTTTGAAAAAGGTATATCGTTTTGATGTTAGATCGTCCGTTCTGACCTTCTCCACTTCAATATTCTTAGAATGTAATTCCGATACCGCAAGGTCGATATCCTTCACTGCAAATGCCAGATGCCTAAGGCCTGCAGCCTCCGGCATATTTGGTCTTTCGGGCGGATTTGGGAATGAGAATAATTCAATCTGATACTCACCATTAATCGCAAGATCTAATTTATAGGAATCCCTTTCTGCGCGATATGTTTCTTTAACAATACTTAACCCTAATACATTAACATAGAAATCCTTTGACTTCTCATAATCAGAGCAAATGATTGCGACATGATGTATCTTTTCCAATTTCATAACGAATCCTTTCCTATGTTATCTTTTTATAATACAACTTGCATATAATTCATCATCATTATACTATTTACTACATTGAAAGAAAAGAAAAACTCCATTCCGGTTTAACATGCGCTGCTCCAATACATTTATGATTATTGGGGCAACGCATTAAACAGGAAGGAGTTTATTTATTATGCATGTACCTTAAATTCATTAATCAGGTTATTCAGACCATTGACCATATCATTTAAATGCGAGATGCTTTGCGTAATTTCAGCAACTGTCATAGATTGTTCTTCTGCCGAAGCAGATACCTCCTGGATTGCGCCGGAATTTTCCTGTGCAAAATCGGATACACTGTCAAGCATAATTAAAATCTCATCCTTGCTTTGATTGATTGCCTGGTTACGTTCAATAATAATATTGATTTCATCATTGAGAACCTGTAAGCTTTTCGCAATCTTGCTTATGATTTCCTCTGTCTGCTTAACAGCATCATTGATTTTCTTAACACCTAACTGATTTTTTTCAATAAAGTTAACTGCTTCCTCCGATTGCTCCTGCATTTGCTCTATTTTGCTGCTGATATTTTCAGTTGCAATCGCTGTTTCATTGGCAAGTTTACGAATTTCATCAGCTACCACTGCAAAACCTTTTCCATGCTCTCCTGCCCTGGAAGCCTCGATACTAGCATTCAACGCAAGAAGATTTGTTTGCTTAGCGATATGGGATATGATTGTTGTAATCTCACTGATGTCTTTCGCTTGCTCATTCATCCGATACACTACATTTTCAATCATTGCTGAATTCTCATTATTCTCTATGTTGGCATCCATCAAATCATGAACGGAAGCTAAGCCCAACTCTTTTAGCTTCATATTATTCTTGATTACGGAGCCAATCTCGGAGCTAACATTGGCTGTCACCTTAATATCCTCACCCAGCATCGTGACCTTCTCTACGCTATCGGCGGTAAGTTTAAATTGCCTATCCGATTGGATTGCCATCTGAGAAATTGCCTTAGCCACTTCTGTGGTTGCATCGGAAACAATTCCCGAAGAATTTTTTAAATCATTTGCAAATTTATTTAACCGATTGCTTGAATCCATCATTAGCTTAATAATCTTACTTAAGCTATCAATTAATCGGTTTACCGAATCCCCTAAAAGCCGTGTTTCATCTTTTGCTTTGACACGAATTCGATTAACGGTCAAGTCCCCTTTCGACACCTCATGAAGGGTATTCGAAATTGTTTTTATCGGCTTTGTGATTTGATTCGTAATTGCCATAGTCAGAACCAAGGCAGCCGCCAATACAACGACCACACCAATCAAGTTATATTTTAAGATGATATTCGATCCCCTTGCAAGTTCCGTATCATAGATTACAGCACTCACGATCCAGTCCCAATACGGGAAATATTTTGAATATACGGTCTTACTATCTGTAATACGACTAATTCCCTGATCAAGAGCATAATTCGTAATTCCTCCACCGGATTTCGCATTCGCTATAATTTCTTGTACGATATACCTTCCATCACTGGACTGTAACTCATAGATATTATCCTCCAAAAATGGATGAGATATGATATTACCGTTGGAGTCCACAATAAAGAAATAACCAGACTCCCCCAGGTCGATTGCATGTTTTGCAAATACGCTATTGGCTGTTGCTGCGCTCGTAGCATCAACCTCTTCTTGGGTAGCTCCGGATACACCGTCTATATTTCCACTCGTTAAATTTCCTATGGAAGCTAAGGATGCCATCTTTGCATCTTCCTCCGTCATCCATTGGTTATTTCCTATTGTATAACGATAGTTCCGGTTAATATCTACCATGGTAGCTTCAACAGCATTCTTAAGAATGATCTGGTTGGAACGGGCCAATTCCTTCTTTGAAATCATGTAATTCAATATCGATATTCCAAGCAACGACGTGATAATAATAAGGGAAACAAAAAGAATAATCTTTTTACCAATTCCATTCATTTTAAAAAACTTCATATATAATTCATCTACTCCTATCCTTTGTACATTTAATTGAACTAATTTATAAAATAATAGCATTATTTTATGATATTTAATTCATGACAAATAGTATCATACTTTTTTTTAAATTTCAATATCAACAATGATATCTATTATCATTTAAAAACCTATTTATTAGTATCGCCTATCTTTGAACCCAAGACATTTTCAACGATATCGATAAACATATCTGCTTCACCGGAAACCGGGAAGTTTTTTGCTGCTTTAAGAAATTCCTGTTGCAATTTCCTTTCGTCACAGGATTTCCATTTCTTTGGAGGTTTTTTCCTGATCAGCGTAATGATATCCCGCTTCTCCTCTTCTGTCAGTAAAGTTTCATATAGATATCTTATCCGCCAAACACCAATATCTGTTTTATTTAACCGAAGGACAGTTCTGTAACGTTCATATACAACAGCAATTTCTTCTATTGGTCGATGTTCAATTAACAGAAAAAACAAGCGCTCCATTTCAATTAGGTCTATTATCGCAGGCTTTAAAGTATCAAGCTTTTCTACCATCCTGGATAGCATTTCTTTGGCGGTATCCATATGATTCAAGGCTAACTGCTGATAATATCCTAACATTTGAAGGTAGACTGCCATCATATCGGTATCGTTAATCTCTTCCGGCAGCGCAAATACTTCCGGTAAATACTCTTGTATTCTCATTCCATCACTCATTTCCGAATTTAGCTGTAACTGAAGATAGAAAATCTCACGCATTCCGGGGTTCTTAAGCATGCGGAATAAATTCATGCCATCATTCTGTACCATGTAGGTCAATGGTACAAGGTTAATGATAGCAAGAATGATACCAAAAAATCCCCATAACCCGATTAAGATACGGATAAAGCTATGATTCATCCGCACTGCCAATATGATAAATGGAATTGAGAATACCAAATTAGCGAGGCCTCCGCCAAGATTGTATAGAATATATGGAAAACTTCCGTCCGCTTTCCTTGTCGGTGGCTGCATCAGGCATTGTCCGGCAGTTCCCTTCATGGAAAATTTCTTTCTTTGGATGCAACCATCTTTCTTGAGAAATACGGTGGAAAAAATCCGAAATGACAGAAAACGATAGCCTGTTAGCAAACCACCTACCAGATGCCCTGCTTCATGTATAATAATTTGCAATGGATACATAATAAAAAACAAAAGCAAAAATGCGGTAATAAAATTACGCATGAATGCGTCAATATGCAAAGAACCATTGATGTTCCCTGAGATGATGATTATATCTAAAATAATACCAAGCAATACTCCCACGCCTAGAGAACAATAGGTTACCATTTTCTTTTTTCGGTCAATTTTATGATATAATGTTTTTCTTTGCTTTTGTAATTTATTAAACTGTTCCTGCTGCATGGCAGTTACCATAGTAATGAACCCCTTACTTTTCTTATTGAAAAAGATGATTTCCGTCACTTGGAAATCATCTTTTATACGTTAGTAAATATTACTTTTCATCCTTAAACCAATATTCCTTAACCAACGCGATCAGTACCGCAATCATTCCGCCTAAAACACCACCAATGATTGTATTCAACGCATTGCTCGGGCTTGTCTTCCGACTAGGAGCAACCGGTTCCGATGGAAGATGCATATAGGTATTGGTTAGACTTACGATATTGGATTGCAATTTATCGAATTCACCGGTTTGATAGTATTTCGCGATTTCTACTTTAACCATATCCAATTCTTCCAGATAAGTCTGGTACATATTAATATTATTTTCAATGGTATTAATCATCTGTTGGTTATCAATAATTTCAAGTTCAATCTGCGTATAGTTCGGATTGATAATATTCTCAAGAACAACGAAATCACTAACACCGTTAAGGATTTCCTTAGATGCCTCTTTCTGATTAATTGTCTGCGGTGTCTGGGCTAGCAATTCCTTATTTTTCTCCAAAAGCGTTTGATACGTCTTTAAATCAACTAAGGAAGATCTTATTTTGACAGAATAATCATTGTAATAATACGCAACTGCACCTTCCACTGTCATAACATCCAAGAATTCAACATAATTCTCATATAAAGTTTTTGCCAGCTTCATTGCCTCCTCAGGATTTCCTGCTGCCACCTTTACATCGAAACTATTCTGTTCTACATTGGCATTCGTTGTAACATTCCCAATTGTAATTCGATCTCTTAAATCTTCAATGGTAGTACCATTTACATCATATCCCATATCCTTGATGGTATTGATTAGAATAGTATTACTGGTAATCAGATTTATGTACTGCTGATTGGTAGTTAAAGGTAAGGTATAATCACCATATTTGGTTGTATACACTTCTGGCATATTCATGACAATGGTAAGTTTGGAATGATAAACCGGTTCTATCATAAACACACTAAATAAACCAGTCAGAATTGCGGCAATCAGCGTAATTGCAACAATCAATACTTTCTGCCTCCACAAAGCTAATACTAAATCCTTTAGGCTTATTTCTTCTTCCGCGTATTGTATCATGTTTTGATTATTGTCCATAATTAACTCCTTTATCGTTGTAAATAAATTCATATGCTCTCGAATAGTATATCAATATACTACATATAATTCAATCATTTTAAATCAAGAATCAGATTCTTAAGAATATAAGATCTAATTAATACCTAAGATGCCTTCATAGATAAAATTACAATCACTATCCTTTAGAAAAGGCGCATTCTTATCTTTTTCCGATAGAATTGGCTCCATACCGCAAAGCAGTCCGCCCCAATCCACTCCGATGGACGGGTCATCATAGCGAATGCCTCGGTCATGTTCCTTAGAATATACATTATCAACCTTATATTCGAATTCCACATCATCGGTCAAAGTAACAAAACCATGGGCAAATCCGCGCGGTATATATAATTGCTTCCTATTTTCAGCACTCAATTCCACCGATACCCACTGTAAGTAAGTCGGTGATCCCCTGCGGATATCTACCGCCACATCCATTACGGCTCCTTTAATGCAGCGTACTAACTTTGCCTGCGCCATGGGGTTATTCTGAAAATGTAAACCGCGAAGGGTTCCTTTCTTTGCTGACATGGAATGATTATCCTGTACAAAATGGTTGGTAATACCCAGTTCCTTATACTTGGGTTCGCTGTAGGTTTCTGCAAACCATCCGCGATGGTCTCCATAATAATCCAATTCTATAATCAACACCTCTGGGATTTTGGTCTTAAAAACTTTCATATAGACATACTCCTATTATCGCATAATCATTACTCTTAAACATTTTATCATTTTCTTTAAAAATCACCTATAGAATCATCAGTTAATAATACCAAGCATTGCAGTAATATTATCAAAAATAATTACATTTAATAATACCTTTAAAAACACCTTTAATAATACCCTTAATAATTATCGATAATATACAATATAATTTTATATTAATATTTTATCGATCGATAAATTTACCGTCTAATACATCCTTGATATATCTGCCGTACTGATTATTCTTATATTTTTCATATGCTTTCTGCATCTGCTCAGAATCAATCCAACCATTCAGATAGGCGATTTCTTCAAGGCAGGCGATCTTACGATGGGAATGCACTTCAATCGTGTGCACAAAATTCGTCGCTTCCACCAATGACTCATGGGTTCCTGTATCCAACCATGTGAACCCTTGTCCAAGAACCGCAACATCCAGCTCCCCGTTCTCCAGATAGATTCGGTTAATATCGGTGATCTCTAATTCCCCTCTTGCAGACGGTTTTAAACTCTTTGCATAGTCAATAACCCGATTATCATAGAAGTATAATCCCGTTACTGCATAATTGGACTTAGGTATCTTGGGTTTTTCTTCGATGGAAACTGCCTTGCCATTGGCATCGAACTCCACAACGCCAAACCGTTCCGGATCATCAACAAAGTAACCGAATATCGTAGCTCCATGTTCTTTGCTTGCAGCATGCTGCAAGCGTTTCTTAAGGCCATGACCATGGAAGATATTATCTCCCAGTACCATGGCAACATTATCATTTCCGATAAATTGATCTCCCAGGATAAATGCCTGCGCCAAACCATCAGGTGAAGGCTGAACACAGTAGGATAGATTAATCCCGAACTGCTCACCGCTTTGAAGGAGTTCTTCAAACCTTGGCGTATCCTCAGGTGTTGATATAATAAGAATATCCCTGATACCTGCATTCATAAGAATGGATAATGGGTAGTAAATCATTGGTTTATCATAGATCGGAAGAAGTTGCTTACTCGTTACCATAGTCAACGGATAGAGCCTTGTCCCACTTCCGCCTGCTAATATAATACCTTTCATTTTAACCTCCAATTGTCCCGCATGACATTTTTTAAATATTTATATATATTTCAAAACTTTCCCTTAATTTCTTATTATATACAATCTTGTCCACTTCTTCAATTCAATTCAAAAAATGTTTGATGAAATTAAGTAAATTGGAATCTTTATACAAAGATCATAAAAAAAGATATGGTTCCCCATATCTTTTTCAAATATCGATTATTCTAATCTCCCAGTTACATTCTGAATTACTCTTCTGTCACTTCTTCCTTAGACTTGTAATAATCATCAAACATTTTGCTTACCGCTTTGAAAGTATGCTGGCAAATCTCCGGCAGGTCCTTTCCCCATGCAGCAGTCGCCTGCTTAAATCCTCTTTCAAAAGCAGCTTGCATCTCTTTCATCTTGTCTATGTCATCCCCAGCGAGGGCGCATGCAAAATCAAAGATGCGTTGCGCTGTTTTCTTCACGCCATAATATCCATCCTCTGAAATATCCTCCTGAGCACGAGCCTGGGTCTCAGGATCTACGGTATATTCACCGCTCGCGAGGAACTTCCATAAATCATTTGCATTCGCAAACGCGGTTGATTGCTCCGTAAACATCTGTCTTACCAATACTATTAATTGCTGTTGACGAGCTTCCTGTTCCGCCTTTAGCTGTGATACTAATGCTGCACGATCCTTTTCACTCATCCGATGAATGGAATACGTAGCTTTATTTTCCTCTACAGAAGAGGATGGCTCATATACTACTCCTGTCTCCGAAGCGTTTTGCTCCGGTTGATTCGCAACCTTTGCCTGCGTCTGTGCAGAAGATGCCTTATAACTGTCACTGTATGTCGAATGTGTCGTATTCTGATGTACTTTTCCAATACCCATAACGCTTCCTCCTTAATGAGATTATCCTTTGTATCTTCCACGAATTATGCCCTTCCTATCTATACTATAAATATCGGCACAGGTTAGCAAGTTATTAATTATCTTTTGGATAAATTATTTTAATTATTTTTAAGAAAGATGCGATGGCATGATAACATCATGTTATCAAAAAGTTGATAAGCAAATTAATTATATCAAAAAACAATCATAACCAATAGATGGCGCATCTATCGGTTATGATTGCTATATGTTGTATGATATAATACCAATGTTATATTATCTTATCAAATCCAGTATTACTTTAGTTCTTCCACTGCTGCCCGCTCTATTGCAAGCCCCGCTTTGTATCGTGCCATAAACTGCTCAAATCCTTCCACATCTTCCGGGTCCGGTTCCATCTTTGTTCCAATCTCATCAACAAAGACGTATTTGGAAAGATACTGATCCAGCGTATCATCATTGCCATTGACTTTACGAAGCATATAATCAGCCAGAAGAGCAATACCCCAAGCGCCGCCCTCGCCTGCTGTTTCCATAACCGATACAGGAGCATTCATCGCTGCCGCCATAATCCTTTGGCCAACACCTTTGGTCTTAAAGAAACCGCCATGGCCGGTGATTTGATCCACTTCCACTTTCTCTTCCTTAAATAGGATATCCAATCCTATCTTCAATGCGCCGAGCGAAGAATATAGATGGGTACGCATAAAATTCGCAAGATGAAACGAAGCATCCGGTAATCTGACAAAGAGCGGTCTGCCTTCCTCAAAATGCGTAATATGTTCACCGGAATAATATCCATAGGATAATAAACCGCCACAGTCAGAATCGCCTTCTAAAGCTTTCTTATAAAGGGTCTCGTACAAAGTATTCTTATCTACCTTGATACCCATTGCCTCGGAATATTCTCCAAACAGAGATACCCAGGCATTCAGGTCAGAAGTACAATTATTGCAATGAACCATGGCAACCGGATCTCCTGCCGGTGTTGTCACCAAGTCAATTTCCTCATGCACCTTAGCAAATTCCCGCTCTAATACCACCATTGCAAATACACTGGTTCCGGCGGACACATTACCCGTTCTTGGGGCAACACTATTGGTAGCCACCATACCGGTTCCTGCATCTCCTTCCGGTGGACAAAACGGTATTCCAGCTTGTAAATTGCCACTTGGATCAAGCAGTCTTGCACCTTCTTCCGTTAAATTGCCTGCCTGCTCACCAGCCACAAGAACCTTCGGTAGGATATCACGAAGTTTCCAAGGTAAGTTTTCCGGTGCAATCAATTCATCAAACTGCTGAATCATTCTTTCATGGAAATCTTTCGTATGAATGTCTACCGGGAACATGCCAGCCGCATCACCGATACCAAGAACTTTCTTTCCGGTAAGTTTCCAGTGTACATATCCCTCTAAAGTAATGAGATAGTCAATATCCTTTACATGGGCTTCTTTATTTAAAATCGCTTGGTAGAGATGGGCGATACTCCAACGTTGTGGAATATGATATTGGAAAAGTTCCGTTAATTTTTCAGAAGCCGGTCCGGTTATCGTATTTCTCCAGGTACGGAACGGAACTAGGATTTCTCCCTCTTTATTAAAAGCCATATACCCGTGCATCATAGCACTAAAACCGATCGCTCCGACAGTTGTAAGAGTCACTCCATACCGGTTCTTAACGTCTTCTGCCATACTTCGATAACTTCCCTGCACACCTTCCCAGATATCTTCCAGGGTATAAGTCCAAATATTATCGATATAACGGTTCTCCCAATCATGGTTACCGACCGCAATAGGAGTATTATTTTCATCGATTAAAACCGCTTTAATCCTAGTAGAACCCAACTCAATTCCCAATCTGGTTCTTCCCTCTAGTATTGCATTTCTTCTCTCCTCGGCTAACCCATTCATCAAAAAATATTCCTCCAATCAAATGTTTTCACTGCAAAACCCAAGTTTATTGTCACCAAAATAACATTTTTGTCTTATTAATATAATGACACCTATCGTTGCAAATTTTACCGATATGCTATCGCATTCCAACGAAGCTCATTCTTGAGGTCACGAATATTCGTATCCTTATCGATAACAACCGCTTCAATTCCCATAGCCTCTGCCCAATCCACCATCTGCTCTACCGATAGATCGTAGCTGAATGCCGTATGATGCGCTCCACCTGCTAAGATCCAGGCTTCCGCTCCGGTTGCCAGGTTCGGCTCCGGTCTCCAGAATGCAGATGCCACAGGAAGATTTGGCATAGGGATATCCTGAGGTAAACATTCCACTGCATTGATAATCAAACGGAAGCGGTTACCAAGATCAATCAAGGATGTCGCAACTCCCTTGCCTTGCTTTGAAGTAAATACCAAGCGAGCCGGATCCTCACGATTACCCATAGTTAATGGACATACGCGAATACCGATAGGACCATCCGCAATGGAAGGACATACTTCAAGCATATGCGCCTGCAGGATGCCTTCTTTGCCCGGAACCAGATGATAGGTATAGTCTTCCATAAAGGAAGTACCCTTCTTATCCTTCATATCCTGTGTCATAATCTTCATCAGACGAACCATCGCTGCGGTCTTCCAGTCACCTTCCGCACCAAAACCATAGCCCTTCTCCATCAATCTCTGGATTGCAAGACCCGGTAGCTGCTGTAATCCTGAAAGCATTTCAAAATTCGTTACAATCGCATGATAATCCTTCTCAACCAGGAATTTCTCAAATCCTAGCTCAATCTGCGCCTGAGCAGCCACATGCTGTCTAAACTCATCGGCATCTCTTCCGTCCAGGATAATATCATACTTGCTATAATATTCCTCAACAAGGGCATCCACATCCCCCTTTGGTACTTGCTGAACATATTCCGCAATATCCGTAATATTGTAGGCATCAATTTCCCAACCAAACTTAATCTGGGCTTCCACCTTATCCCCTTCGGTAACAGCAACATTACGCATATTGTCACCCACGCGAAGGACACGGATATGGCTGCTTTCAATTACACCAATCGCTGTTCTCATCCAGGAAGCGATTCTTTCCTGTACCGCTTTATCCTCCCAATGACCAACAACAATCTTTCTTTCAATTCCCATACGGCTAACAATATGACCAAATTCACGGTCCCCATGAGCGGACTGATTTAAGTTCATAAAATCCATATCGATTGTGCCATATGGAATTTCCCTATTAAACTGTGTATGTAAATGAAGAAGCGGTTTACGAAATTCCTGCAATCCTAAAATCCATGATTTGGCTGGAGAAAATGTATGCATCCAGGTAATTACACCAGCGCATTCCTCATCAGCATTGGCTTCATTAAATGTTCTACGGATGGATACATTATCAATCAGTGTTGGCATCAATACCACTTCGAAAGGCAAAATACCTGATTTATTTAGCCCTTCGACAATTATCTTCGCGTGTTCCGCTACTGCATGCAAAGCTTCATCTCCATATAAAGATTGCGAACCGGTAGCAAACCAAAACTTATAATTCTTTCTTTTCAGCATATCATTACCTCCTTATCAATATTTCCGTTTTTTAATTGCCTACATTCTAAGTTCTAACTTCTTAACCGAATTGCGGATGGTTATCGTAGGTGTAAAATCATGATTGGCGTCAAAATTGTTATCCTCAATTAATTGAAGTAAATTCCGTGCCACCGTTTTGCCAATTTCCGTTATAGGATACGCCACCGAGGTCAATGGTATCTCACAGTATGCTGCCAGATCCGAGTCATCAATACTAACAATGGATAAATCCTCCGGTACACGGATGTGATTTCTTTTGCACATCTCGACAAACGGTACCGCAACCTCATCATTGTAGCAAACACACCCGGTACAACCTTGCAACCGGTTTAGAATTCGATTCTCATTATCCTCCATGCGATTGGTATCTTCTGTATCAATCCATATAATATGATCCTCTTGAATCGGAAGTCCGGCATCAAGCAATCCTTTCATATAACCGGAATATCGAAAATGTCCCTGTCTGTCATCGGCCTTGAATATCCCTGCAATCTTTTTATGCCCTGCCTCAATCAAATGATTTACCGCCAGCAATCCAGCCTTTCGGTCATCCATTGCCACATGGGGAAGGGTTAAATCAGGATAATAACTGTTAATAAAGATTACCGGAATATTCCTTTCTTGCAGTTTTTCATACAATCCGATATTGGGATTTGGCAAACCACTTTTCGTAGGTTCAATGATAATACCATCGACATTGTTGCTTTCCAAAAACTTTTGAAGGATTGCCGATTCCCGTTCTAAGGTATTATAGGTAAATGCAATTTGCGTAAAATATCCGGCATCGGATATTACCTTTTCCATTTCTTTAATAACATTGGGGAAAATGTACCGATCAACATAGGTAGTCACAACAGCAATATTCATCGTCTTGGCACGTGGAACCGCAGGTTTATTGCATATGTATGTACCGCTTCCCTGTATACGTTCTACTATCCCTTGCTGTTCCAACTTACTTATTCCATGACGTACCGTCTGCCTACTCATGGAGAACATTGAACTTAATTGGTTTTCTGAATATAATTTATCTCCTGCTTTCAATTCTTTGGATTCAATCTTTTCTTTCACCCAATTCACCAGTTCAATATATTTAGGTACTTTATTCTCCATATATTTTCCTCCCAATGTTAATTATTCTCTATTTCTTACGCTTTGATAATAAGTCAACGGTTACCGCTCCCAGTAACACGCAACCTTTTACTACTTTCTGAATATCCGTTGATAGTCCAATCAAGGACATACCATTATTTAAAATACCCATGATAAATGCACCAACAACGGCACCGATAATGGTACCAATACCACCGGACGTAGCGGCGCCACCAATATAGCAGGATGCAATTGCATCCATTTCAAATCCGTCACCCGCTTTAGGTGTAGCAGAAGCATTTCTTGCAGATAGCACAATTCCGGCAATCGCGCTTAATAGTCCCATATTCGTATAAACCCAGAAGAATACTTTCTTGGTATTAATACCGGATAGTCTTGCTGCTTTAGCATTACCACCCATGGCATAGATGTGACGACCCGCAACTGTTTGGCTGGTGATAAATTGGTAAATTACAATTAACGCAGCCATCAATACAAGTACAATTGGCATTCCACGATAGGAAGCTAATTTCATCATAAAGAACCAAAGGATAGCCAAAATGACAACCAATTTTGCCACAATCTGCCACAATGGATTGGTAGCAAAACCATATTTCTTTTTCGTGCGAATCGATTTTAATTCAAAAAAGATAATTATTAAAGAAATAACCAATGCAACTAGTATACTTAGTAAGTCCAATGGAGCTTCCGCTGTTCCAATATTAATCGTCGGCAGGTAACCGGCACCAATCTGTGTATATGCATTGGGAAGCGGGCCTTTGGTCTGTGCTTTTAAAGCGACATAGGTTAGTCCACGTCCCATCAACATCGTTGCAAGAGTTACAATGAATGGTGGAATATCAAGATAAGCGATAAAGAAACCTGCGAACATACCGCATAATAATCCTACCACAATTACAATAAGAAAAGCTAGTGGTACAGATACACCATAATCTAATACCATTATAGCACAAATTGCACCAGTTAGAGCAACAATTGAACCAACTCCAAGATCAACGTTACCGGTCAGCACGCAAAGCAGCATACCTACAGCTAAAATAACAACGTAACTATTCTGCATAATTAAGTTATTAATATTCATTGGAGTTGCATTTTTTCCACCGGATAATATATTAAATAATAAGAAAATTGCAATCATGGCTAAAATCATGCCATACTTTTTCATATCCAAATTTACCTTTTTGCTTTCCATTAGTTACTCTCCTTCCCATTGTGTGCTACAATATGTTTCATAATCTTCTCCTGAGACAAATCTTCTTTTCCAAGTTCCCCTACGATTTGTCCTTCATTCAGGATATAAACCCGATCACACATACCGATTACTTCCGGCATTTCCGAGGATATGAAAACGATTCCTTTTCCTGCTTTTGCCAATTCGTTGATGATACAGTATATTTCATATTTAGCACCTACGTCAATACCTCTCGTTGGTTCATCCAAAATCAATATATCCGGCTCCGTAATCATCCATTTTGCCAGTACAACCTTTTGCTGATTACCACCGGAAAGGGAACCCACCTGTTGTTCAATGGAATTTGCTTTTACATTCATTCGTTTCATATACTTCTTCGCAGTAAGTATTTCTTCATTTTTATCTATGACACCTCTTTTAGAGAAGTAATCTCTAAGCGCTGCCAAAGTCATATTATGCTTAATATCATTAATACCGATAAGACCGGCTGTCTTACGGTCCTCAGAAACATAGGCAATTTTATTCTCAATCGCTTGCCTTGGATTATGTAAATGAAGTTCTTTTCCCTTCTTAATCATAGTTCCTGTAATTTTCTGTCCGTAGGATCTGCCAAATAAACTCATTGCCAGCTCCGTTCTTCCCGCACCCATGAGGCCTGCAAATCCTACAATCTCACCGGCACGAACATTAAAAGACACATTCTTAATCACTTGCCTATGCTCGTCATTTGGATGATATACATTCCAATTCTTTACCTCAAAGATAACATCTCCGATGTTGCTTTCCCGAGGTGGATAACGATTGGTAATCTCACGTCCAACCATTCCTTTAATGATACGATCCTCAGTAAATTCTTCATTATTCTTACTAAATGTTTCAATTGTCTTACCGTCACGAATAATCGTAATTGTATCCGCAACATAACTTAACTCATTTAATTTATGGGAAATGATAATACAAGTGATTCCCTTTTTCTTAAGTTCCAGCATGATATCCAAAAGCTGCTTACTCTCTTCATCATTTAAAGCGGCTGTCGGCTCATCCAGAATAAGCAGATCCACCTTCTTCGCAAGCGCTTTCACAATTTCTATCAATTGCTGCTTTCCGACACCGAGGGAATTCACAGGGGCATTGATATTCTCCTTCTCAAGCCCTACCATAGCAAGCATTTCTCTCGCTTTCTGCGTTGTTTGCGTCCAATTGATTACTCCCAATGGAGATGCTACTTCATTCCCGATAAAAATATTTTCCGCAATGGATAGATACGGACTTAATGCAAGTTCCTGATGGATAATAACAATCCCTTTGCTTTCACTGTCTTTAATATTATGGAACTGGCATACCTCTCCATTATAAATAACATCACCGGAATAAGAACCATAGGGATATACACCGGATAAAATGTTCATCAATGTCGATTTACCTGCACCATTTTCGCCGCATAGCGCATGAATCTCACCACGTTTCACTTTCAGGTTAATACCGTCAAGAGCTTTTACACCGGAGAATTCTTTCGTTATGTGGTTCATTTCCAAAATTATGTCCGACATTTTATTCAGCTCCTTTTCTGATTTCATATTCAACTGTGGTATTCCGCTTTTACACAAAAAGGTGACAACCTAGTTGCCACCTTTAGCTCACTGCAGTTGATTATTTTAACTGGTCCTCTGTATAATATCCAGAATCGATTAATACTTCTTTGTAATTATCTTTATCAACTGGTACCGGTGTACAGAGATAGGAAGGAACTGTTTTCACATTATTGTTATAAGTGGTTGTATCATTGATTTCCGGCTCTTTACCTTCTAGAACTGCCTGTACCATGGTAACCGCTTTCTGTGCTAATACTCTAGTATCTTTGAAAATTGACATAGCCTGTGTTCCAGAGATAATATTCTTTGTCGCCATAAGCTCAGCATCTTGACCTGTGATCAACGGCCAACCTTCTCCAGGAGTATAGCCTGCGCCGATTAATGCTGCAGAAATACCATAGCTTAAACCGTCAAACGCACTCGCTACGATATCCAGATGTTCTCCATCTGCATAGAAACCGGATAAGATATCTTCGCAACGTTTCTGTGCAGTTTCCTGACTCCAACGAAGCGTATTCGTCTTATCAAATGTGGTTTGTCCTGACTGGCATACCAACACACCACTCTCTAAGTATTGATCCAATACTTTATGTATACCATTATCTAGGAATACCGCATTATTATCATCCGGTGATCCCATAAAGAACTCGATATTGTAGGTTCTTCCCTCTTCTTTCGCTGTTGCTAATTGCATCTTCTCTTCAATGTATTTACCAATCGCTACACCAACACCTTCATTATCAAAGGTTGCATAGTAGGAAACTGCATCGGTATCCATTAATAGACGATCGTATGCAATTACCGGAATATTATTTGCTTTTGCCTCTCCTAATACGTTTACTAGTGCGGAGGAGTCAACTGCTGCAACTACTAAGCAATCAGCTCCGTTATTAATTAAGTTTTCAATTTGGGAAACTTGTGCCTGAACATCATCTTCTGCATATTGTAAGTCAACTTCATACCCAAGTGCTTCTAACTCACGCTTGATGTTATCACCGTCTTGGATCCATCTTTGTGAAGACTGTGTAGGCATTGCTACTCCAACCTTCTTGCCTTTTGCTTCCGTTTCTGTTGACGTCGTGTCATTATTTTGTGTGCTCTTGCTGTCAGTTGTCGTGTTTGTAGTGTCAGTTGTTGTAGTGCCTTTGCTGCATGCAGCTAAGCTTAGGATCATAACCATAGCCAACATAACGCCAACTACTTTTCTCATACCTTTGTTCATTGCTTAACCTCCCTTTTGTACCATGCAGGTACAAATATAATTTTTAATATTTACAATCCATGCAGTACGCATGTACTTGTACATAATTAATTAGACAACTTGTACATATGTCATTATTTGTTGGCATTTTAACCAATTTACTTGCCATATTTATCTATCATGAGTATAATATATTCCAAACAAGCCAACTTGTCAAGACATATTTTAAGTTTTATTAGACATTTTCCTGCATTTTTGTACATACATTAAGAATATGTTACTAGTTTTTGTTGTATTTTCTCATATTTTTGGTGCATTTTAATAATATCAAAAAAGTTGTATATATTAAGTTGTACATATATCTTATAAACAACATCCACTGCCAATACCGATACAAGAGATATCAATGCGTATTTTCACAGATTTTGAACAAGATGAATCGGCAAGCCAATTCACTTGTCATGAATAAAAAAATTGGTTTGCAATTCTTTTATCATGAACGAAAAAAGCGTCCACTTAACAGACGCTTTTCCTACCAATGATTTATTCTTCAATGTCATAATGAATTGGGGTTAAATATCCATCCTTTAATTTGATTTCCCCCTCTTTGGCATCAGTCTTTGCTGACCATATCCTGATAATCTTATCACCATCTTTATAAAATGCTCCCGGATAGGGATAAGTAACCGCTCTAACCAACTTATCCGCTTCCTCCATTGTCATACTATGAAAAATCTCTCCATCTTCCGGTTTTCTTCCCGGCCAAACTGTGGCTTTACTTTCATCCTGCTTCGTTAAGGTAATACGATCATTTACAATATCGTCCCAATATCTTGCGATTAGTGTAACATGCATATCATTAACTTTTTTATATAACTGTGTCGCCGTCATTTTCTCATCCATAGCAATAACCCCTTGGCCTATGATATCCCCCGTGTCGACACCTTCATCCAGTTTGAATAAAGTAACACCCGTCTGTTTTAATCCCTTTAGTATCGCCCATGGTATTGCAGCTCTCCCTCTTCCTTCCGGAAGAAGTGTCGGATGCATACCGATACAACCTTTCTTAGGGGTCTCAAGAAGTGCTTTCCCCGCAATTTGCGACCAGCCGATGATAAATAGCCAATCAATTTCATACTCTTTTAAAGCTTCCATTACCTCTTGGTCATTAATATTATTGATTTTTAATAGCGGTACCTTATACTTATTGGCGATTTCATCCAGATAAATCCTGCCAGACTTGTTCTTAGCTTTATCATCTTTCAGAGTAATTAGTAAATCAAGTTCTCCACCAATTTGATAGATCTCCTCTATACAACTTAAGCCTAACCTTACACAAGTTGCAAATGCCATTTTCATCTTCATTATCTCCCACCTTTGATTACAGCCCTCTTCGAAATACAGTTTCAAATGCCTCTGCATAATTCATTCCCGCTTGCCCGCCTCGATAAAGCGCCAAACCCTTCAATGCTTCGCTACTTCTTGGGTGCGGATAATCTCTCATTACACCACGATACAACGCAAGCGCCTCTATCTTCTTATCTATTGCTTCTTCCCCAACTTCAACATAAGTATTAGGTGTAAACGGATTCATTGCTTTATTCAATGCCCAATCTGTAGCTGATAAAATCTCCATGAATAGTAATTCCTTAATCGGTTTAATATCAGGCCTTCTTTGAAACAATCGAATCGCAGCTTGACAGGCAAGAGAAGTATGCAAATGATCATTATTCAGGTCTGCAGGATGGTGTGTAAATATCACATCAGCCTTAGTTTCTACAATTGCTTTTTCAATAAACTGTACCAATGTTAAATGTGGTACCGTATTAAATTCAATATTAGGGAAGTCCCCTTTCATCACCTTGTCTACTCCTAATAATTGTAGGGAACTGCGAACATCCATATTCAACTCATTGATACTAGGACGGTTGTATCTTGCATTCACCTCCCCAGATAAAATACATACATTAACCGAATGCCCTTCCTGAGCAAGTTTATACATGGTAGCTCCTGCACCTAGAACCTCATCATCTGGATGTGCTACTACTATTAAATACACCATACCGAATAGCCCCCGATTATTACTAATCAATAGTTTCTGTTCTGCAACCCAATTATGTAACATAGGTATAGAATTACTTAATTCTGGACAATCCTTCAGTTACTCTTATTAAATATCATATTCATGAATGTTATATATGTTAAAGTTGGCAGATACTATGTAGGTGAAAAAGAATAGAAATATTATTATGTAGGTTACTTTGATCTATTTCCTTCTATAGTAAAAAGGTAGCATGATACAAATGCTGTATCACACTACCTTTTCTTATATACTCATCTTATATATAACTAGGGATAAAACTGTCATAATCATATTATCTACGAATAGAAGCTGCCATTCTATGATAGGTGTGTCGTACTCCTCGAATTGCAATGGAATAAGCCATAATATTCTCCGGTATAGCAACACCTGGATAGCCAGTATCACCCAAGTGATGAATATCCGTTCCTGCCATCTTACACATAAGGGCAATCTGTCTGATCGTAGCGGTATCTGCACCCTCCTGAGAAGTTCCTATGGCAGTCATGGTTAATGCTCCAAGAGAATGGGCATAAGTTACTAATTCTCTGATATATTCCATGGTTATTCCCGGAACTGTACCTGGTGCAGGAAACAGAACAATATCGGCACCTGCTTCAACAAATTTCTTCACATCCTCTTTGGTGATAATCTTCTCTCCACCTTCACTAAGAATTCCAGCTGCATGCATCTTCCCTGCTGCTAGAATGAGTTTATCCTTCATCTGGCTTCCGATTGCTCTTAGAGAATCCGTAATTGCCTTATTACTAATTCCATTCCCCGGATTCCCAGTAAGCAAAATCATGTTGACACCCATATCATAGGCCGTCTTGGCATTGGCCAGAGTAGCTTTTCTCCCTTCAGACATCGCCCATAGGGAGTTATCATTGGAGGTCTGCACATTCTTTTCTACAGGTTCTAAATTGATTCCGATCATTCTTCCGGTTAGCTCACGTAATTTATGTATGGTTTCCTTTGGTTCTACCTTTGGCAATCCGTTAATAACCGGATTATTTACATCAAACATGTTAAGAAGAATGATATCCGCTCCCATGGAGGCAACCAACTCTGCATTC
>Ga0207747_1000613_pt1 | contig 36854 bp, 29 predicted proteins | sample HigsolmetaGSP11D_FD_184839 | JGI IMG/M metagenome (GOLD analysis project Ga0207747, IMG submission 184839) | High solid enriched microbial communities from the Joint BioEnergy Institute, USA - SP1-1-D (SPAdes) | ecosystem: Engineered > Bioreactor > SSF (Solid state fermentation) > Aerobic >...
CTTTCTTGCCCGATGACTTCTAACACAGGAGCGCAACCAGTGGAGGCTGTTTAACAGCCCCACTGGGTAACAAAATTACATGAGTGAACCATGAGTCTTCGGTAACATTTTTATGTGAGTTGACACGGTGTGGCGCCTCGCCATCAGCGCTCCGAACCCTTCAACGCGCACACAAACATTCGCCCGGTATCCGCGGCTACGGGCTTCCAGGTGAAATCGGCGAAGCCTTCGATCCGGCTGAAGCCGGCCTCCCGCAGCCACTCCTTCAGCTCCTCCAGCTCGTATGCGCGCTGGCGATGCGTCTCGCTGGTGCGGAGGAAGCGTTCCGAAGACCCGTCCTCCCTGAAGAAGATCGTCAGCTCATGGGTGATGATCCGCTCCTCCGCGTCCCAATCGCTGTACCAGATATATGCGAGATCCTCATCGTCATACGTGTAGGGCTGACCTGCAGCGTAATCCTCATATTGACGGGCGGTGAGCACATCGAACACGAAAAGTCCGCCCTCTCTCAGTCCCTCGCTCGTCCTGCCCAGAACGGCCCGCACATCCTCTTCCGAGAGCAGATAATTGATCCCGTCGCACAGGCAGATGACGGCATCCACCGGACGGGCGATGTCCCACTCGCGCATATCCTGCTTAAGCCATCGCACGGACCCGCCGGATGTCTGGATCGCCGGGGCGACTTGCTCAGCCTGCTCCTGCGCCACAGCCAGCATGTGCTCGGACAGGTCGATGCCGATCACTTGGCAGCCGGATTGGGCAAGTGCGATCGCATGGCGCCCGGTGCCGCAGGCGAGATCGACGATCGTCCGCGGCTCAAGCCCGTACCGGGAACAGGCTTCCCTCACAAACTGCTGCCACCTGTCATAGGGCATATCATCCATCAAGCGATCGTACAGGAAAGCGAAATGTTGCTGATACGATTCTCCCATGAACCCATCTCCTTCGCGATGCTTCTGCCGACCGCCATCTAATCCTTCTTGCGCAGGTATGTCCAGTTGCCTTCCTGGTACACGAGACCTTCCTTCATCAGCTTGCCGATGGCCCGCTTGAACGCGCTCTTGCTGATGTTGAACCGCTTCAGGATGATGTCCGCCGGCGTCTCGTCGGAGTACGGCATGGCGCCGTTCGGGCGCTCCCGGAGGAAACGAAGCAGCATCTCCGCGTCTTCTTCCCTGCCGACCTCCTTGGGCGGACGCATCGAGACGTTGATGCGCCCATCCTCGCGCACGTAGACGACGCGCACGCGAACAAGCTCACCCAGACGGACCGGACGCGTCCGTTCCGCCTCGTGCATCATCGCCAGCACGCCGAAGCCGAGCACTCCCCCCGGAACGATCAGGAAGGTCGCCTGCTTGAGCGGCTTGTATACCCTGGCTTCGACCCACGTATTGCGCCAGGTGTGCGGGGCGGGAACGACCAGCTTCTCGAACTGCTTCTCGCCAGCCAGCTTCGCGATCATCCTGCCCTGCTTGTCATGGGCGAGCATCACGTACACCTCATCGCCGACCTGCGGCCACAGGCTGCCCAGCTCCGGCAATTCCGTGTACGGCAACAGCAGCTGACGTCCCAGGCCCATCTCCAGGAAGCAGCCGATCCTTTGGTTGATATCCGCCACTTTCAAAGCGGCGATCGTGCCCATGGAGATGAGCGGCTGCTTCATCGTCGCCGTGAGCCGGTCCTTATGATCATGGAACAGAAACACGCGCAGACGATCCTGGACGGCGATCTCACCGACCACTTCGCTGTAAGGAAGCAAGACATCCTGCGTGCCGTTGGTCAGATAATAGCCGTTCGGCGATACCTCCCGTTCCACCTTAAGCTCCGCGAAGGTGCCTGCGGTCAACGGTGAACTCATACCCGCTCAACCACTTTGGCGTCCGCCCACAGACGCTCCAGATTGTAATACTCCCGGTCATCGCGATGGAACACATGAACGACCACGTCCCCGATATCGATGAGAATCCAGCGCGATGTTTCCAGCCCCTCGACGCCGCGCACGCGCTGGCCTGCCTTCTCGGCACATTCGACGACCGCGTCCGCCAGCGCCTTGACCTGACGATCCGTATTGCCGTGGCAGATGATGAAGTAGTCCGTTACGAGCGAGATGTGATTCAGGTCCAGCGTGACGATATCCATCGCCTTTTTGTCATCAAGCGCATCCAAGATTTTGTTCATCAGTTCCCTGGAGGATAATCTGCTCATCAGTTTGCATGCCCCCTTAATTCATCGATCAGACAGTTTCGCGCCAGCATCGTCAGCGGATAGATCTTCTTGCCCTGGGCGATCAGATGCTGGATGGTCGAGTCGAACCCCGCCACGAGCGCCCGCTCCAGGCTGTGCTCCGCCAGTTCCCGGATCCTGTCCACGCCCGGGAAGTCCCTTCCCGGCTCAATGTAGTCAGCCAGACAGACGATCTTGTCCAGCAGGGTCATATGCTCCCGCCCTGAGGTGTGGTATCGGATCGCATCCAGCACCTCCTCATCCCGGATGCCGAATTGCGTCTCCGCCACATAGGCTCCGATATGCGAATGCAACAGCTGCACATCATAGTCCAGCATATCGGGATAAAGCTGGTGTTTGATGATCAGCTCCCGCTGTCGCTCCGCCGGCCAATACTTGGCCACGTCGTGGAGCAATGCCGCGAGATCAGCCTTGACCGGGTCCGCGCCATATTGCTTCGCCAGACGAACCGACGTCTCCACGACGCCGAGCGTATGCGCCCAGCGGCGCTCCGGCATCTGCTCGCGCACATATGCGACGATTTGCTCACGATTCATACAAACGCCTCTCTTTCACATAATGCCATACGGCGTCCGGCAGCAGATAGCGGACGGACCTGCCGCTTCTGAGCCGCTCCCGGATCTCCGTCGATGACACCTCGAAGCCCGGAACAGCCACGAGCTTCACCCGTTGGCGAATCTTCGGCGCAAGCTCGCCCGGATCGAGCTTCACGCCCGGCCTTGCGAAGCCGATGAAACCGATCAGCTCGCACAATTGCTCGATCTGATGCCAATGAGGCAGATATTGCACCATATCCGCGCCGATCAGCCAGTAAAATTCGTCATGCGGATAGGTGGCGACCAGCATGCGGGCCGTCTCGATGGAATAGGAGACGCCGCCTTGCCTGATCTCCCAATCGTCCGCCCTGAATCTCGGATTGCCGGCGATCGCCAGCTCCACCATGCGCCATCGGTCTTCGTCCGACGCGCCAGGCTTATGATCCTTGTGGGGGGCGTTATGCGACGGGATGAACCACACTTCATCCAATCCCGCCTCCTCCGCCGCATGCTCGGCCACCAACAGATGACCGATGTGTATCGGATCGAAGCTGCCGCCCATGATGCCGATCTTCATCGTGATCCTCTCCCTTGTCCTGTGCCGGACGTCCATCCTCCGTCCATCTGTGTGCCTCCATCATCCATTACATGAGGAAACATGCCGACAATTGGCGATAAGAAGGAACCCTGTTCCGACGCTCACGCCTGCTGCATAAGTATTCCGCAAGCGGCCGCATCGCCCCGTCGCTTGTCAGGGCATCGCCTGATCCACGCTCACGTTCGCTGCAGGCGCTTGCTCATCCGGCCGCATCGACTGTCCCGCTTGCCGTAACGCTGATCTTTCAACGCTCACGCCTGCTGCAGCGCCTGTTCCACCGTTTCGCGCATCACCTGTACAGGCGCCTGAATGCCTGTCCAGTATTCGAACGCATAGGCGCCCTGATAGATAAACATGCCAAGACCGCCATGCACGACGCTGCCCAGCTCACGCGCCTCTCTCAGCCAGCGGGTGATGCGGGGGTTGTAGACCAGGTCGCTGAACAGCGTGCCTGCCGGGAATATGGTCGGATCCGCAGGACGTTCGTCCACGTCCGGGTGCATGCCGATCGAGGTCGTATTGATCACGATATCCACTTTATGCTTAATATCATCCAAACCTTCTGATCCCATACCGCGCACATCCGCATACGACTTGAGCGACCGAGCCAGCTCAACGGCCCGATCCGCCGTCCTGTTGATGATCCATATGCACTCGGGAGCTTCCTGGGCAAGCGCATAGGCGACTCCACGCGCCGCACCGCCTGCACCGATCAGCAGGATGCGCTTGCCGGCGAGACGGACCCCCGTCTCTTCCTTGAGCGAGCGGACATAGCCGATGCCGTCGGTGTTGTAGCCGACGAGCACGCCGTCGTTGTTGACGATCGTGTTGACCGCGCCGATCACTCTTGCCCCTTCGTCAATCTCGTCGAGATATTCCATCACTGCCTGCTTGTGCGGGATCGTGACATTGACGCCGCGAAAGCCCAGGCCCCGGATGCCCTCCACCGCCGATTGCAGCTGATGCGGTCTCACATGGAAGGCCATGTAGATCCCGTTGATCCCGGTCGCCTCGAATGCCCTGTTCATCATGACCGGCGACTTGGAATGCGCGATCGGATCGCCGAAGACGCCGAAGCGCATCGTCGCATGATCGATCCTGAATCTGTTCATCCTGACTCTCCTCTCAGCCCTGGACCTCTCCAGGGACCATATCCTGGGATGTTGACAGGCGTCAGGCCCTGAAGAAGCTTCCCTCCATACGCTCCAGGAGCTGCTGCCAACCTGTGCCTGTCCGCTGACACGGCTCGGCCCTTGCGCGAAGCATCGTGCCGCTCGCCATGTTCAACCCATCAGCGAAGGACGCATCGTCACCTTGATGCCCTTCGGCGCATGAATGTCCACATAAGCGCCTGAAGTTCCGTTCACCTGGATCCAGCCAAGGCCGGAGATCGAGATGTCGTATCTCGCACCGGGCGGTATCCTGAACGCATGCTTCATGAGCGGCCCCAGCTTGTCGGCGGCCTCGCCTTCCGGAGGAACGAGCATCTCTCCCCGATGCTGTTCGTACAGCCCGTTGGCTCGCTCCAGCTTGGTGCGGTGGATCCTGATCGCGTTCGAGACATAGCAGGTGAATGATTGATGCTCGCCCTGCACGAAGTCCATCCGTGCGAGCGCACCAAAGAACAGGGTCTGACGCGGGTCAAGCTGGTAGACGACGGGCTTGATCGTCTTGTCCGGCAGCAGCTGGTTCACCGTACGAACATCGACGATCTCCGTCATTCGGTACGGATAGACGATGCCCGGCGTATCCAGGATTGCCTGGCCCTCCGCCAGCGGGATGCGCACGATATCCAGCGTCGTTCCCGGATAGCGGGAGACGGTGAGCTCCGTATCCAGATCGCTGTAGCTTCTGATCAGCTGATTGATCAGCGTGGACTTGCCCGTGTTGGTGGCGCCGACGATGTAGATGTCCTTGCCGTCCCGATAGTAGTCCAGTGCCGCTGCCAGCTGTTCGATACCCTTGCCCTTCCTGGCGCTGATCAGCACCACATCGATCGGCCTGAGCCCTTGCTCCTTGGCCTGCTTCTGCACCCAGTTCTTCACGCGATTCCAGTTGAGCGCCTGCGGCAGCAGATCCAGCTTGTTGACCACGAGCAGCACCGGATTGGCGCCGACGAAGCGATGCAAACCGCCGATCACGCTGCCCTCGAAGTCGAAGATATCCACGATATGGACCACAAGAGCCTTCGTCTCCGCGATGCCGCTCAGGATGCGCAGAAATTGCCCCTGGTCCAGGGTAACGGAAGCCGCCTCATTGTAATGCCTGATGCGGAAACAGCGCTGACAGACGACCGGCGTTCGCTGCAGCGCTTGTGCTGGTATGTATCCGACTCGGTTCGAGTCCTCGGTTTGCAGCCTGACCCCGCAGCCGCTGCAAGTAGGCAGATTATTCATTCGAAAGTCATCGACCTCCAACCATATCCTCATGTGCAACATCGTTAACGTATCCGATCACAGGTCCGATCAACCCCATCGGTTCGAAGCAGGCCTGTCCCGTTCCATCTCATGGCCGCTGCTTCATGACAAGGCGCAGCAGCTTCTCCAATCGCCGGTTGATCCGGGTGCCCAACCCCTCGTCGTTCGGAGCCACCGGATTCACCAGGATCGTATAGAGCCCCATGCGATTGCCGCCGAGCACATCCGTCATGAGCTGATCGCCGATCACCGCCACCTGGTCACGCGGCAGCTTCAGCAGCTCCAGCGCCTTGCGGAAGGCCTTGCTTCCCGGCTTCCTCGCCGCATGAATGAACGGCATGCCAAGCGGCTTCGCGAAGCGCTCCACGCGCGGCAGGTTGTTGTTGGATACGATCACCACGCGATAGCCATGCTTGTCCAGCTTGTCCAGCCACTGAAGCAGCTCGGGCTTCGCATCCGGCTCGCGAGCGCCTACCAGCGTGTTGTCCAGATCGGTGATGATGCCGCGGATGCCTTGACGGCGCAGGGCTTCAAGATCGATCTCGTAGATCGAATCGACTTTCAGGTTCGGTATAAACTTTTCCAGCAATCTGTATAACCTCCAAGGCTCCTCATGTTCAAACTATACCATATCCTTCATCTGCTAGGCAAAAGACAGGACAACCGCCCGAACCCTGATCGATGATCATGGGCGCGGGCGGCTGCGGGCAACCAGGCATCAGGTGCCGGGGTTCGCTTCCTTCCGGGAAACCTCCTGCTCATGGGCTTCGTTCTGACAATCCTTGCACAATCCATAGATCTCGAAACGGTGATTCAGGATCCTGAAGTCTTCAGGAAGCTTGATCGATTGATCCATCGGGCAATATTCAAAGGACAGCGTCTTCTCGCAGTTCGTGCAGATCAGGTGGTGATGATGGCTCGTCAGGCAGCCTCCGCGGAACTTGAGTCCGCCGTCGAGGAAGTAAAACTGCTCCAGCACGCCCATCTCCGATAACATGCGCAGGTTGCGATAGACCGTATCAAAGCTGACGCCGGGATACTTCGTTCTCATATGTTCATAGACATCCTTCGGCGTCAAGTACGCATCGCTCTCGGCAAACAGCTGGGCGAGCGTCCGTCTCTGGTCGGTGATGCGCCAGCCGTTCTTCGCCATGATCTCCAGCATCTGTTGATCGGTAAAATGTTTCGACATCGCACAAACCCCTAACTTCTTATGGCCATGTCACCATTGTGCCGCAGCGATCGGTCCGAAGTCAACCCTGCCGGCCGATCGGGCCGGCAAGATCAGGCGATTCGCGTCACCCGCTTGCGTACCTCGCGCAGCCTGCGCTGATAGCTCTCCGCCTCATGCTCGGAGAACAGCCTCGAGCTGTACTTGGCCTGCTCGAAGCCATGAAGCAGCTCCATCAGTTCGGCGTCCACGGACGGAAGGCGCGCCCGCCAGATCGCCACCGCCTCCCGGACGGTCTGATGCTCCTCCCTGAGCAAGCCTTTGCGCTTCAGATAGCGCATCAGACGGTTAAATTCGACGACGATCTTCTCGTTCGGAGTTACCGGCGCACGCATCAGTCCGAAGCGCACCAGGAACTGCCGGATGCGTCCCGGGCGGACTTTCCCGGCGCGGAAGACGAACAGCCACAGGAGGACTGCGGCGATGATGACGAGAGCTGCGACCAGAGCCATGATCACCTCTCCATAACCGGAACCCAGCGCCTCCGCCGGCGATGTTTCGCTTGTCGTCTCCGGAGCCACAACCGGAACTGCCACCTCATCAGCCGCAACCCTTGGAGCCGTGATGACCGGTGCGGAGAATCCTGCCGTGGGTTCGAACATCATCCAGCCATAGCCCTCGAAATACACCTCCACCCAGGAGTGGGCATCCGCGTTGCGGACGACGTAGGTCAGATCCAGATCCGGCGTCAATTCCTCGCCGCCGATGATGAAGGCCTGCTCGTAGATCAACGTTGATTCATCGTTCATCATGCCGCTCGTATACCCCTTGACCCATCTCGTCGGAATATCCAGCGTTCGCAGCATGACCGCCATCGCCGTGGAGAAATAGTCGCAATAGCCCTCCATGATCTCGAACAGGAAGCGGTCGACGAAATCCTCGCTCCTGCCCCGCGACTCATCCGGGGTATTGGTGTACGAGTAGTTGTGCTTCAGATAGTTCTCGACGGCCTTGACCTTCTCGTATTGGGTCGTCAGGCCTGCGGTGATGTCTTGTGCAAGCTGGTACACGCGATCCGGCACCGTATCCGGCAGCTGAAGATATGGCTGAAGATCCGGGCCCATGGCAGGCTCCGGCACCTGCATCAGCCACTCCTCGCTGGCCACCGGCACGGCAGAAGTGACCGTGTACGAATGGATTCGCACGTCGGATTCGAGTTTCTCCACCGCTCCTGTCGTCAGATTCTTCGCGAAGAAGACCTCAAGCTCGGTGGAGCCGTTCACCATGTCGATCCTGCTCATCGGGTAGGCGCCGAAAATCTTGGGCGGATCATCTTCATTCACCATCGTGATCTGCTGCGTGAATTCGTTGACCGGTAGCGACGCATCCACCTCCACCTCCGGCAGGATCTCTTGTCCAATGCCGAACACCTGCAGCTCGGTGGGCACATCCGCATTCAGCCAGCCCTCGCCCGTATAGAGGGACTTCGATTCGCCCCGCCAATAGCTGCGCACCTTGGAGGCGACACGGAAGATCGGATCATAGTTGTAGTTGAAGGAGCCCCCCAGGCGGGAATCATCCCTTCCGTAGCCGGAGGAACTGACCAGATTGTTCAGGGCGAAGGAGGTGAGCGCCCTGGGCGTATCCTCCTTCTGGCTGAAGTTGACCGACCGGCCCTGCAGCTGATTCCAGGCGGTATAAGGGTCAACCAGCAGCGGCCGAACGTTGGGCGCGATGACGCTCATCAGGATGATGAAGGCGACCAGCGTCCCCGCCGTCAGGGTGATCCCCCACGGATATTCGCTGATATATTTCCATGTATGGGGGTGACGGCTGCGAAATTCGGTAAAATGCCGATTGATCATCAGCACCAGCCCGCTGATCACCACGAGCGCCGTCTCATCCCACAGATAGATGCTCGTATACGAATCGGCGATCGCCAGGGCGATCACGCTGAGCACGGTGACGAGAAACACCTGCTCCCGGGTTTGCAGCACGATGTTCAGCAACACGTAGATCAGCCAGGCGGCAAGACCGAACCATACATAAGGGACAAAGGGCTCGATAAAGAGTTGAAGCAAATAAAGCGTAAACTCCAGGGAATCCCACACGATCAGGGCGCCATACCATTCCCAATCAAGAACTACCAGATGGGCGATGATCACGCCAACAGCCTGGAGCAGAAGGCGGGACCACAGAGGCTGTCGGCTCAGCACAAGCTCGACGACAAAGGCCACCCCCAGCACCGCATAGACGAGTTCGGCCGTCACCGGCTGCCAATAATTCGCGAACCAGCGGACGAACTGCACGGCAAAGATCAGCAGGGCGACATGCCGGATGATGTTCATTGCATTAAACCAACCCAGAAGCCTTCGCCTCATGCTCTGCCCCCTCCCAACACGACCGGCAGCTCGCGCAGCGCGCCGATCCGGTAGGATGGGATGCCGATGCCATACAGATCCTTCTGCCACTGTTGCACGCCGGGCTCAGGATACGGAGCGACCTGGATCACGCTGGCATGCAGGCTGATCGTCCTGCACCAGCGAAGCATCTGGAGGAACGAAGCGTCCGCACGCGGGGTGATGAAGACGAGAAACAGCCGACTGTCGAGCTCTCGTCTTCTCGTCTGCATGATCTCCTCCAGGCTGCTCGTTCCCGTCGCCTCGACGTCGATCAGCCGGTTCAGCAACTTCTCATATTGCACCCTGCCGCGCTGCGGCGCCATCCACCCCAGATCCTTCTCGCATGTGATCAGCCCCACGGGAAGATCGGCCTGTTGGGCATAATCGAGCAGCGATGCAGCGGTCGACACCGCGGTCTCGAACTGCTCGGAGTTTCTGTACTCGGCCGCGCAATCCAGCACGATCATCATGCGCGGCAGCGATTCCTTCTCATATTCCTTCGACTTCCAGGTGCCGGTGCGGGCAGAGGCGTTCCAATGGATGCGCGACAGCGGATCGCCATGGATGTACTCGCGGACGCCGTTGAACTGGGTCGTCTCCCGCTGCACCTCGCTATTCACCGAATGGAGATGCTTGCCGCGATACATCGAGTTAAAATCCTGCCATTCCTTCACCATCACCCTGGGTGGATAGACGGTAAAGGAAAAGGGAGCGCTTACATTTTTGCTGTATTGGTAAAGCCCGAAGATATCCTCAACGGTACAGCTCGTCTCGCTGAAGGAGTATCTGCCCCGCTTTAGCGGAGGCGTTGTGATGGTCACTTCACCGCGGCGCCTCCAGTCCGGCACGAAGGAGGTTTCATAGGAGATTTCCTGGCCGTTGTGTCTTCGCAGTCGGTCGGTCACCAGAACATAAGGAATCGGGATAAAGCCGGGTATAAAAAAATTCAGCTGGATGTCAACCGGCGTCCCCGCCACGATCCGTTCGCCAGGTGCCATCGGAATACTGCGCGTGATCTGCACGTTGCTGATCCCGCTCTTGCTGACGAGGAACAGGTACAGGACGATGGCGGAGAAGCCCGTGAACAGCAGGAATGACAGTCTTCCGCCCTGGAAGAGCAAGAACAGAAGGCTCGCCGTCCATACCGATGTGATCAGCCTGTTACGCGAGGATTGCAGGAAGCTCATGCGCATCACTTCTCCATCCGTACGGGAACTTTCACTCTCTGCAGGACAGAATTCAGGACGGATGCTTGCGTCATGCCGTCCATGGCCGCCTCGGGTCTGAGGATGAGGCGATGGCACAGCACGTACGGAGCCAGAACCTTCACATCATCGGGCAGGACGTAGTCCCGGTCGTTCAGGAAGGCATATGCGCGCAGCGCCTTGGTGAAGGCGAGCGAGGCGCGCGGACTCGCGCCCAGGGCCAGCATCGGGTCCTTGCGCGTCTCCGTTACGATATCGACGACATAATCCACGATCGACGAATCGACATAAACCGCTTTTACGACTTGCTGCAGGCGGATGATCTCGTCCACATCCGTTACCGGCTCCAGGTTGTCCAGAGGACTGGCCGCGCTCTGTCCGGTGATCATCGCTTTCTCCGAGTCCGTGCTCGGGTATCCGAGCGAGAACTTGAGCATGAATCGGTCGAGCTGCGCTTCGGGCAAGCGGTAAGTGCCCTCGAAGTCGATCGGATTCTGCGTCGCCAGCAGCATGAACGGCCTCGGCAATACATAGCGGTCACCGTCAACGGTCACATGGCGTTCCTCCATCGCTTCAAGCAGAGCCGATTGGGTCTTGGTGGTCGCCCGGTTCACTTCGTCCACGAGCAGGATATTCGACATGACGGGACCAGGCCGATAGACAAAGGTTTCCGTCTTGGGGTGGTACATCGAAACGCCCGTGATATCGGTTGGCAACAGATCGGGATTGCACTGGATGCGGCGGAATTCGCCTTGTATCGACTGGGCAAGAGCCTTGATCAGCATCGTTTTGCCGGTGCCCGGCACGTCTTCCAGCAACACATGTCCTTCTGCCAGCAACGCCGTAAGCAAAAGGCGAATCTCGAACTTTTTGCCCAGGATACAAGTTTCCAGATTCGCAGCCAGACGTTGTGCGAGCTCTGCTTCTCGAGTAACTTGCGTCATATTGTTCCTCCTCTGCCTTGGTGGTGGATGTTGTGTTCGTTGTACCCCCAAATATCTATATATTAGAAATTGTACCAAGAAAGGCATGTCACAGTATAGTCAAAATTACTCTAAAAAGGTTTGTATATTTTCACATAAAGCGGTTAATCTGGTTCAGGCCTGGTATGGCAGGACTCCCGGCCATCGGATGAAAGAATCTGTCGAAGCATGGCTGAAATCAAGGCTGGATCATCCGACCGGAAGCGCCCTGGGGGTGGACAAGCTTCCCTATTTATGACGCATGGACCATCCAAAATGTTCCGGTCCCTTCCTCAAAAGAGCGGGTGGGCTGTCGACAGGTGGACGGGGCGGCGGGGGATGTCCCAAAAGTTCCGGTTAGATGAATGCAGCTAATCGACAAACAGAAATAACGGTCGCTCAGGTGTTCTATTCCTGACCGACCGTTTTCCTTGGTCGTCTATTGGGTCGGCCACTTCAGCAATTGTAGGCAAGCGAAAGTCACCCGATCTCCAGGCTTACCTTTGGCAAACCTCTGCTCTCACGTTGCCCCGACGCTCCTTTCAAAAAAAAAAGAGGGGCTGCCCCTGTGGGACAACCCCAGATTGTTCGAAAGCGGTCGAAGCTACTAAGTGACGATAATATCGTGTTTCAGACTTTCCAGAGCGATCAAATCTGCCTGAGAAACGATAAAAAACTTGTCACAGCCTTTCCAAAGTGGCCGGAGCAACGTCCGATTGAGCCTAGCCTTTCATTATAAATTAAGCTACACTTAAGATATGGAAGTCATTGACAAGATGTCTGATGGAACGGTCAACAGTTGGGGGGGGAAAGATGATTCGCAAGCTGGGAATCTTGACGGGAAAATCGTTTGTCGTCGGTGTTCTGACGCTGTTTGTGCTCGTCCATTTGATCGGGGTTCTGTTCATGCTGGGGGCGCTGCTTGGCCCTGGTCGGGATGATCTGGCGCTGTTCCATGGCAAGCGATACTCCATCTCGAGGACGACAAGCGGCTATGACCTGTATGACCGCCAATCCGCTCCGTCATCTGTCCTCCTGCCCAACGTCAGAGCCTACTATCCCGGTCAGGAGAAAAGCTATATCCGAAGCCACACGGAGCTCGTCATCATCGATGAGAAACGCGGAACCTACGAACGGAAACCTCTGAGTGAAGCCAGTCCGGAGGAGCTGGAGATACTCGAGCGGATGATCGAGGTCAGGAGGACTGACTGATACCATTGTTCCGAAGGGCCATGGCACTTTCGGCAAGCTCAACCACGATCGCTCCGCACATCTAACCGCTCCCGTGCAGACGCTGCCAAGCTGCCTTGCCATACCGCCAGTACAGCCACTTCCGTGCTGCTCAGCCCTTCGGTTTCACGAACAGCGCCGCCAGGAAGGAGAAGATGATCGCCGACGAGATGCCAGCGCTGGTCACCTCGAAGATGCCGGTGACGATGCCGATCCAGCCGTCGCGCTGCAGTTCGGCCAGCGCGCCGTGGACGAGCGCGTTGCCGAAGCTGGTGATCGGCACGGTCGCCCCCGCCCCGGCAAACTCGATGAGCGGTTCATACAGCTTAAGGCCGTCGAGGATCGCGCCGCACACCACCAGCGTGCTCATCGCCGCCCCTGGCGTCATCTTGCACACGTCCAGGAGGATCTGACCGACCACGCAGATCAGCCCGCCAACCACAAATGCCCAGACATACGTCATGCCCCTGTCCCTCCATTCTCGATACATACCGCATGCGCGATGCACGGGATGCTCTCGCCCTGCTGATAGGTGAGCGGCGACAGCAAGGCGCCGGTGGCGACGACGAGCAGACGGTTCAGCTCGCCTCGTGCCATGCGCTTCAGCAAATGACCATAGGTGACCGTCGCGGAGCAGGCGCATCCGCTCCCCCCAGCCTGAACCGGCTGCTTCTTCAGGTCGTACACCATCAGCCCGCAGTCATCGTAATGGGTATCCTCGATCGGCACGTTATGTTTCCTGAACAGCTCAAGCGCGATCTGGTAACCGACTGTGGCCAGGTCTCCGGTCACGATCATATCGTAGTCCGAGGGCTGGCGGTTCAGATCCCTCAGATGCGCCTGGATCGTGTCCACGGCAGCCGGCGCCATCGCCGCGCCCATATTGAACGGGTCCGTGATGCCCATGTCCACGACGCGGCCGATCGTCGCCGAGGTGATGACCGGCCCGTTGCCGCTCGATGCGACGACCGCCGCACCCGCTCCGGTCACCGTATACTGGGCGGTCGGCGGCTTCTGCGAGCCGTATTCCGTCGGATAGCGGAACTGCTTCTCCGCTGTGCTGTTATGGCTGGAGGTTGCCGACAGCACATGCTTCGCTCCGCCCGCATTGACGAGAAAAGCCGCCAGCGCCAGCGATTCCATCGAAGTGGAGCAGGCGCCGAACACGCCGATGTACGGGACGCTCAGCGTTCGCGCCGTCAGGCTGCTGCTGGTGATCTGGTTGAGCAGGTCGCCACCGACATAGTAGTTCACCTGTTCCTTGGTGATCCCGGCATTCTCCAGGGCCAGCTTCACCGCTTCCTCGAGCAACATATGCTCGGCCTTCTCCCAGCTCTTCTGCCCCAGCATTTTGTCTCCGTGGATGATGTCGAAATCATTGGCCAGCGGACCATTCCCTTCCTCCGGCCCGACTACGGTCGCCGTCCCGACGATCACAGGGCGATTCTCGAACACCCATGTGCGATGACCAGCCATCATACGATTGTCACCCCGCGTCTATCCCGAAGATCAGGTAAATGAGGCCGACCACGAAGGCGGAGAACGTGCCGAACACGATCACCGAACCGGCCAGCTTGAACATGTTGCTCCCCGTGCCGAGAACCAGCCCTTCGCTGCGGTATTCGATCGCGGCGGAAGCCATCGAATTGGCGAATCCGGTGACCGGCACGGCCGATCCTGCTCCTGCCCATTGGGCGAATTTGTCATAGACGCCGAAGCTGGTCAGCACGACAGATATGAAGATCAGGCAAGCGACAGTCGGATTGCCCGCCTTGGATTGATCAAAATGAAAATAGTGCATGAACATCTCCTGCAGCACCTGACCGAACAGGCAGATCGAACCGCCGACGAGAAACGCCCTGAGGCAATTTTTGAATACTGGCCTCTTCGGCTCGATGCGCTTGGCCAGATCCTGATACTCCTTCTGGGTTGGTGTGATCTTCCTGGTGTTCTTGTTCGCCACTCTTGCAATCTCCTTTCGTGTCCAACTTCAGGCACATGATCAGCAGCCCTGCTCCGTCAGGATCGGGTGAGCAATGGCTGCAGGCGGTCTAGCTGCTCTTGCAGCTTGTCGGCAGCTTGCGTGTAAGTCTTCTTCGCCTCCTGGTTCTGCGTCGCAAGGGCGAACAGCTCCAGGTCGGCCTGGCATTTCTTGAGGTTCGCCCACAGCAGCGCCAGGTTGGAGGGGGCAGGAATCTGCAGCTTGTCGTCATAAACGTCCACATACAGCTGGCCGTATCCATCCACCTGTGCCAGAAAGACGTTTTCCACGGCAACCCCTATTTTCTCCAGCTCGGTATGAAGCCATGCACGGTTGAGTCCGATGGTGGCCAGCGGCTCGTCCAAGATCTTGCCATCCATGATGACGGTCTGCGGTTCGGGTGCATTGGGCACCTTGATGCCCAGCTTCGCCGGGGTGAGCGGCTCATGCTCCTCTTTCAGCTTGACGGACAGATGCCCGGTGGACTCCAGCACGGCAAACTCCACATCCGCCGCGCGAAACACGTTGTTCTGCCTGAGCTGGCTGAGCAGCTCGTCCGTCGAGTAGCGTTCCTTCTTCAGATTGTCCTCCAGGATCTTGCCGTCCTTGATAAAGACGGTGCCTTTGCCCTCGATCAGGTCCCGGGCCGCCTTGCTCTTCAAGGTGAGAAACTCCGCACCCAGCAGGGCGATGACCCAGATGAAGATGCTGAGCAGGGGGATCGCCCAATGCATCCCTCTCTCAAGGGAAGCGTAAGCCGCCAGGCTGCCCAGGGTAATACCCGTTATATATTCGAAGTAGCTGAGCTGGGTGATTTGCTTCTTGCCGACGAGTCTTGTGCAGACAAGCAGGATCACGATCGTGATGAGCGTTCTCAGAACGATCTGCAGCCATAACGACACCCTGTTCACATCCTCTCTCGTTGCTTCTTCGCGGCTGTTGAGGCGGGGCGGGACCCGTCAATCGCCGATGGCAACAGCCTGTGTGGCTCCATGGCGCCTGCGTGTGACCGCAGCCCCAATGGTCGTTTCCGTTTGCATTATCTGCTCATGGATGCTCATTTATGACAGGATCGGGATGCATAAATATTGGGATTCATAGGCAATGTGGCAACGTGATACGCTATTTCGTGGAATCCAAGATTGATGCAGGAGGTGTGACAGAGGATGACCGTAGCGTCGCAGGTGAAAACATGCCTCGCTTCATTAAAGAGCGCCCAGGCCAGCCTGGAGCAGTTCGCGCTGAGCACGCAGAACCAGGAGGCGAAGCAGACCTTCGCTTCCGCCGCTCAGGCGACGCAGCAGATCGTCGATCAGATCAGCCAGCGCGTGCAGCAGCTGGAGAATGAAGAGCCGCAATACAAGGGCTTCTGAGGAGATCGGGGAAGCCTGAAGTTCCGTTCACGACAAGTCGTTGACAAAAGCAAAGGTTGGGCGTGGAAGCCCAACCTTCTGTTTCTTATTCAGGCTGATGTGGTTCCGGCCTGAATGCCATCGCAGCGCGCACCGCGCTCTGCCAGCCGCGATACAGCTGATGTCGCCGCGCTTCTTCCATGCCTGGCTGCCAGATTTTGTCCGTCCGCCATTGGCCCGCGATCTCGGCGCAATCCTGCCAGAAGCCGACGGCGAGACCCGCCAGATAAGCGGCGCCCAGGGCGGTCGTCTCATAGACGATCGGGCGTTCGACGCGGCAGCCCAGGATGTCGCTCTGAAATTGCATGAGAAACTCGTTGCGCGAGGCTCCCCCATCGACGCGAAGCGTGGCGCACGGGATGCCCGAGTCCTGCTCCATCGCCAGCAGCACATCCTTCGTCTGATAGGCCAGAGACTCCAGCACCGCCCGGACGAAATGCTCCTTGCTCGTGCCGCGCGTCAGCCCGAACACCGCGCCGCGCACATCGCTGTCCCAATACGGCGTGCCGAGGCCGACGAAGGCCGGCACCACATAGACCCCCTCGGTCGAAGAAACGCGCTCCGCATAGCGTTCGCTATCCGCCGATGACTTGAACATGCGCAGACCGTCGCGCAGCCATTGGACGGCGGATCCTGCGACGAACACGCTGCCTTCCAGGGCGTATTCGATCTTGCCGCCAAGGCCCCAGGCGATCGTCGTCAGGAGCCCGTGCGACGAACGCACCGCCTGTTCGCCGGTATTCATCAGCATGAAGCACCCGGTGCCGTATGTATTCTTCACCATGCCGGGCGCATAGCAGGCCTGGCCGAACAGCGCCGCCTGCTGATCGCCGGCGATGCCGCCGATCGGGATGCGGGCGCCGTAGAACAGGTCGCCATCCGCATGGCCGTAGATGTCCGAGGAGTCCCGCACCTCAGGCAGCATCGACACCGGCACCTCCAGCAGCTGCAGGATCTCCTCATCCCAACGCAGCTCATGGATGTTGTACATCATCGTCCGCGACGCATTGGAATAATCGGTGACATGCGCCTTGCCCCCCGTCAGCTTCCAGACGAGCCAGGTATCGATCGTGCCGAACAGCAGCTCTCCCCGCTTCGCCCTCTCGCGCGCTCCCTCCACATGGTCGAGCAGCCAGGCGACCTTGGAGGCGGAGAAATAGGCGTCGATGGTCAGCCCGGTCTTGCCCTGAAACCACTGCTCCAGCCCTTCCCGCTTCCACTTCTCGCACAGCTCGGAGGTCTGTCTCGATTGCCATACGATGGCATGGTAGATCGGCCTGCCGGTTGCCTTCTCCCAGACGACGGTTGTCTCCCGCTGGTTGGTGATGCCGATCGCCTCGATCTGCGACGGATCGATCCCGGTATCGGAGAACACCTTGGCGATGACGCTCTGGACGGACATCCAGATCTCGTTCGCATCGTGCTCCACCCAGCCGGGATGCGGAAACAACTGCGTGAATTCCTGCTGGGCGATGTGCACGATCTCGCCGTCATGATTGAACAAGATCGCTCTGGAGCTGGTCGTCCCCTGGTCCAGAGCCAGAATATAGCGCTGCTTCATGGTCTTCCTCTCCTCGTCAGGAATAGTTGGGTGAACGTTCGCCTGGCCCCTTGTGAGCCCCTAATTTGTGAGCCCTAATGTATATGTATGAGGATGCTCCTGTGAGAATCGTTATCCTGTATCATAGCTTATCATAAATGAAAACGCTGCCAATTGACAACCAAGGAAAACGGCCCCGGTTCGATCACAATCGAACCGAAGCCGTTTCTTTCAGGTTGCGCGACGCTGATCCGTCACCATTCTGCCAGGATCATCTTCGCAACAGCGGCAAGCACGCGAATGTCGATGACGCCTTCGTCGAACAGGTCGGCAGCTTCCACCTTGCTCCAGTCCGGATGCGAGGAGGTGATGCCGAAGTACTTGGCGAGGATGGACAGATCGCGAATCGTGATGCTCGTCTGACCCTCGACCAGAGTGATGAACTTCGCGTCGAACTGCTGGATCGCCGCCTGCAGCGCCGCAGTCGCCGCATCGATCTGAGCCTGCGTCGACCATGCATCGTCGTAGACAGCGGTTGCGGAAGCGACAGCCGCCTGCAGCTCAGCCTTCGAGCCGACCCGGTACTCGCCCAGCTTGGTGCCTTCGACAGCATGCTCGAGCTTGCTCTGAGCCAGGCTGATGGCTTCGAGCAGTGCGGATTTGTCCGTCACAGGCGGTTGCGGCGGCTCCTCGCTGACAGCGATCGTATGGCTTGCGCCGCTGATGTCAACGCTGCCTTCCTCGCCTTCGTAGGAGGCTTCGAACTTCGTGAGCGCCACCGTCAGTTCGCCTGCGGTTGCGTCAGAACGGATCTTGCCGAGCAGGGCGAACAGGTCTCCTTCGTCGTCCACGCCATCGCCGGAGGCGACCAGGATGATGCGGATCAGGCCTTCGTCCGGGCGGATGGCAGCGGCAAGCACATGCACGTTGTCACGTTTGGATGCGAACGCGCTGTCCGCGAGCAGCGTCAAGCCATCCTCTCCATCGATCGTGGCGAACTCCAGTATCGCCGGGTTGTAATGGAGGATCACATCCGCCACGTTAAAGGACTGCTCAACCCGGGTTACGCCGACGCTGAGCGCCACATCCTGACCGAGATAGGCGGTGGATGGACCGCTGAGCGCAGCCTCAGCCCAGACGCCCGGAGGAAGCTCCGGCTCCTCATCCTCGAGCGTGACGAGAGCGGAGAGCGGGATGTTGAGCTCCTTCACCAGCCTTGCGACCATCTCGGCAACCTTGATCGCGCCGTTCATCTGCAGGTGCGTATTGTCCTCCGTCGTGCCGACCCACAGGAAGATGCTCTTCGTGCCTTCCGGACCGAGCTGCTGGAAGTACTCCCAGCTCGCCTGGTTCAGGTCGATGAGCAGCGTGCCGGACTCCTGGGCAACTTCCTTCATCGCTTGCACATACTCGGGGAAGCTCCTGTTGAGGACGTCACCGGTAAAGTCTCTTCTGTTCACCGGTGTGACAAGGATCGGCGTTGCCCCTCTCTGTCTCGCGCCGTTGATGTACAGCATGAGATAGTCCTTGAATTGCTCCGGCGTCACATACCGTTCCGGACGTACCGGTGTGGAATCATTGTGCGACCATTGCATGAACAGGTAGTCGCCCGGACGGATGTCCAGCAGCAGGTCGTTCAGATAGCCAAGCGTGAGGAACGTCTTGCTGCTCAGGCCGCCGACAGCCCGGTTATCGATGCTGATCTGCGTCAGATCGAAGTAGTCACCCAGACGCTCGCCCCATCCGGCTTGCGGACGGTACACTTCGGCATAATTGGCCACCGTCGAGTCGCTCGCCAGATAGATGACCGGCTTGTCGCCCGGAGCTCTCTCCGGCAGCTTCTCGATCTTCAGCGCATTGATCTTCGGCGCATTGCCGGAGAATTCGAAGTTGAACACCCCGTCGATCAGCGCAATATCATAGACAAAGTCCTGATACTGACCGGAAGCGATCGTGGTCACCGGCAGCTTCTGCATCTGCTCGATCACGACGCCGACGTTGGTGCTCTCCTGCGAGTCGCCGATGGTGAGTGTCACCCGATAGTCCCCCGGCTCCATCTCGACGAGGAACGAGGTACCGTTCACGCGGACGAAATCTTCCTTCAGCGCATCGCCTATCTCGCGATTCTCATCGACGGTCAGGGACGTGTCTGCAAATCCGTACCCATTGCCTTCGACATAGGCATGCTTCGCGTCAACCGGGATATAGCCTGCCGCCGCATCTCCCGAGCCGAAGTCGAACCTGTATTCGGTGACAGGCTCGCGAGGCACGGTGGTCAGGGAGTTGATCGCGACATTCAGCATGTTATAGGCATGATCGATCTCCGCCTGCGTCGCATCGGTGCCGACGATCGCCTCAGCGGCAGCGAGAGCGCGGTTCAACACCGCCACGGACTCCGGCGTATAGCCGCTCAGATCAAGCGCCCTGGCCTGGTCGATCAACGCAAGCAACGCGGTCTGATCGCCGGCTTGAGGAGCCAGCTTCATGCCTTCGATCCGCACATTGTCGATCCAGGTCGTCCAGGCAAGCGTGCCTCCGCCGCCCTTCCTCGTGCCGAGGAAGCGGATCGCCCTCACATTGTTGGCATATGCGGTGCCGGCGCTCATCGGAAGATCCGTGATCGTCACCGCAGCATCCGGATTCGCCTTCGGCGTCAATGTCAGATCCAGCTTCTTCTCCACGAAGTTGATCGTGACGTCGACATTCACCCATTGGTTCTTCAGGATGCTGGTCGTCACGCCGCCTTCCGGGATCGCCGTATTGCCACTCCCGTAATCTGCCGGATAGTAGCCAACGAAGTACCCGACAGGCGTATTGGTGCCGCTCGTCGTGTACAGCGTCAGGATCATGTTCTCATTGGCATCCATCAGCGTGATATGGCCTTCGGACGGGAATGCTGCCACGTTTCCGCTGTGCCAGTCGAAATTCACCTTGACGATATCGCCATTGACCGCATCGAAGATGCGGAATACCTTCGATCGATGGCCAGCGCCCGAGCCTCCCACCTGCAGCACCATGCTGCCGTCCTTCTCCACAACGGTGCCTGACATCTGTCCGGCGATGCCTGTTGCGTTCACCATCGCATATTGGGCTTGCGACTGATCCCCTTCGAAGTCCTCCTCAAACAGCTCGTTCGTCGGCTCCGGTTCCGGCTCCTCATAGTCCGGATCGATGACATACGGCGAGATAGCGAGTCCCATCTCCTTCACCGCATTCGCCACCAGGCCGGCGATCACCTTCGCGCCATAGCTGCTGAAGTGGGTATTGTCGCTGACGCCGTTCGGATATCTCGGGTATTCGCCCGGGTTGGCGTAGAGGAAGATCTTCTCCGTCGCCGCCACGCCGACCGCATTGTAATGGGCGATGCTGATGGCACTCAGATCGATCAGGTCCACATTGAGCTCCTGCGCGACTTCCTTCATCGCCTGCACGTACTCAGGGAAGCTGACGTTAAATTGCTGCGTGATGGCATTGTAATCCCTGCGCCCTACCGGCGTGAGCAGGACAGGTGTCGCGCCGCGCTGTCTTGCGCCATTCACATAACGAGCCAGATACATCTTGTAATCCGCCGGCGAGGCGTAACGTTCCGGAATGCCGACGCTGGCGTCATTGTGACCGAAGGAGATGAAGAAGAAGTCTCCCGGCCGAATCTCGCGCAGCACCGCATCCAGACGGCCGTCCACGAGGAACGACTTGCTGCTGCGACCGCCGATGGCGAAGTTCTTCACGACGACGCCCGGCGCGAAGTATTCACCGAAGCGCTGTCCCCATCCTTCCTGCGGCGCATTGATCTCGGCGTAGGACTGCATCGTCGAGTCGCCCGCCATATAGATCGTGATCACATGTCCGGGCGTCCTCGCCGGATAGCGCTCGATCACGATCTCCTGCAGATGAATCGCCGAACCTGTGAAGTCGAACTCCAGCTGTCCGTCCACCAGCGCGATATCATAGGTGTACTCCAGCGTCTCGCCGGCGCTCACATCTCTGACCGCCAGCTTCTGGACGTACTCCGACTTGACGCCGGCGTTGGTCGCCTGGGACTCATGGCCGAGCCTGATCGTCACCCGATAGTCCGCATTCGGCAGATCCACGGCAAACCGGGTGTCCGACGGCAATGTGACGTGGTTCTCGCTTACCGCGATGCCGCTGTTATTCACGAATCCATAGCCCGCAGCTTCGCTGTAAGCCTGATTCTGCACGCCTGTCGCGCCTTGAGCGATATTCGTGCCGAAGTCAAAACGATACACTTCCTGAGGCTGCACCTCGCTCACCGTCAGATCCAGCTTCGCCTTCGGGAACTCCGTCGCTTCGTAACCAAGGTAGAAACCGGTATGCGGCGGCTGGTTATAGGCAACGTTCTGCCAGGCGATGCCCAGACGATAGACCGGATCCTGCATCAGGGTCGGAATCCGGTAGGTGGTCGGGATGGTGGTCGTGTACAGCCGGTATTCCGTGCTGTCCTCATTTCTGAGCAGCAGCTCCTCCCGCCAGTCGCCGAGGATATCCGCCTGCAGCGCCGGATTGCCCTTCGTATGGTTGTTGGTCAGGGTGCCTTCAGCGCGGAAGATCTCCACCAGCTTCTTGTTGACATGGTCCCATTTGTAGATGACCGGGATGCCTCTTGCCGTTTCGTTGTCCCAGATGTGGTCGAACAGTTCGCGGCCCAGATCGCCGTCCCACCAGATGGCAAAGTTGGTGCTGCGCGGCGCTTCATCCATCTCATAGATGGCTTGTCCGTTGGCAGCATACACCTTCGTATACGGCACCATCTGGCCGTCGGTAATGCCGGAGCCCCAGGATTCATAGCCGGGATAGTTCGGATCGATGTCCGCTGCCATGCCGCGGCCGGTATCCTTGCCTGTGAATTCGCCCCAGAGGATCTCTCCCGTTGCGGCATCGCGCATCTCGAGCCCGTACGCAGCCCTGCTGTTCTCGTGCACGCTCACGACCTGATAGCCGGGCCGGTTGGGATCGAGCTTGCCGGCATGCATCGCATCGCCATGCCCGAGTCCGGTGCTGTACAGCAGCGTGCCATCATCGTCAATGGCGAGCGCGCCGAACATGATCTCATCCTTGCCGTCACCGTCCACATCGAGCACGCTCAGGTTGTGATTGCCCTGACCTTCGTACTGGCTGCCCACGACATTCGTATCGAAAGTCCAGCGCTTCGCCAGCTCACCGTCCCGGTAATCGTAGGCCACCAGCACCGTGCGCGTGTAATAGCCGCGCGACATGATGACGCTTGGCCTTACGCCGTCCAGGTAAGCGATGGCCGCGAGGAAGCGGTCGACGCGATTGCCGTAACTGTCGCCCCAGCTGCTGACATCGCCTCTCTCCGGCTCATACGGAACGGTGGTCAAGGCGCGGCCGGTCGCTCCGTCGAACACGGTCAGGTACTCGGGGCCGCTCAGGATGTATCCGCTGCTGTTCCGGTAATCCTTCGTTGCGTCGCCGATCACCTGTCCCGTGCCGTCCACCGTGCCATCGGCCGTCTTGACGACGACCTCGGCCTTGCCATCGCCGTCCAGATCATAGACCATCAGCTGCGTATAATGCGCCCCGGCGCGGATGTTCACGCCCAGGTCGATCCGCCACAACCTGGTGCCGTCCAGCTTGATCGCGTCGATCAGGACGTTGCCGGTGTAACCGGCCTGGGAGTTGTCCTTCGCGTTCGTGGGATTCCAGAGGAAGACAATCTCGTACTCCCCGTCCCCGTCCAGATCTCCCACCGAAGCATCGCTGGCGATGTAGGAATAGGTTTCGCCTTCCTTCGTCCTGCCGTCAGCGGGCTTGTCCAGAGGAATGGACAGATAGGGCTTGTGCCAGACCGATACGTAGTCCGGCTGCATGACCTCCTTGCCGTCGATCACCGCGGAGATCTGATACTGGGAGCTGTCGAAGCCGGTCGTGTCGAGATAGTTGGTGGTGGTGATCGGCTCGGCATTGACCTTCATGCCATTTTTGTACACATTGAAAGCGATTTTATCCGGATCGGTAATGAGATAACGCCAGCTCAGGAAAACGCCGTTATCCACCAGCACGGCGACCAGGCCGCGTCCCAGATATTCGCCCTGACGGGCAGGAAGCGGTGCCTCGTCTTCCGCTCTTCCGGATGCGGGCGGGATCAAGAGCGACATGACCATCATGATCGCCAGGAAGAATGCAATATGCGAGATTCTTCGGGATCCAGCCAAAGCGTACATGAACTCACTCCTTCACATGGCTTTTTTGCAGGTTTCCCGTGAACCGGGTGTGATGCTGAACGCGATACCCCTCCTTCTGTTTCGGGATTTCCAGGCAGAAGCATTAATCGCCCCGATGATTAAGCGCTTTCACAATTCGAAAACCTCACCTCCCGGAACCCGTCTTTGCCTGCCCGGCATAATGGTGGTTGAAATCGTGCCTATCTTATCTCGTCCGTTTGGCCATCGTAAAGGCTCAGTATTGATAGTGCCGATCAATTTTGACCAGCGATTCCGCCGATTGTCAAAAGTTTACACGACTAGCAAAAATGATGAATGCCTGTCCCAAAGGCCTGTTGTATGCATTCGTCAAAACCCCTCTTTAATATCCATATTTTTACACCGGGAATCTACAACAATTGCAGTCCGAGTTTTTTATAGTGGAATGAGATGGTTGGCGATTCTTGATAGAAAGGATTTGATCTATGTCAAATATGATTCGCTTTCGGAAGTGGATGAAGATCTCCCTTTCCCTCATCTGTCTGTTTTCTATGGTTTATCCGGCCTTTCCTGGCATCACCTTGGCTTCGACCGGATGCAGTTCCAACTTCACGACCAGCCTCATGGTGTCTGCCGGTGACAACCATTCCTTGTTCCTGCGCAATGACGGAACCGTATGGGCCTGGGGGCAGAACAACTTCGGCCAACTTGGCAACGGAACAACATCGGACAGAAGCCCTCCTGTTCAAGTCACCGGACTGTGCGATGTCGTCGCCATCGCAGCAGGAGTGGGCACATCCATGGCGCTGAAAGAAGATGGCACGGTATGGGCCTGGGGCAATAACATCTTCGGTCAGCTTGGCGACGGAACAACCAACAGCAGTGCAGTTCCCGTGCAAGTAAGCGGTATGGAACATGTGGCCGCCATTGCTGCGGGAGGGTATTACGCATTGGCCCTCAAACAGGATGGAACGGTCTGGTCATGGGGCTACAACTCCTCCTGGCAACTCGGATACGACACGACTGACAGCAATCACAGCGTTATACCGCAACAGATCAGCGGCTTGTCGGATATCACCTCGATCAGTGCGGGATTCAATCATGCGGCCGCCGTATCTGAAACGGATGACGTATGGACCTGGGGAGACAATTCAAATGGCCAGTTGGGACGCACGACCAGCACGAACAGCTATAATGCCAGTCCCGAGCAAGTGCCTGGATTGACCCATGTTCGCTCTGTATCATTGGGTCTCCATTTTTCCGTCGCTCTGCTAAAGGATGGAACCGTATGGGCCTGGGGCGTCAACGGCGTTGGCCAACTCGGCAACGGGACACGTACGTCATCGCCGAGTCCCGTTCAGGTGAAGATCAGTTCAACCGGTGAACTGACCCATGCCGTCGCCATCGAAGCCGGCTATGAACATACGATCGCTCTGTTGGACGACGGATCGGTGCAATCGTGGGGATCCAATGCACGCAGTCAAATCGGTGTCGGAACAGATGGCGGCTGGCACCTGTTCGCCGTGAGGTCCAATCTGGAAGGCATCGCGGTTTCCGCAGCTGCAGGCAGAGCACATTCCATCATCGTGAAAAATAACCTCACCGTCTGGACCTGGGGGGACAACAACAGCTACCAGCTTGGGCGAAGTACGCCGCTCATCGGCACCGAATTCATACCATCCAGTATCCCGGGACAAGTGTTTGAAGGGCTTGTGGATTGTACGGGGTTAACCCTATTTCGAACGAAGCCAATGGTGGCTGTAGGGACCTACCATTCCGTAGCCCTGAAGAGCAATGGTACCGTCTGGACCTGGGGCAACGGGGAACATGGTCAGCTGGGCAACGGCCGACTCGATGATCATATGCCACCCGCTCTGGTCCCCGGTCTATGCTATATCACCGCCATTGCAGCGAATTCCCTCTACACGGTCGCCCTGCGAAATGACGGAACCGTCTGGACCTGGGGAGACAACCTCTACGGTCAACTGGGCAATGAGGCCATCCCTGTTGGCGGCCAGAGTTCCATTCCCGTGCAAGTGACCGGATTGTCCGACGTCAAGGCAATAGCGGCAGGAGCAAATCATGTTGTTGCGCTAGAGCGGGACGGAACCGTCTGGACGTGGGGCTTCGGAGGATCCGGTCAGCTCGGATACGATCTGATCGGCACCAACTACAGCACCATTCCCGGACGTGTTCCCGGCCTGTCCGGAGTGCTAAGCATAGCCGCAGGCGAGACCTTCACCGCAGCTTTAACCAGTGATGGAACGGTCTGGACCTGGGGAGGCAACCAAGAAAAGCAGCTTGGTTATGAAACCGGCACGCCACATTACAACTCTGTGCCCAAACAGGTTCCCCAGCTGAACCATGTAGAATCCATCGCAGCAGGGTTTCGCCATATGCTCGCCATTAAGCGAGATGGAACCGTGTGGGCCTGGGGGGGGAATAGCAGTGGCCAGCTTGGCAACGGAAAAGCCGGATTTAACGAGAACAGCAGTGTCCCGGTGCGGGTCATGACAGACCAGCACGTCGGACTGGATAAAGTCGCCTCCCTGGCAGCAGGTCCCTTTCACTCTTATGCTGTTCCGGAGTCCGGTGCCCTGTGGGGATGGGGATACAACTATTTCGGTGAGTTGGGTGATGGAACGTTCGAGGTTCAATATCCCCTGGCCCGTCGCCTGTTGATGAAGTCGGTGGCATCCCTCAGCACCGGATCCTATCATACGCTCGCCATCAAAAAAGACGGAACCGTATGGTCGTGGGGGACCTTAAACGATCACTACCAGCTTGGGCGAAAGTCAGGTTCTCCATCTATTGAACTTCATGTACCCGGCCCCGTTGAAGGTCTCGGCAGTCTTGATGTACCTTCCTTAATCCCATATATCCCCATGAACATCAACTTAGAAGGACTGCTGGGCGGTGCGGACAGTGGTTGGCCCGTGGCCATATATGGATCCCCGATAACGGTGACGGCATTCTACGACAATCCGAGGGCGATCCGTGTCAATCTCGTCGTAACAGATGGGGATGGAGACCGCTATGAGGCTTGGATGAGTGCAACGGATGAAGAAGGATTAAACTGGTCGCATACATTTATACCGAAGCTGCACGGTCTGGGATCGCCGCTGCAGATCGAGCTCACGCCAGTCTTCCTGGGCGACGAAGTCGGGAATCCGATCGTCTTCGGGGTGATTCTCATAGATCCCAGCGGGATCATATATAACGCGGATGAAGGGGATCCGGACACCTGGCCGCTTCCCGGCGCGACGGTTGTCTTGCAAACCTTTGATCCTGATCTCGGGGATTGGGTTGAGATGAACGAGTACGAGGATGAGGGCAGATTCACACCTCCCGTCAATCCCCAGGTGACCGGTTCGGACGGACGATTTGCCTGGGATACCGCGCCTGGACTCTATCGGGTCGTTGTCAGCCGCCCCGGATTCGAACCAGCCATCAGCCGTACCGTATCCGTCCCCCCACCGGTATTGGATCTGCATGTTGGCCTGATTCCAACCGACCACGTTGCGCCCGGCCTGACCGTGAGCGGTGTCACCTATGGCGAAACATACACGCAACCTGTACTGATCGAGTGGTATGCTTACGATGATGATCCGGACAACGAATCACACGACTCATCAGGCATCCGCTATGTGGACGTTGGGCTGAATGACGGAGACGCTGTGAGATACCTGGACAGCACCGGCTCCCTCCAGGTCCATCAAACGGGAACCTATACCGTTCAATTCACCGTTGTGGACCATGCCGGCAACCGATATGTTACATCCATTCCATTTGCCATCACGGAGCCTTCAGGGGAAGTCGAGAACTTCTACACCGTTACATTCAACAGCAATGGCGGTTCCTCCGTGGCCGATGAACACGATTCCCCGACAGGAAGCGTTCACGATGATGGCGAGGGCGATGAAGCTGGCGGAGTTGGAGACGAACTTGAGCGGATCTGAAACGAAAGCGATCCTGGCCACTTTCACGGACGGTGCGGCGGTTGCCGCGTGGGCCGAGCAATCGGTTGCCGCAGCCGTCAAGCATGGCATTGTCAAGGGCGCGGAGTCCCGCCTGATGCCAACAGACAACCTGACACGTGCGGAAGCGGCAAGCCTCATTCAGCGATGGCTCCGAGTCGTCATCGGAATCGATCAGAGCGTTGACAGGTAAATTCCTCCTGGCAGGATCGGGAAATCCCCATAGACCTGACGCCATAAGCGGTGTCTCGTCTATGGGGTTATTCTTATGATGCAACAGTTTATGATGCAACAGTCCTTGGGTCAGGACTCCTCTCCATCGGAGCCAGACGTACCGAGGTGAAGGCCGACAGAGCATTCGGCAACGAAGATGTTTCCGTGGCTGAAAGGCGAATGGATGCGATTCCCGTACAGGCACTAATGGGCAACCGCCCACATACACTGTAGAATACGTGAACCTTCATCAGAAGGCGGAGCGATATTCAGGAGGTGTGCCCTACATGCCTGGAATCCTGTCGGCGATTATTCTGTTTATCAAGCAGCTCTCCTTGCTGGTGTCCTATGTCAAGAACAATGCCTTCCCCCAACCTCTCAGCGAACAGGAGGAAGAGATGCACCTCAAGCTGATGGCGGAGGGCAACATCCAATCCCGCAACCTGCTCATCGAGCATAATCTTCGGCTGGTGGCACATATCGTGAACACGTTGTAAACACGAACCGATGTCTGGAAACCGCGCAGTTTGTGTGTAGTGGGCGGTTTGTACGATGAGGGTGGACGGGCCTTCTGGATCGATAGCTGGTCTGAAAAGGGACGGCTTATCTCCTTCATGATAAAGCGTGTTTTGTGTTATAATGTTGATATCATTGATTTTTGTGTGTTTCCATTCTAATTCCAGTTCAACTCATCAACTCATACCCGGCACGGTCAATAACATCTTTCAATTTAGCCACATACAGCTGCCCGAGATGGCTCAGAGAAGTTTTCTGATTTGTGATATAACCGATTAGCATGTCTTCATCTGTCCGAAGGCGCACAGGCTTGATCAGGTCCCCGTACACGTCTTGGTTCAGCACTCCGGAACTGATCGTATACCCGTTTAGGCCGATTAACAGGTTGAACAGCGTTGCGCGGTCGCTGACCAATATCTTCTTGCGGTAATTTCGCGTACTCAAAATCTCCTCCGCGAAATAAAACGAGTTATATTCGCCTTGTTCAAACACGAGACACGGGTAATCATCCAGATCGTCCACCTCCAGCAAATCCCTGTTCGCAAGAGGATGATGGGCGCTGATGAACACATGGGGCTTCGCGATGAACAGCGGATGGAATTTCAGATCATGATCCCTCAGCAACTTATTGATCACTTTCCAATTAAACTCGCTCAAATATAGTATGCCGATTTCGCTGCGCAAATTTCGGACATCTTTGATGATTTCATGCGTTCGCGTTTCCCGCAGCGTGCATTCATATTCATTTTCGTTCAACACTTTCAGCAGCGCCACGAACGCCTGAACGGCAAAGGCATAATGCTGGGTGGAGATGGACCAAAGTTTTTTGGACGGCTTCTTGTTCAAATATCTTTGCTCCATCAGTTCGGCTTGTTCCACCACTTGTCGGGCATAGGACAAAAACTCCATTCCCTCATTGGTCAGCGCAATTCCCTTGGAAGAGCGCAAAAAAATTTCGATGCCGAACTCCTCCTCGAGTTCCTTCACCGCATTGGACAAACTTGGCTGCGAAATATAGAGTTGCTTGGCCGCCTCACTGATCGAACCGCAGTCCACGATGGCGAGAATATATTTAAGTTGTTGCAAGGTCATGCAATCGTCCCCTTGACGTCAGAAACGAAACGTTTCATCAGTGATGGGAGCGACTTTGGCTACCGCATACGTCGAACCTTTTTGTGAGAAGAAATCGTAGGTTGAACCTTCATTCCGAATACCATTCATGACGATCGGATTGATCTCCTCATCGGGAAACATCGTGTCCAATCCAAGATTCATCAGCGCCTTGTTGGCATTGTAACGCACATAACTTTTCACTTCCGGGCTAAGCCCGGTTTCCGCATACACATCATTCGTATATGCCATTTCATTGTGATACAAATCGAGCAAAAATTCATAGCCCCAGACCGTCAATTCTTCCTTCAACTGATCCGGAAATTGCTTGAACCGCTGCTGCGCAAAATATCCGACGGCAACCCCGTGGATCGATTCGTCCCGAAGGATAAGAGAAATGATCTCCGCGCTGTTTCTGAGCATCCCTTGGCCGCCCAAATAAAGCGGATAAAAGAAACCGGAATAAAACAGAAACGACTCCAGCATGACCGAAGCAAACATCGCTTTCCACAGGGAAACGGGGTCATTGTCCTGAATCGAACGATAGACATCGCTGATCCGGTTCGCCTTGTATTGCAAATATTCATTGCGCTTGACCCATTCAAAGATGGCATCGATTTCACTATTCGTACATAGCGTAGTGAAAATGTACGAATACGATTTGGCGTGAATCGCCTCGAAGGAGGCAAACACCGTATACAAAGCCTTTTCCTGCAAATCGGGCGCAAATCGGGCGATTTCGTTCATCCCGATATTCGTTTGAATCGTATCGAGCAGCGTGAGTCCGCCCAATACCTGTTTATACGTTTCCTGATGGTCAAATTGTCTCCATTGCTTCACATCTTTGCTTACGGCGATTTCTTCGGGAAACCAGATCTGCTTCCATTGCTGGTCCCAAAACACCTTAACCAAATCCTGGCCATTCCGGTTCCAGTTCACCGCCTCATATCGCTTCAAATCGAACATGCCACACACTCCTCAATCGTCTGCAGCCGCTGCCGCACATAATAGACCGATTTGATTCCCTTCATCCAGGCATAGATATACAATCGGGCCAAACGTTCCGTCGTCCATTGATCGGTTACGTACAACGTCATGGAAATGCCCTGATCCACATGCTTTTGCGCTGCCGCGTACAGATCCACCATGCGATACTGGTCGATCTCATACGCTTCCTTATATAAATGCTTGTTTTCATCGTTCAAAAACGGCATCGGATAAATGGTGCGGCTGTCCGCGTAATCGCGGATTTCCACCCTTTCCGTAATTGGCGCGATGGAAGCCGAGCAGTTTCGGATATAGGAAATGCTGCCCGTCGGAGCCACAGCAAGCCTATATGCGTTAAACAGTCCGTGCTCCATCACCTGTTCCTTCAGCTCACGCCACATCTGTCGCGTAATGAGCGGCACCTTCCCCAATGCGTGCATCACTGAATCCGGCAACTCCCTCTCTTCTTTGTTCACATACCGATCAAAATAGGAACCGTCCACATAATCGCTTTTTTCAAAACCGTAAAATGTCTCCTTCCTCTCGCGAGCAAGCCGCATTGATGCGAGGAGGGTATAGTAATTCAAGGCCTCCATGAACGCATCGACAAACAGGATCGACTCCTCCGAGGCGTACTCCAATCCTTGCGAAACCAAGTGCCCGTGCAGATTCATGACCCCGAGCCCAACTGAGTGCATGAGCCGGTTCGCCTTGCTGACGGACGGCACATTGCGGATGTTGGTCATGAGCGAAACATTGGTCAAAAGTCGCATGGCCGTATCCACGAGCGCTTCAAAATCCGTCTGCGTCGCCTTGTGAATGTCAAGAGAGCCGAGATTGCAGGATACATCCATCCCATACTCATTCTCTATACCGTGGTCATGGATGACGCTGGTCTCTTGCACTTGAAAAATTTCTGTACAAAGGTTGGACATCTTCACCCGTCCCAATCGGCGCAGCGGATGCTGGACGTTGACGTTGTCATCGAACACTTCAAAAGGATAGCCGGATTCAAACTGAGCCTTCTTGATTTCCGTATACAGTTTTCGGGCATTGATCCGCTTCAGCTTGCGAATGTTCGGGTTATCCAGCAATTCATAGTACATTTCGCTCATGCTGATCTCCGACATCCGTTTGCCATACACCTGATAAATGTCATAAGGGCTAAACAGCACGATATCTTTATCCCGCTTCATCAACTCGAAGAAAATGCTCGGCACGATAATGCCCGTGGACAAGGTCGCCAGGCGGATCTTCTCGTCGGCATTCGGTTTTTTCGCGGAGATGAGACTTTCAATGTCAGCATGAAAAATGTTCAGATACACGACTCCCGAGCCGTTTCGCTGCCCAAGCTGATTGGAATAGGAAAAGGCATTTTCCAGCAGCTTGGCCACGGGCATGACGCCGCTGGCACGGTTTTGAATGCCCTTGATTGGATCGCCCAGCGGACGGATGTCCGTCAGATTGACGCCTACGCCCCCTCCAAGACGGGACAGTTCCAGACAGTAGCCGATATTGGCCGCAATGCTGTTCATCGAATCGTCCATCGACAACTTGAAGCAGCTGACCAGCTCTCCCCGGGATCGTTTGCCGCTGTTGAGCGCCGTTGGTGTCGCCGGTTGGTAGGCGGTCATCATTGCATCGACAGCCCGTTCAGCCAATTCCTTGTTGCCGCGAGCCAAATACAGGGCGATAATGACGATGCGATCCTCGTACTTCTCCAAAATTTCCGCCCCGTCTCTGCTTTTCATCGCATAGCTGTCGTAAAATTTGCTCGCGCTCATGAAAGACGGAAAGCGGAAATGGTAGCTGTATGCCTTTTGGAAAAGCTTTTCTATAAACGCCATATCGTACTGTTCCAAGAACTCTTTCTCGTAATATCCTTCTTCCACAAGATAGCGGATTTTTTCTTCCACATCGATAAAATAACGCATTTTAACGTTCACGTATTCCAGAAAATAACGCCGTGCCGCTTCCTTGTCCTTGGCCAGATCCAGTTTACCTGTATGTTTGTAGTGATGCAGCACTTCATTGTTTAGCCGCAAATACGACTTCATGTTTTCCTGCACTCCCTTTTCCTTCGCCAATATGTTCGCGGTAAAATTGCCTGATTGCTTCATAATCCTGGGGAAATCCGCGCAGCTCCAGCTTTCTCACCAGCGGGATGTTCCATTGTGACGCTAGCCTGTCGCCAGCCTTGCCGAAGTTGTGGTGTCCGAAATTGCGGTTTCCGCTTGCTGCCACGCCTATGCAATATTTTCCGTTTTTGTCCATAAATCGTTGAACAGTGGACGGTACATCACCCAAACCATCGGTATAGGTCAATAGCAGGAAAGGTTCCTCGACTATCGTATTCTCGTCAATTTCGATCCCTGGCAATTGCAATTGCGAAACAATATATCGGACATTGCCCGTGCGGCTGGCATAAGCAATCATCCTTGCGCGCCTCCCAGCTTTTCCAAAATGTCTTCGGGTTGATGCCAGAATTGTCCATTCGCTTCCAATACCGGCACCGTCATAATGCCAGCGCTGATCAGGTGTTCCCGAGCTTCATCATCAAGATCGATGTTAATGATATCTACATCCTTGCCGGAACGCTGTGCTTCAGACTTAATCCAAATGCATCTCGGGCATACAGTTTTCGTGTACAGTTTCATGGTGAGCATCCTCCTTTATGTAAGCAAACACCTTTCACGCTCTGATCCTTACGCTCTAGTCTTTACAGTTCTAACCTGCGTAGCTCTTAATCTTCGCAGTTTTAATTCAACCGCTGACTTCCAGCAAGCGATACGACAAGCGATCCAACCACTTGCCAAACGAAATTAAAAGCACCCTCTCAACAAGGGTGCTGGAAACGACAAGGGCAAAGACAGCTGACAACAACCGGCCCGTTCCATATCAAAACAATATGAAACAAGACACAGCCAACCATCAACAAACGCCGAGCCGTTCCTTATCTCAATCCCCGAAGAAAGGAAACTCTGTTTCGATCAGGCAGGTCTCCTGGCTTCGCATCTTCCTCCCGTTCCCTTCCCATGTATTTCTACACAGTGGATTGAACGTTCGTCCGCGTTACAGTTGCGGGGACAGCGCCAGACTCGCACTGGCTTCCCTATTAAACTGCCTTCGCAGTACCTGACCAAAACAACCATATTCAATTGAGTGAGATGAATCCATCTTATCACATTATTCATTAAAAATCAACAAAAACACAATATATAGCGTTATTCTGTCAACACTCCATCAATATATTGATCAAACGGTGTTTCAGCCATTTTGACTACGCCTTGTTCCCATAGAAAAAAACTATAGGCGGTAATAATAACTGCGTATTACCTGATACCTCATCCCACTTGCTATAATCTGGTGTAAACAACTGTAAGAGGTGTAATGAGGATGCAGACGTCTGTCATAGGATATCCGAGAATCGGGGCTTCAAGGGAATTAAAGTTTGCCGTTGAGAAATATTTCAAGGGGGAGATCGGCTCGGAGGAGTTGAGCCGGATTGGTGCTGACCTCCGAAGCGCGCATTGGAACGTGCAAAAAGTTCACGGGGTCGACTTCATTCCTTCCAACGATTTTTCCTTTTACGATCATGTGCTCGATACGGCCGTCTTGTTCAATCTGATTCCGGATCGTTACCGTGCGCTGGAACTAGATTCTCTCGATACGTATTTCGCGATGGCAAGGGGGTATCAGGGGCCGCGGGGCGATGTGAAACCACTGGCCATGAAGAAATGGTTTAACACCAACTACCATTACCTGGTGCCTGAGATCGATGATACCGCGCAGATTCAGGTTGCAGGAAGTAAAATATTCGACGAGTTCGAGGAAGCCAAGCGGCAGCAATTGGAAACCAAACCGGTGCTTGTCGGTGCCTTCACTTTGCTTAAGTTGGCTAAATTTACCGGGGGCAAGCGGGTGGAGCATGTTATAGCCGACATCGTCCGGGCCTATCAGGATGTTCTGAATCGGCTCGGGAAACTGGGCGCCCGGTGGATTCAACTGGATGAGCCGTATCTGGTGACGGACTTGACACCGGAGGACATCCGCTTGTTTACAGAGATATACCGTCCGTTGCTGTCCGCCAAAAATGGTGTGAAAGTGCTCGTCCAAACCTACTTCGGCGATGTTCGTGACTGTTATGAAACACTTCAGACACTGCCCTTCGACGGCATCGGTCTGGATTTCGTGGAAGGCACACAGACCCTATCGCTTTTGCGGGAGTATGGTTTTGCAGAGGACAAAACGCTGTTCGCGGGAATTACAAACGGCCGGAACATCTGGACGAGCCGCTACGCTGCTGCGCTGCAGACGATACAGGACATTCAGCGTTATGCCCGGAATGTCGTCATTGGAACGTCCTGTTCCTTGCTGCATGTGCCCTATTCAGTCAAGCGTGAAACCCGGTTGTCTGAGGAATATACCCGACACTTCGCCTTCGCTGAGGAGAAGCTTCGGGAGTTGTCAGAACTGAAGCGGATCTTGTCCAGCGTTAGTCCATTTGAGACGGAGTGGTACAAACGAAATGAAGAACGGTTTGCGGGCGTACGTTGCGTACCGGACGAGAGCGTCCGGGCAAGAATAGCCGCTTTGACGGAGCGCGACTTCACCCGCTTGCCGGCATTACCGGAACGGAAAGCGATCCAAAAGAACAACTTGAATTTGCCCTTGCTTCCAACTACCACTATCGGATCTTTCCCGCAAACGAGGGATGTGCGGGTTAACCGTGCGGCTTACAAGAAGAAATCCATCTCCGAAACGGAGTATAAGCAGTTTATCTTGGACAAGATCCAACAGTGCATTAGGCACCAGGAAGAAATCGGCCTTGACGTGCTCGTGCACGGAGAATTCGAGCGAAACGATATGGTCGAATACTTTGGCGAATGTCTGGAAGGTTTTATTATTACCGATAACGGTTGGGTGCAGTCGTACGGGACCCGGTGCGTCAAGCCGCCGATTATCTGGGGAGACGTCCGCCGATCCCGGCCGATCACCATTGAATACGCCGTATATGCCAATCATCTGACGGACAAACCCGTCAAGGGCATGTTAACAGGCCCCGTGACGATCCTGAACTGGTCGTTTCCTCGGGAGGATATCCTTCCAAAAGAAATTGCTTTCCAAATTGCGTTCGCCATTCGCGACGAAGTGCTGGACCTGGAAGCCCATGGCATCAACATTATTCAAATCGATGAAGCAGCGCTCAGGGAGAAGCTGCCTCTCCGCAAGTCGGATTGGCATGAACAATACCTGAGCTGGGCGATCCCCGCCTTTCGGCTCGTGCACAGCGGCGTCAAGCCGGAAACGCAGATTCATACCCATATGTGCTACAGCCAATTCGGTGACATGATTCGGGAGATCGATGCCATGGATGCGGATGTCATCACCTTCGAAGCCTCCCGTTCCAATCTGGAGATCGTCGAAACACTGAGGGAGAGCGGTTTTCAGACAAATGTGGGGCCGGGTGTCTATGATATCCACTCTCCCCGCATTCCGGATGTAGAGGAATTGAAGCAAGCCATACGGCGGATGGTCCGAGCCATCGGTTCTGAAGGCTTGTGGGTGAATCCGGATTGCGGATTGAAGACTCGGGGAGAAGCTGAAACTTGGGCTAGCCTTCACAATCTTGTACAGGCCGCGGCCGAAGTTAGGGCTGAGTTTCAGGATTGAAACAGGCGAAAACGGCCGCTTCCAGAAAACTGCACTGACGTTTTCGGAAGCGGAGCCCCTCAAGCCGATTAAGGGATCAACAGCTATAGGAATAATAAACATATACGGATTGATCTTGTGCCGAGCATCGAACCGAGTTTTTTCAGCCATTTCCTGCTCTCCGGCCTGCTCCTTGTTATTAGTTACAAAGAATGGCTTAAAATATGGTACTATAAAGAGTAGGGGATGTTATCTAGCCTTACAAGAAGTTTGAAAAGAAAGGTATGCGCAAGGATAAAATCCTTGTAGATAAAATTTCTGCGGTCGGCAAAATCCGGTTTTCCGGAACATTGAACCGATAGTGTCAACGCCGGAATTCATTTGACCCACCAGCGCCGGAATAAAATTGACCCACCTGTGTGCCTGGTGTCGAATAGATTCCGGTTTTTACTTTGTCTTTGAGGCGGTAGCTGTTCCCGCGAATGTTGACGACATGGCAGTGATGCAGCAGCCGATCCA
>Ga0207747_1000614_pt1 | contig 36841 bp, 21 predicted proteins | sample HigsolmetaGSP11D_FD_184839 | JGI IMG/M metagenome (GOLD analysis project Ga0207747, IMG submission 184839) | High solid enriched microbial communities from the Joint BioEnergy Institute, USA - SP1-1-D (SPAdes) | ecosystem: Engineered > Bioreactor > SSF (Solid state fermentation) > Aerobic >...
CATGCGGGATATGCCATTCATTGGGGAATGTATTTTGCAACAGAGAAGGTGGCGTTTGTGTGGTTCTTTATCGCGGCTCTGATCATCCTTGGCCTTATTTCGCTGCTTACGCCGCGGTTCTATTGGTACCTGTGCAATTGGTGGCGGCGTGAAGGCAAGGTGGAACCCAACAATTTGGCCCTCTACGCCTATCGCATATGAGGAATCGTCATGTTATGTGCGGGTTTGGCCTTGTATTTCCAGGCGGGGTAAAGGAACGGGGCGTACATCTCCGACCAAATTGGCTCAAGCGCCAGTGGTTTTGTTCGATAAATCGTACATCTCCGACCAAATTGGCTCAAGCGCCAGTGGTTTTGTTCGATAAATCGTACAAAACCATCCAAATTTGCTTAAGCGCCGGTGATTTTGTTCGAAAAATCGTACAAATCCGACCCAAATTGCCTCATGCGCGGATGGTTTTGTTCGAAAAATCGTACATCTCCGACCCAAATTGCTTCAACTCCGGTGATTTTGTTCGAAAAATCGTACACTTCGACCGCTTCCGCTATAATCGAGCAGGATGGGGCGCCTAGCCCCCGTCCTCTCACCAAGATGGGCGTACACAGACAGAAAGGGCCGCCATCCAGGCGACCCTCTCCTATTTCTATGATCCATCATGCAGCTTACAGCCGCGTGAAACCGATCCAGTCGATCGTCAGGCCCGGCTTGACATGATCCAGCTTCATCTCATAGAAGCCAGGCTCCAGCTCGGCCTTGGCCAGGATCTGTCTCGTCCAGTTGCCGGCGGTGCCGTTCGTCTGCGGCGTGGACACCCACTGCCCGTTCAGCGTCACGTTGCAAGCGCTCTGCGCGACGTTTTGTCCTTCCTTCATGATGCGCGCGAGCACCCGGTAGTAGCCGCGCTGCTTCACCTCGATGAGCGCGGTGCCTTCAGCCGAAGGCTTCACCTCCAGGTAATCCTCCAGCGCATGAATCTCCTCATACCCCGCAGGTGCCGATTCTCGCGCCCCGATCGTCACGATCGGCTCGGCTGCCAGCTTCTGCTTGCGGGAGAATACCGGCGCCTGCATCAGGAAGCGGCAGATGTTGATCGCAGACCGCTGCAGTTCGCCGCGCGTCAACGTGCCGTTCGCCAGTGACTCGATCGTGTTGTCCTCGCTCGCATTGATCTCGGCGCCGTAGTTCGGCACGACCATGTACAGGTCATTCTGCGCGCGCACCATATGGTTCGTGTACGTCCTGGATGCCGGACCGCCCGTCACCGGATCGTTCATCGTCGCCCACCAGTCGGTCATGACGATACCGTCATAGCCCCATTCCTTGCGCAGGATGGTGGTGTTCAGGTCGTAGTTGGATGCGGCCCAGTGGCCGTTGATCGGGTTGTACGATGTCATGATCGACTTGGCGTCGCCCTGCTTCACCGCGATCTCAAAGCCCTTCAGATAGAGCTCGCGCAGCGCGCGTTCGGAGACGACAGCATCGACCTTCGTGCGGTGCAGCTCCTGGTTGTTGCAGGCGAAATGCTTCAGTGTCGCATAGGCACCGCCCTTGCGGATGCCGACCGTGCATGCGGCTCCGAATACACCTGTGATCAGCGGGTCCTCGGAGAAGTATTCGAAGTTGCGTCCGTTCAGCGGGCTGCGGCGCAGGTTCATGCCCGGTCCGAGCAGCAGGTCGATCTCGTTGCGGAGCAGCTCCTTGCCTTCCAGCACATAAAGTTCTTCGACCAGCGCCGGATCCCAGGTTGCCGCGAGCAAAGTGCCGATCGGCACCTGCGTCGCCTTGTGGCCGCTGTCCATGCGGATGCCGGACGGGCCGTCAGCCGTACAGCCGATCGGGATGCCATACTTGCGCAGGCTCTCGCTCATGCCGCCAAATGCCGATGCCGTACCAGGAGTCACAAGCGGATTGCTCATGCCCTCGCCGCGCACGATCGTCGCCAGATCCTCGTCGGACAGCTGCGCGATGAACTGCTCGATGGTCACCTTGCCGTCCCGCACATCCTGCAACGTATACCCTTGATTGCCTGTCTGTTCGTGCGTCTTCGGCATGTTCTGCTCGATGCGCTCCGCAAGCGATACCGTGCGCGTTGGTACCGGTTCGTAGACCATCTCATAGGTGTCGTCGTCGCGGCGCGCGCCCGGTCTCAGGCGCTGGAACGGTTCCTCAGGCGCGAGCGCCTCCTGCAGTTGCTGAACCACGACCAGCTCAGCGAGCTCATAGCCTTCGCCGCCATTCACGCGAACGACCTCGGTCTTCTTCACGCTGTTGCCGACATGCAGCTTGTAGATGCCCGCTTCGAGCACATAGGCCGAACGGTGACCGGTAGCCCCGGCATCGTCATACGAGGCGATGGAGTTCAGCGGGAAGCTCACCACGACGCGCTCCGATTCGCCCGGCGCGAGCAGCTTCGTCTTGGCGAATCCGGCCAGCACCTTCACCGGCTTGCCGAGCTTGCCCTGCGGCGCCTCGACATAGACCTGCACGACTTCCTTGCCGGCATAGACATCGCCGATGTTCGTAACCTTCGCGCCGATCTCCAGCCATACGCCGCCGTCCTTCTCGAACGACCTGGCTTCTTCAGGCTCGATGCTGAACTCCGTGTAGGACAGCCCGTAGCCGAACTCGAACTGCACCTTGTCCGGACAGAACGTCTCGAAGTAGCGATAACCGACGTAAATGTCTTCCTGGTAATAATTTTTGAATTCATTGCCATAGTTGGCCGTCGACGGATAGTCCTCGATCGAATAGGCGATCGTATCCGTCAGCTTGCCGCTCGGAGTGACGTCGCCCACGAGCACATCCGCGATCGCGTTGCCGCCCTCCATGCCGCCATGCCAGGAATAAATGATGCTGGAGATCGGATGCGCGTAAGACGGATCATCCGCCCAGCTCATGTCGATGATATTGGACACGTTCAGTACGACAACCGTCTTGTCAAAATGTTTCGTCACCAGCTTCAGCATCGACAGCTCATCATCCGTGAGCAGATAGCTGCCCGGCGCCGCCGCGTTGTCCTTGTCCTCGCCGGCGGTGCGTCCGATGACGATCACGGCTTTGTCCGACTTCGCCCTGGCGCTCGCCACCAGCTCATCGGTCAGCGGCATTTCCTGCTGATGCCATGGCTCTGCCGCCCAGCCTCCCCCGCCGTTGTCGAAGGGATGCTCCTCGATCCATTTTTCATATGTAGAAGCGAGCTCTTCATTGACGGTGATTTGCTTCTTGCTGCGCAACCCGTCCAGAAGGTTCGTGGTGTACGGTACGTTGACGCTGCCGCCTGATCCGGTACCGCTGCGATAGTAGTTGATCTGGATGCGTCCGAAGATGGAGACCCGATCCCCGGCGGTAAGCGGCAATACCTGATCCTGGTTGCGGGTCAGCACCGCTCCCTCTGCCGCCACCTTTCTGCTGAACTCTGCAAAACCTTCCAAAGGAACACCAATCAAACTTTCAGCCATCATTTACCCTCCATCTGTCTGTGTCCTATCTTCATATGTTACTTGATTGCAAACAGCAATCGCAAGGTACGAAAATTTGCTTTTTATCCCCCTATTTTTAGATATTTTGCCTCACCAATACGGATATTATGGAAGCTGCTGCCACCCAGGAAAGCGATATAAGCAAAAAAGCTTCCCGATCACCCGATGGGAAGCCGTCTCGCACAGGGCCTTCAGATCGTCCAGTCGTACCAGCCCAGCTTGTTTTTCTCCTTGTTCTCCAGCCAGTCGATCGTCTTCGTGATGGCTTGCTCCGCATGTCCTCGAGTGGAGAAGCTATGGTCCGCCTGCATGATGATCTCCTTGTCGCAGATGCCCTGCTTGCGCGTCCAGAAGATCTTCTGGTAGAGGAAGCTGCTCTCCGATGAGATGACCGTATCTCCCGTGCCGTGGATGAGCAGCACATCTCCGGTGAACTCTCGCGCCAGCACCAACGGTTGGAAAAGCATCAGCGACTGGAAGAATGACGCCTGGAACGTATACCCGAGGTATTCGGTCTGCCCCTTCGTCAGCGCTTCTTCATACAGTCTGTTGCCGATGATGCCGATGATGTCCTGATGCGGATGGCCCACCGGCGCCCACAGGACCAGGTTGCGAACTCGTCTGTCCCGGGCAGCGGTGAGGACAGCCACCGCCCCGCCCAGGCTGTGGCCGAGCAAGGTGATGCGGCTCGCATCCACGATGTCGAGATCGAAGACGACATCGATCGCGCTTCTCGTCTGCTCGATGAGCGAGCCGATGCCGGTGCTGCCATAGTCGCCGTCGCTCTCCCCGCACCCCGCATAATCGAAGCGCAGCACGACATAACCGGCTTCCGCGAGCCTTCTCGCCGCCTTGACGAACAGGCGATCCATGCCGATGCGATTGCCGACGAATCCGTGACAGATCACCACCGCAGGGTGCGAGCACTTCCAGTCCGCTTCATCCTGCACAACCGGATAATGCAGCGTCGCTGCGAGCTCCAGGTTGTTGTAGCCAATATGAATATGCCTCTCCATGCCTATCCGTCCTTTCCCATGACCATGCTCTGATTGATTACGTAAGATGATTCCGCGCAGAACCGGTCGATCTTTCATATAATATCCATATATATTTATTATTCCGATTGTATTACTATGTTTTTGATACGAAAAGAATACCACTTTGTCGCGCAAGAGTCAATGAGTCCATGATCCTTTTCTGTGCGCCCAGGTACCATCCCTCCGACGGTGATCCCCTTTACGGTCCACTGCTCTGCCCTGAACGTGCTTCAAAGTACCATTCATCCGACGGGTGAGATATATTTATAAGTAGGCTGTGTTTATCTATGCTATTGCTGCTGGCGGGACCAAGGAACGGAGGATCTCGCTGAGACCCGTCTTCCCGCCGCAACGAACCATCTCCTGAAGCCAGACTCCAGTGACTGTTCGGAAAGTCAGCAATCCAATCCATACCCGGTTCTCCTGACCTGTATCACTCAAGCGGACAAGGAAGGTGAAACCATGACAGCGCGTGAACATTGGCATCCGGTGCTTGCCTCCTGGTTCTCGGACAAGTACGGCGAGGCCACCGACGTGCAGCTGCGGGCCTGGCCGCTGGTCGCCGCCGGCGCGCACACGCTGATCGCAGCCCCCACCGGCTCCGGCAAGACGCTGGCGGCGCTCATGCCGCTGCTCAACAGGCTGGTGCTGGACAAGCTGGCCGAGCCTGCCAGGCGAACTGACAAGGGTGGCGTGCGCATCCTGTATGTGACGCCGCTGAAGGCGCTGAACAACGATATTCGCGAGCATCTGTTCGACTATACGGCCGAGTGGAAACGACGCGCGGTGACGGCAGGCATGCCATGGCCGGGCATCACCGTCGGCGTGCGCACGGGGGACACGACGCAGAACACGCGCGCCTCCATGCTGCGCCATCCCCCGGATGTGCTCGTCACCACACCGGAATCGCTCTACATCCTGCTCACCTCGCCGAGAGCCCGGGAGATGCTCCGCACCGTCCGCCACATCGTCGTTGACGAGATCCACGATCTCGCCGCAAGCGAGCGCGGTGTCCATTTCTCCCTGACCCTGGAGCGGTTGAGCGTGCTGTGCGACGGGACTCCTCAGCGCATCGGCGTCTCGGCGACGATCAATCCCGCGGAACGGATCGCGCGCTACCTCGGCGGCCAGGAAGAAGCTGCCGATGGACAGCACGCGCCTCGTCCCGTGGAGATCGTCGAGAGCGACATGAACCGCCGTCTGGAGGTTCGGGTCACCGTGCCCGCTTACGGAGAGAGGCTGCTGAACAGGCGGGAGGATGTCTGGACCCCCCTGGTCGAGGAGATCCTGCGCCACACCAGGGAGGGAGCCACCACGCTCATCTTCGTTGGCAACAGGCGGCAGTGCGAGCGGCTGTCCAGTAGGCTCAACGAAATGTGCGGCGAAGGCTTCTGCCGCAGCCACCATGGCAGCGTATCGCGCGAGCGGCGTCTGGAGACCGAGCAGCTGCTCAGGGAAGGCAAGCTGCGATGCCTTGTCGCCACCTCCTCGCTTGAGCTCGGCATCGATATCGGAGACGTCGATCATGTGTTGCAGATCGATTCCCCTTTCACCGCCGCGTCCGGCATCCAGCGCTTCGGCCGCGCCGGGCATCGGGTCGGCGGGATCAGCCGCGGCACGATCATCGTCCGCAGCCGCGGCCTGCTGCCAGAGGTGGCCGTGCTCGCCGCGCGCATCCATCGCAAGCAGACCGAGCCGATCCAGATTCCGCGCCATCTGGGCGCCGTGCTGGCGCAGCAGATCGTCGCGATCGTCTCGCAGGATGAGTGGCTCGCCGACGACCTGTACCGCCTCATCCGCCGCAGCGACAACTACGCCGATTATCCGCGCGAGCAGTTTGATGAGCTGCTGGACATGCTGTGCGGCGCCTGTCCGAGCGTAAGGCCGCTCATCGACCGCGATCCGGCAACCGGCGTGCTGCGAGGCTTCTCCAGCTCCGCCTATCGCGCGGTTACAGGCTCAGGGACGATCCCGAGCAGCACGAATTTCCCCGTCTATCATGCGGAGACGCGCGTCCATCTCGGAGAGCTGGATGAGGAGTATGTCTTTGAATCTCGCGTCGGGGATGTCTTCCAGCTCGGCGCCACCAACTGGCGCATCCGCTCGATCCGCTCCGACCGGGTGGAGGTGATCGAAGCCGGTTCAGGCCTGGGCGAGATCCCGTTCTGGCGGGCGGAAGGACAAGGCCGCAGCTTCGAGCTCAGCCTGGAGATCGGGGAACTCGTCGAGCGGCTCGTGCAGCTTCTGGATGAGGCTCAGCCTTCTCCACCCGAAGCTCGGCAACGCGCTGAAGAGCTGCTGATGGCCGAGCATCATCTGTCCGCGGAAGCGGCGCAAAGCCTCATCAGCCTGATCCAGGCGCAGCGGGCGGCCTCCGCCATGCCTTCGCACCGTCGCATCGTCGTCGAATGGTTCACCGATGATTCGGGGATGACCCATGTGGTCATTCACAGCTGGTTCGGTCGGCGATTCAACCGCACCTGGCTGCTCGCACTGCAGCATCATCTGGAGCGCGAATACCCGCACGACCTGTACACCACCGCCAAGGACAATGGCATCGAGCTCGTGTTCCGCGTCTGGGACCCGCTGTTGCTGGAACGCATCCGAGCGGTGAACTCCCGGACGATCGAACGGATGTTGCTCGATGCCGTGCCGACCTCCCAGATGTTCGCCGCCCGCTTCAGGCAACTGGCGGAAACGTCCCTGCTGCTGACGCGCGGCTTCCAGCGCACGCCATCCTGGCTGAAGCGCGTGCGCGGCGACGAGCTGCTGCGTGCGGTCATGGCGGAGGGCACCTCGTTCCCGCTGCTGAAGGAGACATTCCGGGAATGCATGGAGCAGTTGCTGGATCCCCTCCACGTCCGGCAGGTGCTGAGCGATGTGGAGGAAGGACGCATCGAATATCAGGTTGTGAGATGTGACCGTCCTTCCCCGCTGGCCACGCAATTTTTCTTCGACTTCCTCAATGTGGCGATCTATGAGTCCGATGCCCTTACTCGCGACCTGAAGCAGCGCATGGCGGGCATCAGCCGACAGCTGGCGATGGAGGTCTTCGGCAGCGCGAACGGGATGGACGGTGCAGAAGCGCCGAACGACCAGAGCGAAGCAAGAACAGTGGTTGATGCTGAGGACGGTCTGCGGGAGGCGAGCGGACATGCCAGACTCGATGTTTCGCAGTATATGAGGTTCCTGCAGCTCGGCCACCGTCTGCATCCCTCATACCGGCTTCAAGGGACGGACGGTGTACTGGAAGCGCTGAGCCGGCTTCAGGGGGTATATCTCCCGCTGTCCTGGTGGGAATCCTTCGTCCTTCCTTCTCGCGTGAACGGGTACAGGCGCGAGGATCTCGACCTTCTGTGCGCTTCGGGAGATATCATCTGGCTGGGACGCAAGGAGGAAGGCCAGGCCGAGGGGAAGATCGCCTTCTTCCGTGCGGACGCGCCGGAGCTGTACTCGCCGTTCCTCCCGGATGAACACATCGAGCCGTGTCATCCGGACATCTATGAGCTGCTGCGCACACGCGGCGCCAGCTTCCTCACGCAGCTGGCGCGTGAGGCCGGCGAGGAGCCGTCCTCCGTGCTGGGCAAGCTGATCGACCTCGTCTGGCAGGGACTCGTGACGAACGACCAGTTCGCGCCGGTGCGCATGCACGGACAGAAACGGACGGCCGCCGCGAACGCCAGGGACAAGTTTCGCTCAGGGCTCGGCCGCTGGTATCTGGTGCGCGATCTGCACAGCGATGCCGCCAGCGCCGATGCATGCATGGAGCGCAGCGTGCTCGCATGGACCAGGCATCTGCTGCGCATGTACGGGATCATCACCCGATCGCTCGTGCAATCGTATTCGCCGTTCGCCTGGGAGGTGCACCTCGCCGCGCTCGTCCGCATGGAAGAGCTGGGACTCGTGACGCGCGGGCTGTTCATCCGGGACATCCAGGCGCTGCAGTTCGCCGAGCGGGAGACGGCCGAGCGCCTCGGGGAGACCTTATTCACCGGCGTCCCGGCGAACGGCGAAGATGAGCTTGTCGCGCTCAGCGCGGTCGACCCGGCCAACCCCTACGGCCTGACCGTCGAATGGCCGAGCGGCGAGGTCAATGCCGCCACAGCCGGCTTCGCCCGCAAGCCGGGCAACTATATGCTGCTGCGAGGCGGCCGCTTCCTGCTCTGGGCGGCGAACAACGGCCGCAAGCTGACGCCGGTCGATGCGTCAGCCTCGGATCTTCAGAAGCAGGCGGAATATATCCGCTTCACCGCTCGCTGTCTCATCCGGGAGCAAGGGCAGCGCAAGGTGAAGATCGAGAGCTGGAACGGCCAGCCGATCGCCCGCACCGAACTGGCCGAGCATCTCGCCAGGCTTGGCGCGGAAAGGGACGGTCAGGCCTTCGTGCTCTGGCCGAGCAACGTATCCTGAAAGGAAACGGGGCGTCTGTTATAAACAGCGCCCCGTTATGCTGGATGGATAACGAATCCTGCACGATCGCCGATCCGCCAGTCCTACATATAAAAATCCTCCGGAGGCACGCGCCAATGCGCCGCCAGCTGCTTCATCCATTCCTCCGCCCCCGGGATCAGCTCATCCGAATAGCCGATCAGGCAGAAGGCGTAGCGGTACTCGTCTCCTTCCAGCCGCACATCCGGCACTTCCCGCAGCACGACGATCCAGTACTCATACTCGTAACCATTGTAGAAGTTGATCGCGTCGTCCCATTTGTCCCGTTCAACGATGAACAGCAAGGCCTCTCCGATACCGGGCAGCGTGATCTCTTCCATCTGCAGTTGATTCACATGATTGCCGATCAGATACCCGTAGTTCGTGTCAGCGCCATTTTCCCCATCCCATGCGGCCAGAAGGTCCAGGCTGATATCCAGCCCCTCCCACACGCCGATCGAACCCGGACGAGCGTCCGCCCCCGCGGACTTCAGCACGCCCGGCTCCAGCTCGTGGTACCGCTGGTCTCCGATGATGCGCACCAGCTTCGCGGTATCATCGACATAGCGCAGGCCAAATTCGATCACCTCGTCTCCCAGATCCAGATAGGAGACATTGTCCCGCTGCACCAGGTCGACGTTGTTCCAGTTCGCATCCGGCACATACTGCACCTTGTAGTTCTCAAGCACAACGGTGGCTCGTCCCACACGAATATTGGCCGGCTCCACACCATACTGCTGCATGCCCCTGAAATGCAGGTTCGTGATCCTCGGCACCATCTCATCCTCTATATAGTGCCTGACGCGCTGGCCTTCCACATGGGGCAGCAGTTCCCGTTCCGAAGCATCCGGCCTGAAGATCCATGTGTCGTTCACCTGCGTATACGTGCCGGTCACCTGCAGCTGACCGTCCAGTTCCACGATGACATACTCGTAAGGCTTCTCGCCTGTACGGATATCCTTCACCTCGAGACCGGCGATCCGATCGCCTGCGCGCACCAGCTGCGGGTTAAAGGCGGCGGGATGGTCTGTCGGCTCGCGCTCCGTCTCTTCCGCTTGTTCGGCCACCTCTTCCTGTCCCGATCCTTCTCCCTTCTCCGCTTCCTGACCGCCTGCGCCCACAGGCAGATCGCCTTCCGGCCCAGGCAACGGGGACCAGGCGGACGAGCCGGCATCCTCGCCTGCTTCATCCGCCGGACCAGCCTTGCCGCAGCCGACGAGCCACACCACCAGGATCAGCGTCAGAACCATGATCATGCTTAATTTTCTGACCCCATGTGACATATACGACCCTTCTTTCCGTGTCTGACTTATGCCTCTCTTCCCTGATAACGGCTCGGACGCGACAGGATGCGCACGCCATTTAGCTCCAGCGCGATCTCGCCGCCCACGCGTTCGCCCGTCTCATAATCGAGATAATCACCAGCATCAAGCGCCACCTTCTGAGGAGCGCCGCTGAAATTCAGCACAAATACGTAATCGCGCTCTCCGTCCGTCCTGACCTGCGCCGTTACGCCATCCGGCAGCTCCGTATCTATCACGCGGGCCACACCCGCTTCACTTGCCACCCGGCGATAGAACGCATCGAGGAAGTCCTGTTGCAGCCGCGTCGCCATGTAATACGCCCTGCCCTGGCCAAGCCGGTTCACGGTCAGCGCCGGTCTGCCCGCATAGAAATCGTCCCGGTAAACGCCCAGCACCTCAGCCGTTTCCGCATGGGCCAGCTCACAGATCTCATGCGCCTCATATTCCCCGGTCAGGCCGAGCGGGTTCCCGTCCGACAGCACCAGAGCATTGCGGTCATGCGGATACAGCCCCTCGATCTCCTCCGCCCAGATGCCCAGCGTGCGGCGCAGCGGTCCCGGGAAGCCGCCGAGGTGGCACAGATCGTTCTCATCCACGACGCCGGACCAATAGGTGCCAACCAGCGTGCCGCCTTCCTCCACGAAGCGCTCCAGCTTCCGCCCGGTTTCCTCGCTGCACAGGTACAGCATCGGCGCGGCGATCAGCTTGTAGCGGGAGAGATCATCGCCAGGGCCGATCACATCAACGGGCACGCCAAGCTGCCACAGAGCGGCATAGTGCTCGATGACCGTCCGTTCATAATAGATGCCCATGTTGCGCGGCCCTTGCGCATCCCTGACCGCCCAACGGTTGTCCCAGTCGAACAGCACCGCTGCCTCCGCCGGCGTCGAGGTGCCGAGGATGTCCGTCATGCGCGCGAGCAGCTTGCCCAGCTCGGCCACATCCCGGAACACGCGCGTATGCTCATGCCCCACATGGTCGACGACGGCGCCGTGGAACTTCTCGCTCGAGCCGCGGCTCTTGCGCCATTGGAAATACTGCACCGTGTCCGAACCGTGCGCCACCGCCTGAAGCGAGGACAGCTTGTGCATGCCCGGACGCTTCAGCTTGCTCACCGGCTGCCAGTTCGTCAGGCTCGGCGTGCTCTCCATCAGCATGAACGGCTTGCCCTTGATCGTGCGGAACAGGTCATGGTTAAAGGCGAACTTCACCGCCTGCTCCTTGTCCGATGCCGCCTCGTGCCAGGTCGGATAGGCATCCCATGAGATGACGTCGAGCACATCCGCGAACTTCCGGTAGTCGAGCCCGTCGAATGGCACGATCTCCATCATGTTCGTCGTCACCTGCAAGTCCGGGTTGACGGCTTTCAGCGGCGCGATCTCATGTCTGCAGAAATCGATCGTGCGATCGGTGACGTAGCGCTTCCAATCCAGGTTATGGCCGTGAACGGCCGATTCCCCGTGCGGCGCCGGCGATTCGATCTGGCTCCAGTCCGTGTATGTATGCGCCCAGAACGCCGTCCACCACGCATGATTCAATGCGTCCAGCGTAACGTATTTCCGCTTCAGCCACTCGCGGAAGCCTTCCTGACAGTAGTCGCAGTGGCAGTCGCCTCCGTATTCATTGGAGATATGCCAGCCGACAACCGCCGGATGGAAGGCATAGCGCTCCGCCAGCTTCGTGTTCATGATCCTGACTTTCTCCCTGTAGACGGGGGAACTGTAGCAATGGTTGTGCCGATGTCCGTGCAGGTTGCGCACGCGGTTCGCCTGGACGCGCAGCACCTCCGGATACTTCTGCGACATCCAGGCGGGTCTCGCTCCGCTAGGCGTCGCCAGCCATACGTAGATGCCGTTCTCCACCAGTCGATCGAGCACCTGGTCGAGCCATTCGAAGTTGAACTTGCCTTCCTCCGGCTCCAGCGCCGCCCAGGCGAAGATGCCGACGGACATCACATTGCAGCCGGCCAGCTTCATCAGCCGGATATCTTCCTCTAGCACGTTCGGGTCGTGCAGCCATTGATCGGGGTTGTAGTCTGCCCCATGCATGAATACAGGCAGTTTGCTGCTGATGGGTGGATGTCTAAGCAATGAACAACGTCCTCCTTAATAAAAATAATAAATAAAGTGTTACTACGAACATATCAGAAACCGCGTCGAATGCCAATCCTCTGACCGGATTATCTGTGCCGCAGTTCGGATATGGAGGCGGGAATCCCTGCGTATCCGAATAAACAGACGCATCTTACGCCAATGTTGAGTGCAGGAAAACTGTTCAGAAGAGTGCAGATCAATCAGAAACTTGCTGCACGTCTTATCGAGTCGCGTGAAACCTTTGGCCAATCTCATCAGTTATTCTCAGCGGCATGTCTGATCCTGACGTATACTTTTGCGCGCAAGCATCGGAGCGGCTCCTGAAACGGCCATCAACGCTGTGGCGTCCGATGTCCAGCCGCAACCGTCTGCGCCGAGCCGCTATGGATATCAGTCGCTTGTTGCTTCCACAACGAAGATACTCACAGCCAAAAAAAACGGAAAACCGCCTCGGGCTTTCCGTCATCACGGACTCTCCTGCAACCCAATATGGCGCTTCCTCCTCCTGGACGGCATCCATCTCCCGCAGTACCGGGAATACCGTTCGAAGGGGATGGGGGCGCCCCGCCGTTATTGCTCACCGTAACTGCTTCCCAGGGTAATCCCCACATCCGCCAGGTGCTCCACGCTCTTCGTCTTCGGATAGAAATAAGGCACGCTCTGCAGCACACCTTCGCGCGTATAGAAAGGATCATCCGGCTGGAGCGGAAGCTTCACCGCCATGCCGGTGCTGGCCGACTTGTAGATGCTCATGATCAGCTCCAGCGTGCTGCGGCCGCTCTCCCCGTCTATCATTAGCGACGTCCCGTGCTCGATGGCGTTCAGCACATTCTCGATCTGGCCCGTATGGCCTTCATATGGGAGCTTCGGCAGCCCGTCGTCATAACGCTGGATCTCCTCCTCCAGCGCCCGGTTCCGTTCCGGGAAGCCATTCGGCATGGATGTGGAGGCCGCCACCCGCCAGGGAGCCGAGATCCGGGCGCGCTCGCCCTGGAACACATATTGCTGCTCCTCCCCGTGATGAACGACCGAGCTGGTCAACTGTCCCAAGGCCCCGCTCGGATATTTCAAGATGGCGATGGACAGGTCCTCGACCTCCGCATTGTCATGGGCGACATTGGTCATGGAAGCCAGCACCTCACTCGGACGGCCGAGCATCCAGAGCAGACCGTCGATGTGATGCACCGCATGGTTGAGTGTCGGTCCACCGCCCTCCTTCTCCCAGGTGCCGCGCCACCACAGATCATAATAGCAATGCCCCCGCCACCACAGGGAATCCGCCTGGGCGTGCAGAATCCTGCCCGCCAGACCGCTGTCCAGCACCTGCTTCAGCTTCATGATCGGATTGCGGAAGCGATTCTGGGCGATGACCGACAGCAGCTTGCCGCTGCGCTTCGCCGCCTCGATCATCTCATCGCATTCCTTCAGCGACGACGCCATCGGCTTCTCGACGATGACATGGCTCCCGGCCTTCAGGAAATCGATGGTCGCCGGAGCATGCACATAGGGAGGCAAGCATAACGACACGAGATCGATCCCGTCCTGGAACAGCTCCCGATAGTCGCTCACCACCCTCGCGTCCAGTCCGTACTGCGCCCGTTTCGCCTCCGCCTTGTCCGGATTCAGGTCGCAGAGCGCGACGATCTTGCAACGCTGCGGGAATTGCAGATAAGCCTCGATATGGGCGCCTGAGATCGCCCCGGTTCCGATGATCGCCACCTTGATCATTCCGTGAGTTCCCCCATTCCTGATATGAGCTCATGGCATCTGATACCAGCATTGTAGAGTCAGATGGGGACAGATAGTCATTCATGTTTGTGGAAAAATAACGCTGTATTGCGAATTGATAGGATACAATTTATTCCAGAAGCATATGCGCTCAAGATGCAGGAGGCGAGCGAGATGATCTTTTATGCCCATAACTTTATGGCCAACCCGCTGGATATCGCCTACAGACGAAGAAGTGAAGATGACCAGCACAGGGAAACCTTTCACTACCACCCCGGCCTGGAGGTGCTGTATATTCACGATGGCAAGGGCACGATGATCGTAAACAACAACAGCTATCCGATCAAGCCTGGCATGCTGTGCATCTTCCAGCCGTGTCAGCTCCATCATCTCACCCTGGAGTATGACAACGGCCAGGTCTTCGAGCGCTCGCTCGCCGTCTTCGAACCGACCATGTTCGAGGATGATTTCAGGCAGTGGCCTTCGCTGCACGATTTCTATAAGTTCATCCATCGCGGGGAGCTTCCCGTGCCATGCCTGTACGAGGTGCATGATCCACACCTGAGCAGCGTCTTCCAGAATATGCACGAGCGATACCGGGCGCTGTCTGACCTGGATGACAAGCAAGAAGAGATCTCGCTGTTCCTCGTCACTCTCTTCCGCGCCATGAAACAGATCTGGGACAGACAGAAGGGACGAATCCCGGCGTACCGCCCCCGCCATGAGCATCATCGCGTGGAGCGCATCCTGACGTGGATCGAGGACCACTACGCCGAGCCGTTCCGGCTGGACGAGATGGCCAGAGCCCTGCACCTGTCTCCCTGGCATCTGTCCCACCTGTTCAAACAAGCCACGGGCATCAGCATCACCGAATACATCACCACACGCAGGATTCATCTGGCGGTCCAGCTGCTGACAACGACCAGCAAGCCCATCTCGGTCATCGCGCACGAGGTCGGGCTGACGAACATCTCATACTTCTGCAAACTTTTCAAATCGAGGATGGGGATTACCCCGCTGCAATATCGCAAGAAGTGGGGCACAAGCTGACAACGAACCTCACCTGAACCCCGGTTGATCAATCCACAAATTTCCATTATATAAAAAAGACCCGGCGAAACGCCGGGATCTTGCACGAACCGCTCAATACCAATACTTCGGGATGACATCCTTCTCCAGCTCCAGCAGCTCCCGGATGATGTTGTCCGCATCCGCGATCGAGTTCACCAGCGGATCGGTGAGCATCGCACGCCGCAGCTTCGCGAAGCTGCGCTCCACCACCGCTTCGGCGGTCAGCTCATGCGTATCCAGCACGAGCTCCTGCATGCCGCGGATGCCCCTTGGCATCTCGCCGACGTGGAGCGGCTTCACGCCATCCATGCTGACCTCGCACAACAGCTCGAGGAAGGCGTCATCGTTCATGTTCGTCACCGCGCCGTTGTTGCGCGTGTTGATGAAGAACCTCTTGCCGAGATTGCCGACCATATTCTCGATGATGTCCGTCGCGTGGTCCGGTCCGAAGAGGTGCATGAACTCGGAGATCGGGATCTTGCCGCTGATGATGCCATCCACCTGCTGCCACATCCCCTCATGCCACTTGTAGCGTGCATCCGTCTCCCAGATGGACAGCGGCGGGATCCTGTCCGGCGTCTTGCCGAGCCCTTGCCAGTATCGCACATATTCCTTCGTATGAGCCGTGCAGGTCGGGATATAGCCGAAGATGGTATACAGCTCGTACGTGATCGCGTCGTTGTACAGCTCTTTCGCCCCGACGAAGCCGCCGCTTGCTTCCGTTTCGGCCGAGATCCTGATCGACTCCGCGATGGCCGGCATCAGGTCCTCGCCTTCGTACTCCGCCTTCAGCAGCCAGGTGAAGTGATTCACCCCGGCGATGCGGAGGTCGAACTTTCGGTCGATCTCCTCGCTGTATTCGCTCCTGTCCCGGATGATGCCGCCGCGGATCGCATAGTCCATCTTCTTGTGCGGCATGTGATGGCTGTCGCACAGCGCGAACGATTTCAGCTTCGGCGCATAGCGGCTCAGCGCGATCCCGTGGACGGCGGACGGATTGATGTAATTGATGACCCAGGCGTCCGGACACAGCTCCTCGATGTCCTTCGCGCATTCCATGATGACCGGCAGCTCGCGCATCGCGCGGAAGATGCCGCCCGGACCGATCGTATCGCCGGAGCACATGCGGATGCCGTACTTCAGCGAGATCTGACAATCGATGCCGCGATACTTCACCGTATCGACGGCGAAGCTCAGCACGACGAAATCCGCGCCCCGCAGCACCTCCCGCCGATCCGTCGAGCCTTCCACCTTCAATGGCACGCCCTGCTCCCGCGCCGCCATCCTTGCCAGCGTAACCATCTTCTCCAGCTTGCTCTCGTCGAGATCGACGAAGGCCAGCGTCCCCTTGTTCAGATATGGCGAGCTCACCATCTGCCAGATGGCCTGGCGGCCGAAGAACAGGCTGCCTGCGCCGATGACGACAACTTTCGGATGCTGCACTTGCATGTCTGCCAACATGTATCCCTCCCATCAGATTCTGCCTACATTATCGGGCATTCGGACGAGAGGAGGAATATTCGCCGGTAATCGATACATGTCAAAAAGTACGATGTTAGCCGATTCGCTTATTCCGCATGATATAATGCGTTTTGGAAGGGGGCCTGGGGATGGTTATGAATTCAAGAACGCCGGATATGGATATCCTGAATGACCTGTCCGAACATATCAACCTGCATATGAAATCCTGCTGGATGATCTCGCATCCGGGCGACTGGATCGAGCACAAGGCGCATGTCTACTATGACCTGTGGTTCATCCGCTCGGGCAAGGTGATGCTCCGGTTCGACGATGAGCAGTTTGTCGCCGAGGAGGGGGATATCGTCTTCTTCTATCCCGATGTGCCGTACATGGCGTACACTGAACGTGAGGGATGTCGGTTTATTTTTACGCATTTTGACTTTGTCATCGGGGAACGCCAGCGCATCCTGGAAAACTTCGAGCTGTCCGGCATCGTCCGTCACAAGTGGATTCAGGAGGACTTCCGGCTGTTCACCCAGGCTTACGATGCGTTACATCCCAAGGGGGCAAACGGGAACCGTCTGTACATGAAGGCCCAATTGACAGCGGTGGTGGCAAGGATCATCGAGCTGTACGGACAGGGGCTGTATCGCGGGGATTTTCCGGTCAGGCATCGGAGGAGCAAGGCGGGGAGGAATCTGGATTTCTTCCAGCCAGTGTTCGACTATGTGAACGCCCATCTGCACACGACGATCCGGGTGAGTGAGCTGGCTGCACTGGTGGGCATGTCGGAGAAATATTTCATCGACTATTTCAGGAGGAGCATCGGCATCACGCCGGGCCAATACATTTACCAGATCCGCATGAACCGGGCCAGAGACTACCTCTACGAACGGCGCCATACGATCCAGGAGATCGCCAGCCTGCTGGGCTACCCCGACCCGTTCACCTTCTCCAAGGCGTTCAAGAAATACTACCACGTCCCGCCGTCGAAGTTTGTGTAGGGAGAAGGAAAGGTTCCTGGCGTTACTGGGCGAATGTTTACTGGTAACAGACGCCTTCGAGCTCCTGACCCGCCGGTAAACTTCCATGCGAAATGACTGATATCGCAAGCGGAAGCAAAGGCAGTATGCTTGTAGCGATCAGGCCTCGATGGGGCATTCATGGTTCCCGGGATGACTCGATGCACCATACTTTGTTCAATGGGGGCAACTACCGCTCATGCCTTCATCCCCCATGCAAATCCTCCCGGGCACGAATGATCCGGAACTGATCACCCGTATCCTCCATCTCATAGATCTTGGCCCGTGACTCTGGCGTGCTGAACGGCTGATGGAGGATCAGCATCCACTGGCCCTCGAACGAACGGAACAGCATGCCATGGCCGCTGTCGCCATATACCAGGGGCTCCAGCTGCTCCCATGGGCCTTCGAGCCGCCCCGACTTCGAACGGGCGATCGTCTGCACATATCCTTCGCGATTATAGCTGGACCACAGCATGACAAGCTGGCCGGTGCGCGTCCGGTACAGCTGGCAGCCGTCCGACACATACACATGCGGCTTCGCGCTTGGCACACGCTCCCGATTGATCCATGGCGCGTCGGAGGCCTTGAACAGATGGATCGGGTCGCCGCATGCCTCCGACAGATCCTCCTTCAGCGGGATCGCCTCGAAGGTGCCGTCGATGATCTGCACCCATTCATGGCAGTACACCATCCAGGGCTTGCCCGCTTCATCGATATACAGCGTTCCGTCGAGCGTCATGAACTCGGCGGGCGGAATGGGACCATCCTTCTTGATGAGCTCAAACGGACCTTGCGGCGAATCGGCAACGGCGATGCTGGTGCCGCGAAGATGATTGGTGCGGTAGACGTCGGGCACATTGGCCAGGATATGATCACGATTGTGCAACGTCACGAAAAGGTAATAGTTGCCACGGTACTCATGAACCTCCGGCGCCCAGGTGCCATGCTGCGGATGGGCCCAGATGCCGTCCGGCACCTTGAACACCACATAGGGCCCCTCCCAATCCAGCAGATCCCTGCTCTTGTACATCAGCACCCCGCAGCGATCCAGATCGGTATATCGCGGAATCCCGGTTGTGTAGAGATAGTAGCAACCCTCCTGATCATCCCTCAGCACATAAGGATCATGCGCTGGAATGTTGATCAGCCGATGCCCTTTCGCAGGGCGGGAAGTATCGCATGCCGCGTTATAGATGGCCATGGTGGTCCGCCTCCTCGGATCGATGTTTGCTTCCATTCATTTCTAGATTATCCCATGGAGCCGTTTTTGTCAGCAGGCACCCACCTCACCACCCGCCAGGGCCATGCAGCTTGCGATACGCATCCGGCGTCATCCCTTCCTTCTGCCGGAACGTCGCCACGAAGTGGCTCGCATCGCGGAAGCCGACCGCCTCGCCGATGCGCCGCACGGTCCAGTCCGGCCGGGACGGCAGCAGCTCCTTCGCCTTGCGCAGCCTGAGCTGGATCAGATAGGCATATGCCGTCTGGCCGAACAGCTGGCGGAAGCGCTCGTTCAGCTGCCGCTCACTGATGCCGAGCCGCGACGCCATCTCCGCGAGCCCGATGTCCGGGTTGGCGTATGCCTGCTCCAGCCAGTCGAGGAGATCCTCGAGCTGCTTCAGCCGCTTGGAGAGCGACGGGCGATGGGCCGTATGGGCTTCCGTCCTGAGCAGGGTCAGGAAGCGATACAGCTCCGCCGAATACCGCCAGCCGGAGGGATCGCTGCCCGCTTCCGCATCCGCCAGCATGCGCATGAGCAGCTCCGTGATCGGATGCTCGTCCGCTTCCCACTGGAAGCGTTCCGCCTGCCCCCACCCCATCGCCTGGACAAGGGCCTGCGCCATGCTGCCCTGGAAGGTGATATACCCCGTCTGCCAACCATCGCCTCTCGCCTCATAACGATGCGGCACTCCCGGCGCGAGCAAGAGTCCAGACCGCTCCCCGAGCCTCCATACCTGTCCGCCGGCCCGCAGTTCTCCTTCCCCTTCCAACGTCTGTAACCAGTGATAGCATGGATAACCCTCCGGCCTCTCCACCGTCTCTTGATCTGGATTGATGCCGATCGTCTCCAACTGCAGAGGCAATGTTTCTGCCGGTACCGCGGGGACTGCTCGCCTCATCTATGAAACCTCCATTTTCTTATATGGTTTGACTTTTATTCGATATGGGATAAGGAAAAGATTAATCATATACTTAATATAGCAAGTATTTTTATCCTATGACAGGAGTGAAATACACGATGATCAACAGCAAACTGCCGAAGATCTGGTACGGCGGAGACTACAACCCCGACCAATGGGACAAGTCCTTCTGGGACGAGGATATTCGCATGTTCAAGCTGGCCGGCATCGATGTCGCCACCTTGAACGTATTCGCCTGGGCGAAGAACCAGCCGGATGAGGAAACCTACCGCTTCGACTGGCTCGATGAGATGATGGACAAGCTGCACGCCGCGGGCATCGGCGTCTGCCTCGCCACCAGCACGGCCGCCGTCCCCGCCTGGATGGCTCGCAAGTACCCGGATGTGCTGCAGGTGGACTTCCACGGCAACAAGCGCAAGTTCGGCGGACGCCACAACTTCTGCCCGAACAGTCCGACCTACCGCACCTACGCCCCACGCATGGCGGAGAAGCTCGCCGAGCGGTACAGGGATCATCCGGCGCTGCTCATCTGGCATATCAACAACGAGTACGGCGGTTCTGGCAACTGCTACTGCGACAACTGTGAAGCGGCCTTCCGCGAATGGCTGAAGAAGCGATACGGTACGATCGAGGAAGTCAACCGGGCATGGAACACCGCCTTCTGGGGACATACGTTCTATGACTGGGAAGACATCGTCCTGCCCAGCGGCCGCAGCGAGGAATGGTATGGGGCGAACGGCCGGACGGAGACGAACTTCCAGGGGATCTCGCTCGATTACTGCCGCTTCCAGTCGGACAGCATCCTCGAATGTTACCTGCTCGAATATGAAGCGGTCAAGAAGCATACGCCGGACATTCCGGTCACCACCAATCTGATGGGCGCCTTCAAAAAGCTCGATTACCACAAATGGGCGAAGCATATGGACGTCGTCTCCTGGGACAACTATCCGCGCTTCGACACCCCCTACAGCTATACGGCCATGATGCACGACCTCATGCGCGGCCTGAAGGAAGGCCAGCCGTTCATGCTGATGGAGCAGACGCCGAGCCAGCAGAACTGGCAGCCATACAACTCGCTGAAGCGTCCGGGCGTCATGCGCCTGTGGAGCTATCAGGCGGTGGCGCGCGGCGCGGATACGGTCATGTTCTTCCAGCTCCGCCGCTCGATCGGCGCCTGCGAGAAGTACCATGGCGCGGTGATCGAACACGTCGGCCATGAGCACACCCGCGTCTTCCGCGAGTGCGCGCAGCTCGGAGCCGAGCTGGGCAAGCTTGGCGATGCGCTGCTCGACTCTCGCAACAGGTCCAGGGTCGCCATCCTGTTCGACTGGGAGAACTGGTGGGCGATCGAGATGTCGAGCGGTCCGACCATCGATCTGAAATATGTGAACGAGGTGTACCGTTTCTACGATGCGCTGTATCGCGCCGGCATTCCGGCCGATGTGGTCAGCGTCGAGGCCAACCTGAGCGGCTATGATCTGGTCATCGCGCCGGTGCTGTACATGGTGAAGCCGGGCATCGCGGACAAGCTGGAGCGGTTCGTCGAAGCGGGCGGCGCCTTCATCACCACCTACTTCAGCGGCATCGTCGACCAGAACGACCTGGTGAAGATCGGGGGCTACCCGGGTGAGCTGCGCAAGCTGCTCGGCATCTGGGCCGAGGAGATCGACGCGCTCCTGCCGAGCCAGCGCAACAAGATCATCCTGCAAGACCCGTCCATCACCGGCAAGACCGAGTACAGCTGCGGCATGCTGTGCGACCTGATCCATTCCGAAGGCGCCGAGGTGAAGGCGGTCTACGGAGAGGACTTCTATCGCGGCATGCCTGCGCTGACCGTCAACCGCTTCGGAAGCGGCGAGGCCTGGTATGTGGCCACCCACGCGGAGGAAGCCTTCCTGCAGGACTGGCTGCCGAAGCTCTGCGCCTCGCGCGGCATCCAGCCTCTCCTGCCCGCGCTCCCTGCCGGCATCGAGGCGACGCTCCGCACGAAGGACGGCACGGACTATCTGTTCGTGCTGAACCACAACGAGCACCCGGTGGAGGTCAATCTCGGCGGTGTTGGCGGCACCGATCTGCTCACCGGCCAGGCGATCTCCGGCGCCAGAGCCGTGCTTCCCGGCCGCGATCTGTGGATCGTGAAGGTCGAGCGGTAACCGCAGAAACAAGAAAAAGGCTGTTCAGCCTGGTCTATATATCCAGACCGACTGACAGCCTTTTCTGTTGATATGCTGCTGTTACTCCAGGATCTTCGCCGCTACAATGGCCAGGTCCGCGATGTCGATGACTCCGTCATGGTTCACGTCGCCGGACTTGTATGGATCCCAGTCGCTGTCGGACGAGGTCTTGCCGAACCCTGCTGCCACGATCGCCAGGTCTCCGATGGATACGGCCTCATCGCCATTCACATCCGCGGAGATCTTCGACGCCTCGAAGGCGGCGATCGCCGCTGCCAGGGCTTCCGTCGCTGCATCCACCTGCTGCTGGGTAGCCGAAGCCTGGTCAGCTACAGCCTGTGCTTCCTCGATCGCAGCCTGCAGCGCCGCCTTGGAGCCAGGTGCATACAGGCCGTGGGCATTGCCTTCCTGGGCGGCGTCGTGCAAGGATTGGGCCGTGCTGATCAATGCCCGCAGTGCGCTCTTGTCGACAGCGCGCTGCACTTCGAAGGTCAAGGTCGAGCCCGGCACGGTCAGTTCCTGCCCCAGACGATTGGCGAGCACCACATCCTCCACCGTTACCGAGGTCTCACCTGACGCCGCGACAGGTTTCGCGATGAATGTGAACTTCAGGAAATCGCCATTGGCCGACGTTCCCTTGTCCTCGCCAAGCGCCGCTGTCAGGAACCGGATCGTCCCTGGCGACACTTCCTTCGAATCGATGATCTCCAGACCCTCCACCAGCGATTCCGCCTGCACGAACGTCAAGGCATCGGGATCGAAGAGGATCGTCAGGTCCTGTGCCAGCACTTGCTCGAACCCGCCGTCATCGACTCCCTTGATATGGAAGTTCAGATCGAAGGTGGAACCGGCAACCACCGAGGCGGAACCGCTCAGATAAGCCTCTGGCTGCTCCTTCCCGGATGTGTACGACCTTGGATAAGAAGGCCTGGAGGACTTGTCACCCTGATGGGCAACCACCGTGTACGTGTTCGTCGATCCGGGCACCACATCCTCGTCCAGATAGCCGATATCGACAAAATCTCCGATCTTCTCGCCGTTCTTGTACAGGGTATACGAATCCGCGATCAGGATCGGCGTCCAGGTGATGTAGTTGGAGGATGGCGATACCGGATGAATCTGGACGGAAGCCGGCGCCATCTCTTCGATATTCTCAAAGTACCAGTCGGTCGGATAACGGGAGTAGTTGGACATGAAGTTGGTCATCGGCTTGGGCTGCCCCGTGATGCCGGAGCGCATGATGGCAAGAGCGCTTTCCTTCGTGATCTTGCCGTTCTCGTCAAACTCCGCGTCACCATGGGTATCATTGTAGAAAATGCTGATGACGCCGAACTGCTCGATGGGCGCGAGAGCCTGGTTGTTCTGACGTCTGCCGTCGGTATAGCCGATCAATTCGGTCTTGGAATCACCCATGATGTCCGCCGCCATGAACCGATACTCCGTCTCGGGCGTCGGATCTTCCATCTCGAAGATCAGGTTGAAGTAACCATCATACAGCGAGGGCTTCAGGCGCTCCGGATTCGTGGTATGACCGGCTTCTATGGCCTGGGTGTTCCTGTTGAAAGCCATGGCCATCGTCGCATAGGTGCCGGTCCAGTTATCCACGCGGATCACGATGGTCGACCAGCTTCCGTTGCGGTTGTTCGGCTCGCTCATCAGCACCTCGCCGTTTGTGCCGATCAGGAACAGGCCGTCCTTGCCATTCGGCCAGTTCGAGCGTTGCCGACGATCCAGGCCATAGGTGGTCAGCCCGGGCGAGTCGGTTCTGAATCTTCCCAGAACCAGCGACTGCGGTTCGGTCGCGGACCTGCTGACCCACAGGAATCGCCCGTCCCAGGTATAGGCGAAAGTGGACGCCCTGCTGTTGGCGCCGTCCGGCCCTGCGCCTCCGAAGATAATCACGAGTTCACCGCCATCGTACAGATAGCCTGCCTGAATGGTATCCACATGTCCGGATGTCTGTACTCTCTCGGTGGTTCCAGGGTAGTAGACCGGCGTCGGGTCATTCTTGGGATCTCCTTCCTTGCCGGATCTCATCTCCACATTGGACTTGATCCACCACCAGGCGTCCATGCTGAGGTTGCCGTCTTCATCAATATAGGACTTGAATACCGTATAGTTGCTCACCAGTTCCTCGATGCCGTCCCCGTCAAGGTCGATGGCCAGTACGGTATGTCCCGCTTCGGACTGGTTCTGCCCCGGATAGCGACCCGTCTGCTGGAACACGAAATCCATCGTGAAGTTTCCGTCCTTGTCGAACATCTCCAGGGCGGTCACGCTGTCGTAGCGAGCCTTGATGACCACATGCTGCCGCAGGCTCTTGCCGTCTGGCGTCGTGCGTCCGTCCAGGTTGGCGAAGATGATCTGGTCGCCGAGGCGGTTCACATTCGGCCTGCCGCCGGTCGTGGTCTTGCCGGGAATATCCAGATCCTCGATATTGATCCGGCATTCCCTGCCGCTGGCATCCAGCAGGATCTGTCCGGTGCGTCCGTCCAGGATAAGGAATACGCCGCCCGTGTAATTGGAACCGCGATTTTTCGACGGATGCATGATCGCCACAACCTCATTGTATCCGTCGCCGTTCACGTCCGTGATGTTCACCGGCTCGTCAGCCGAGCTGTTGCGTACGCCGGAGCCCGCGTCGTAATTCCATGGATCATTCTCGTTGCGCAGCCTGAAATTCGGGTCCAGGGAGAAGGTCCACAGCACGTCTCCTTCAATGTTGTAAGCGACCAGCGCATAGATGACGCTGCCATTCACCGTGTAGTCCGACTGATGCGTGATGTTGGCCACCAGGATATCGGTGCGCCCATCGCCGTCCAGGTCGCCCAGACGAAGCCGGCTGCCGGTGGTGAAGACCTCGAACCGGTTGACCTCGACCACGGTATTGCGAGGCAGGACGATAAACGCCTCCTTGCTGCGCTCTCCCTCTCCGCTGCTGTTGAATGCCGAGATGCTGTACCAGTAATCCGTGCCAGGCACCACCGTCAGATCCACGTAACCGACGCCATCCACGGTGTCGATCAACTCAGCGGTGCTGCGCCTTGCATCGCGCCGGTAGATATGATAGCCTTCCGCTCCCTCCACCGGCTCCCAGTTGATCGTAACGGAGCTGGCTGTTACCGGGCTATACCCTATCTTCTGCGGGATGCCGGGTACCGGTAACGGCTCGTCCGACTCCATATCGGCCAATGCCGCTATGGGCATGCCGGGCAACAGGGATAACACCATCAGCAGCACCAGCCAACCGGAAAGCGATCTTCTGATTCTCAACATCAATTCATCAACTCCCCTCTTATTGGAAATGTTAAGGCATAACATGCAATCGCTTTCAAATCACCTCCCGTCAAGATCACCGTTGATGAAGGTTGCCGCCTGGAGCCTTGAAACCGGGTTCAGACGGCCGCAGAAGGCCGCGCCTGCGACAGCCGCATCCACCTCCTTCCCTTCCATCCCTGGGCCCGTCTGGTGCCCGGGATTTTTGGTTCCCATTATAAGCCGGTCCATGCCCAATTCACATACAAAAAACCGAGTTTCTTGTAAACTTAACCGTCATCCGAATATTCGACACGGCAAATAAAAAAACGACCCGCTCCATCATGAGCGGGTTTCGTGGATTCGGAAGACTCGAGGCTAACCGGATCCAAATCAACGTAACGGAAAGTCGACTCGCTATTTGCGTCCTGACGGCCATATTCCGACTGCTCACGGAACGAGTGTGCGTCGATCTTCAAGCGCCGGGATGGCCTCATTCTCACGGTCGCTTCAAGGGCGGTTCATGGTTGCTCAGGCAAACTCCACACCTCTATAAAATTCCCATCCGGATCGTAGAAGGAAAAAGACTTGCCCTGGTAATCGAAGAACTCGCCGACCCTGACTCCCTGGTCGATCAGGTATCGGTACACCGCCTCCGCATCTTCCACGAGAAAGCCGTACGAAGATTGCAGAGCTCCGTCGGGATACACAAAATGCTTTATACCAAACATACGTTCCCTTATCAACCATTTTTTTCTATCTGCCCACACTCTGCATGCTGTACCCTGGCTTGGCCCTCGAACCTGGCAGCCCACCTGCTACTCGCCAGCGTCAAACCGTATTGCCCTGTACTCGTACCTGCCCACAGACAGCGGGCCAGGCTCGACCGGTTCGTTCGTCACCACATCCACCCCTCCGGACGGAAGCGTGACCCTGCCTCCCGCACCATCCATATTGACGATGATCCACAGCTCATGGTCGTCTCCCCGCCTCTGCGCGACGATCGTCCCCGGCGTCACATCCGTGCGAACCGCCACGCCCGCTTCCGTAGCGTAATGGTTGATCAGCTCGCCCCATAGCCTGCTGCCCTCCTCGCCGATCGGGGTCGATCCGATGAGCACGACCTTGCCGACACCCAGGCGCCGCTCCGTGATAAATGCTTCCCCCGGACACAGCCCGTCCACCAGGACGCCCACCGCCTCCGCTTCGACAGGCCTGAAGACGGCGCTCCACGAGGTCAGTTCGGCCTCGATGCCGAAGGCCCGTCCCTTCGTGCCGGTCTGGTCCATCGGATAGGTGTACAGGGTCTCGACGCCAGCCAGCTTCTCCAGAGCCGCGCCCAGTCCCGCATCCGTCGGGATCGTATGCTCCCCGGTCCTTCCTCCGGTCAATGGCCCTGCTACCCAGATGCCGCCGCGGCGCACAAACGCCTCCACCCGCTCCAGGAACTCGTCCGACACATAAGGCAGGAACGGCGTGAACAGCAGCCTGTAGCCGTCCAGATCCGCTCCCTCCGGGATGAGGTCCCGGTGGATCCCCATCTTCAGGAACATGCTGTAGAAGGAGGTGATCAATCCCCGATGGTTGAGCCCGCGATGCGGTTCTGTCCGAAGATACGCCTTCGCCCGATCCGAATAGGTGATCGCCACATCCGCCCGCTTCAGGCGGGTGGCCACGATCGCCGGCTCCAGCTGCTTCCTGGCCTCTTCCACCTGCCGCACATTCCGATACGCCACCGTCGGCTTCCCCCATGCGCTGATCACCGAGCTGTGCGGCTGCTCGCTGCCGGCCCTCTGCTGCCTCCACAGCCAGTAACAGAAGGCCTCCGCGCCAAGCGCGTACGCCGCAACCGCCTCCGCCCGCAGATAGCCGTTCGGATGGGGCTTGCCGTAGCTCACCAGCGATCCGCCGAAGGACGGGCTCGTCTCCATGATCCAGTAAGGGCGTCCCCGCTTCATGTTGCGCCACAGATCGCAGTTGATCAGGTAGGCGTCATGGTGATCCGATGAGGCGTAGGTGTCATAAGCGGCGAAGTCCAGGTTGCGGAACAGCCGCTCATTGTCCACATGGAAGGCGATGCTGCTGTTGTGCGTGATCGGCGCATCCGAATACCGGCGAATGATCGCTGCCTGCTCCTCGGCGAACTCGGCGATTCTCTCCATCGAGAAGAGCTGGTACATCGTGCGCAGCGAGGAATTGTGCAGGAAAGGCGTCGGACCGGGCTGCGGCACCTGCTCGAAGCTCCAGTAATACTCGCTCCAGATCTTCGTTCCCCATGCCTCATTCAGCTTCTCTATCGTGCCGTAGCGTCGCTCGAGCCACTCGTGCCACTGCCTGAGGCATGCCGCGCACATGCATTCCGCCACATGCGCCTTGAATTCATTGTCCAGCTGCCAGGCGACGAGACCAGGCAGACGCCCGACGGCCCTGGCGATCTCCTCGGTGATGGCCGCGGCCTTCCGGCGGAAGTCCGGATGGTTCGTGCACGCATGCTGCCTCGACCCGTGGCCCATCACCGTGCCCCGCTCGTCCACGTACATCCGCTCCGGATGCCGGTGGCTGTACCAGACCGGCGGAGTTGGCGTCGGCGTGCACATGACGGTGTCGATGCCGCTCTCGTGCAGCCAACCGATCACCTTCACGAACAGGCTGAGATCGTACTTGCCTTCCTCCGGCTCGATGACGGACCAGGCGAATTCCCCGATCCGCACGACATTGATGCCGGTCGCTTGCATCAGCTCGATATCCTGCTTCAGCACCTCCTCATCCCACAGCTCGGGATACCATGCGGCGCCATGATACAGCTTCTTCATCGCTCCATCTCCTTGACAGATTGATAGGGTGATCATGAGGACGGACCAGACTTCACGTTGACCTGGGCCTGGCTCCGGTATTCCGTAGCCGTCAGCCCATAATATTGCTTGAAGGAATGGCTGAATTGCTCGACGGTGGCGTATCCCGTCTGCCTGGCGATCTCGGTGACCTGCCAGTCGGTCGTCTTCAGCAGACGCGCTGCCGCCGCCATCCTCGCCTGCTTCTTTTTCTGCCGGAATGACATGCCATACTGCCTGCGGATGATCCGGTCGGTCTGCCTCTCGCTTAGTCCGATCATCCGCGAAAGCGCTCCCATCGTGATCGTGGATGCATGATACATGAAGCTGTTCTCGATGATCATCATTCGGCTGTCATCGAGCGTCTTGGCAGGAACGATCGGATGGATCTCCCCTTGCGCGTATTGCCGGATCGTGCGAATGAGGATCATCTCGAGCAGATTGGTCGCCATATGATGCAAGCCAAGCCTTCGCTGCGCCAGTTCTTCCGCCAGCATATGGAACAGGGGCATCAGATCTCCCTCGTCCCTGCCATACCAGAACGGGGTGGACAGCAGCAGCTCGGCAAGCGCAGGCTCGCAAGGGATGGTCTGTGAGTGGGCCGCAGGAGGGGCGGGCGTTCTCACCTCGAAGAATATGCAGTATTCCGCCATCGGATCGTCCCGATCCGGTATCTGCTCATGGGCGACTCCCGGACCGGTCATATACAGCGTTCCGGGCACGACGGGATAACGCCTGCCATACACGATCAGCTCGCCATAACCGCTGGGGATGTAATGAAGCTCATAGCTGCCGAAGCTGTGGCTGTGTTCCGCGATCGTCTGGCTGAATACCCCGAACCGCACGAACAGCACATTCAGCAGCAAACCGCCAAGCCTGAGCTTGATATCCATATTCCCGATATCCACCCTGGGCAGGTTCATGATCATGCGGCCACCCTCCTGTGAAAACACGACATTCTCGCAATAGGAACGTCGTCTTTCTTCCATTTCTGATCCTGCTGCAACCCACTATAATAAGAACAGCCTGGAGTTGTCAATTGACGCAGGAACAGGAAATCTTTCAGACAGGAGGTCATGCCCATGCTGCGAGGATCGGACAACCGCATCATCTATCGGAAGGGTTGCCATGTCCATACCTGGACGGAGATTCCGCTTGAGAACGCGGGGCACGAATGGCGGGAAGGGATGGTGAGCGGCAACGGAGAGAACGGTTATGTCACTTCAGGTGCTCCGTATTCGGACACGTTTATTTTTCAATACATGTGGAATAACTTCCCGTCGCCCGATCCGAGGGTGATTCCGGACGAGCTGCCGAGCCAGCTGGAGGAGGCCAGATGGAATGTCTTCCATAGGAACGACGAATGGAAAATCACCGACAAGGACGGCGAGCCGAGAAGAAGAACCTTCTATTACCGCTACCACCCCGCCCATCAGCTCAGGCTGGAACTGTCACCGCGCGGCCATCTGTCCGACTATGTCCGGTGGACCAACTATGAGACGGCGGAGACCGGCGTCAGGTACACCGATGAGCATGGCGAATGGCAACGGACGTCCTTCACCTCCCGGGTGGACAATGTGTCCATCACAAGGATCACGTCATCCTCAACGGGCAACCGGATCCAGATGACCGTCTCCATCGACGATATCGTCTCGATGAGCGGGGGCGCAACCACACCCGGAGTTTCCGGGATGCAGTACAAAAAAATGGTCGATCCGGACGGAGATTACATCGCGCTTGTCGCCCACTATCCTTCGTACCCCGGCAGCGAGCTGGCTAACGGCGGCTATGCCGGCTTGACGCGCATCATCGCGGCGGGCGGCAGCAAACAGATCATCCGGCTCAAGGAGTCCCAGGATCCGATGAACGTCGGCGCTGTGCAGAACCCCGCTGTCCGGATCGACGATGCCGAGGAGATCATCCTGATCACCCAGGCCGCCCGAACCTTCGATATGGGAAGGCTGGAGGATTTCAGACAGACATCCGGGTATGCCATCCTCGACCAGTTGGCCGGTCATACCCGCGAGGTCGCCGAGCGTTATCGGGACGCTGATGGACGCTTTGACTATGCAGCTGCGCTGCAAGCCCATGCCGCCGTGCACGCCGCCGAGTTCGGCGCGGTGCGATTTGCGTTGGGCGAAGATTCGGACGATGCGTCCATGGACAACCTCTCCCTTCTTCAGGCGCAGAAGGCGGAGCCGACCAGGGTGCATCCGGCGTTCATCCGGAAGGTCTATGAGCAGGCGAGATATGCGTTCATCTGCTGCAGCGGCTCCAGCGCGCCGCGTCTGTACGGCATGTGGACCGGCGAATGGAATCCCGGCTGGCGTTCCATCTATACGCTGGATGCCAACGTCAATCTGCAGGTGGCGGCCATGAACACCGGGCATATGACGCTTGCGCAGCCCGGTTACATCACCTTCATCCTCAGGAATGTGCCCGACTTCGCATACAATGCCCGAATGGCGTACGGCATGCACGATGCGCTGCAGGTGTCTGTCAACTCCGATGGCGACCGGGCGATGCATGTCGAATATGACAACGACTATCCTTTCGAGTATTGGAACGCCGGAGCCAGCTGGTGTTTGCTGCCGATCTTCGAGTATTGGCAATGCTACGGCAATCAGAGGATTCCGATCCATGAGAACATGAGAATCCACGACCTTCAGCCGTACCTTGGAGTTCAGGATGGCGGTCTCAGCGATGAGGAATATCGCGAGCTAATGGAACGGGGATACCTGGATCTGGAACGGGACATCCTGTTGCCGCTGCTCACGAAGCAGGCGAACTTCTGGGAGCAGATCTGCACGCCGGAGTATTATACCGACGCGGAGGGTCATGCCCGCTATGAACCGGGCAAGAAGCAGTTGAACCCGGGCGAGAGGTACATCATCCTGCCCGCCTATTCGCCTGAGAATCACCCGGCAGGCTGCCTCAGCAAGCTGACCGCCAATGCGACGATGGATATCGCCGCAGCGCGGGATGGCCTCGCGATGGTCATCGCCATGGAGCAAGCGGTGAAGCGCGAGGGGTATGAGGCAGCGGTGGCCCGGTGGGAGGCTCTGCTTCAGCAGTTGCCCCGATATCTGCTGGACGACGATGGAGCCTTGCGCGAATGGGCGATGAAGGAGTATCGGGAGAACAACGATCACCGTCATCTGAGCCATCTGTATCCCGCCTGGCCGGGCTATGAGGCCCATGAGGAAGCGGAGCTGGCCGCAGCGTGCAGGAAAGCGCTGGAGAATCGGAATCGGTTCAATACAGGAGACAATACCGCCGGCCATGGCTGGATCCACAAGGCGCTGGTCGCAGCGCGGCTGAAGGACAGCGATGAGGCCATGTCCTGTCTGTTGCCGATGATGGTCAGTGAAGGCTTCTACTCCTCGCTGATGACCGACCATGACACCAACCGCAGGATGCGGTCCTATTGCACCGACACTCTGTTCGGAATCGCCGCAGTGGTGAATGAAGCCCTGGTCTACAGCCACACCGGAGTCATCGAGCTGCTGCCGGCGCTTCCATCCTATTGGAGGGTCGGGATGATCTGCGGCCTGATGGCAAGAACGCGGGTGGAGATCCGGGAGCTGCGATGGAATCTCGAGCAAGGCCTGGTGGAAGCGACGCTTCGTTCGATTGCCCCCAGACCGCAGACGGTTCGCCTTGAGCTGGCTGTGCCCTGGCAGGCAGCAAGGAAGAACGGCGAAGCGGTCGGGCGGACCCGGCAGGAGAGCAGAGGTGTGCTGTGGCTGGAGCTGGAGCCAGGCGTCGACGTGCGGGTAGAGTTCGGGTTATAACACAGAGAGGCGCGCGCATGTCGCCTGAGCATGACATCCGCGCGCCTCTATCCCGTTGATTCGGCTGGCAAGCGTGCTCTTCCGGACCGACCGGTCAATGCGGATATGCCGCCTCGAACTCCACGCCGCATGGACCGCCATCCATGTTCGGCTCCAGGTCGACCTCCGTGCCGTCAGCCCGATACAGCGGCCGGTAGTAATTCGCGATGCGACTCGCCGATTCGTTGGCATAGTGGCAGATGAACGAGCGGCGGAAGCGGTCCTTCGTCTTGTTCCGGTACGAGCCGTGGATGAGGTTGCCGTTGAAGAATAGCACATCGCCCGGATCCATCACGACCGGCACGACCTTGCGATCCTTCGGCGGCTTGACGAAATGCGTCGTGAAGGATTCCCGCGCATCCGCTTCCTCCGGACAGACGATGTCGAAGTCCTGCGTCTTCGGCACGACCATGAGGCCGCCGTTCTCCTCATCGGCCGGATCGATCGCCGTCCAGGCTGCGATGCAGTTGCCGGGCTCCACCTTGAGATAGAAGTTGTCCTGATGCAGCGCTTGCCCTCTCGAACCCGGCGGCTTGTAGTAGAACATGCTCTGCGCGGCAAGCGCGGGCTCCTCATACAGATCCTCGAGGATCGCCATCACCGTGGGATGCAGCATGTACTTCTTCGCCGTCTCGTTGAAGCGGTGCGGATGCATCACCCGCGGATATCGCTTCAACGGGTCATCGCTCGCCCCTGACAGATCCGGCTCAAAAAACCCCGGCACCCGCTGCTCGCTGATCCTCCAGAACGTCTCCTCGATCTCCTTCAGCTGCTCCTCGGTGAAAACACCCTTGACGACCAGATACCCCTCTTCCTCGAACTGCTTCTTCTGTTCTGCTGTTATCGTGCGCGGTGTGTAGGCCATATCCAAATCCCCTTTCGTCGGATTTACACCCTTAGCTTACCGACAAAGCGCCCCGCCGGGGAGTATGAATCCTGCCGAAACATCACACAATCCTGCTATTTTACTGACATGCCAGCCTCCAGCCTGCCCGTGAGTTCGTTCAGATGGTGATATCGCTGAACGATCTCGGCCATGCTGCGATCCTGAAGCTCGATGCTTGCTGTGATCTCCTGGATGGCGGCGGTGTTCTCCTCCGTCATCGCCGACAGGGATTCCATCTCATCGGCGATGGTGCGGGAGACATCGCTCAGCCGCAGGACCGAAGCTGACAGTTCCTGCGAGCTTCTGGCGACCTGCTGCGTATTCGCAGCGATCTCCTGCTGGGACTCCAGCATATCCCGGGACAATGTCTGGACGACGGAGATCGACTGCTGCCCCATGGAAACCTCTCGCGTGACCAGCTTCGACTGGTCCTGCACAGCCTGCAGGATATCCGCTATGCGCTCTGCCGACTGGCGGGTGTGATCAGACAGCTTCCTGATCTCGGATGCGACGACTTCGAAGCCCTGGCCCTGTTCCCCGATGCGCGCCGCCTCGATGGCCGCATTCAGGGCCAACAGTTGGGTCTGGTTCGAGATCTCACGGATCACATCGATGATCCCGCCGATGTTCTCACTCCGCTCGTTCAGGTCGTGGATCATTGCGGACGTCTGATCGATGATGGCCCGGATCCTGTCCACCTCTTCGCCGAGCCGGGACGTCCTTCTCGACCCTTCTTCCGTCAATTCCGCACTGGATGAGGACAGATGACTCAGCATGACCGCCGCTCCCGAGACCGTGCGAATCTCGTCATTGAGCACGGCCAGCGAACGGCTGAACGCAACCAGGCTTGAGCCGACACTTTCCGTACTCCTCGAGATCTCGGCAAAAGCAAGGGGCATCTCCTTCGAGACGAGACCCGCCGAGTCGATGTTCGTCTTCAGATCCGAGCTGAACGTTCCCAGACCGTGCACCGATTCGGCGATGTGCTTAAGCAGCTCGTCATTGCGCTGGTGTGCCAGCGTCAACTCCTGGTGCCGCATGATCACCTGCTTCTGCAGCCGCTCACTGAAGACACCGGTTGCAAGCAGCGCTCCCGCGATGAGGATCACGAACAGGTTCAGCGAGAACAGGCCTGTGTCATCGAACTGCGCGAATATCGTATGCCTTTCCGTGACAAAGAAGTAATTGGTAAAGATCAAGGCGAAGATGCTGGACAACAGGATCGGGCGGTAGTTGCTGTAGAGCGTGCAGACCGCTATGGAATAATAGATGATGAGGTACGTGGAGAAGCCGACCGCAGTGGAGATCAGCATATACGAGATGATCGCCAGACACACGGGTATGTAATACATGAGATAGGGGGTGAACCAGCGTTTCCAGGTACACACCGTCGCAATGGTCGCGATCACGATCCCCACCGTAAGCAGGATCGGAGTCTGACCGGGATTGGTGATCAAGGTGACCGCCACACCCAGCAGCAACGAAAACCACAAAACCATAACCAGCAGCCTGTTTCTTCTGTGAAGTACCATATGACTGTCCATTCTCTTCATCTCCTTGATCCGCTTGTTTCGTGTTGCTTCGTTTCTTTCCCTTTCGACTACTTTCCGGCATGATAGCATTGGGCCAGCCTGGCCATCGGCAGCGGGTGGCTGAAGTAATAGCCCTGGATGTTGCTGCACCCCGCCCTCGTCACGAAGTCGAGCTGATCCTCCGTCTCGATCCCCTCCGCGATGACGCCCAGATTCAGATTTTTGGCCATGTTGATGATCGTCGTGATGATCGCCCGGTCATGGTGGTTCTGGGAGATATTCCGGATGAAGGATCGATCGATCTTGAGCTTGTGGATGGTGAACTTCTGCAGATAGCTGAGCGAGCTGTAACCCGTTCCAAAATCATCCAGACTGATCTGCACACCCATGCTCTGCAACTCCCTGAGCGTCCCTTCGGTCGCAACGGTATCCATCATGATCCTCTCGGTAATCTCCACGCCCAGGTAACTCGGGTGCAAACCGACCTCCTGAAGGATGTCGCGGATCATCTTCGTCAGGTTCGGCTGCTGGAATTGCATGGATGACAGATTGACCCAGACGGGGATCTTCGGTCCGCCCCGATCGTGCCACTCCTTGATGTCCCTGACCGCCTGACGGATGACCCAGCGACCGATGTGCAGGATCAGTCCGTTTTCCTCCGCGATCGGGATGAAATGCTCCGCCGTCAGGAGTCCTCTCGTCGGGTGATTCCAGCGTACAAGGGCTTCAACGCCGATCATCTCCATCGTCATCGCGTTGAATTGCGGCTGATAGTGCAGCTCAAGCTCCTGTTGCTCAAACGAACGTCTCAGGGCATTTTCCAGTTCGAGGCGCTGCTGCAGGCGCGTGGCCAGTTCGCAGGAGAAAAAGCGATGGCCGTCTTTGCCTCTTCTCTTCTGCTCGTACATCGCCAGATCCGAATTCCTCATCAGTTCTTCGGCAGTTGACCCGTCGAACGGGAAGATCGCGATGCCGATGCTGGAGGTGGCGTAATGGACCTCCCCCTTCAGATGATACGGCTTGCGCAGAGCACGCTCGATCATATGCATGATGCGGCCGATCTCTTCCTTTTTCCTCGCGCATTGCAGCAGGATGACGAACTCATCGCCGCTCAGGCGGCCGAAGACGAACCGTAAGCCGCTGCACACCAGACAATACTGGATCCGCTGGCTGATCTCGATCAGCAGCAGATCTCCATACTGATGCCCGAGCGAGTCGTTAATAAACTTGATGCGGTCGACATCCATGGTGATGACGGCGAATGGATCTTTAGTATGCTGATACCTCTCGATCCACAGGGACAGCTCCTGATGGATCTTCCGGCGGTTGGGCAGGCCGGTCAGCTCGTCATGGTAGGCCATATGCATGACTTCCTGCTTCGCTTTCTTCCGGTCCGTCACATTGCGCATGGTCGTCAGGATGGCGAGAGCGCCATCGTAGGAGATCAACGTGCTGGCAACCTCCATGTCGAGCAGTTCATTCTGGAGATTGTACACCTGAATCTCGAGCCGTTCCGTTCGCGTATGGGTGGCGAGCAGGTTCTCGAGCTGGGCTGACACCAGCCGATGGTAGCAGGGATGGATAAATCGAAGGACGGGCTCGCCGATAAACTGTTCCCTTGATCCGCCAAATATCACTTCCGCCACTTCGTTTATGTACACGATCTGCATGTCCTGTTTATAGATGATGATCGGATCAACGTATATATTCAGCAGCTGTTTATATCGGGACTCGTATTCCCGCGAACGTTCCATCTCCGTCTGGTCGATGATCAGAAGGTCGTAGCCATGCCTGTCGCCATCATACAACGCAGGAAACACGTGCAACATCCAGGACAACCTTTGGCCGTAATTGCCATACGCCACAACAGAGTAATGTCCGGACTGCAGCTTGAGCTTCTTGCCTCCCTCATGGGTGGGATCGGCTTCTCCATCCGGCCAGAGGCCAGGATCTCTCCCGGGCTTGAAGGGTGCCTCTCGCCCAAACGTGAAGTCCGCCTCTCTCTCGTTGACGCGCTCACGCTCTCCTTCAGGCGGGCTCTCCGCGCCTTCCACCCGTCTGGCGTTTGCCTCTCTCTCGAGCGGATTCATCGCCCCATCCTCAAGCCTGAAGTCCGCCTCTCTCTCGAGCGTGAACCTCCCCCCTTCTACGAGCAGAGAAGGAAGATAAGCATGAAGCCGCAATTCCGGGATGTATGCTTCGGCATACCTCATGGCGGCAGGGTTCATTTTCACAATCGTACAGTTCTCGTTGATCGTGACGATCGGGCCGGGATGTTGCTCGTAGTCCAGACGTAGCGTATGAACGTCCTCATTCACTCCTGTTCTCCTTCCTTTCTCGCTCTGACTTTGGCAGGCATGTCCTGATTTACCACTAGCGTTGCATCGAGTTTTTCATAACAATTTTTCATTGTATAAATTACTATTTTTGTTAATTCTTGATGGAATTTCGTGGACAACACAAAAAAAATCTCCTATTGTTGAGGTTGCAACACAACGCGTTATCCATAACGCCCTCAACAAAGGAGATTATCCTATGGATAACGTAACCATACCCAATCAGA
>Ga0207747_1000615_pt1 | contig 36826 bp, 37 predicted proteins | sample HigsolmetaGSP11D_FD_184839 | JGI IMG/M metagenome (GOLD analysis project Ga0207747, IMG submission 184839) | High solid enriched microbial communities from the Joint BioEnergy Institute, USA - SP1-1-D (SPAdes) | ecosystem: Engineered > Bioreactor > SSF (Solid state fermentation) > Aerobic >...
ATTCACCAGCAAAGATTTTCGTCGATTCTGTGAGTTAGCCGGGATCGAGCATGAGCGCATTCCCAACCATACACCAGACAAAAATGCGTATATTGAATCATTCCATAGCATCCTGGAAAGGGAATGCTACCTTCGCAACTGCTTCGAGTCATTTGAGCAGGCCTATGATGAAGTAGACCGATTCATTCGATACAACAACCATGAGCGGATTCACGGCAACCTCCATGATTGGCCACCAAGAGAATATCTCCGCAAGGTGGCCTCAGGTGAGATCGTCCCAAAGAAAATCGCCGTATAGTGAGAATGCGCGTGAATGAAAGTGAAAAGTGTCCAGAATTAGGGTGTTGGTCCGCCTTGACATGCCCGCTTCTTACGGCGGCATGATGGCGTTAGCCGCCAAGTCGATCGCTGCGTCTTGCCCACCTCAGAACTCCCGATAGAAATCATCGCGCAGCTCCGACACTGCCAGATAGCATGACTTGCCGTAGAGCAGGCGCGCCGGCAATCTCCATGCCTTGCCGTAGTAGAAATCGTCTGCGACCAGCTCGCCGTCCGCGTACAGCTGTGCGGCATCGCCGAGATAGTCGATGCTGATGAAGCCTTGCGCCTGGCTGACCCTCACTTTATGCCAATTGATCTCCCGAATGCCGCCGAGATACAGATGATCGATGTGCTGCGGTTCGAATGGCGGCTTGTCCACCTGCTCGAAGGTGACTTCCGGCTCCACAACAGGCTGATAAATGAATCTTCTCTCGAAGCGTTCTCCGTTCCAATACCAATACGTGTATTCTCCGCCCTCCGCGGTATAGATGGCATCGCCTGACCGGTACAGGTCACAGCCATCGCCGAGATACAGATCACCGTCCAATCTCCGCAAATATCTGGCTTGATCCCACGACAAGGTGACGATCTTGATGCCGCTCGTTTCCAGGATCGAATCCAACCCAGACTCCGCACGCAATGTTTGCCCTCCAGCGAAACGATACTCTGCCGGTATGCCGGGAACTTGCGCGAAGAAGTAGACGTTCCCATGCTTGCACAGAGGCTGGGCAGTCGCACACTCCAGAACTACCCCCGACAGGTTCATCCGGAACGGCAGGAAGAAGCTGATGTCACCGCACACATCAAACGGCGGGAAAATTACTGTCCCGGTATCGATCACGACATCATGAAGATCAGCCAGCCTGGCGTGTCTCTGATAATGGTTGATGAAGACGAATCCGCTCTTGCCGTCGGTGCGCATCACATATCGCAGCGATGTCGTATCCTCCCGCCGCACCGGATGCTCGGCTTCTACTCTCACCATCGGCGCCAGTTGGTCTCCAAAGTCCTGTATGAACAGGTGGAGCAGATTCAGGAGGCGGTAATGTTCTCTTACTTCGCCGTATTCCGACAGCGGCGCCTGGAAGTCATAGGAGAGAATCGGATAATCATTCGGATAACCGGTCGCCCTGGATTCCTGGAGAGTCGACAGCTTGCCGATCTTGTTGGTGCCGCCGTGGTACATATAGTACCCGATCAGATTGTTGCCGTCCCCGAGCTTGACGAGCGAGATCGCATAAATATCCATCGGCGCTACCAACGGTCTGCGATGATGGGTCACCTGCATGCCGCCGCCCAACTCGCAGGTAGCGAACGGATAACGCTCGTACGGCAACTGCCATTCATCACTCGTCTGCCTCGGCAGGAGGTCAGCTCCGATCCCCGTATCGTTGCGCATGCCGGTGAAGAAGTAATGCGGTGACGGCGGCAACTGCTCCTTGTGCTGAACCCAAGGCGCATCGCAGTATCCGCCGAAGACAGGAACCACCTCATCGACGGGAATATTCGCGCCGTTTACGGCATTCCATCCGGTTACCGTATAGATTGGCGCGATCATTCCGCACTGGATGGCCAATTGTTTCAACGTGCGCAGATGCTCGGCATCATGCGTCAGTTCATTCTCCAACTGGACAGCGATGATATTGCCTCCGTCCTTGAAGAAAAGCCCCTGCACCTGCTCCGCAATTTTCTCATAGAAAATACGCACCTTCGCCAGATATTCCGGATTGTTCTCCCGCAGCTTGAACGGTTTCCTGAGCAGCCAATCCGGGAACCCTCCGTTCCGGCACTCCCCGTGCGCCCAAGGCCCGATCCGTATCACCACATCCAGCCCCACCTTCTGACATTCCAAGACAAAGGCGCGCAGATCGCGATCGCCTGTAAAGTCGAATTCGCCTTCCATCTCTTCGTGGTAGATCCAGAAAATGTAGGTGGCCACGATCGTGATGCCGCCTGCCTTTATCTTGCAGAGCTCTTCATGCCAGTACCGTCTGTTATATCGCGAAAAATGAAACTCTCCCATCACGCCGATCCACGGTTTGCCATTGCGCATAAAGTACAAGCTGTTTACCTCAATTGTCTCTCCCGCTGGATTGGCGCCGCCCAGATTGAGGTGATTGGTCAATATCGTTGGAGGTTGATATGCCTTGAATCTGTTCATGCCCGGACATCCTTTCCTATGGACGATTCGATCTCGAAGTCATTGTAGCTCATGATCCGGTCTGTCCGATAGGAGAATATGTATGATAATATAGCACAAAATGAACATTCACTCCGGGTTAACTGAAATCATGCCATTCATATCAAAAAACAGGTGGATCAACATGCTCCCATTCAAACTGTACCATCATCAAAATGCATTCGAGTTCCCCGTCTCCTTGTACAGCTGCGGCCTTCACCCCCAGCAAGCATTGCATCGGCCGATCGGTTATCCGACCTTTCAATGCATGATCTGTTTCTCCGGTGAGGGAACATTCAGCTTCGAGAACCATCCTGACCTGAAGCTGGCGAAGGGGGAGATCCTGCTCTTGCCGGGCGGGATTGCGCATGGTTACGGACCAACCGGTTCAGCGCCATGGGTCCTGGGGTATGTGGGGATCGATGGAAGTCTCGTCAAATCGCTCGTTGACTCACTTCGCTTGCCGCTTCTTCAGTCGATAGCAGTAAATGAACATGAACTCGAGCGGATCGGAGCAGAGCTGCGTGCGCTGTGGCATGTTGATGAGCATCATCTGGAAGAATCCCAGAGGATTGCATCGGTCAAGATTTACAGCCTGTTGACCTATTTGGCGTCAATCGTTCATCAGGGAACGGCCAGTCCGCCAACCCGGCGCGAGGCTGGCGCGGAGGCGCTGATCCGGGCTTCGGTTCAGTTTATGGAACAGCATTACATGGAGGACATCAGCCTGGCGAATATCGCTTCTGCCGTCGGCTATTCCAAGCAGCATTTTCAACGCCGCTTCAAACAGATCTACGGGATGAGGCCAGGCCAATATCTTCAGCGCCTCAGATTGCTTAAGGCCGCGCAACTGCTGGAAGTGGAAGCAGATCTGCCGGTGGGCGTCATTGCGGAGATGGTGGGCATGGAACTGAATTATTTCGTACGTCTGTTCAAGCGCGAATACGGAATGACACCGGCCAAATACCGGGTACACCACCAAACGATCACCGCTGTGAAGCGGACTTTACCCGGGGAAGCGACATCCTTGCAATAAAAAACAACTGCGTGTGTTGCAGCTGCCTTGTCATTTGCATACGGCTTCGGTGTCACTGGACGACGAGCTTCGCGGTCATCCCCGTATGGCCAGCGCCGCAGTAAATGTTGCAGATGATCTTGTAGTCGCCTGGTTCGGTGAATTTGACCACGATCTCTTGATTGTTCCTCAGCTTGATATTCGTATCTTCGATCGCGATGCCATGCGAACCTTCCGCATTGCGGTAGATGATCTTGACGGCTTCACCAACTGCGACTGTGTACTCATCCTGATCGAAATCGAAGTTGCTGCCGAGGATGACGATCTCTCTTTCATTGCCGGCAGGGTTGTCTAAGGTTTCGACTGACGAATTGACATTCGCCGAATTGCCGCCGCATGCTGTCATCATCATAGCAATCACCCATGCGGCAAGGATGAGCTGAAGTTTCTTCCCCATCATTTCCTCTCCTATCTTTCAAGTGCTTGTTCCCAGTATACAATAAAAGCGGGTTGCCAGCACGTGTGACAAAATCCCCGTCCCTCTGTCATGTGCCAAGGAAGAATTCCTCCATCGTCCAATCGTTCTCATACAGGATGGCAGCCAGTTCCGTCCCGACATAGCGCAGATGCCAGGGCTCATACTGGTAGCCGGTAATGTCCTCCTTGCCAAGCGGGTAGCGGATGATGAAGCCATAATCGTGCGCGTGCTCGGCGAGCCACTGCGCTTCCGGTGTGCCTGCGAAGCAGTTGTTGGCCGCGCACTTGCCCGAGATGCCGGCCACGTCCATCGCGAGGCCGGTGGAATGCTCGCTGTGGCCTGGCTTGGCGCTGTATTTGTTCGCGGCTTCCTCACCGTCGCGGGCGACATATTTCTCATACAGCATCTTCTGAATGGCATAAGAGCGATAGCCGGATACACCGGCCAGCTCCAGCCCGTCCTTCTTGGCCGCCTCGAACAGCGAAACAAGCGCATCCGCCGCGATCTTGCGCATGGAATGTACGGTTTCGTCCTGATAAACGAACGGGATATCGACCTTCACCAGATCGTCTGGCTCATAGTCTGCGGGCAGCCCGTAGGTTTTGTTCACCAGCACGGCGATGGAGTCAGGGGCGGTAATGTCGTAACTGGCGCGAATCGCATCATAATCCGTCTGCTCTTCCGATTCGCCGGCTGTGCTGTCCGATGGATCCAGGTTCCCTGCGTTTTCGTCTTCGCTGTCTACGTTCCCTGCAGCAGGATCCGGGACAAGAACCTCGGATCGATCCTCGCTGTTCGGCATATCGTCTTGTGCGGATTCCTGATCCTGCGGTGTGGCCGATTGTTCGCTGTCAGCGGGAGTCGTGCCGCCGTTTGTCTGCCCGGCACCGGAAGCGGCACAGGAACTGAGCAGGATAGAACCGACCAGGATGATGATCACGCACAGCATGCGCTTCCCGCAAATGGGTTGCATCATCGAACACCTCCATATGTATTTCATTATGTCAGATCGGGCGATGTTTGGGTAGATCATTGTTTGCCTGCGCCTGACACAGCCCGGATGGGAGGATGCAGGGCAAGCGCTGCTTGCATAGGCTGGATATCGGAATACCGCTGCCTGCCGCGGATCATGGCAATCGACTGCTGTGTGTCTAGTATGCCCACTGAGCACGGATGCCCAGATCGTGTACAATAATGGAATAATATTGTATATTTAATGGTGATTGACATTTTTTGATGCTGGGAGGTATATGATGTTGTCGAACAAAGAGAAGGTCTGCAAGAGCTGCGGAGGGAACTCATTCGTTGAGGCGATGGACACATTCCCCCTAAGACCATTGGACAGAAAGGTGGCTTTTGGTTCTGAGAAGTTATTTACCGTATGTCTGGATTGCGGGGAAGTCCTCTCGATCAAGGCCCTCCAGCCACGCAGATTACTGAAGAAAAATCACTATAGATAGAATCTGATTGAAATTATCGATTACGGATAAAGATTGACCAGGTGATCTGAATGTTGTCGGTATGTATCGTAGAAAGTGACACGATCAATCAGAAGATACTCAGCAAATATATTCACAGATTAGGTTGTACGGTTAATAAAATTGCAAGTACTTGCTCGGAGGCGTTGAATCATTTTATTACAAGCAAATCGGATATTTTGCTGACCGAAATATTCGTTGGCGATTCATGCGGTTTTGAGCTGTGCCGTTCGATTCAGGAGCTTGGGAAGAATCCGCATATTATCATTATCAGCGCTTCTATTCAGCCGGAGCATTTCATATCTGCCATACAAATGAAAGTAACGGACTATATCTTGAAGCCAATTTCATTTGAGAGGCTGCGCAGCGTATTCGTTGATCACTTCAATCTGGCGCCCGATCGGAAACATGTGATCACGTTCCGCCATGGTTCAAAGCTGGTAGACATCAACGAACAGGATATCTTATATATCGAGAAGATCTCTACTCATAAATGTCAGGTGATCCTGAAGGGCGGTGAACGGTTCGAATCGACAACCCCTCTTAAGGAGATCTGCAAGCAAGCCGCCGGTCATCTGGTGGTTCCGCATCGCAGTTTTATCATTAACCGGGGTTGTATCCAGTCGATTGTTCCGAGCCTGTACAGCTATGACAATTATGAGGTCATTATCAGCGACGGCACAGATACTGCGACGGTTCCTCTGCCGAGGCGAAGATTGAAGTATATCGTCTAGATCGCATTTGAGGACAGTCATGATTCGTCAGGATCCGTGGGACATTCAACCAGCCGACGGATCTTTCATGTTTTGCAGTTTTGCGAGCAATTTCAACATTTTTTTTGTCAAATGCTTCTTGCAACCCATTAATCGCTTCAACCCAATTTCCTGAATTTTTAAAATTTGATAGGGTAAAAACAAAGATAGTAATTGATTCCTTCGTTGGGAGTGATCGTGAGTGGCAAGAAGCATTTATGACTTGTGCCAACCATTTGGCGGTCTTATGTCATACCCTCACAAGTTATCGGTTGGACTCGGCGAGCCAAGGTTCGAGATTTATGCGTCGGGTTTGGGCGATCTGGATCAGTTGACGATTAAACACGGACATAACATGGGGAACAAGATGGATCTGAATGGTGCAGGCGGGGACTATGAACGGGATAAGGCAGTCCTGAAAGCATTGGCGGAGACGCTCGAAAGATACTGTTCGACGATCTATCGGGAAGAGCAATTTATCTGGGCGGCTGCTGAAGAATTGGAGGATGCGTTTGATCTCGACACGATCCCGGTATGTTCGGATGAGGAAGTGGCACACCCGCTATGTCCGATCAGGAAGCCGAACAAGCAAGAGAAGATCCGTTGGGTTAGAGGAGTATCGTTGACACATGGCAAGCCCGTATGGGTCCCGGCTGTTATGGTCTATCTATACATCCCTTACAAGAATGATGCGGAACGCTTCTGGCTGCCGATATCCACAGGCTGTGCGATTCATACTTCCTACGAGCAGGCGCTGATCAACGGAATCCTGGAAGTGATCGAAAGAGATGCCATCTCCCTGACATGGCTGCACAAACTTCCTCTGATGAGAATTGAATTCGATATTGAGTCGCTGTCACCCTGGGCTCAGGCATACATGAGAGAAAATGAAAAATACCCCTATGTGAAAACTTATTACTTCAACGCGACAACGGATCTCGGCATTCCCACGATCTACAGTGTGCAGATCTCCGAACACAACAAGAAACTGCATACGGTTGTGATGTGTACGACAGAACTTGATCCGGAAGTGGCGCTGACGAAGATTGTCCGGGAAGCGGCTTCTGTCAGAATCGCCTTGCAGCATAAAGAGAGTCAAACATCAGAGGTAGATCGTTTCATGAGCGTATTCGACGGTGCGCTATATATGGGGGCCAGCGAGATGAAGGAGCATTTTGATTTTCTCCTGAAGTCCGAAGGCGTCTATCCTTTCTCGCAATTCCGAAACCTGTCAACGGGGCAAGCGGACAAGGATCTCAAATACCTGCTCAGCGTGCTGCAGGATAACGGACACGAGGTGATCGCCGTTGACCTGACGACCGACGAGGCATCGCGATCCGGCCTGTACGCTGTAAGAGTCATCATTCCAGGCTTGCAGCCGTTGTCCTTCTCGCTGCGTGCCAGATATCTGGGACACAAACGGTTATATACGGCACCTGAGATCATGGGCTACGGCAGGAGGACGGAACAGATGATCAATCCGATGCCGCAACCATTCGCTTAAGGGAGGGCTCCGATATGAACATTCAATTAATCGAGATTGGGCATATGGCCCAAGCGATAGGGGATGAGCTGGCGATCCTCGATGTGCTGGGGAGATGCCGCCTGACCAGTTCCAGGCTGGATCTCTCAGCCATTCATCCTGAAGCAGAAGCATGGGTTCTGCTGTCCGATCACCCTTGCATCGGCATATGTGAAACGCTGGCAGATGAAGCTGTAAGGCGAGACAGGCTATTCGTTCCGGTCGTGCTCGATTATCCCCATTTAACGATCGGTCCAGTCCACAAACCGGGCTATGAAGGTTGCTACCACTGCTTCCAACAGAGATTGGCCCAACATAATCCTGTACCAGCGGTTTCGAGAGCTGTGCAGGAATATTATGCGACGAATATCGGACAAGCCCCCTATGGTTATCATCCTTCCGATGTGACGTTTATCGCGCACTGGTTGACTTACCATATCAGCAAGGGTTTCACCGACTTGTTGGGCAAGGCCGTGAGGATGAATATGGCCAGCCGGGAAAGCGCCAGTGCCAGGATCATCGGTGTACATGGATGCGTGCGATGTGGCACCAGGATTCCTGAAGAGGCGCGGAGCTACCGCTCCTTGCTCACGCTCATCCAGGCATTGGGAAGCAAGAGGGGTGAGCTCATTGGATAACCGCACATTCATATCGGCTCAGGATGCAGGGATAGCGGTCTTCCTCGATCCGCAGTTCAAGCTGCCCGATCGGCCCAAGGTCTCCCGGCATCTCAACTGGATCGCCACGCATGAGGGAAGTCTCGTCTGTGACGGTTCGCCAGACAAGCAGGTATTTCACGGCAATGCGGTCAGGCGTTTTCTGCCCGAGCTGATCGAGAGGGCTGACGGGACCCGCACCATACCGGAAATCCTGGAGTCTTTATCGTCATATCCGATGAAGTTCGTATTTGATTCGCTGTCGCTTCTCTACTCAAGAGGGGTGTTGTATGACGGTACGGGTGATGCAGTTCTCCATGAAGATCCGTTCCTCGCGTGGGCCGAACGTCATCTCGATCTGACTCGAGTGAATGCATCAGTTCCGGAAGTGCGGAAGCGGCTGGACCGATATTCCATCGAGGTAGCGGGTGTATACGGCAACCATATCCTGGAGGAATTGCAGTGTTATCCGATCACCTTGAATCGGGATCTTGCGCATGCCGGCGCGAAGCTTCGGATCTACATACATGCCGCAGGTTCCTCAATGGATGATGTGCTTCAGTACGGAACGACCTGCTATGAAGAAGGTGTTCCCTGGATCCTGGTGACGCTCCACGAGGACAGGCTGTGGTTCGGCCCATATTTTGAGAATCAAGAAACCCTTTGTGTTCGCTGCCTGAGTTATCAATTGGAGGAGTTGGGTTTGCCTCGCGAACCTCTCCCGGTTGACCAGCACTTGCTCCGGGCTGCGACCTCCTATGTTGCCGTTGAAGTGATCAATTTCCTGACGATGTTGGCGCCAAGCTCACTGATCCATGGCGTAAAGAGACTTCACCTGATCTCGCTGGATCAAGATCTTCAGACGGCTGTCAGATACCCCTACTGCCCATTATGCGACCCGCATCCAGGTGAGACTCATTCGAATACCGTCAGCAGGTTCGAAGAGTATATTGCCTTTCCATCCCGCCACCTGCTGAATCAGAAAGATCACCAGAGCCATTACAAAACGGCCAATCTGCAACTGACGAAGCTTGCCAACCGATACCCAAGCAGTCCCAGCATCGGACTTCCGGAGGTTGATCTGGATGGCGAAGCCGCGGAATCAACTGATCGCTTGTCAGATATCGAGAAACTGGCATTCCTCCTGAATCTTGCTGCCGGCTTTCAAAGAACAGTCGATGCGAATCCGCGATCCAAATCATATCGATGGGCGCCGACAGGGGGGAATCTGGGCTCCGTAGGTTTATATTTTGTCAATCTAGGTGTAAGTGATTTGCCCGAGGGAATTTATTACTATCAGGCGATCGATCATTGTCTGGCCCAATTGCATCAAGCCGTACCGGAGTCGTTCCGGCAGATGTTGAGCGAGGCTGATCGCGGGCGGATGGCAGACGGGCTGATGGGGTACCTCATCTTCACGGGCTCTCTCTCCAGGGTGCGCAAGAAATATCGGGAGTTCGGCTACAAGATTGTGCATCTGGATGCTGGCGTGGCATATACCCAGGCGTCCTTCATCGCAGAATATCTTCATATGAACATCGATATCCTGGACAGTTGGGATCTGACGGTCATCGGCGAACAGTTGTATATCGATATTTCCGAAGAATTGCCTACTCTGGCAGTGTCACTAGGCAGGAGGTGAATGTCGTGCCTGAGCTGCAGGACGATATTGTAAGTCAGTTGATCCATGAAACTACACACACGACCAACCGCTTCAAGAAACCGCAAGCGGCCGACAGTTTGAGCAATCCGGAGAAGCCGTGGCAATACTACGGCAACAAGCGGGATTGGAAAACGATCCTTCGTGTCAGACGATCCGAGCGGTTCTACGATCTCTCCCAGGGAGTGGAGATCGATGATCTGCTGAACATCTTGACCAGCAATTCAGCGTTCTACGACAGTCGCTGGGGAGACGGATTGCTGTCTCAATATATCTTGTTTAACCAGGCTTTCAGGAAGGAAATCGGCTTCAGTGACAGATTGATCTACAAGTTTGAACCCAATTCCAACCGCTTCGCATGTATGGGCGAGATACCGGATCACATCGAACGATCCGAGCTGTTCCTGCAGAAAGAATTCAGCGATGCGCCGGTCGTCATCTTCTTCGTCGGCGAACTGGAGACAGCGTTGACATGGGGCGGGACTTCCGCGTACAAGCATATGCTGCTAAGGGCTGGGGCAGTTGCGCATAACAGCTGGTTGTGTTCGATGTCATATGGTTACGTTGGCACTGTGTTTGCAGGAGTACTTCCCAAAGCGCTTCGCCGCCTGTGTGGCATTGATGGATACAGAAAATGTCAACTGTTTGCCTATTCATACGGCAAACCGGCGGAAGCACCCAGCGAAAGGAGGTGAGGTCCATTGGAGAACCGGGATCTGAATCTGGACTTGGAGCTGTACGCTGAAGAGCTTCCAGATGTTACTCACTATTCAGCCGTCAGCGCATCGACTCTGTCCACCGAGAGTACGGTGTTAAGCGCATCGTGTCCGACATCCACCATGAGCACTTATACATCCATGTCCACTATGAGCTGGTAATCAGAAAGGAGAGGTTATGAATGGAGCAAATCGTTAATCATGCGGAGATGATCGATCTGGAGCTTTATGCGGAGGAACTGCCGGAGCAGAATAACCTCATGGCAGCATGCTGCTGGGCTTCGGTCGGTTGCTTCGGTTCGGCCTCAAGTGTCGGATCTTGTGTAGGATCGGCATCCTGCGCATCAACAGGTTCTTGTGTTTGCTAATCCTGGAGCATAGGAGGGAAGGTTAAGATGCAAGTTCATGATCAAGATCAAGTGTTTGAATCCCTGGAGCTGTTTGCAGAAGAACTGCCGGAGCAGATGAACTACGCGGCTGCCGCATCCACTGTGGCAACTGCATTCAGCGCGGCGTCCTTCTTCTCTGTAGGGACCTGCGCATCGTCTTTCAGCAGCTCTAGTACGTTGTCCACGGCCGGATAATGTACTTCGAACAGGGTTAAGGGACTTGTATGCGCAGATCCCTTAACCCTGATTATATACATATCTGTAGGCAATTACCAGTGCAGGAGGTGCGAGCAGCATGGAGGCATTGGCTGCTGATTCCCACCAGGAAATACTGACCAGGCGACTCATTCTGTCAGAAACGATCAGCATGCATCATGTGGATGAAGAGACGTTGCTGTATGATGAGAGGACGAAAAAGTATTACATATTGGGAAAATTGGCGGTTGAACTGCTTGCGTATTTGCAGAAAACGCCGGTAACCGGACATGAATTGATCCGTGTGTTCAGCGAGAAGCTGGGTGTGGGAGAAGGGCAGATCACCAGGCAAGTAAGCGACTTTCTGAATGAAATGCTGCGCTCAAGTGTCTTGCTCGATTATGATGAACGAGCCTCAGAAGAGTACGTGTGGCAACACAGCCTCGAGCGGCCGGTTTCCTTCAAGCCAGTAAGAGTGAAGGCGCTGCTCAAGGTTTTCAGATATATGGGAATGGATCGTTTGATCCAAAGTGTCGCCAGCGCGATTCCGGCGGGCAGGATGACGGTCTATATGGCAACCGGCTTCAGTCTTTGCGCCATTGCGGTCATGTTCTATACGTTGAATCAACATTATGTTGAGTTGTTATCAGGATTTGAATGGCTGCTCATGCTGCCATTCCTGCTGCTGCACCTGATCGGACATGAGTTGTTCCATGCTGTTGTAGCTGCCCGCCTGGGTGGACATATAAGAGAAGCGGGGATCGGACTGTTGTATTTTGTAATACCTGTGGGCTATGTGGATCTGACGGATACCTATCAGCTGGAGCGGCGCAAACGTGCCGCGATCGCGTTGGCCGGGCCGCTCTTCGACCTTGGCGCTATTGCACTCACCTGTTCCGTTGTATGGTTCATGGACGGATTCTACGAGCAATTGGCGGTGCATATCTTGTTGTTGCAATTTTTTATTTTTGCATTGAATTGCAACGTGTTGATTCCCAGCGATCTGTTGCGAGCGCTGGAGAATAAGTTCAAATTGCAGAATCTCAGGAAACACAGCTTCGAATATCTGCGGTGCGTTCTGTTGCAGCAGGAGAAACCGGCTCACCTCCGCAAGATACAAGGCATCCGTGAGAATCTGTACCTCATGTATGCGCTGCTGTCAGTGCTTTACATATTGAGCCTGGTGATGATCGTCATCTTCATGTACGCGAGAGTCCTTGCGGGATAACGAATGGTATACAGGAGTGAATGGGATGATTGTGCAGACCAGTACGAGACTCGAGCCGAACATCCAGGTTGCGGAGTTTGCTCTGGTGAGAGTCGCAAGCAGCGATGTCGAGTGGCTGGAGGCGCTGATAAGCAGGGAAGCGGCCAGGATCATCCGCCGAATCGATCGCTTGCGCGATGATCTTGGGTCGATTACTCCGAACATCATCGACATCTTGTATGAAAACCTGAATGTGTTCAGCTCCGATGTGAAGCTGTCGCGATATGCGCTCCAGTTGAAAAGGGATGCCTACAATCAGAAGCCGCTGAAATGGGATAAGGAGCGATTCGCCCAGCTATGCGACCGGGTAACGGCGGAGGAATCCATGAAGTTGCGCATGTGGCAAGCGATGCATCAGGAACTGGAGCAGCTGCGTCAGCAACTGCATGTAGCAGCGCAACGCGAAGAGCAAGAGATACGAACCGCTGTCCTGAAGTTGCTGTCATCCGAAGCTTCGCGGGAATGGGCTTCCGGGGTTGCTCTGGCCAGTCCGGATCTGATCAGGATGATGGATCGGGCTGAGAAGGAGCTGCGGCATCTTGGCACGAACTTCGCCAAGTCGATCTATATGTACCTGCAGAGAGGAGCAATCAAGACCAGCCCGTTCAGCACATTGACTCAGGTAGCCTGCAGTTTCGCGAATCAGCCTGGCGATTCGCAGGTTCGCAAGCAACAGTCAGGCAGTTATGTCAAACTGAATCGTGCGATTGTCTATGCCTTGATCGAAGCGATAAGTCAGAGTCCTGAACTGAAAGATGCCTTCCGGTACGCGCTGGCGGAATGTGCGACAGACCCTTCAGGCCGTTCCGTAAGGTACATATCCCAGAAGATGTATACGGATCGATTCTTCTGGAGCTTCAATAAAACCGTAACCGAGAATCCTGTCTTGACGCAATTTACCGAACGCTGGCAGGAAGACAGCCTCTCGCACGCACAGTTGGAGCAGGCAATCGAGAGCGCGGCATCACCTGTCATGGTGCGCAAATTACTGGATTCACTCAAGATCGCAAGGCCGATCGCGCCTTATCCAGCGACTGAGGATCAGCCCCTCATCGGCTGTGCGAAGCGGTTGCGGGAGCGAGCGCAAGAGCAAGCCAGCCATCTGGCGCAACGGTTGGAGCGCATTCAATCGCTCGTCGACTCTTTCGCCGGGTTATACGATCCGGTTGGGAGAGTGGAACAGATTCAGGCGATTCGAACGGAGGTCAAGACGTGTTTTGAGATCATCGGTGCTGAGCCGCCGGCATGGATTCGTTCAGCGAATGTCATCTATGAAGATGTCAGATATGGCGAGAAGATCCCGGAGCTTGGCGAGTATGTGAAACGGGATTTGGCGCTTATACACGAAGAGGTCAAGCCTTATATCTCTATATCAGTGTTCTATGAAAAGGCCGCCGCTTTGTTCGTCGACCGTTACGGCAAGGACACCAAGGTTCGATTGATCGATTATTTGACTTGTCTGACCAGCAATGAGGCGCTAAATGCGATGCTGACAAGAAGCTGCAATGAGCCGGCGGATATTCCCTTAACCGACATCCGGGTTGGCCCCAGTACAGCACCGGCAAATGTCTCGATTTATTTCCAGGTGGCCGCCGACAGTCATGAAGCGATTCTCAAAGGAGACTATCAGCTGGTGGTCAACAAGATTTCCACCGGTTCCGGAGGGGTGTTCTCCAGGTTCAAGCCGGTGATCCAGGATGCGCGGTATGACGTGGCGTTCGGTGAATGGATGAGATCGCTTTATCCGACAAGCCGCCCTGTTGAACTGATGATCGGGTCGGATTGGTCCAATCTGCAGGATTGTTTCGGCGTGTTTGACGAGCGGATGCAGTGGCTGGGCGAGATGAGATACGAAGGGGAGCAACTGAATCCCGGAGATCTGTATATCGCGTATCATGAGCCTGACCAGGCTCTGATGATTCTGGATCGTGAGGGAGAAGTAGTATCTCCGGTATATCTGGGAACGATACCGAGTTTTCTGTTTCAGGGAAGCGCCAGATACATCACCTCGCTCGTCAATCCCTGGCTGGTCAACACGCCATACGGGATCAATCCGAGGCCATGGGAGAAGATCATCGAAGATGACCATGCGGTTGTCAGGCATCCACGGATCGGCAAGGGGAGAATCGTATTCAAACGTGAGCAGTGGGTTGTTCCTCTGGCCTGTCTGCCGGATGTTCCGCCGAAGTGCAGCGAAGCTGACAAGATGCTGATCTATCATGACTGGGCGAAGCAATACGGAATGCCGGATGAAATGTTCTTCAACGCCATCGATACAGATGGCAGAATCGACGGCAAACCGATATGGATCCATCTGAAAAGTCCCTATTCAATCGAAATTTTCAGGAAATGCATTCGTCTTAATATCAGGGGGGTTGTCTTGACGGAAGCTCTGCCATCCCGTTCACAAACCTGGTTCACGAACCGATCGGGGACCAGATTGGTTACCGAATTCGCCGTACTGGGAAAAATCCAATAGAGGTCAGGAGGGCGTATAGTTGCAGAAAGAATGGCTTCACTACAATCTGTATGTCGAAGATATCGAAATGTTGGATGCGGTTGTGGACATGGTCGTGAGGCCCGCCTGCGAGGGGCTTCAGCGAAGCATTCAGATTCATCGCTGGTTCTTCATACGGTATCTTGAATTCAGCGGAGCGCATGTCCGGCTCAGATTCCTGATCAAACTGACAGATCTGGAATCCGCGATGATGATGTTGGAACAGCTGTTTGCGGATTTGATGCCGCAGGTCAAATCGATGAATATCCAGCCAGGCAAGCGCCTTATTCCGATTCAGGTGAGTCCTTCATTGCAGGGCAACAAGGAGACAAGGTTCGAATTGTCCGTATATGAACCGGAGCTTGAGAAATACGGCGGGAAAGAAGGGTTGGCCTATTCGGAAGGTCTGTTCCAGTTGTCCAGCGAGATCAGCCTGCATGTCACCCACGCAATGTTGAGAGGCGAGATGAACCGCTACTATTATGGTCTGAAACTGCTTGACAGGGTATTGCATCGCGTTCACGCCGACAGGGCTGGCAGAGTCAGCTTCCTGGGGTATTATCTGAACTACTGGACGGGGAGCGAGCATTCCAGTTATTCGCGAGAGTATAGAGACAAGCTGGCTTCGTCTGCCAGGAAGCGTTCGGCGATCGTAGCGGATATCCTGAAAGATCAACGGTTGGAATACATGCTGGATGAATATGCCGATTATACCTATTATGTTCTGGAACAGTTGCGGCAGTTGAAGCTTTCCCAGGGCAGCGATCATTTCCTGTTTCACTATACACATATGATGAATAACAGGCTCGGTATATGGCCGATAGAGGAGGCTTACTTGTCTGCGCTGTTGATGGCCAGCTATGAAGAACTGGACGAAGTCCGATATGTAGAAGGAGGAGCTGTATGATTCAAGTTGAGGCGTTAAGCAAGTCCTATCGAGGAAATCAGGTGCTCAGGCAGGTTTCGGTACATATCCGTAAAGCCGAAATATTCGGCATATTGGGAAGGAACGGAGCCGGGAAGACAACTTTCCTCGAGTGTCTCATCGGTTTGCGCAAGAAGGATTCAGGGACGGTGAAGGTGCTGGGAGAAGTGGTCTTGCGAGACAGCCCGGTCATCAAGTACAGGGTCGGGATCCAGCCGCAGGAAGCAGCATTGCTCCAGCGACAGACGGTCAAAGAAACGTTGGAGTTGTTCTCCAGCTTCTATGAGAACAGCATGGATCTCCAGCAACTGATCGAGCAACTGAATCTGTCGAACCTGTTGAACAAGCAAGCCCGCCAGCTGTCCAAAGGCCAGAAGCAACGACTATTGCTCGGTGTCGCCATGGTTGGAAATCCCGATATCCTCATCCTCGACGAACCGACCAGCGGACTCGATCCGCAGGTGCGGCGCTCGCTGTGGGATGTGATCAGGGGGTTGAAGGATCAAGGAAGGACGATCCTGCTCACGACACATTACATGGAGGAAGCGGAGCAACTGTGTGACCGGGTGGCGATTCTGCACGATGGGACATTTGTGGTACAAGGTTCGCCAGCGGAGCTCGTCCGTGAATACGCTGATCCTCGTGAGCGGAATCTCGAGTCAGCTTTCATGAAGATCACAGGCACTACGATTCGTGGAGGGATCGATTGATGAAATCAGGAAGAACACCTTACCAACTGCTTGTAAAAGCTGGTATGAATGAATTGCTCAGAGATCCGAAGCTGCTGTTTTTTACCATCTTCTTCCCGCTGGTATTCCTGATCATTTTTGGCTCCGTCAGTCTGATTATCCCGAAGTCTGAAGTATTGCAGATTACGTTTCTGGAATACATGTTCCCTGGCATCATGATTTTCGCATTGGTATCGACGGGGTTTTATGGCACGGCTCTGCCGCTGGTAGAACTCAGAAATAACGGGACGATGGTGCTGTTTCAGCTTTCTCCCCTGAAGATTCGCACGTTTATGGCGGCGCAGATCACCGTACGGATGGTGATTGCCTTATTCCAGGTCATCCTGTACCTGATCATCGGACTGATCTTGGGAATTATCGACTGGATGGAAGTGATTCCGCTGTTCGTCGTGTCGATGATCGGCATGCTGATGATTCTGGTGATCGGGTTTCTGCTGGGCGGCTTGTTCAGGAAAGTCGAGATCGCTGGCGGGGTGCTTGGAGCGATTTCAGTTCCGTTGCTGATATTCAGCGGTGTTCTGATGCCGTTCTATATCATGCCGGATATTGTTCAGAAGATTGCACTGGCGATTCCTTTTACCTATCTGGGTGAATCCCTGAGACAGATCATGTTCGAAGACATCGACGCCATGTTTAATATCTATGTCAATGTCGGGTTTATGCTCGGATTTTCCATCCTTCTCTTCCTGATTACGCAGAGAACGTTTCGCTGGTTGGGGGAAACGGAGAAGTGATTTGATCAGGAGGGGTGCTGATGGGAAGAGCAACCGCTTTATTGAAGATCGCATTATTTGTTATCTTCGCGGCATGCTTCTCTTCCGTTACGTCCAGTCTATTAATGTCGACTGGCGAGATGATGTTCAAGGATGCGGAGTCACTCGTCCTGATGTTCACGAGGATAGGACAGTTATTCGGATTGCTGGCGGCTTTTGTAGTCGGATTCAAGCAGATCGGCATCTTTGAACAGCTCGGTCTTCATCTGAGCATCAGCAGAAACCAGGTGCCGAATCTGATTAGCGGCCTGTTCATGGCTCTTGGCATCCAGACCCTTCTCTTTCTGGTCTATGTGGCTTCTGACTATCCGGTTTCATTAACGTCGGAAGGGTTGTTGGATTGGTTCCTGTTCGGCTTCGTTTACTCCTGCGTCGTGCATCTGTGCGTGTCCGTGACGGAAGAATTGCTGTTTCGAGGATATTTGCTGGATCGGCTGACGAATGTTGCCGGATATCCGCTAGCCGTGATCATACAAGCTGCTGTATTTTCATTGTTTCACATCTTCAACCCTGGGTACAGTGTCATGGCATTCGCAGGATTATTCCTGTTCGGGGTGTTGACTGCACAACTGAAGCACGTCTCGCAGGGGTTATGGCAACCGATTGTTTTTCACATCTTCTGGAACGTCAGTCAAGGAACGATTTACGGATACGTTGTCAGCGGAAACGTGGAGCCGATGCGTCTGCTTCAGATGAACCTGGAAGGACAAGCCTGGATAACTGGAGGGAATTTCGGTCCAGAGGCGGGCATCTATTGCATCTTGATTCTGCTCCTGGTTGTGATGCTGACTCAGGTGAGGATTCAGCTCGCAGCATCATTGCTCCGCAAGCTGAGCAGCGGAGGAAAATCCATCCATTCTTGATCGGTTTGGGACTTGGCCTTACGCTCCTGAATCCTCTATAATGCAATCCGGACTCGGCCGGTTCGCAATTCTTCATCATGGTAGAGGCGGGCCCCATCTGGACGGACAATATGCGGCCTTCGGACGGGTGGTCGAGGGGATGGAGACGGTGGATGCGATCGTTTCCGTTGAACTTTACGCGAACGACAAACCGCTCGAAGATCAACGCATCCTGAAGGCGGAAGTCGATACGAAAGGCTATGATTATCCGGAGCCGACCGTGATCAAGTATTGCTGCGTTGGAACCGGTCTAGCTCGGACGGCCGATTGACAAGTGAATATGTGTACGCGACGACAGCCTGCCTGAGCGGCAGGCTGTTTCTCAGTCTTATAGAAAGTATAACTTCCCATACATTCTCGTAAGACATAAGAAATACCAAGCTGAAAGGACTTGGCGCCAGCCTAGTATTTCTTTATTCGATGTCCATAGTCGAGCTGCATGGACAGTTGAAACGGACAGAAGAGATGAACGCGCCCGCCAGCCAATATGGATGGCGATGGGCATTCAGTCTCTTGTGTCCATGAACACGGTTGTTGCTGCTTGTTGTTGCTTATTTATCGCGATTATTCTGACCGGTCAGGTCAAAGGGCGTAGCCACCGGGATGAACAGGTCGATGATCCCGATGACGAGCGCAGCCAGGATCGCGCCGATGAGGGACACCTCTACACCGCCGACGATAAACTGGGACAGCCAGATAATCGCGGCGCTGACGATAAATCCGACGATGCCCCTGCCGAATGGTGTAACCTTCCTGCCGAAGATGCCCTCGATGATCCAGCCGACGATTGCGATGACCAGCGCGAGGAACAGAGCGCTCCAGAAACCGCCGACTTCAAATGCTGGCACGATAAAGCCGACGAGCATCAGAACCAGTGCAGAAACGATAAACCGTACGATTGTTCCAAGCCAATTCATGCGGCATACCACCTCCTTAGTGAAATGCAACGTTATTGTGTACGAAGCTGAAAGTCCGTATGACAGGGAGTTGCAGGGAGTCATGTGACAGAAGGACGCATGTGACAGGAGGGACGGGGGGGTGTCACGTTATGGCGTGATCATGGCACGCATATGTGACAGAGCGACGGGGGATTGCAACGTTATACGCATCGTCAGATTCCGTTTCGACGGTTGCGTGGAAATGGCGGTGTGGACTTGCCAGGCTGTTTGCTGACGGCAGGAGTCGCGCATGTACCGGCATTTGGTTATAATAGAGTGGGGGTGTCAGTCAGCGGATGGATACAAAGATCTTGCAAACATTGGAATACCATAAAATTATAGATAAATTGCTTGCACATACACATACGAGCTTAAGCCGCGAACTTGCGGAGGAGCTCAGACCTCAGCAGGATATCGAAACGGTGCAACTCCTGCTCAGCGAAACGGAGGAAGCGGCCAATATCGACCGCTTGAAATCCGTTCCGCCATTTGGCGGCATCAGGAGCATCCAGCCCTCGCTCGCCAGAGCGCGGATCGGCGGGATGTTGTCCGCGGCTGAGCTGTTGGACATCGCCACCACTGCCAGCGGCGGCAGGAGGCTGAAGCGCTTCATCCTGAACCTCGACGATGCGCACAACCGCTTCCCGATCATCGCCGAGTTGGCATCGGCTATCGAAGACTTGCGTTTGCTGGAGGACGAGATCCTGCGGTGCATCGGCGAACAGGGCGAGGTGCTGGACTCGGCCAGCCCTGAGCTGTCGCGCATCAGGAACAGCATACGCACGATGGAGGCGCGAGTCCGAGAAAAGCTGGATCAGATGGTGAAGAACCCATCGACCCAGAAGAAGCTGCAGGATCCGATCGTTACGATTCGCAGCAACCGCTATGTCATCCCGGTCAAACAGGAATATCGTGCCCACTTCGGCGGCATCGTACACGACCAATCGGCCTCTGGTGCGACGCTGTTCATCGAACCGGAAGTCGTCGTCCAGATGAACAACGAGCTGCGGGAGCTGAGACTCAAGGAAGAACGTGAAGTCGAGAAGATCCTGCAGAAGCTGACCGGTCTGGTCGGGGAGCATGTCGAAGAACTGGCGGTCAACATCAAGTCCATCGCAAGACTTGACTTCATCTTCGCCAAGTCGCTGCTCGCCAGAGAGATGAAGGCATCGCTGCCGAAGATGAATGACAAAGGTTATATTCGATTGCGCAAGGGTCGTCATCCGCTCATCGATCCGGAGAAGGTGGTGCCGATCGACGTAGAGCTGGGCGATTCATACCGGACGATCATCATCACCGGACCGAACACCGGCGGCAAGACGGTTACGCTGAAGACGATCGGGCTGCTCAGCCTGATGGCCGCATCCGGCCTGTTCGTGCCGGCTGAGGATGGAGCCGAGCTGGCGGTGTTTGATGCCGTATACGCCGACATCGGCGATGAGCAGAGCATCGAGCAGAGCTTGTCTACGTTCTCCAGCCATATGACGAATATTATTCGCATCTTGAATCACATGACGAGCCGCAGCCTGATCCTGCTCGATGAGGTGGGTGCGGGTACAGACCCGACCGAAGGCTCGGCGCTGGCCATCGCCATTCTCGACCATATCCATCGAACCGGCGCCAGGACGGTGGCAACGACGCACTACAGCGAGCTGAAGGCGTATGCGTTCAACACGCCTGGCATCATGAACGCCAGCATGGAATTTGATGTCAAGTCGCTGCGCCCGACCTATCGATTGCTGCTGGGCGTTCCCGGACGATCCAATGCGCTTGCGATCGCAGAGCGGCTCGGTCTGGACCGATCGATCATCGATGCTTCCCGACTGAATCTGTCGAGCGAGGAACAGCAGGTCGATTCGATGATCGCCTCGCTGGAGATGAATCGTCTCACCGCCGAGAACGAGCGCATAGAAGCGGAGAAGCTGCATCACCAGGTGAAACAGCTGCAGGAGCAGCTCGAGGCGGAGCGACAACGGTTCGCAGAGCAGCGGAACAAGCTGCTGGAGCGGGCTGAACGCGAAGCGGCCGAATCCGTGCGCAAGGCCAGGCAGGAAGCGGATGAGATCATCGCCGAGCTGCGCCGCATGGCGATGGAAGAACGGGCTTCGCTGAAGGAGCACCGCTTCATCGAAATGAAGAAGCGGCTGGATGAAGCCGTGCCGTCGCTGAAGCCGGACAAGAAAGTGAGGAGACCGGGCCAGTCGAGCAAGGTCAAGGTCGAGCCGGGTGATGAAGTGACCGTGCTCAACGTCGGTCAGAAAGGCCATGTGATCGAAGCCGTCGGCAACGATGAATTCATGGTACAGCTCGGAATCATCAAGATGAAGGTGCACCGCGATGATCTTCAGGTGCTGAAGCGCGAGCCTGCGAAGCCGACTGTGCAGACCGGTCCGAATGTGAAGCGGTCCAAAGATGCGTCGGTTCGGACGGAACTGGATCTGCGCGGCACGACGCTGGAGGAAGCGCTGATCGAGGCGGACCGTTTCCTGGACGAAGCGATCATGAGCAATCTGGGCCAGGTCGCATTCATTCACGGCAAAGGCACCGGCGTCCTGCGAAATGGCATCCAGGAGTTCCTGCGCAAGCACCGTCACGTGAAATCTTTCCGCCTGGGCGAATATGGAGAGGGTGGAAGCGGCATTACGATCGCCGAATTAAAGTAGGGAGGGGACCGTATGTTGGAAGAAGTGGACATCTGGCTGGACAATCCGTATATCTCAACGGCGGCGTATTTTTCCGTCACCATCCTGTTGCTGGTGGTATTCCTGGCTATTTTTGAGCTGGTGACGCGTTACAAGGACTGGCAGGAAGTGAAACGCGGCAATGTCGCGGTGGCGATGGCGATTGGCGGCAAAATATTCGGGATCTGCAACATCTTTCACTACATCATCCCGCGGTTCGAATCCGTTTATGAGGCGATGGTCTGGGCTTTTTACGGCTATGGCCTGTTGCTTCTCGCTTATTTTATCTTTGAGTTTCTGACTCCGGTCTTTAAGGTCGACGAGGAGCTGAGCAAGGATAATCGGGCGGTGGGGCTGCTGTCGATGATGGTCTCCATTTCATTATCATTTGTGATTGGGGCTAGCATTCAATGAAATATTTGTGGATCGTGCTGTTTATCGTGGCGGCGCTCTTTCTGATCGGCGGCATCATTTTTCTCGTCATGTTTGGATGATCTCGGCAGCAAGATTGCAGTATAAGCCATGCTATTTGGGGAAGGTTAACCTAAGGCTTAACGATCAAAGTGAATCCTGGGTGAGATTATGCATCATGTGAAGCACAAGTTCCCCTACGGCTGGCTGAAGACGATGCTCCATCCGGATGAGCGGCAAGGCGTGGAGTCGGCAAGAAGGAGAGGCAAGCTGGATCGCCAATCGATCCTGCTGCTTGCGGTACAAGGCTTGTTCGCTGCGGCGAACGCCTTGTCCGGAACCTTCGTCAATGTGTACTTATGGAAGATGAGCAAGGAGCTTGCGCTGGTCGGATGGTTCTCGCTCAGCCATCAGGCTGCGCTGGGACTGACATTCTGGCTGGCCGGCAAATGGGTCAAGGAACATAACAAGATGCACAGCTTACGGCTGGGTATACTTATATCCGCCATTTTTTATTTGCTTGTGTTGACGCTTGGGTCCAGCGCGATTCGTTATGTGTATCTGCTCGGTGTGGTGCAAGGGATAGCTGCAGGTTTATTCTGGCTGGCATTTAACGTCGTTTACTTCGAGATCACCGAACCGGACAACCGCGACCGCTTCAACGGCTGGGCCGGACTGCTCGGCTCGGGAGCGGGTATGTTGGCGCCTTGGCTGTCGGGTTTCCTGATCACGCGCATGGAGGATGAAACCGGGTATACGCTCATCTTCTCGCTGTCGCTCGGTATCTTCCTCATCGGTGCGATGATCAGCCTGCTGCTGAAGAAGCGCCAGGTTGATGGCCGGTACGAATGGTTGCATGGCTTGCAACGTTTGCGGGAGCCTGATTCGCCATGGCGCAAACTGTCGCTGGCTCTCCTGATGCAGGGCATCAGGGAGGGCGTGTTCATGTTCGTCATCGGCCTCCTGGTGTACATTTCAACCGGCAACGAGATGAAGTTGGGCAATTATTCGCTGATTACGTCGGGAATCTCACTGATTGCCTTCTATCTGGTCGGCCGGTGGCTGCAGCCCAGACGCCGGTACATGGCGATGCTCACGGGAGCGGTGCTTATTACGCTGGTGATCCTGCCATTCTTCTGGAAGGTGGATTATGTCACGCTGCTGACTTTCGGTATCGGGGTATCGTTGTTTTTCCCGCTGTATAACATCCCGTCGACATCCACGGTGTTCGATTATATCGGGCGCGACGAAGACTCGGCGGCACACCGCGTCGAATATGTGGTGCTGCGCGAAGTGTCGCTCAACGCCGGGCGGATGGCTGGCACTCTGCTGTTCATTAGCGTGATCTCGATCAGCGATGATCATCTGTGGCTCAACACGTTCCTGCTGGTGATCGGCAGCGCGCCGATCTTCTCCTGGTTGTTCATGCGACGGGTGCTGAAGCAGTACCGCGACTGAGGCGTGATCAAGGAGCGGTTGTGACAGAGGGACGGGGCTCGTCCTCTGTATCGCGCCGGACACCGGGGAGCGGTACCTCAGCATGAACATTTTCTCGGTCTTATAGAAAGTATAACTTCCCATACATTCTCGTAAGACATAAGAAATACCAAGCTGCCACCGGCGTCCTAAAGGACTTGGTGCCAGCCAAGTATTTCTTTATGACGGGTTCGGCGTCGTTTTGTCACGCGCATGCATGTGACAACTCCCCCGTCCCTCTGTCACGTTAACCGATGATGATGTCTTCCTTCGGATAGTGGAACGCTTCCTTGCGGCGCGACGGCAGGAAGTAGAAGATGACGGTCAGCATCCCGATGCGGCCGAGGAACATGAGCGCCATCAGGATGAACTGGCTGATCGGCGACAGCTCGGCGGACAGACCGGAAGACAGGCCAGTCGTACCGAACGCCGAGCATACCTCGAAGATGATCTGATGCAACGAGAAGCGTGACAGCTCGACGCTGTCGATGACGATGATGCTCAGAACGAGCAGGATCATGGCCGAGGTGAATACGACGAAGCTCTTGATGATGTCGTCCTGCTTGATCGTTCGTTTAAATACACGCACTTCCCTGCGTCCCAGGGCATAAGTTGTGATCGTGAGGATGATCAGCACGAAGGTCGTCGTCCGGATCCCGCCGCCGGCGCTGGATGGGCTGGCCCCGATGAACATAAGCGCGGATAACAGGAAGTGCGAAGCGGTGCTCAGTTCGTTCACGTCCATCGTGGTGAAGCCGGCGCTTCTCGCCGTTACGGAGTGGAATAACGACTGGAACAGCTTCTCATGCCAGGACATGTCGGCATAATAGAGATGATCCTCGATCAGCCACAGGCTGACCGCGCCGGCGATGAGCAGGCCGAGATAGGTAAGGGCAGTCAGCTTCGTAAACAGAGAGAAGCGGAAATTCTCCTGCTTGCGGAACCAATACTCATGTACCTCGATAAGCACGGGAAAACCGATCGCTCCAAGCACGATGAGCAAAATGGTGATGAGCTGAACAAAATAGTCGTGGGAGAAATCCATCAACGAGTTGCCAAAAATATCAAATCCGGCGTTGGTAAAGGAAGCGATCGAATGGTACACGCCCTCGTAAATTGCCCTTTTCCAGGTAGGCGCGTATCCGGCCGCATAGAAATATACGGTAAAGATCAAAGCGCCAATGAACTCAAATATCATCGCCATAAAAAATACGAGCTTCATCAGCCTGACAAGACCGGCCAGAGAACTGCGATTCTGGTCGACCATGATCAGCCGGCGATGGGACAGTGTGACGTTGCGTCCGAGAATGATATAGATAAAAGTGCCGAGCGTCATGATGCCAATGCCGCCGATCTGGAACAGGACGATCAGGATCAGGTTGCCGATCGGTGTAAACGTCTCATAGATGTTGACGACGTACAGGCCAGTTACGCTGACGGCGCTCGTTGCGGTGAACAGCGCCTCATACCAACTGAGGCTGGCGGAGTCCTTGACGCTGAATGGCGCGGTCAGCAGCGCGCTGGCGATCAGGATGGTGGCCATATAACCGATAATGATAAATTGCACCGGAGACAATCGCAAAACTCGTTTCTTCAGCGGCTTAAGCAATGCGTTCGTCCATCCTTTCCACCACGAATTAGTCATTATCATACATGAGATGAATAGGAATTTCCATCGTTGCAACGAGCAAACGTCCAGGTTGCCGCTTTAAAATCGGTTTCTGACCAAAATATTCGCGATATTTCTCATTTTTCACAGCATTGCCTGCATACGGCGATTCTTTACAGCAACCTTGAGTCCGTTGTAAGATGGAAGAATATCATACGGATTATTGCCAGTCGATTAGGAAAGTTTCCTGATAGGAGGAACCAATCATGGATCGTTTTCACATTCAAATCCTGGAATTGCTTCGTGAAGACTCAAGGCGTTCACCAGCGATTATCGCAACGATGCTCGGCGTGGACGAACAAGCGGTGAAAAAGGCGATAGACGACCTGGAGAAGGAACATGTGCTGGTCAAGTATTCGGCCGTGGTCAATTGGAGCAAGGTCGACGAGAACAAGGTGACGGCGCTGATCGAGGTGCAGATTACTCCGGAGCGCGGGCGCGGATTTGACGCGATCGCTGAGCGCATCTATCTGTATCCGGAGGTCAAGACCGTGTATCTCATGTCGGGCGGTTACGATCTGCTCGTGGAAGTAGAAGGCAAATCGCTCATGGAAGTGGCCGCTTTCGTATCGAATAAGCTGTCGCCGATCGATTCGGTGCTGTCGACGAAAACCCACTTCATCCTGAAAAAATACAAACAAGACGGAGTCATCTTCGAAGACCATGAGGGCGACCATCGTCTTGTCATCAGTCCGTGATAAAGGAAGCGAGAAAGATGAATGAGCGAGTCAATACAGTCAAATCCATGTCCGATTATCTGAATCCGCAGGTTCGTGCGATTCCGCCGTCCGGCATTCGCCGCTTCTTCGATTTGGCCAATGCCAGCAAGGATAAGGATATTATCACGCTCGGCGTCGGCGAACCGGACTTTGTGACTCCCTGGCATATTCGCGATGCTTGCGTGTACAGCCTCGAACGCGGCAAAACCACGTATACGGCAAATGCCGGGATGATCGAGCTGCGTGAGGCGATCTCCGATTATCTGCAAAGCCGCTTTCAGGTCGGATATGACCCTGAGCGTGAGATCATCGTGACGGTAGGGGGCAGCGAGGCCATCGACCTGGCTTTGCGTGCGCTGGTAAGCCCTGGCGATGAAGTGCTCATTCCCGCTCCGACCTATCTGCCTTATGAGCCTATCTCCCAGTTAAGCGGCGGTGTAGCGGTGCCGGTTGAGACAAGGGCAGAACACAGCTTCAAACTGCAGGCCGAAGACCTGAAGGCCAAGCTCACGCCTCGCTCCAAGGTGCTCATCCTCTGCTATCCGAGCAATCCGACCGGCGGCATCATGAGCTATGAAGATTGGCTGCCTATCGCAAAGGTTGTTGAAGAGCATGACCTGATCGTCATCTCTGACGAGATCTATGCTGAACTTACGTACGAAGGCCGGCATGTCAGCTTCGCATCGTTGCCGAATATGAAGGATCGGACTATCCTGGTCAGCGGCTTCGCCAAGGCGTTTGCGATGACAGGCTGGCGGATGGGGTACCTGTGCGGTCACCACGAGTTGGTCAGCGCGATGCTGAAGATCCATCAATATACGGTCATGTGCGCGCCGATCATGGGACAGGTCGCTGCTTTGGAGGCGCTGCGCAACGGCATCGAAGAGATGGAGAAGATGGTGGAATCCTATAACCGGAGACGTCGTCTGGTCGTGGAAGGCTTCAGACAGATCGGGCTGCCTTGCCATGAGCCGCAAGGGGCGTTTTATGCCTTCCCGGACATTCGGGGAACGGGCTTAAGCTCTGAAGAATTTGCGCAACGTCTGCTTCGCGAAGCGAAGGTCGCTGTTGTTCCGGGTCATGTGTTTGGCATTGGCGGAGAAGGATTTATTCGTTGCTCTTATGCGACATCAGTCACCCTTTTACAGCAAGCAATCGAAAGAATCGGCACGTTCATCAACAAGATGTAATGGGATTTTGTCGAATGATGTTGAACTCCTCCCGTCTTTTGTCGATAATTATATAATTGCTCAAAAGTAGAAAAATTTGCTATACTAGGATGGTACTGATACGGGTTCGTTTGTGCTGGGCTTCCGATGGCGATAGGAGGGTTGAACATGGCAGTGGAATACCGGCATACGGCATCTTTCAGTCTTCAGTGCGAGCCAGATCCTGCGTCCGGTTCACCCTACCATATACGAAAGAGAATGAATCGTGTGGAGATATTGGAAGAGGAGATCTACATATTAAGGACTCTCATGGAGAAAACAGCTGAAGACGAGCAATCTTTCACTTCCGAGATGGTGGTCCATATCAGCAGTTTGCTGGACCGGAAGATCAACGAATATATGAGATTAGATCGCAACAAGAAGATGTTGTATCCAGAATTGACCAGGGATTGATAGTTACATCTTACCATTCCAGCCTTCCTTATGCAGTTGTTTCGCGAAGCAGCTCATGATGGAGGGCTTTTATTTTGTCGTTCGGGTCTTTCAGATCTCCCGGCTTGCGGGTTATCGGAACCTGATCGCAAATGGAACTCGGCTTTCTGCGTTGGCGCGCATTGTGGTAAGATGAAAGGTAAGCTGTTAGCTTGAGGAGCAACATCAACGAATGGCAAGAACGGTGGCAGGTAGATCAAGCATGGATGAAAGGAATCAGCAGCAGGAAGCGAAGCTGCGCTATGTACTGGGACCTGAGGATGAAGGCACGCTGCTGCGGACGATCTTGCGAAGCAAGCTGAATATGTCCAGACGGCTCATGACGAAGCTGAAGACGGTCGACCAAGGAATAACGGTCAACGGGAAGCGGCTTTATATGGATGCCAGGCTGCATGCGGGCGATATGGTGGAACTTCGCCTGCCGACTGAAACATCGGAGACGATCGAACCCCAGCCGATGGAGCTGGACATTTTGTACGAGGATCAAGATCTGCTGGCCGTTAACAAGCCGCCTGGCCTGATCGTCCATCCCACCCTTGGGCATTACAAGGATACACTCGCCAATGGCGTGATGCATTATTGGCTGGAGCGGGGCGAATCGTACCGCTTCCGTCCCGTCCACAGGCTGGACGAGCTGACGAGCGGCGTTGTGCTGATCGCCAAGAATGCCTATGCGCATCAGCAATTGTCGATACAGCTTCAGAATCGCGCTGTCGTAAAGGAATATATCGCTTTCGTTCACGGGGTCGTAGCCGAGGCAACCGGTGACATCACCGGACCGATCGATCGGGACCCGGAGCAGCCTCACATTCGCATCGTCACCGAAACCGGATACCCGGCTCTTACGTCCTATGAGGTTCTTCAGACTTACCGCGAGGCGAGCAAGGTGAAGGTGCTGCTGGGGACGGGACGGACGCATCAGATCCGCGTCCATATGCGCTGGCTCGGTCATCCGTTAATAGGCGATCCGATGTATACGTTGCCCGAATATGACCATGCCCGGTTTGCCGGCGTCATGGATCGACAGGCGTTGCATGCCGAGAGGATCGAGTTCACCCATCCGTTAACCGGCAAACGAGTGCGCATCGAGGCTCCTCTTGCCGAGGACCTGGTTCGTTTGCAGGCGTTTCTTGAGCAAGTGTAATCGATGGGGAGGCGCTCAGGGATGAGGCGAGATGGATCGATTGAACGGCTCGGATGGCAGGGCAGTGCGTCTGACGCGATGTGGCGGTCAGGATCGGTCGATCTATTGGTGCATTTATTTTGCAAGGTAACATGGCAAGTCCGATGAGGTGGCGAAGGGTTGCCGGAAGTTTGGCTACAGCCATCGACAACGGTGTCCATAACGTTTAAGCTTTATCTTCATCAGGAGGGAAAATGCGGTGGAACTGAAAGTGTACTGTTATCCCAAATGCGGTACATGCCGCGCTGCGATCAAATGGCTCAAAGAGCAAGGGCATACGGTAAATGAAGTGCATATCGTGGAGCAGCCTCCAACGGCGGATGAACTGAAAGAGCTGGTCGCGCGCAGCGGTCTTGAACTGAAGAAATGGTTCAACGTATCCGGCAATCTGTATAAGGAAATGGCTCTCAAGGACAAGCTGCCGGAGATGGACGACGAGGAGAAGCTGAAGCTGCTCTCCTCCCACGGGATGTTGATCAAGCGACCGATCGTCACGGACGGCAACAGAGTGACGATCGGCTTCAAGGAAGACGAATATCAGAAGATGTGGGGTCGTGAAGGATGAGCAGTCATCAGAACGCTGCCAGATGGGCGAGGGGTATGTAAGAATTGCGCTTGTCCAGGATGAAGCTAGGCTGTTGGAAGCGGCAGAGCGGATTGGCAGGTTCATGAAGGCATTGCAGCAATAAGGCTGTGCAGAAGGTTAACATCGCTAATTTTTGCGGTAAGTGTGAGGCTGCCCAATATCGCAGCATGATCGACTTCAATTCGGTTATATCATGAGCAATTCGCTCGCAACACTGGAGCAACCGATCAAACCAGCATGGGAGAGAATGTCTATGAATCAAGGCGAACAATTGGAATCATTGCTCATCATCGACAGCTTCGCATTGTTGTTCCGAGGTTACTACGCCACCGCTCTGCAGGGCTATCTGATGCAAAATTCCAAGGGCTTGTATACGAATGGGATCTACCAGTTTACACGCTATATGCTGGATGCGATCAAGCGGTTCAAGCCGACACATGTCGCTTGTGCCTTCGACATGGGCAAAGCTACATTCCGCAACGAGATGTATGGAGGCTACAAGGCGAACCGTGATGAGCCGCCGCTCGAGTTGATCCCGCAGTTCGACAAACTGCGCGATCTCGTCGATGCGTTCGATATACCATGTCTCGGCATCGAGGGGTATGAGGCAGACGATGTGATCGGCTCATTGGCGAAGCAATATGCGGCTCAAGGCAGGAAGGTGCGCATCCTGACCGGCGATGGCGATTCGTATCAGCTGATCGATGAGAATATTGAGGTTGTGATGCTGCGCAAGGGGTTTGGCAACTATGAGGTCATCAGGCTGGATAATCTGTTTGAGGTTGCCGGTGTCCGCGAGCCTTATCAGATCATCGAGATGAAGGCGCTCATGGGCGATGCTTCGGACAATATTCCAGGCTGTCCGAATGTCGGACCGAAGACCGCGCAGAAACTGATCATGGAGTATGGTTCCGTAGAAGGGATCTACGCTCATATCAGCGAGATCAAGGGCAAGCTGCTGGAGCGTCTGATCGAACACAAGGATCAGATCTATCTGTCTCGCGATCTGGCGACGATTCGGACGAACCTGGAGATCGACTGCCCGCCGGAACGCTGCTTGTACAAGTGGAATCGGGACAAGCTGCTGCCGGTGCTGGAGGAGTTTGAGTTCCGCACAATCATTCGCAGTTTGCAAGCGGTGTGATCGCTTGCTGCACTGGCGCGGCGACTGAGCCGATCCGCGCGGAAGGAGAGTGAGAGGCGAAAAATTCGTCTCTTGTCCAAAGACCGGGTGGCGGACTGTAGTTATGCATGCGGGGCGATTCAACTGAAGCTGCTCACCGCATGCGAGCCCTGCCTTAACCGCCACCAGTTGCTACGGTTCTGTCGTGAAATGCTGCTCATCGCGCGCTTCATCATGTGTCGCGTGAGAACCGGGCGTTTGCCGCTCCAGGCCTTCATGCAGATCCCGGTTTTCATAGGTGAACCGGCTCGGCGGGCGCTGGTCGATGCGCCACGGTTTACTCTTCCCCGCAGATTCCTGGCGCAGGCTGGAGCCGTAAGGACCTTCGGGAAATTCTTCGGCGGCCAGGTCATTGCGCCTGGATTCCACCGTGGCAAGGTCTGTGTAGTCGCTTCTGCGCTCTTTGCGAAATTCCGTCATTTGGAAGCCTCCTGGCATATCGGATATGAGCGTGCGAATATTGCTCATCCTTCAGTATGCTACATTGCCAGGTTGCGCATCCGGGACTTAAGGACATGAAGGGATCGGGAAAGAGGGGCGGCGAACAGTCGATGGCATCAGATGTCCGTAAATTGAACCGGCTCAACAACCTGTTGCAAAAATGTGCGCATCTCCTCGGCTTCCTCTTCGTTCAATCTGAATGTATACTCCAGGTATCCTTCTTCAGTCAGGTCATCGGGGCCGATGATGGCGGTAACCCCTGTCTGCATGTCCGTGACCAGCTTCTTGCCGAAAAATCGATTGGTCGTGGTGACGGCCAGGTCGAAACGCCTCATGCTCGGACCGATAAACGTCACGAATCTGGTCGTCGTTTGTTCCGTGCTGTCATCCAGAAAATCAAAATCATTGATGCTCATGTCAGATCAACTCCTTGTTCCGTTATTATACATGAAACATGGAGCCGCAAGCCAACGACTGTGAGCAAGATCCGCGCCAATCCTGCGCCATAACAATCTATCCAAATAAACTATTGCATAAATTGTCATAATATAGTATTATTGGATTACCTGAGGGGGAAGCACCTCTTCTACTGAAACAGTAGGAGAGGTGTTTTTATTTTTCACTTTTGGAGGTGCAGGACATTGAATCTGGTGTTTGTAAACAGCATGGAGAAGTTGGCAGGCGACCAGATGCTCAGCGGGCAGATATCGATCTGCGAGCAGCATGGACGATGGCAGGTCACCTGGAATGAGCAGGACCTGTCAGGCAAGACGCTGCAGGAGGACTGGTACGAGGGTACGGGCTGGGATGAGATGATGCGCGTCTTCCGCTTACGGATCTCGGAGAAGCTTGGACAAGGATTTCTCCCGATCCTGGAGGGGATCACCGAAAATTTCGACATGCCCAAAGGAAGAGAGGAGGCACAGCAGATGGTCATCTGCTACAGCGAACTGAATCGCAACGAGAAGCTGTATGAGGAACTGCGCGAGTGGCGCAAGGCGGTCGCATTCAAGGAGAACAGAGCCGCTTATATCATCGCGACCAATCGCATCCTGGGACTGATCAGCGCCTATATTCCCAAGACCAGAGAGGAACTGAAGCAAATACCCGGCTTCGGAGCGCATCGGATGGAACGTTATGGAGATGCGATTCTCGACATCACGGCAAAATATGACCGAACAACGGAATTTCCTCTTAACTGGGTAGCAGAAAGAATGGATCGCAAGCAGTTTACGATGTGGTATTACCGTCAGAAGCACATCCGGTTCCAGAAGGAGCTGGACGAGCATGAGCTTCGTAAAGCGCTCCTCGAGCGAATCGAGCAAGGCGCGACGCTGGCCATAATCGGCGAGCAGCTTGAGCTGTCGCTGCGCGAAGTCGTTCAATGGGTCGAACAGCTGGATGAGGAGGGGTATGACCTGAGCGGACTGTTGGACAGGGAGCTGGCCTTGATGCCGGACAAGCTTCGCGAAACGGCGCTGGATGCCTTCGCGAGATTGGGAGACCAGTATCTGAAGCCAATCCTGCAAGCGGTTTACGGGGACGAGCTGCCTGAGGGACTTGATCTGACTCAGACCTACGCATGGCTCCGCATCCTTCGCATACATTATCGCCGATTGCTGGAGGCGGGAGTACCGGCTTGAAACAAACGATGCCCCTGTCCGCATTCACACGATCAGCAGACGGGGGCAGTTATGATTCACAGCCAATCTTTTTTCTTGAAGTAGAAGAAGATGCTGATCCCGATCAACACCATCAGGCCAAGCACGGCATAATAGCCGTATTCCCAATCCAGCTCGGGCATATGGGTAAAGTTCATGCCGAATATGCCGGTGATGACGGTGAGCGGCATCATGATGACGGTCATCGCGGTAAACACGCGCATAATGTCGTTCGTCCTGCTGGTCAGACTGGATTGGTAAGCTTCGCGCAAGTTGCCGGTGAGGTCGCGGTAGGTTTCGAACGTTTCCACGATTTTGACCGCATTTTCATGAATATCTCCGAAATATTGCTGCAGCTCGGGGTTGATCAGGGCGAGCTCCTTTTTGTTCAGCTTGGCGAACAGGTCCTTCTGCGGTCCGAGCGCCTTCTTGAGCCACAGAATCTCGCCGCGGAGTCCGATGATCTCCGTCAGATGAGACTTCTTCGTGCTGACGAGGATGTCTTCCTCCAGTTGCTCGATCTTCTCTTCGATACGATCGGCGACAGCGAAGTAGCTGTCTACCACGGTGTCCACCAGATGATAGAGCAGTCTGTCCGGGGAATGAACCTTCTCCTCGAGCAGTTTGGGCTTGACGAGCCTGATTTCGTTGATCTTCTGCTTCGTTGCGGTAATGATCCAGTGCTGCCCGAGGAAGATATTGAGCGGACGCAGGAATATCTCCTCATCATCGAAGCGTATGCTGTTCACGACGAGGAAATAATGGTCTCCGTATATTTCCAGCTTCGGACGCTGTTCTTCGTCGTGCATGCTGTCTTCAATCGCCAGCTCGTGCAGATTGAAGATCGGCTGCATCAGGCTGAGCTCTTCCAGTCTCAGATCGATCCAGTAAAATCCATCTTCCGGTGCTTCTTTCACCAACGCCAGATCATCATCATCGATAACGGTAAAAATGCCATTCTGCACCAAACGTACTTTCATGCAAACGCACTCCTTCCATATTAAGTTGCGCAATTAGCAGGGCCGGAGCGGTTCATGTACGTTTGATCGTGGCTTTATGGTGAGTGCTTGCGGGTCGACTGACGCACTCCGACACTGCTGGTGTTGCCGTTCATATAGGGTTTGGGTCGATCCCCGTCCAAGAACGCCACCTCCTAGAAGAATCGATGATTCCTCACAGTGCATCCGGTTCGGTGAATACGGAAGGCCGGAGGCTGTGAGTTCCAATAAAAATGAAAAATCGAAGGCAAAAGCTCCATTCGACAAGGCCAAAAAAAGTATAAACCTTGTCGACTCATTTACACAAGTTTGAATTTCTATGGTCGAGTGTGCGAGGTACCTTGACTAGGGTGCCATTATCGGGTAAAGTATCTTCATAAGGATGGAAACCTTGTGTTTCGATGTAAAACAACCGAATATGCAACACTCTTATCAAGAGCAGGTGGAGGGACTAGCCCTATGAAACCCGGCAACCGGCGGATGCACGGTGCTAATTCTTGCAGGAGCGCATGCTTCTGAGAGATGAGAGAGGACAGTACGAACAGACACCTTTCTCATGAAAGGTGTTTTTTTCATCCCTGATCCATCCCACTAACCGTCAAAGGAGTTGAGCAGTATGCCTATCAAGATCCCTGATCAGTTGCCAGCCAAGGAAGTATTGCAAAGCGAGAACATCTTCGTCATGGATGAGAGCAGAGCCTATCATCAGGATATTCGCCCGCTTCACATCGTTATCCTCAATCTCATGCCGACGAAGGAAACAACGGAGACGCAGCTCATGCGCTTGATTGGCAATACGCCGCTTCAGGTTGAATGCGTGCTGCTTCACACCAAGTCGCATCAATCGAAGAACACGTCGATCGAGCATCTTCAGACGTTCTACAAAACGTTCGACGATATCAAGGGACGCAAGTTCGACGGGATGATCATCACCGGTGCGCCGGTTGAGCATCTGGATTTTGAATCGGTCGACTATTGGGATGAATTGAAGCAGATTATGGCATGGTCAGTCGATCATGTAACGTCTACATTCCATATATGCTGGGCAGCACAAGCTGGATTGTACTTTCACTACGGTATTCCAAAATATCGTCTGGATCAGAAGCTGTTCGGCGTCTTCCCCCATACGGTGACCAAACCCAACACCAACCTGCTCCGCGGCTTCGACGAGGAGTTCTATGTTCCCCAGTCCCGGCATACCGAAGTGCGCAGGGAGGACATCGAGAAGGTCGAAGCGCTGGAGATCCTGTCGGAGTCGGAGGAAGCCGGCGTCTATATCGTAGCGACCAGGGACGGCAAGCAGATCTTCGTGACCGGCCACTCGGAATATGACCCGGAAACGCTGCATCTCGAATACGTGCGCGACATCAACAAGGGGTTGAAGATCGCTCCTCCGAAGAACTACTATCCGAACGACAATCCGGAGCTCAAGCCGCGTTCCAAATGGCGCGCGCATGCCAATCTGTTGTTCTACAACTGGCTGAACTACTATGTGTACCAGACAACGCCTTACGAGTGGACGCTCGGAGGGGAAGGAGATTATGTCATATGAAAATTGATACGCGTCTTGCACAAATCGGATCTACATCCGACCCGGCGACCGGTGCGGTCAGCTATCCCATCTATCAATCAACGGCGTTTCGCCACCCTGAGCTGGGGAGAAGCACAGGCTTCGATTACTCCCGGACCAAGAGCCCGACGAGAGCCGTGCTTGAGCAGGCGATCGCTGAACTGGAGTCGGGCGATGCCGGCTTCGCTTGCAGCTCGGGCATGGCTGCCTTGCAGACCATCTTCGCTTTGTTCAGGCAAGGCGATCACATGATCGTATCGCTGGATCTGTATGGCGGCACCTACCGCTTGCTGGAGAGGGTCATGTCGAAATTCGGCATCACCACCAGCTACGTGGATACCAATGATCTGGATCAGCTGGAGGCAGCCAGTGCGCCTCAGACCAAGGCGCTGCTGATCGAGACGCCTACGAATCCGCTGATGATGATCACCGATATTGCCAAGGTAAGCGCGTGGGCGAAGAGTAAAGGCATCATCACGATCGTTGACAATACGCTTCTCACGCCATACTTCCAACGTCCAATCGAGCTCGGTGCTGACATCGTCGTCCACAGCGCGACGAAATACCTGGGCGGTCATAATGACGTGCTCGCCGGTCTGATCGTGACGAAGGGCAAGGAACTGTCGGAAGAAGTGGCGATGCTGCACAATGCGATCGGCGCGGTGCTCGGGCCGCAGGACTCGTGGCTGCTGATGCGCGGGATGAAGACGCTGGCGCTGCGCATGGAACGCCACCAGAGCAATGCCCTGGCGATCTGCAATTGGCTGAACGCCCACCCGCTTGTGGAAGAGGTGTATTACCCGGGACTGCCGCATCATCCTGGCTATGAGATCCAGAATGCGCAAACTACCGGCAACACGGGGATTTTCTCGTTCCGCTTGAAGGATGCCAGATTCGTCCCGCCGATTCTGCGCAATCTGCAACTGATCGCGTTCGCTGAGAGCCTCGGCGGCGTCGAATCGTTGCTCACTTATCCAGCTGTTCAGACGCACGCGGATATTCCGGTTGAAATCCGCAACAAGATCGGTGTCGACGACCGGTTGTTGCGCTACTCGGTGGGCATCGAGCATCCGGACGATCTGATCGCTGACCTGGCACAGGCCTTCGACAAGGCGCAGGCGGAGATCGTGTGACAAGGGGACGGGGGGTATGTCACGTGAAGGGCGCGTGACATA
>Ga0207747_1000619_pt1 | contig 36548 bp, 40 predicted proteins | sample HigsolmetaGSP11D_FD_184839 | JGI IMG/M metagenome (GOLD analysis project Ga0207747, IMG submission 184839) | High solid enriched microbial communities from the Joint BioEnergy Institute, USA - SP1-1-D (SPAdes) | ecosystem: Engineered > Bioreactor > SSF (Solid state fermentation) > Aerobic >...
ATGGGGGGTTGACCAGCGTGCTCTGAGCGGAAAGCAGGATATTGGCGGCAGCGGGTTGACGCGCCGCCGCCGGGCGTGGACCCTGCGCCACCGCGACCCGGCAGGGCCGCGTGAGGAGAGGAACACATGACCCCAGGCAACGGCCCGGCGCAACCATGAGCATCAACGGCAAAGCCTACATCGTCGGTGCCTTCGAGCACCCGACCCGCAAGGCCGACGACAAGTCGGTCGCCCAGCTCCATGCGGAGGTCGCCTTCGGCGCGCTGCAGGATGCCGGCCTGTCCAAGGACGACATCGACGGATATTTCTGCACCGGCGCGGCACCCGGCCTCGGTCCGCTCAACATGGCGGACTATCTCGGGCTGACCAAGCTGAAGCATCTGGACAGCACGGATGTGGGGGGTTCCTCATACGTCCTGCATGTCGGGCATGCGGCGGAGGCGATCGCCCTCGGCAAATGCAACATCGCGCTGATCACCCTGGCCGGACGGCCGCGGGCGGAGGCGATGGCGACCGGCACGGCGCCGCGGAGCTGGGGCGTAAACGTCCCGGACGATCCCTTCGAGATCCCCTATGGCCGCACCGTCGTCAATGCCTATGCGATGTGCGCCATGCGGCACATGTACGAATACGGCACCACCAGCGAGCAACTCGCCTGGATCAAGGTGGCGGCCAGCCACCATGCCCAGTGGAACGAGCATGCGATGCTGCGCAAGGTCGTGACCGTGGAGGAAGTCATCAACTCCCCCATGATCTCGGACCCGCTGCACCGGCTGGATTGCTGCGTGATCTCGGATGGCGGCGGCGCGCTGATCGTGGCCAGGCCGGAGATCGCCAAATCCCTGAAGCGGCCGCTGGTGAAGGTGAGGGGCGCCGCCGAGGCGACCAAGAACCAGAATGCAGGCTACACGGACCTGACCTATTCCGGCGCGCGCTGGAGCGGGCCGCGGGCCTTCGAGGAAGCGGGGGTGAAGCCCTCCGACATCCAATACGCCAGCATCTATGACAGCTTCACCATCACCGTGCTGATCCAGCTTGAGGATCTCGGCTTCTGCGAGAAGGGCCAGGGCGGCAAGTTCGTCGCCGACGGCAACCTGATCTCCGGCGTCGGCAAGCTGCCCTTCAACACGGATGGTGGCGGGCTCTGCAACAACCACCCGGCCAACCGCGGCGGCATGACCAAGGTGATCGAGGCCGTGCGGCAATTGCGCGGGGAGGCGCATCCGAAGGTGCAGGTGCCGAATTGCACCCTGGCGCTGGCGCATGGCACGGGCGGCCTGCTCGGCACGCGCCATGGCAGCGCAACCGTGATCCTGGAGCGGGAGTAAGAGCCATGGTGACGATGGCATCCGACCGGGCCCTGCCGGCGATCCAGGTGGACCCGACCAACAAGCCCTATTTCGACGCAGCGCGCCAGGGAAAGCTGCTGATCGGGCTCTGCAAGGATACCGGCAAGTATTTCTGGTACCCACGCGGCTGCTCCCCCTTCACGCTGTCCAACAATGTCGAACTCGTGGAGGCGAAGGGCACGGGCACGATCTACACCTACACCGTGATGCGGACCAAGGAGCCCTACGCGGTGGCCTATGTCGAGCTGGATGAGGGCGTCCGCATCTTCACCAATATCGTGGACTGCGACCTCGACAGCCTGAAGATCGGGCAGCGGGTGAAGGTGGTGTTCAAGCCGACCCAGGGCGACAGCCCGCCGGCCACCATGTTCACGCCTATCTGAGTAACCGGCGGCCCGGCGCAATGTCCCGGGCCGCCCTTCCCCAACTCTCCCCTCCCCTGGCCGCTTGCCTGGCCCGCCGCCCGCGCCATAGTGCGGCGGAGTCAAGGGAGGCAGTCCATGTCCGTGCCCGCCCAGATCGGGGATAATTCGCCGTTGGTCCTGCGCCAGGATGACGGCGCGGTCGCCATCCTCACCCTGAACCGCCCGGCGGCGCGCAACAGTCTCTCCCGCGCCATGCTGGCCGCCCTCTCCGCCCGGCTGGAGGAAGTGGCGGCGGAGGATGGGATCCGCGCCGTGGTCCTGGCGGCGAACGGCCCAGCCTTCTCCGCCGGCCACGACCTGAAGGAGATCACCGCGCACCGCTCCGACCCCGATGGCGGCCGCGCCTTCTTCGAGGACTGCATGGCGGCTTGCAGCGCGGTCATGCAGGCGGTGGTCGGGCTGCCGCAGCCGGTGGTCGCTGCGGTGCAGGGCGTCGCCACCGCCGCCGGCTGCCAGCTCGCGGCGAGCTGCGACCTAGTGGTGGCCTCCTCCGCCGCGAAATTCTGCACGCCTGGGGTGGATATCGGCCTGTTCTGCTCGACCCCGGCCGTCGCCCTCTCCCGCGCTGTGCCGCGGAAGGCGGCCATGGAGATGCTGCTTCTCGGCGAGATGATCCCGGCGGAGGAGGCGCACCGCATCGGGCTGGTGAACCGGGTGGTGCCACCGGAGGCGGTGCTGGACACGGCGCTGGACCTGGCGCGGCGAATCGCTGCACGCTCGGCAGTTGCGGTGCGGATGGGAAAGCGCGGCTTCAACCGGCAGATCGGCCTGGACCTGCCGCAAGCCTATGCGGAGGCCGGGGCGGTGATGGTGGAGAACCTGCTGGCCGAGGATGCGGCCGAGGGAATCGGCGCCTTCCTCGGCAAGCGTCAGCCTTCCTGGCGGCACCGTTAGGGCGAGGGTGACATGGCAGCGCAGGACTACGACACCAATCTCGACCGCAACCCGGCGAATTTCCAGCCCCTGACGCCGCTGCTGTTCCTGGAGCGCGCGGCCGCCGTCTTCCCGGAGCATGTCGCCGTGGTGCACGGCGCCCTGTGCCGCCCCTACCGTGAGCTGCGGGACCGCTGCGTGCGGCTCGCCTCCGCCCTCACGGCGCGCGGCATCGGGCGCGGCGACACGGTGGCGGCGCTGCTGCCGAACATTCCGGAGATGCTGGAGTGCCATTACGGCGTGCCGATGGCGGGCGCCGTGCTGAACACGCTGAACACCAGGCTGGATGCCGCGACCATCGCCTATATCCTCGACCATGGGGAGGCGAAGGTGGTCATCGTGGATCGCGAATTCCTGCCCCTGCTGCGCGTGGCCCTGGCCCAGGCCAAGACGCAGCCGCTGGTGGTGGAGGTGGACGACCCCGAAGCACCTGACTCTGCCCGCGCCAACACCATGGGCGGGCTCGATTACGAGGCCCTGTTGGCGGAAGGCGATCCGGGCTTCGCCTGGCCGATGCCTCTGGACGAGTGGGATGCGATCACGTTGAACTACACCTCCGGCACCACCGGAAGGCCGAAGGGCGTGGTCTATCACCATCGCGGCGCGCAGCTTCTGGCCACGGGGAATGTGCTGTCCTCGGGTATGGGCCGGCATCCGGTCTATCTCTGGACCCTGCCGATGTTCCACTGCAACGGCTGGTGCTTCCCCTGGACGATCTGCGCCGTCGCCGGCACGCATGTCTGCCTGCGCGCGGTGCGTGGCCCGATCATGTGGCAATTGATGGCCGAGCATGGCGTGACGCATATGTGCGGCGCCCCGGTGGTGATGGCCACCCTGCTCGACACGCCTGCGGAGCAGAAGCGGGAGCTACCCCATCAGGTGCAATTCGTGGTCGCCGGCGCGCCGCCGCCGGAGGCCGTGCTGGCCGCCATGCGGGAGGCCGGCTTCGCGGTGCTGCATGTCTATGGCCTCACCGAATGCTACGGCCCCGCCGTGGTGAATGAATGGCACGCGGAGTGGAACGCCCTGCCCCTGCCCGAACAGGCGAAGCTGATGGCCCGGCAGGGCGTCCGCTACCTGGCGCTGGAGGCGCTGGACGTCATGGACCCCGAAAGCATGCGGCCGGTGCCGGCGGATGGCACCACGCTGGGGGAAGTGATGATGCGCGGCAACGTGGTGATGAAGGGCTATCTGAAGGATGCGAAGGCCACCCAGTCCGCCTTCGCCGGGGGGTGGTTCCATACCGGCGACCTCGCGGTGAAGCATCCGGATGGCTATGTGCAGCTCAAGGACCGGTCTAAGGACATCATCATCTCGGGCGGCGAGAACATCAGCAGCATCGAGGTGGAGGACACGCTCTACAAGCACCCCGCCGTGCTGGTCGCCGCGGTGGTGGCCAAGCCGGACGACAAATGGGGTGAGGTGCCCTGTGCCTTCGTCGAGTTGAAGCCAGGGGCACAGGCGACGGAGGCGGAGCTGATCGCCTTCTGCCGCGAGCGCCTCGCCGGGTTCAAATGCCCGAAGCAGGTGGTGTTCACGGAAGTGCCGCGGACCTCCACGGGGAAGATCCAGAAGCATATCCTGCGCGGGCAGGTGCGATCCGGCTAGCGCACCAGGACCCGCTGCGCCAGCACGCCGGCCACGCCGCAGACCGCGATCACCAGGGCCATCGGCAGTGCGGTGCCGTTGTGGAGCATGGAGACCACGGTTCCCGCCAGGGTCCCCAGCGCGAATTGCGTCATGCCGATGATCGCGGAGGCGCTGCCCGCCACCCGGCCGTGCCCACCCATGGCAAGAGCAGTGGCGATCGGCATGATGCCACCAAGGCTGGCGATATAGGCGAACAGCGTCGCGACCAGCGCCGGAAAGCCGCCCCAGCCGGTCGTAATGACCAGCAGCAGTGCCAGGCCGGCAAGGGCGGCCGCGGCCTGCGCCACCCGCAGCATGGGCAGCGGCGGGATGCGGTGGGCCAGCCTGCCGACAAGCTGCGAGACACTCATGATCCCGGCCGCATTGGCGCCGAAATAGAAGCCGTAATGGTCCGGCGCCACGCCATGGATCTGCATGAAGACGAAGGGCGAGCCGGCGATATAGGCGAACATCCCCGCCAGCGGCAGCGTGCCTGCGAGCACCTGGCCCATGAAGCGCCGGTCGCGCAGCAGGCGCAGATAGGTGCCGAGCGCCTCGGCCACGCCGCCGCGCATGCGCCGCTCCCGCGGCAGGCTCTCCGGCAGCAGCAGCGCGATGGACAGCACCATGGTCAGGCCATAGCCGGCCAGCAGCCAGAAGATAGAGCGCCAGCCGAACTGCGTCAGCAGCCAGCCGCCGAGCACCGGCCCGAGGATCGGCGCCAGCGCGAAGACCAGCATCAACTGCGACATCAGCCGCAGCATGGCCGGCCCCTCAGTTAGGTCGCGCACCACCGCCCGGCCGATCACCACCCCGGCGCAGCCGCCGAGCGCCTGCAGTAGCCGCAGGCCGGTGAGCTCGACGATGTCACCTGCCAGGGCACAGCCGATCGAGGCCAGTGCGAACAGCCCCATGCCCAGGCAAAGCGGCAGCCGCCGCCCGAAACGGTCCGAAATCGGGCCGTAGAAGCCCTGGCCCAGGGCCATGCCGAGGAAGGAGGCGGCCAGGGTCCGCTGCACCGCCGCGGCGCTGGCGCCGAATTCGGCGGAAAGCGCAGGGAAGGAAGGCAGGTAGATATCGGTCGAGATCGGCCCGATGGCGGTCAGTGCGCCAAGGATCAGGATCAGACTCAGGCGGCTGTGCAGCATGGGCGCCTGCTATCATCCCATGCTGCGCCGCACCATAGCAGCCGTGGTCAGAAGTGGATGCCTTCCTCCTCCAGCCGCTGCCGGACCAGATTCTTGGGCACCTTGCCATAGCCGGATTTCGGCAGCGCATCCCAGATCACCACGCGCTGCGGCTGCTTGTAGCGGGCGATGCGGGGGGAAAGATGCGCCAGGATCTCGGCCTCGGTCACCGTGGCGCCTTCCCGCGGGACCACGGCGGCGACGCCGGCCTCGCCCCATTTCGGATGCGGCAGCCCGACCACGGCGCATTCGGCGATGCCGGGGTGGGTCAGGATCGCCTCCTCCACCTCGCGCGGATACACGTTGCTGCCGCCCGAGATGTACATGTCGCTGGCCCGGCCGGTGATGTAGAGGAAGCCCTGGGCGTCCATATGGCCGAGGTCGCCGGTATGGAACCAGCCGAAGCGGAAGGCCTTCTCGTTCGCTTCCGGGTTCTCGAAATAGCCGGCGAAGACGGCGGGGCCGCGGACGCAGATCTCGCCGGTTTCGCCCGGTGGCAGGCGGTTGCCGTTCTCGTCCAGGATGGCGACATCCATGCCCGTTCGCGGCGCCCCGACGGAGCCGATCGGGAAGGATGGATCGTCCGCCAGGCTGTGCTGGTCCGGGCGCAGGACGGTGATGTTCCCCGTCACCTCCCCCAGACCAAAATACTGCACCAGGCAAGGGCCGAGCTTTTCCAGTGCCCGCTTCTGGTCCTCCCGGTACATCGGCGCGCCGGCATAGATCACGTGCCGCAGTGAGGAATGATCCACGCGGTCCACCGCCGGGTGCTCGACCAGCGCCTTCAGGATGGTCGGCACGGTGAACATGTTCTCGACGCGATGCGCCTCGATCAGGCACCAGGCTTCCTCCACGTCCAGCCGCTCGGTCGGCAGCAGCACGGTACGGGCGCCGCGGGCCACTTGCCCAAGCTGATGGATGCCGGCCCCGTGCGACAGCGGCGCGACAACGAGGGAGGCGCCGCGCTCCGTCACGCCGGGGAAGAGATCGGCCAGGTGGTTGTTGACAACGAAGGCAAGCTGTCCATGCGTCAGCACTGCCGCCTTCGGCCTGCCGGTAGTGCCGGAGGTGAAGAAGAACCAGACCGGGTCGTTGTACTCCACATCCGCCTCATGGTCCGGCGGGGGTGGCGTGGCAGCGGCAAGCGCCTGCTCGTAGTCGATCTCGCCATCCCGGGCATCGCCCACTGCCAGGACGAATTCGCACCAGGGGCCGGCCGCGCGCACCGCATCGGCATAGTCCGCGAAGCCGCGGTCGCGCAGCATGGCGCGGGCGCGCGAGGCGGTGGCGAGATAGGCGACCTCCGCCGGGGTCAGGCGGAAATTGGTCGGCACCCAGACGGCGCCGATCTTGAAGCAGGCCCATTGGCTCTCGAACATCGCGTTCGAGTTCCGGGAATGCACCAGCACCCGGTCGCCCTTGCCGATGCCCCGCTGCCGCAGCGCTGCGCAGAGCCGGTCCACGCGGGCATCCAGTTCGGCCCAGCTCCAGCTCCGCTCGCGCCAGACCAGCGCGACATGGTCGGGAACGCGGCGGGCGGTCTGCGTCAGCAGCCGGCCGAGATTCATCGCTGTGGCGGGGCCCATGGCCTGTCTCCCTCCCTGCTGGTGCCCTCCATGGCGCGGCAAGGGCAGCCTGGTGGCAGCATCATGGCGTTGTGCATCCGCTCTGTAACGGCAGTTCTGCACGGATTCACCCGGCGCCGAAACCGGCGCAAGAGGCGTTCCGCCATGCTCCGATCATGGCGCCGGAAGCGCCATCCGGAAGACCGGAACAGGACAGGCTAAGACCCATGCGCAAGCTTCTCTCCATACTCGCCGCTATGGGATTGGCAGCCGGGGCGGCCGCCGCGGTGCCGCACCAAGCCGCAGCCCAGACCCTGACGGTGCATTGGGGTTATGGCGGCTTCTACTACGCCCCTCCGCCGCCTCCACCCCCGCCGCCCTACTGGGCGCGGCCGTATCACTGGCGCTACGGCCCGCCGCCCTGGGCCTATGTGCCCCCGCCGCCGCGCCCCTGGGGGTGGCGCTAAGCTAGTCCCGCAGCGCCGCCATCACCGCGGCCATGAAGCCGTCCAGCCGCTGCGGATCGATCCAGCGCAGCACCGCCACCAGGTCATGCGCCGGGTCGATCCAGGTGAAATTGCCGCCGGCGCCGACGAAGCAGACCGACTCGGCGCTGGCACTCGGCCACTTGTCCCGGCCGGTGTTCAGCCACCAGAGCAGCCCGTATTGCGGATTCAGCGTGCAGGGCTTGCGGCATTCGGCGATCCATTCGGCCGGGATCAGTTGCCGCCCGCCCCATTCGCCCTGTCGCAGCGCCAGCAGGCCGATGCGCGCCTGGTCCTCGGCATGGATGAAGACGCCGCCACCCCAATGCCCGCCGCCGGAGACACTCTGCACCCGTCGGCCGCCCACCTCCACCCAGGAGGTCTCGTAGCCGTGCCACTGCCAGTCGGATGAGGCACCGATGGGCGCCATGATCCGCTCCGCGAAGACTTCCGGCAGCGGCCTCCCGAAGCGGCGGAGCAGCGCCAGGGACAGGCGGTTCACCCGGATGTCGTTGTATTCCCAGTAGGTGCCGGGCGCCTGTAGCGGCCGTTCCATGCGCTTCTTGCCCTGGCCTTCCGTGCCCAGGTTGCGGCCGCGGTCGATGGCATCGCTCTTGCCGAAGAGCGTGCCCTCCCATTCCGAGGTGTTCTGCAGCAGGTGCCGCCAGGTGATGCCGCTGTTCTGCGGCCCCTCGAAGCCGCCGTCATCCACGGTTTCGCGCACCGGCGCGTCCAGATCCGGGATCAACCCGTCCGCCACCGCAAGCCCCGCCAGGATGGCGAGATAGGATTTCGCCACGCTGAAGGTCATGTCCACCTGGCGCGTATCGCCCCAGCGCGCGACCAGCCTGCCATGCCGCAGGATCAGCCCGTTCGGCGCCCCGCGTGGCGCCACCGGGCCGAGGATGGCGTTGTGCGGCGGCGGCTCGAAATGCCCGGCCTCGATATGGGCGCGGATATCGCGCGGCCAGGGCGTCTCATGCGCCTCGGCGAAACCGACGGCGGCGGCGAGCGCGGCGGGATCGAAGCCGGCCTCGGCGGCGGGCAGCGCTGGCCAGGGTGCGGGATGTGCGGGGAGCGGAGCGGTGTCGTGCATGCGCCGACCCTATGGCGATCGCCGCCGCCGCGCCATAGCACAACCGCATCCCGCATCCTTCACCGGCCGGTCGAGTACCGCTAGAAGGCATCGACCGCCGCGGCCCGCGGCTCCCTCTCCTGATGCCGGAGATCCAGCCATGCCGAGGGGCGAGAGCGACCCCGCAGCGCCGCAGCAGCGCCCGAGACCTGGGCTGCTGGCCCGTCTGTCGGATCTTCGGCGGCCACGCCGCCACCTGCTGCCCCTGTCCCGCCTCGGCGCCGGGCTGTCCGCGGTGCAGCCCATGATCCGCGCCCTTGCCGGCGGCATTCCGATGGCCGGCGGGACCCTGCTCTGCCGCAGCCTCGGGCGCTACAAGATGCTGGTGGACGCGGCCGACCAGTCGCACGCGCCGCATCTGCTGCTCGACGGCTACTGGGAGTGGTGGACCACCGCCTTCCTCGCCCGCAACCTGCGGCCCGGCGAGACGATGGTGGATGCGGGCGCCGGCTACGGCTACTTCACCCTGCTTGCCGCCGACCTGGTCGGGCCGGAGGGCCGCGTGCTGGCCTTCGAGCCGCATCCGCGCCTGGCCATGCTGCTGCACCGGAACCTGACCCTGAACGGGTTCGAGGAACGCGTCGAACTGACGCAGCAGGCGCTGGCGGCCGGATCCAGCCCGGTGCGGCGCTTGGTGGTCCCGCCGGACGCGCCCCCCGGCGCGCGGCTGGAGGCGGAGGACTCGCCGGAAGAGGATTCCTACCGGCCGGAGGTCATCATCACGGTTACAGCCACTTCGCTGGACCATCTCGCCGGCCGCCATCCGGATCTGGTCAAGCTCGACATTCCCGGATCGGAACAGGAGGCATGGTCCGGGATGCAACGCCTGCTGGAGGCGAACCCGGCCGTCCACATCCTTATGGCCTTCGATCCCGCCCGTTGCCAGGAGCCAGCCGCGCTGCTGAAGCAGCTTGCCCTGCGCTTCCCGCTGCGGCGGCTGCTCCCGGATGGCCGGGCTGGCGATTGCAGCGCGGCCGAGATCCTGGAAGGCGGCGAGTCGATGCTGTTCCTCTCCCGCAGCGCGCCGGCCTGACGGTTCAGCCGACGGCGTGGCGGGAGGCCGACGGCAGCAGCCGGCGCAGCGCCATGGCGACCTCCGCCTGGGCGCAAGGCTTGGCCAGCACCGGGGCGCCGCCATGGCCCTCTGGGGCCCGGCCGTAGCCAGTGACGAAGAGGATCGGCACGCCGCGCACCGCCAGCCGGTCCGCCGGCGGCCCGACGGAACTGCCGCCCAGACTGACGTCCAGGATCGCCGGATCGATCCGCCCGGCGCTGTCCTCCGTCAGGCGCATCGCCTCCTCCAGCGTCGCCGCCGGGCCGAGCACCGCGCTGCCGAGGCGCAAGACGATGGTCTCCGTCTCCATCGCCACCAGGGCCTCGTCCTCCACTACCAGCACCCGCCGGCCATGCAGGCCCTAGCCTGTCGCGTCCCCAGCCGCCGCCGTGGCTGGCGCGGAGGCAGCGCCTTGGCCGATGGAGGTGACGCAGCGCGGCGGCACCTGCAGCCGACAGCACAACCCACCGGGCTCCCAGCGGAATTCCACCGCGCCGCCAAGCTGGTGCCGCGCCGTGGCCTGGATGAGGCGGGAGCCGAAGCCGCGGCGCCGCGGCGGCTGCGCAAGTTGCGGCCCGCCGGCTTCCTGCCAGGCCAGCCAGAGCCCGCCATCCGCCGCCCCGCCCCAGGTCAACGTGACCCTGCCGCCTCGCGCCGAGAGCGCGCCGTGCTTCGCCGAATTGGTGGCCAGCTCGTGCAGGATCATCCCCACCGGCTGCACCGAATCGGGCGGCAGGCGCACCATCGGCCCGTCCAGCAGCACCTGCGGGCCATCCTGGCCGCCGAGCCAGGAAGCCAGTTCCTCCGCCAGGATCTCGCGCAGCCCGGCGCCGCGCCAGCGGTCCTTCGCCAGCAGCCCATGCGCCCGCGCCATGGCGGAGAGCCGCCCTTCCAGCGCGGCGACGAATTCCTCCGGCCGCGCGTTGCGGGGCGAGAGCTGCACCAGGGAGCGCACCACCGCCATGGTGTTCTTGGCACGGTGGTCCATCTCCCGCGCCAGCAGCGCCTGGCGCTCCTCTGCCTCGCGCCGGTCGGCAATGTCGAGCACCGAGCCGACATGGCCGAGATAGCTGCCGTCCTCGGCGAAGCGCGGCTCCGCCGCATCCAGCACCCAGCACCAGCCGCCATCGGCACAGCGCAGGCGATACTCGGCGCGGAAGCTGGCTTGGCGCGTGATCGCGTCGCGGAAATCGCGCTCGGCCGCCGCGCGATCCTCCGGATGCACCATGTCGAGCCAGGCATTGCCGGGCAGGTGCAGGCGCTCCTGGCCAGTGAAGGCGTACCAGCGGTCGTTCAGCCAGGTGCAGGTGCCCGCAGCATCCGTCTCCCGCAGCAGCACGGGGACGGCGGCGACAATGTCGCGCAGCCGGCGCTCGCTGGCGGCCAGTGCCTGCTCGGCCTGGCGGCGCTCGGTCATGTCGGTGCCGGTGCCGAACCAGTGGAGAATGCGCCCCGCCGCATCGCGGACCGGCAGCACATGGACGTGGAACCAGCGCCATTCGCCATCGGCACGGCGCAGTGGGAAGCTGTCCTCCCAGGGCCCGCCGCTCTTCGCGCTCCGGCGGATCCGCGCCGCGATGCGCTCCAGATGGTCCGGATGCTGCAGCGCGTGCCAGCCGCGCACCCGCATCTGCTCCTGCGTGACGCCGGCATAATCGAGCCAGCGTTGGTTGCACCAGGAAATCGACCCATCCGGCCGCGCCAGCCAGGCGAGGTGCGGCAGGCTGTCGGCGATGACGCGGAACCGCGCCTCGCTCTCGGCCAGCGCCGCCTCCATCCTCTTGTGCTCCGTGGCGCCGGGTAGGGCGCGGCGGGCGAGGCGCAGGAGCTCCGCTTGGATCGGCACGGCGACAACCGAGCCGATCAACAGGAGAAGGAAGGACGGCAGTGCCACGCGAAACACTCGAAGAGGTTGATCCGGAGTCCGGATGCCCGACCGACAGGCGTTGGCATCGCGGGATCGTGATCTACCCTCTCGTGATCGCTGTTTCTACCTTAAAGGTATTCAATCTACGATTGCCGCGGGATGGGCATCCGGGCTCACCGCCCGGCCAGGGCGTGCAGCTCCGCGGCTAGTTCCTCCAGCTCCTCCAGGATGCCGCGCAGCGCCGCGCTGCTGGCTTCCGGCAGGTCCGGCAGTTCCGCTTCCTCTCCAGTGACGGTTTCTCCCAGCCCGCCTTCGCGCAGCAGGCGCTGCACGCCCTTGATCGTGTAGCCCTGGGTGTAGAGCAGGTCGCTGATGCGCCGGAGCAGCGCGATATCCTCCGGCCGGTAGTAGCGCCGCCCGCCGCCGCGCTTCAGCGGTTTGAGCTGCGGGAATTTCGTCTCCCAGAAGCGAAGGACATGCTGCGGGATGTGCAGGTCCTCCGCGACCTCGCTGATGGTCCGGAACGCGGTGGGCGCCTTGCGGGCCCGGGCACGGGCGGAATCGCCCGCCGGATCCGCGCCGGCTTCCTGGCGCGGCCGGTTCAGGCCGCCGCGACCATCGAATTCGCCGCGGAGCATCGTCTCGCGTGGAGCCCCGGCGGCGATCCGGTCATCCGGCGTGCTCACGCCCGCGTCTCTTCGCGCGGCGCGGGCTGGCCGTTGATCCGCGCCTTCAGCACCTGGGAGGGCCGGAAGGAGAGCACCTTGCGCGGCAGGATCGGCACCTCCACCCCGGTCTTCGGGTTGCGGCCGATGCGCTGGCCCTTCTGCCGGACCATGAAGGTGCCAAAGGCGGAGATCTTGACCGGATCCCCGGCCTCGAGCGCCGAAGCCATGCGTTCCAGCACCGTCTCAAGCAGCGCGGCGGATTCGTTCCGCGACAGCCCGACCTGGGCGTAGATTGCCTCGGTCAGATGCGCGCGCGTCAAGGTGTTCATCCCGGAACCTGTCCCCGCAACCCATTCATCCGGCTAGAAAGCCGCTATCCGCTACGGGCGTCAACCGCGCCGAGGGCCGGGCCGTTCGTTCCGTCCCGGTGCGTTGCTTCCAGGCCGCTCGGCAGCGGTCCTGGTGTCGTATCTTCAGCCGGCCGGTTCAAGGCACTGCGGCGGTGCTCCGGCCCCCTCCGGCCATCCGGGGCCTCAGAATCGCGCCAAGGCGGCGCCCCAGGTCAGGCCGCCGCCGATCGCCTCCATCACCACCAGGTCGCCGGGCCGGATCCGGCCGGCGCCGGCGGCCTCGGCCAAGGCCAGCGGGATCGAGGCAGCGGAGGTGTTGGCATGACGGTCCACCGTCACCACCACCCGGTCGGCAGGCAGGCCGAGCTTCTTTCCCATGGCATCGATGATGCGGAGATTGGCCTGGTGCGGTACCAGCCATTGCACGTCGCCATGGCCCAGCCCGTTGGCCGCCAGCCCCTCGTCCACCACGGCGGCCAGCTTGGAGACGGCATGGCGGAACACCTCCCGCCCCGCCATGCGCAGCTTGCCGCACTGGCCGTTGGAGCCGGCGCCTCCATCCACCAGCAGGATGTCGCCGAAGCGCCCGTCGCTGTGCAGATGGGTGGAGAGGATGCCGTGGTCACTGGCCGTGCCCCTGCCCTGCCCGGCGGTCAGCACCACGGCGCCGGCACCGTCGCCGAACAGCACGCAGGTGCTGCGGTCGCTCCAGTCCAGGATGCGGGAGAACACCTCCGAGCCGATCACCAGCACGCAACGCGCCTGGCCGGCGCGGATCAGCGCATCGGCCATGCTAAGCGCATAGACGAAGCCGGTGCAGGCGGCGGAGATGTCGAAGGCGAAGCCCCGGGTGATGCCGAGCTGCTGCTGCACCCGGACCGCCGTGGCGGGAAAGGCCGAATCCGGCGTCGCCGTCGCAACGATGATGGCATCCACCGCCCCGGCCGCGATCCCCGCCCGCTCCAGCGCTTGCCGCGCCGCCTCCGCACCCATGGAGGAGGCCGTCTCCTCCGGCGCCGCGATATGGCGCTGGCGGATGCCGGTGCGCTCGACGATCCAGGCATCGGAGGTATCGATGCCGAATTCCCGGCCCAACTCGTCGTTGCGAAGGATGCGTTCCGGCAGGTAGCCGCCGCAGCCGGCGATCAGGGCACGGGTGGTCATGCGTTTGTCCTCAGCGCGCCGCGGACTCGGCCCGCGGCGCCGGGGTGGAGAGGCGGGAGAGGCCCTCGCGGATGCGGTCGTTGAAGCGGTGCGTCACCATATCCATGGCGACATCGACGGCATGGGCGAAGCCCAGCGCATCCGTGCCGCCGTGGCTCTTCACTACCACGCCGTTGAGGCCGAGCAGGATCGCCCCGTTGTAGCGGCGCGGATCCATCCATTCACGCAGCCGGTCGAGCGCCGGGCGGGCCAGCAGGTAGCCCAGGCGCGCGGGAATGCTGCTGGTGAAGACCTGGCGCAGCAGGTCGCGCATCAGCTTCAGCGCGCCCTCTCCGGTCTTCAGCGCGACATTGCCGGTGAAGCCATCGGTCACGATCACGTCCACCGTGCCGGCGGTAATGTCGTGCCCCTCGACGAAGCCGTGGAATTGCGGGCCGATATGGCTCTCGCGCAGCACCTCGGCCGCCTGGCGGACGCGCTCATCGCCCTTCAGCTCCTCGGAGCCGACATTCAGCAGGCCGATGGTGGGCTCCGTCAGGCCGAGCACAGCGCGGGCGAAGGTGTCGCCCATGACCGCGAATTCCACCAGGTTGCGGGCATCGCACTGCACATTGGCGCCGAGGTCAAGCATGACCACGTCGCCGCGCGCCGAGGGCGCGATCGCCGCCAGCGCCGGCCGCTCGATCTCCGGCAGCGTCTTCACCACGATCTTGGCCAGCGCCATCAGCGCACCGGTATTGCCGGCGGAGACGACGCCCGCCGCTTCCCCGGCTGCGACTGCATCGATGGCAAGCCGCATGGAGCTGTTGCGCCCCTGCCGCAGCGCCGCGGTCGGCTTCATCTCGGAGGAGATGACATCCGGCGCATGGCGCAGGCTGCAGAGCTTCGCAGCCCGCTTGCGCTGCGCCAGCATGGCGCCGATCCGCGCCTCGTCGCCCAGCAGCAGGAACCGCGCATGCGGATGCCGCTCGGCGGCGAGTTCCAGCCCGTCCAGCACGATGTCTGGCGCGTTGTCGCCCCCCATGGCGTCGATCGCCAGGGAGAAAGCGTGCGACATCTAGGCGCGCTCCACGCGCATGGACCTGCGCGGGATCAGGTGCGGACGGCGGCCTTCAGGGCCTTGCCGGCCGCCACCACCTCGCGCCCATCGTAATGGCCGCAGGAGGGGCAGACATGGTGCGGGCGCTTCAGCTCGCCGCAATTCGGGCATTCGGCATGGGCCTCACGCGACAGCGCCTCATGGCTCCGCCGCATACCGCGGCGGGAGGGCGAAACCTTCTTCTTCGGAACGGCCATGGCGCCGAGCCTTTCTCTTCAACAGACGGCGAATTCAGCGGGAGGGCGGGCCTGTAGCACCACCCCCCCGGCCACGCAAGCTTCCTACCCGGTCCCGCTTCCCCAGGCGAGCGGTTCAATTCTTCCGCCGCAGCGCGGCGAGGGCCGCAAAGGGGTTGGCGGAGGCGTCCGTCGCCTCCCCCGGCAGGGTGGCGCCGGGCGCCCGCGGATAGGGGTCCAGGGCCAGGGCAAGCTGTTCCGCAATCGCCTCCCCCAGATCGGCGACGCCGCCTTCGGTCTCGATCTCGTCGATCTCCTCGGGGCCCTCGTCCGGCTCCTGGCCGGAGGGGAGGAAGCGTAGCGCGACCGGCTCCTCCACCCGTTGCGCCACCGGTTCAAGCGTCACCACGCAGGATTGGGTGACCGCCGCCTCCAGCCGGCCGTCGGCCCGCACCGCACCATCCGGTTCCGGGCGCAATACGAGGTCGGCGCGGAGCGACTCGATGGAGAGGATGCCGAAGCGGCGAGCCAGGGCGGCGCGCTCCTCCGCACTCGCCTCCAGCACCTCCTGCCGCCCCTCCGGGCCGATGCGGGCCAGGGTGACGGGGCGGGAGAATTCGGGCGTCTCACGCGGCATGGCTGGCCTCCTCCGGGGCCGGAAAGCGGACCTCGCCCTGCAGCAGGCCGGAAAGTGGCTGCGCGGCCAGCGCCGAGGACACCACCTGAGCATGCGCGGCCAGGCGTGCGGCGGCCGGTGCTTCCGCTTCGGGCAGGCTCCGCCACACATTCCGTTGCAGGGCGGCGGCCAGCGCCTGCCGGTCCCCGGCATCCAGCGCCGCCTCATAGGCGCGGGCCCGGCCGTGGAAGGCTTCCCACATCTGCTTCACGCGCTTGCCGACGGAGAGGTCTCCCACCCCCATCTCCCGCAGGTTGACGTCCATATCGGCGAACATGGCATCGAAGACTGCCTGGGCCAGTTGCGCCCCGCGCGGGTCCGGGTCCCTGCGCAGCCGGCGGATCAGCAGGGCCACATGCAGCCCGACCAGGTCGAAGCGGCCATCCAGGCTGTCCGGCACGCCGAGGGTGGCGAAGAACCAGGGATCGCGCGCCGCGGCCACGGCGGCGCCATAGAGGGCAAAGCCTGGGCGCTCCAGCGGCTTGCGGCGGAACAGGGCGAGCAGGCCCATCGGGCGGCGATCCTTCGGCTAGGGGACGGCAAGGGCTGCGGCGCGGTTGACCCTGCCGCGGCAAACTGGCATTCGCGCTGAGACATGGATTGTCCTTCCCGTCTGGTCAACGCGATGCCCCTGCGCCCTTCCTGGTTCCGGGCAGCCGCCCTGGCCCTGCCCGCCCTGTTCCTGCTCTCCGCCTGCAGCTTCTTCGAGGCGCCGGAGATCGCACGCGGCAACCGCGTCACCGAGGACCAGCTGCGGGAGATCGTCCCGGGCGTCCAGACCAAGAACGACGTGCAGGCCCTGCTCGGCTCGCCGACCCAGACCAGCACCTTCGGCGACGAGGAATGGTTCTACATCAGCGGCAAGACCCGGGAGCGCCCGGGCCGCCAGCTTGCCCTGATGGATCAGCAGACAGTGGTGGTGTCCTTCGACCGCAACGGCGTGGTCCAGGGCGTCCGCAAGCTGACCGAGCAGGACAGCCAGCCGGTCACCATGGTGAGCCGCGAGACCCCGGTGCCCGGCAATGACCGAACGCTGCTGCAGGCCCTTTTCGGCAATGTCGGCCGGTTCGGCCCCGGCGCCCAGACCGGGCCGGGCACCGCCACCGGGCCCGGCACCATGGCCCCGATGCCCGGCCAGCCGCGCTGACGCACCGGATCGTCGCGGCGCCGGCCGGGGACGGCATCGGCCGCGACGATTGGCCTGGCGCGGAGGCGCCGCCCCGCAACGGCATGGCATCGCCCCGGCATCCTGGCCATCGCTGGCCTTCCAGCGATCTCGTCTAGGTGCCGGCCACCCTCGGCCGGAACGCGCCGGTGGCCCAGAGGGTCGCTGCGGCAGCACAGAGCGGCGGCAAGGAGACCCAGCAGACCACCTCCCAGCCATAGCTGTTCAGCAGGCCGCCGGAGGCGAAGGATCCGATCACCATCAGGCCGAAGACCAGGAAGTCGTTCAGGCTCTGAACCCGTGTCCGCTCCTCCGTCGTGTGGCATTCGAGGACCATCGCCGAGGCGCCAAGGAAGCCGAGATTCCAGCCGAGGCCGAGCAGGATCAGGGTCAGCCAGAAATGCCCAATGCTGATCCCGGTGAGCCCCGCCACGGCCGCGCAGGCGCTGAGGAACAGGCCGGCGATCACCACCCTGGGTGCGCCGAAGCGCGCGATGATGCGCCCGGTGACGAAGGAAGGGGCGTACATGGCGATGACGTGCCATTGCAGCCCGAGATTCGCGTCATCCTGCGACAGCCCGCAGAGCCGCATCGCCAGCGGGGCCGAGGTCATGATGAAATTCATGATGAGGTACGAGATCACGCCGGCGGTAACGGCGCTGATGAAGCGCGGCTGACGGGCAATCTCGACGAGCGGACGGCCTGCCCTGCTCTCCGCCGCCTTCGGCGCCGGCAGCCGGACCCCGAGCAGGATGAGTGCGCAGAGGGCGGCCACGCCAGCCTGCGCAAGATAGGTGGCGGCGAACAGGTATGGTGGCCAGAGATCCATCGTGTAGGTGACAAGCTGCGGCCCGAGCACCCCCGCGAAGACCCCTCCGGCCATGACCGCGCCCAGGGCACGGGCGCGGCGCTCCGGCGGCACGCAATCCGCGGCAGCGAAGCGGAAGGTCAGCACCACGGCCGCATAGGCACCGCCGAAGAAGGTGGCGAGGCAGAACAGCCAGAAGGAGCCCAGAAACACCGCCAGCGCGCCAAGCAGGCCGACCAGGACGCCGCATCCCGTCCCAAGCTGGAAGGCCGCGCTACGGCCGAAACGGTACGCCACCGCCCCGGCAGGCAGGGTGCAGGCGGCCATGCCGACCACGAAGATGGTGATGGGCAGGGTGGCGAGCGCCTTGTCCGGGGCGAGCGTGTTGCCCAGCACCGCGCCGGTCGCATAGACGACAGTCGCATTGGCCCCGGCCAGAGCCTGGGCAATGGCAAGCCGCGCGACATTGCCCCGCTTGTACGCCACAGCCGGCGCGAATGCCGGCGAGGCGGCGCGCGCTCCTTCAGTCATGCCCACTTCGAATTCCCTTTTGCCAGGCCAAGGTCAGCCGCGCCTCCGCTTCCGCCTTAGAAATGACTCCATCCTGCCCTGGGCAGGGGCATCGGCGCGCCGCCCTCTCCCAGCACCCGGACCTCCGGCGGCCCTTCGACGAACCGGCCGATCCGCGTCACCGCCACCCCGGCAGCGGCGCCGCTGGCCAGCACCGCTGCCTCCTGGTCCGGCGGAGCGGCGAAGAGCAGTTCGTAGTCGTCGCCCCCGGTAAGCGCCACCGGCAACAGTGACGGATCCGCCATCACTGCTGCGCGGGCGGCGCGGGAGAGCGGCAGGGCCGCGGCCTCCAGCACCGCGCCGCAGCCGCCGGCCCGGCAGAGATGGCCAAGATCCTGCACGAGCCCGTCCGAGACATCCATCGCCGCCCGCGCCAGGCCGGAAAGCGCCGCGCCCAGGGCCAGCCGGGGCTGCGGCAGGCGGTAGCGACGGGCGAGATGCCCCTCGGCATCGGACGCCAGCCTGCCCTGCAGGACACGCAGGCCGAGCGCGCCATCGCCGATCGTGCCGGACACCCAGATCGCGTCGCCCGGCCGCGCTCCCTGCCGCCGAAGCGCTGCCCCGGCTGGCACGGTGCCAAGGATGGTGAGCGACAGGGTAATCGGTCCCGGCGTGGAAACGGTGTCGCCACCCAGCACGGAAATCCCGAATTCCGCCTGGTCGGCAGCCAGCCCGGCGGCGAAACCAGCGATCCAGGTATCGGACGTGCCCCTGGGCAGGGCCGTGGTCATCAGATAGCCGAGCGGCGCCGCCCCCATCGCCGCGAGGTCGGACAGGTTCACCCGCAGCAGCTTGCGGCCAACCATCTCCGGCGGGTCGTCGGGCAGGAAATGCACCCCGGCCACCATCGCGTCGGCGGACAGGACAAGCTGCCGGCCGGCGGGTATGCCCAGCACGGCGGCATCATCCAGCAGATCCAGCGCGCCAGGGCCGGCGAGCTGGCGGAAATGCCGGGCGATGAGAGCGAATTCCGGCGGAAGGGATGACCCGCCCCTGCCCGGCATGTCTCAGGCGCCAGAGCGGCGCGGCGCGCCGGTGAATTCCTCGGGCCGCAGGGTGCGGGCCATGGCGTCCAGCACGCCATTGGCGAAGCGCGGCTCCTCGCCGCTGAAGAATCCGTGCGCGATATCCAGGTATTCGTTGATGACGACCCGCGCCGGCGGCTCCTTGCCGCCCCAGAGTTCGGCGCAGGCGGCGCGCAGCAGCGCCCGCAGCACCGGATCAAGCCGGGGCAGCGGCCAGTCCGGATCCAGATGGCCGGCGACGAGGCTATCCACCGTCTCCCCGTTCTGCGCCGCCTTGCGAACGATGGCGGCAAAGAGCGGGATGTCGGCTTCCGGCACGCGCCCTTCCTCGAAGCCGCCGAGCCCTGGCAAGTTGCCGATGCGGTGGCGGATGAACTGGTCGATCACGGCCTCGGCCGCCTCGCCGGTATGCTCACTCTGGTAGAGGGCCTGCACCGCGGCGACGCGGGCCCCGGTGCGCGGCCGGCCGCGCGGCTTCTGCGCCGGTTTTCGCGTGCCGCTCATGCCAAGCCCCACCGGCGCCGGAGCGCCACTTGGCCGAGCAGCGCATGCGCCGCCTCGGCCCCCTTGTTCATGCGGTCGTCGGAGGAACGGGCGATAGCCTGGGCCAGCGTATCGACGGTCAGCAGGCCGAAGCCGATGGCGATGCCGGTTTCCGCGCTGATCGCCATGATGCCGTGGCAGACGGCGTCGCAGATGAAGTCGTAGTGGTCCGTCTCGCCCTTCACCACGCAACCCAGGATCAGGAAACCGTCATAGCGCGCGCCGTTCTGCGTCAGCGCCATGCGCAGCGCCGCCGGCAATTCGAAAGCGCCGGCCACGTCCACCACCTCGGCGGTCGCACCGACCTCGGCGAAAACCGCCTCGGCGCCGCGGCGCATGCCGCTCACCACCTGTTCGTAATAGGGCGCCTGGATCACCAGCAGCCGCGGCGGCGGCCCCGGAATCCGGCGCGCCGCGCGTTCCGGCGCGTCAATCGTGCTCATCTTCAGATGTTTTCCTTCCGGACCAGCGGCAGCGTCTCCAGGACGCGGAGGCCGTAGCCCTCAAGCCCCACGACGGGGCGCGGGTTGTTGGAGAGGCGGATCATGTCCCGTACGCCGAGATCCGTCAGGATCTGCGCGCCGATGCCATAGTCCCGGATCTCCGGCGGCGGCACGCGCTTGTCGCGGCCGCGGCTGATCTGCTCACTCATATTGGTCGGGCGCCAGTCGCGGATCACGACCACCACACCGCGCCCGGCCTCCTCGATCATGCGCATCGCGTCATGCAGGTCACGCGTGCCGGTGCCGAGGATGATGTCGTGCATCAGGTTGGCGGCATGCATACGGACATGCACAGGACCGGGCGCGGTGACATCGCCCTTCACCAGCGCCAGGTGCTCGCCATATTCCAGCGTGTTGGTATAGACGATCAGGTGCCAGTCGCCGCCGATCGGGTGGTGGATCTGGCCCTCCGTCACCCGACGCACCAGGCGTTCGGTCCGCCGGCGATGCGCGATCAGGTCGGCGATGGTGCCGAGCTTCAGCCCATGCCGCTGCGCGAAGGCCACCAGGTCCGGCATGCGGGCCATGCTGCCGTCGTCATTCATGATCTCGCAGATCACGCCGGCCGGGTTCAGCCCGGCGAGACGCGCGAAATCCACGGCAGCTTCCGTATGCCCGGCGCGGATCAGCGTGCCGCCGTCCCGCGCCATCAGCGGAAAGACATGGCCGGGGGTGACGATATGCTCCCGCCCCATCTCCGGATTGATCGCCACGGCGACGGTATGCGCCCGGTCGGCGGCGGAGATGCCGGTGGTGACGCCGTCCCGCGCCTCGATGGAGACGGTGAAGGCGGTCTGGTGCCGCGTGCCGTTGGAGGCCGCCATGAGCGGCAGGCCGAGCTGCTCCACCCGGTGCCTGGTCAAGGCCAGGCAGATCAGGCCGCGCGCATGCTTGGCCATGAAATTGATGGCGTCCGGCGTGGCGAATTGGGCGGGGATGACCAGGTCGCCCTCATTCTCGCGGTCCTCGTCATCCACCAGGATGAACATGCGGCCGCGCTTCGCCTCCTCGATCAGCTCCTCGGTGGGCGAGATGAAATCGGCGAAGTTGACGCGCTGCGGCGACGAGGCCTCGCCGGTCTGGAGCGTGCTGCCGGCAGTCATAGATTCGTTTCCCTCAGTCGCGCGACATAGCGCGCCAGCATGTCGATCTCGATGTTCACCAGCGCGCCCGGCTGCAAAGTGCCGAAGGTGGTGACGGCGGCGGTGTGCGGGATGATGTTGACCCCGAACTCCTCGCCGTCAACCTCGTTCACCGTCAGCGAGACGCCGTCGATGGCGATGGAGCCCTTTGGCGCGACATAGCGCGCCAGGCCCGGCGGCAGGCGGAACCGCCAACGCACCGAGCCATTCTCCGGTACCGCCGACAGCACCTCCGCCACCCCGTCCACATGGCCGGAGACGAGATGCCCGCCCAGCTCGTCCCCCATGCGCAGGGAACGCTCCAGGTTGACGCGGCTGCCCGGGTGCAGCCGGCCGAGCGTGGTCTTGGACAGCGTCTCCGCCGAAGCGTCCACGGCGAACCAGTCGCCGCCCAGATCGACCGCCGTGAGGCAGCAGCCCGAACAGGCGATGGAGGCGCCGATGACGGCCGGCTGGGGCTGCGCCAGGAAGGCCGGCGAGGTGCCGATGACGAGGCGCATGTCCTGCCCCTCGCCGATCGGCTGCACCTCCCGCACCGTGCCGAGGTCGGTCACGATCCCGGTGAACATGGTTCCTCGCTGTCCTCGCGCTCGAATTCCGTGAGCCAGTCCGCGCCGACCGGCCGGCTGGCGACCCGCCTGAATCTGGGCATGGCGGAAAGCTCCGCCAGCGGCAAGGGCTGCACCGCGGGCAGCCCGTCCCCGCCCATGATGCCGGGGGCGTGGAACCAGGCGATCCGGTCCACCAGCCCGTCCCGGAGCAGCCCGGCGGCCAGCCCGGCGCCGCCTTCCGCCATCACCCGCGTCACCCCGCGCTGGGCCAGCGCCCCGAGCAGGACCGGCAGGTCCAGCCCCACCTTGCCGGGCCGCACCGTCAGGATCTCCACCCCAGCCGCCTGATAGGGGGCCAGGGCCGCGGGCTTCTGGCCGGTGCGGGTGGCGATCCAGGTCGGGACCTCCCGCGCCGTGGCGACCAGCCGGGCGGAGAGCGGGGTCCGCAACCTTGTGTCGGCCACCACACGGGCCAGGGGCACGGAGGCCATGCCGGGGATGCGGCAGGTGAGGTCCGGGTCATCGGCCAGGACGGTGCCGCTGCCGACCAGAATGGCATCATGCCGGGCACGCAAGGCATGCGCGGCCCGGCGAGCCTCCGGTCCGGTGATCCAGCGGCTTTCGCCCGTGGCAGTGGCGATCCGGCCATCCAGGGTCGTCGCCAGCTTCAGCGTGACCAGGGGCAGGCCGCGGGTAATCCGGCGGGCAAAGCCGGCAATGATGGCCCGCGCCTCCGCCCCCATCAGGCCGAGTTCCACGCTGACCCCGGCCTCGCGCAGCCTTTGCAGCCCGCGGCCATCCACGCGGGGATCGGGATCGCCGGTTGCCACCACCACCCGCGCCACCCCGGCCCGGACCAGCGCATCGCAGCAGGGCGGCGTGCGGCCCCAATGGGAGCAGGGCTCCAGCGTCACATAGGCGGTGGCGCCACGGGCCGCCTCCCCGGCCCTGGCCAGGGCCTCGGTTTCGGCATGCGGACGGCCGCCGGGCTGGGTCCAGCCGCGCCCGACCACCTGCCCGTCCTTGACGATCACGCAGCCGACCGCCGGGTTGGGCCAGGTATTCCCCAGGCCCCGACGCGCCAGCCGCAAAGCGGCGGCCATGTGCTCCCGGTCTGCTTCGGACGGCATTGGCTTGATTTGGGAAGGGCTGGTCCGGGAAAACGGCTAATCGGCGTTCAGTTCGCCGAGGAATTCCCGGAAGTCCTTGGCCTCGCGGAAGTTGCGGTAGACACTGGCGAAGCGGACATAAGCGACCTGGTCCACCTCCTTCAGCATCTCCATGACGATCTCGCCGATCTGGCGGGAGGTGACCTCGGATTCCACCTCCGTCTCCAGCCGGCGTTGGATGCCATTGACGATGCGCTCGATCCGGTCCTCGTCCACTGGCCGCTTGCGCAGCGCCACGCGGATGGAGCGGGCGAGCTTCTCGCGGTCGAAAGGCACCCGGCGGCCATCGGCCTTGAGCACCGTCAGTTCGCGGAGCTGCACCCGCTCGAAGGTGGTGAAGCGCGCGCCGCAGGCGGGGCAGGACCGGCGGCGACGGATCGCCGCATTGTCCTCGGCCGGGCGGCTATCCTTCACCTGTGTATCCTCGCCTCCGCAATACGGGCAGCGCATTCGTTTCCCCCCTGGGTGGTGTCAGTCCCGGTAGATCGGGAAGCGCTGGCAGAGTTCGAGCACCCGGGCCTTCACGCTCACCTCCACCGCGGTATTGCCCTCGGCGTCATTGGCGCGGGCAAGGCCGTCCAGCACCTCTCCGATCAGCTTGCCCACCATCCGGAATTCCGCCTCCCCGAAGCCGCGCGTAGTGGCGGCGGGGGTACCGAGGCGGACGCCGGAGGTCACCATCGGCTTCTCCGGGTCGAAGGGGATGGCGTTCTTGTTGCAGGTCAGGTGCGCCCGGTTCAGCGCCCCTTCCGCCGCCTTGCCCGTCAGCCGCTTCGGCCGCAGGTCCACCAGCAGCAGATGGTTGTCGGTGCCGCCGGTGACGAGGTCGAGCCCCTGCCCCCGCAATTCCTCCGCCAGTGCCTTGGCATTGGCGACGACGGCCTTGGCATAGGCGCGGAATTCCGGCCGCAGCGCCTCGCCGAAGGCCACCGCCTTGGCGGCGATGACATGCATCAGCGGGCCGCCCTGCAGGCCGGGGAAGACGGCGCTGTTGATCTTCTTCGCCAGCGCCTCGTCATTGGTCAGGATCATGCCGCCGCGCGGGCCGCGCAGCGTCTTGTGCGTGGTGGTGGTGGCGACATGCGCATGCGGGAAGGGCGAAGGATGCGCCCCGCCGGCAACCAGCCCGGCGAAATGCGCCATGTCCACCATGAAATATGCGCCGACCTCATCGGCGATCTGGCGGAAGCGCGCGAAATCCCAGAAGCGGGCATAGGCGGAGCCGCCGGCGATGATGAGCTTCGGCCGGTTCGCCCGCGCGATGCGGGCGACCTCCTCCATGTCGATAAGCTGGTCCTCGCGCCGCACCGTATAGGGCACGGGCCGGAACCACTTGCCGGAGAGGTTGGCGGGCGAGCCATGGGTCAGATGCCCGCCGGCCGCCAGATCCAGCCCCATGAAGGCATCGCCCGGCTGCAGCAGGGCCAGGAACACCGCCTGGTTCGCCTGGGCGCCGGAATGCGGCTGCACATTGGCGAAGCCGCAGCCGAACAGCTTGCAGGCGCGCTCGATCGCCAGCCGCTCGGCCTCGTCCACATAGTCGCAGCCGCCGTAATAGCGGCGGCCGGGATAGCCTTCGGCGTATTTGTTGGTCAGGACCGAGCCCTGCGCCTCCAGCACGGCGCGGGAGACGATGTTCTCGCTGGCGATCAGCTCGATCCCGTCCTGCTGGCGGACCAGTTCGCGGCCGATGGCGGCGGCGATCTCCGGATCGCTCTCAGCCAGGGGGGCGCTGAAGAAGCGGGCGGGGCTGCGATAGGCGGCGGTCTCGTTCATGGCTGGGAGGCTCCCGGGGCGCCCGGAGGGGACAGCTTGGCGAGGCGGCGGTCGTGGCGCCCGCCCTCATATGGCGTGGCCAGGAAGGTCCGCAGCGCGTCGAGCGCCACCTCCGGCCCGGTCAGCCGGGCACCGAAGGCGGCCACATTGGCATCGTTATGCGCCCGGGTCAGCCGCGCCTCGGTGCTGTCGTGCAGCACCGCGGCACGGATGCCGGGGTGGCGGTTCGCGGCAATGGCCATGCCGATGCCGCTGCCGCAGACCAGCAGGCCGAAACGGGCGCGGCCATCCTGCACGGCCTCGCAGACCTTATGGGCGAAATCCGGGTAATCGACGCTGGCGGGCTCATTCGTGCCGAAATCCAGCAAGTGGTGCCCTTCGGCGGCAAGCGCCTGCTGCAGCGCCTGCTTCAGCGGCAGCCCCGCATGGTCGCCGCCAATGGCGATGGAAAGGGGAGCAGTCATCATCACGGTTCCTTACCATAGGCTGGGGTGGCCTAGGAACACAGCCCCAAGGGATTGATTCGGCCCCTGCCATGCGTGGCGGGCGGGGCAGCAAGTATACGCCTGGGACATCCCCTTGGCGCCTTACCCCCCGGCGTGGCACGAAGGGCCAGGGATGCCCGGCAGCCGGGCAGAGCGGAGGCGGAGCCCATGTCGAAGCCCAACATCACCCATCCGGAAACACTGGCCCTGCATGGCGGCAGCCACCGGGCCGACCCGAATACCGGCTCGGTCGCCGTGCCGATCCACCAGACCACCAGCTACCAGTTCCAGGACACCGGCCATGCCGCCCGCCTCTTCGGGCTGGAGGAACTGGGGAACATCTACACCCGCATCATGAACCCGACGACCGATGCGCTGGAAACGCGCGTCGCGGCGATCGAGGGCGGCGCGGCGGCGCTGGCAGTGGCCTCCGGCCAGGCAGCAACCACCTTCTCCGTGATGAATCTCTGCGAGGCAGGGGACAACGTCGTTTCCTCTACGGATCTATATGGCGGCACCTGGAATCTCTTCGCCAATACGCTGAAGCAGTTCGGCATCGAGGTCCGTTTCGTCGATCCCTCGGATCCCGAGAATTTCCGCCGCGCCACCGACGCCCGCACCCGCTGCTACTACGCCGAGACGCTGCCCAACCCGAAGCTGCAGGTCTTCCCGATCGCCGAGGTGGCGAAGATCGGCCGGGAGCTGGGCGTACCCCTCATCATGGACAACACCGCCGCGCCGATCATCTGCCGGCCCCTCGATCATGGCGCCGCGGTGGTGATGCACTCCACCACGAAATGGATCGGCGGCCATGGCACCAGCATCGGCGGCATCGTGGTGGATGGCGGCAATTTCGACTGGGAGAAGTGGGGCGACAAATTCCCCACCCTGAACAGGCCGGACCCGAGCTATCACGGCGCCATCTGGACCCAGGCGGCAAAGCCGCTCGGCCCCATCGCCTATATCCTGCGCATGCGCACCTGCCTGCTGCGCGACATCGGCGCCGCCGCCTCGCCCTTCAACGCCTTCATGACTATCCAGGGGCTTGAGACCCTGCCGCTACGCATGGAGCGGCATTGCGAGAATGCGCTGAAGGTCGCAGCCTGGCTGGCGAAGCACCCGGCGGTGACGGAGGTGATCCATCCCAGCCTGATGCAGGGCGAGGCGAAGCGCCGCGCCGATGCCTATCTGAAGGGCGGCTATGGCAGCCTGATCGGCTTCGAGCTGAAGGGCGGCGTGGAAGCCGGCAAGCGCTTCATCGACGCGCTGAAGATGTTCTACCACGTCGCCAATATCGGCGATGCACGGTCCCTGGCGATCCACCCCGCCAGCACCACGCACAGCCAGCTTTCGGCGGAGGAGCAGGCGCAGACCGGCGTCACCCCGGGCTATGTGCGGCTCTCCATCGGCATCGAGCATATCGACGATATCCTGGCCGATCTCGACCAGGCGCTGGCGGCGGCGATGGCGCCGCAGGCACAGGCCGCGCAATGATCGGCCACCAGCCGCTCGGGGCCTTCCCCCGCATCCGCATGCGGCGCAACCGGCGGGATGAGTGGACCCGCCGGCTCGTCGCGGAGAATTCGCTCTCGGTGAGCGACCTGATCTGGCCGATCTTCGTCATGGAGGGCCAGGGGCAGACCAGCGAGGTCGCCTCCATGCCCGGCGTGGTGCGGGTGACGCTGGACCGGCTGGCCGGGCATGTGGAGCAGGCGGTGGCGCTCGGCATCCCGGCGCTGGCGATCTTCCCGATGACGCCGCCGGAGAAGAAGGATGCCGAGGGCACCGAGGCGCTGAACCCGGAGAACCTGATGTGCCGCAGCGCCCGGCTGCTGAAGCGGGAATTCCCGCATGTCGGGCTGGTCGGGGATGTCGCACTCGATCCCTATACGGATCATGGTCATGACGGCGTGATCCGCGGCGACTACGTCCACAATGACGACAGTCTTGAAGTCCTGGTCCGCCAGGCGGTGATCCAGGCGGAGGCTGGGATCGACGTCATCGCCCCCTCCGACATGATGGACGGCCGCATCGGCCGCATCCGGGAGGCGCTGGATGCCGAGGGGCTGATCGACACGCGGATCATGTCCTACGCCGCCAAATACGCCTCCGCCTTCTACGGCCCGTTCCGGGATGCCGTGGGCTCCGGCAAGGCGCTGCGCGGCGACAAGAAGACCTACCAGATGGACCCCGCCAATTCGGACGAGGCACTGCGCGAGGTGGCGCTGGATATCGCCGAGGGCGCGGACATGGTCATGGTCAAGCCGGGCATGCCCTATCTGGACATCATACGGCGGGTGAAGGACCGGTTCGGCGTGCCGACCTTTGCCTATCAGGTCAGCGGCGAATACGCGATGATCATGGCCGCCGTGCGCAATGGCTGGCTGGAGCATGAGCGGGCGATGATGGAGAGCCTGCTCGCCTTCAAGCGTGCCGGCGCGAATGGCGTGCTGACCTATTTTGCCGTGGAGGCGGCACGGCTGCTGCGGTCATGACCGAAGCGGACCAGGCACATCTCCGCCGCGCCATTGCCCTGGCGCATGAGGCCCGCGCGAAGGGACAGGCGCCCTTCGGCGCGGTGGTGCTGGCGCCGGATGGCAAGATGCTGGCCGAGGCGCACAACACCGTCGCCGCCAGCGGTGACCCGACCGCGCATGCGGAACTGGCGGCGATCCGCGAGGCCGGAATGCGGCATGGCCTGGAGGCGCTGGCCGGCGCCGCCGTCTACGCCTCGACCGAGCCCTGCCCCATGTGCGCCGCCGCAGCCTACAATGCCGGCATCGGCCGGATCGTCTTCGGCCTCCGGGCCGGCGACCTGCCGCGGGCCCGTGGCGGGCCCACGCCTTGGCTGCCGCTCCAGCTTCCGGCCGCCGAGGTCGCGGCGCGCGGTCGCCGGCGCATGGTGGTGGAAGGCCCCTTCCTGGAAGGTGAAGCCGCCGCGCCGCATGCCGGCCTCGGTAGCGCTTGACCCGTCCCTCCCGCGCCGCGTCTGATCGCGGCGGGGATGGGAGGAACGGATATGGCTTCAGACTGGCTCGGACTTTCGGGAAAGATCGCCGTCGTCACCGGCGCGGCGGGCGGCATGGGGCGGGCCATCGCCGCCTCCTTCGCCGAGGCCGGCGCCGCGGTGGCGCTGCTCGACCGCGACACGGCGGGCTGCGAGGCGCTGGCGCGGGAACTGGCCGCCACCGGCGCCCGCGCACTCCCCATCGGCTGCGACACGGCGGATGAGGCCAGTGTCGCCGCGGCGGCGCAGGCGGTCGCGGAACGGCTCGGACCTGCCGACATCCTGGTGAATAATGCCGGCGTGCTGCGGCCCGGTCCGCTCGCCTCGCTTTCGATCGCCGAGTGGAATGCGCTACTGGCGGTGAACCTGACCGGCTATCTGGTCTGCGCTCAGGCTTTCGGCCGGGGAATGATGCAGCGGAAATCCGGGGCGCTGGTGCATATCGCCAGCATCGCCGCCAGCAACCCGCAGCCCCGCAGCGGCGCCTACAGCCCGAGCAAGGCGGCGGTCGCCATGCTTTCCCGCCAATTGGCGCTGGAATGGGGACCGGCCGGCATCCGCAGCAACACGGTCAGCCCCGGCTTCATCCGCACGCCCATGTCGGAGAGCTTCTACCAGGCCCCTGGCATCAAGGAGCGGCGGGAGGCGATGCTGCCCAGCCGCCGCATCGGCACGCCGCAGGACATTGCCGACGCCGTGCTCTTCCTGGCCAGCCCGCGCGCCGGCTATGTGAACGGCGCCGAACTCCTGGTAGATGGCGGCCTCGACCAGGTAGTGATGGAACTGACGCCGCGTCCCGGCTTCTGACGGAACCCTGCCGACCGCCTCGCCCCCGCGCCGCCGTGCCCGCCGCCTCCTCTGGGAAGCCAGCCTGCCCAGCCGGGCCGAGGCGCTGGCGGCACGCTGGAATCTGCGCTGCCTTGCGCCGCTCGCCTGCGGCGGCACCGGGGCCCGGCTGTTCACGGTAGAGGCGCCGGCCGGTCCGGCCGTGCTCAAGCTCAGCCTGCCGGGCCAAGCGGTGCAGGCGGAGGCGGATGCGCTGGCCGGCTTCGCCGGGGAAGGCGCCGCCCGCCTGCTGGCGGCCGATCCGGGAGAGGGCGCGCTGCTGCTGGAGCGCCTCTCCCCCGGGACACCGCTGCGGGCGCTGGCGGAGCAGGACGACGATGCCGCGACCCTGGCCGCCGGGCGGGCGATACTGGCGCTGCGCCGGCCACCCCCGGCCGGCGCCCTGCTGGGCCAGGCCGCAGGCTGGGTCCGGCTCCTCGACCGGGCGATTGCCGAATCCTGGCCCATGCCCCGCCCCATGCTGGACCGCGCCGCCGGCCTGTTCCGGGAGCTTGCCGCGGATGCCCCCTCCCCCGTGCTGCTGCATGGCGACCTGCACCACGACAACATCCTGAAGGATGGCGCCTCCTGGCGCGCCATCGACCCGCGCGGCCTGGCCGGCGACCCGGCCTTCGAGGCGGCGGCGCTGCTGCGCAACCCGCCCGGCTCGCCGCTCCTCGCCCGCGCCGCGCGGCGTATCGCCATCCTGGCCGAGGTCACCGGCCTCGACCACCGGCGCATTGCCGGCTGGGGTTATGCCGCGGCGATGCTTGCCGCCGCCTGGGCGGTGGAGGATGGCGAGGACACCGGCCCCTGGCTCTCCGCAGCGGGGGCGCTTGCCGCCTGCCTCGCCTGATCCGCCGCGCCCTCGAAGAAGGCGCCGATGGCGCGGACCGAGAGGCTCTCCCGCCGCCGGTCGTAGAAGCCGCAATGCCCGCCGCCCTCCACCAGTAGCGGCGCCATGGCAGGGCATTTTGTCCAATCAATGCCGTCCAGGGACTGCGGGGGCACGAGGGGGTCGTCCGCCGCCATCAGCAGCAGGGTCGGCACCCGGATCCGTGGCAGGATCGCCGCCGGGCGCTCCAGCTCGACGAAGACCTCGTAGGAGGGGTAGCCGAAGCGGGGCGTGGTCACGCCCGCCTCGAATTCATGCAATGACCTGGCGCGGCGGGCCGCCTGGCGAAGCGCATCATCCATGTCGGCGGCCGGCACCGACAGCACCTCCTTCCGGTAGAGCGCCAGCAGGGTCCGGCCGAAGACCGGATTGGCGTCGATGGCCGAATGCGCCAGCTCTGGCTGCAAGGGCGGGCAGATGGCGGCGGCGGCAAGGATACGCGGCACTCCCAGGACCGGAGCTTGCCGTCCCAGCAGGTTCAGCACCAGCGCGCCGCCGAGCGACCAGCCGGCCAGCACCACACCCTCTCCGGTCAGCGCCTCGGGCAGCGCGGCCAAGGCCTCGGCCAGATCCTCCGCGCGGCCGAGATGGTAGTGGCTGGTGCTGCGCGGGCGGCTCAGCGCATTGCCGCGCAGGTTGAGCCGCAGCACCGGAAAGCCGCGGCGGAGCAGGCCGGCGGCCGCCTCCCGCAGATAAGGGTCGCCCTCGGTGCCGGCCAGGCCGTGCACCAGCACGGCCAGCGGACGGGTCACGCGCTGCGGCCAGTGCAGGCAGGCGGCCAGCGCATCCCGATCCGGCAGGGGCAGCCAAAGCCGATGACCGGGCGGCAAGGCCGGCCCCAGGGGCCAGAGCAGCGCGCGCATGGTCTGCAAGGTGCCGCCGATCCAGGGCGGACGCGGCCGGAAAGGAACGGTGTGTGGAAGCATGCAGGAAGCAACGCACGATCCGGTCAGGGGCTTCCCTCCGGCGCCGTGGCTTGCCAGTCCGTCCCCTGCACCCTAATGCCGATGGCCAGAGAGGAACGAAGCCATGGCCCAGTCACTGCGCCCCGAGGACGACCACGCCGAGATCCGGGAGGAGGTTGCGAAGCTCTGCGCCCGCTTTCCCGGCGAATACTGGCGCAGGGTGGATCGCGAGCGCGCCTATCCCACCGAATTCGTCCAGGCCCTGACCGAGGCCGGCTATCTCGGCGCCCTGATCCCCGAGGAATATGGCGGCGCCGGCCTGCCCCTCTCCGCCGCCGCGGCGATCCTGGAGGAGATCCACCGCTCCGGCGGCAATGCGGGCGCCTGTCACGCCCAGATGTACATCATGGGCACCATCCTCCGGCATGGCAGCCCGGAGCAGAAGAAGAAGTATCTGCCGAAGATCGCCACCGGGGAGCTGCGCCTGCAGGCCTTCGGCGTGACCGAGCCGACCAGCGGCACCGACACCACTGCGCTCCGCACCTTCGCCCGGAAGGAGGGCGACAGATACATCGTCAACGGCCAGAAGATCTGGACCAGCCGGGCGGAGCATTCCGACCTGATGCTGCTGCTGGCCCGCACCACCCCGCGCGACCAGGTGAAGAAGCGCACCGAGGGGCTTTCCACCTTCATCGTGGACATGCGGCAGGCCAAGGGCCACGGCCTGACCATCCGGCCGATCCGCACCATGATGAACCACAACACCACGGAAGTCTTCTTCGACAACATGGAAGTCCCAGCGGAGAACCTGGTCGGGGAAGAAGGCAAGGGCTTCCGCTACATCCTCGACGGCATGAATGCCGAGCGGCTGCTGATCTCCGCGGAATGCATCGGCGATGCCAAGTGGTTCATCGAGAAAGCGGTGAATTACGCGAAGGAGCGCGTGCTGTTCGGCCGCCCCATCGGCCAGAACCAGGGCGTCCAGTTCCCGATCGCCAAGGCCTATGCGCAGATGCGCGCCGCCGAGGCGCTTCTGCGCCAGGGGCTGCGGAAATTCGAAGCGCACGAGCCCTGCGGCGAGGAGGCGAATATGGGCAAGATGCTCTGCGCCGAAGCCGCCTGGGCCGCGGCCGAGGCCTGCCTGCAGACCCATGGCGGCTTCGGCTTCGCCGAGGAATACGACATCGAGCGCAAGTACCGCGAGACGCGGCTCTACCAGGTGGCGCCGATCAGCACCAACCTGGTCCTCAGCTATATCGGTGAGCATGTCCTCGGCATGCCGAGGAGCTACTGAGATGCTGGAAGCCCGGACCCTTTCGGGCGGCTGCCATTGCGGCCGGGTGCGCTACGCGGTGGAGACCGACCTGGCGCAGGTGATCGCCTGCAACTGCTCGATCTGCACCAAGCGCGGCCTGCTGCTCACCTTCGTCCCGCCGGAGCGGTTCACGCTCCAGGCCGGGGAGGATGCGCTGACCGACTACCAGTTCGGGCGAAAGACGATCCATCATCTGTTCTGCGCAGGCTGCGGCGTGGAATCCTTCGCCCGCGGCAGGACACCGGACGGCACCGAGATGATCGCGGTGAATGTCCGGTGCTTGGACGGCATTGATCCTGAAACCCTTGAGAGGACGCCCTTCGATGGCCGCCAGCTCTAGTCGCCCGCTTGAGGGTCTGCTCGTCGTCTCCATGGAACAGGCGGTGGCCGCGCCCTATTGCGCCAGCCGCCTCGCCGATGCCGGCGCGCGCGTCATCAAGATCGAGCGGCCGGAGGGCGACTTCGCCCGCGGCTACGATGCGGTGGCGCGCGGCCAGTCCAGCTATTTCGTCTGGCTGAACCGCGGCAAGGAGAGCGTCTGCCTCGACATCAAGAACCCCGAGGACAAGGCGCTGCTCGGGCGGATGATCGCCAAGGCCGATGTCTTCATCCAGAACCTCGCCCCCGGCGCGATGGCCCGCGCCGGCTTCGGCAGCGCTGAGCTGCGGGCGAAGCACCCGCGCCTCATCACCGTGGATATCTCCGGCTATGGCGAGGAAGGCGACTACGCCGGCATGAAGGCCTATGACCTGCTGGTGCAGGCGGAATCCGGCCTCGCCTACATCACCGGCCGGCCGGAGGGGCCGGGCCGGGTCGGCGTCTCGGCCTGCGACATCGCCTGTGGCATGCACGCCCATGCGGCGGTGCTGGAGGCGCTGATCGAGCGCGGCATCACCGGCAAGGGCAAGGGCATCGCCGTCAGCCTGTTCGACGGCATGGCGGACTGGATGACCGTGCCGCTTCTGCAATACGAGGGCACGGGCAGGAACCCGCCCCGCATCGGCCTGGCGCATCCCTCCATCTGCCCCTACGGCGCCTTCCCGACCAAGGACGGCTCCCTGGTGCTCATCTCCATCCAGAACGAGCGCGAATGGGCCAGCTTCTGCGCGCATTTCCTGGATGAGCCGGACCTGCCGCAGAAGGAAGGCTTCCGGGTGAACAACGAGCGCGTGGCGAACCGCCAGATGGTGGATGCGCATATCGGGCGGATGTTTGCCTCGCTGACGCGCGACGAATGCGCCGCCAAGCTGCGCCGCTCCAACACCGCCTATGGCTTCGTCAATGACTGCGAGGGCCTGCGCACCCATCCGGCGCTGCGGCGTGTGACGGTGCAGACGCCGGAAGGGCCGGTGGCAATCGGCGCCCCGCCGGCGCGGTTCTCCGACGGCCTGCGCGAGCTCGGCCCGGTGCCGGCACTCGGCGAGCATACCGCAAAGGTGCGGGCCGAGTTCGCCGGCTGAATCGGCCCGCTGGACAGCCGCCGCCTACCGCTTGCCTGGCGGCGCCTCGGCGACCTCCAGGAGGTGCAGGCGGCGCGGAGCAGCCGGGCGCGCGGCGCCGCGGGCCGGCTGCGGGTCCAGGAGCCCGGTCGAAGAAGCCGACCGGCTCCGCCCGAGATCGGGCCGCCGCGCCAGCCAGAGCGCGACGGAGTGGAAGCCGTTCCCATTGCCATCGCCCGGCCCGGCCTGGTCCGGCCGGTCGGTACCCCAGGCGGCGATCATCTCCTCCCGCCGCCGCTCCTCGGCCAGACGCTTCTCCATGCCGGGCCAGGCCGCCAGCACCTTCAGCCGATAGGCCGCGGCCAGTTCGGGGGTCGCAGAATGGTAGTGCGCGGCCGCCTGTTCCCAACTGCGCTGCGCCTGGTGCAGCCTGGTCAGGAATTGCGCCGCATAGCGGGCATTCGCCACCGGGTCGAAGGCCTCCTCAAGACTGGCGAAGGCCTGGGGGTGATGGTGCAGGTTGACCTGCATGCAGCCGACATCGATCAGCTTCACCCCGCGGGCGCGGAGCGCTCGCACCGCGGCGATCGCCTCCTCCTTGGTTTCGAAATAACGGCTCTGCCCTCCGGCATTGATGGTCCAAGGCCAGGGCGTCACGGCACCGGTCGCAGGGTCGGCGCGGCCAGATTCGACCCGGGCGATGGCTTGCAACAGGGCGACCGGTAGCCGGTATTCGCGCTCCGCCGCGTTGATCGCCTGCCGGCAGGCAGTGCCTGGATCGGTGGGTTGCCGGACCGGAGAGGCTGCAAGGGCCGGCATGACATGGAAACAAAAGGACGCAACGGTGACGATCAAGGCGCGGCGCATAAGGGGTCTCCTCATGGTCGGGCCAAGGTCAGGCCCGTAAGGCTTTGAATTTGGCTGATGTCGCGCCGGCCTTTCCCCGGATCCGGCGCATGCCGAAAGGACAATGCTGCGCTGCAAAAAAGTTCTTGCAGAACGACGGGCAAATCCATAGATTGTGCAGCGCAGCAACACGGCCTTGCCGGGTTGTCTGTCTTTCTTGGACGTTTCCTCCCTAAACTCGGCGGTGCCGCAAGGCACCGCCTTTTTTTCACAAGCGGGAGGGACACCGGGAGTCCCCGGGAGTTCACCGTCCGGTCATCGGCTTTCAAATTTCGGGCTGCCGCCCGTGATCTGCCCGCTATCGCAGGAAGGACCAGTCGGTAGCCATCAGGGTCCCGATCAGCCGGGTCAGATCGCGCCGGATGGAGGCCATGCGGGGCAGCCGCTCGATCCGCGCCTCATCCATGTAGAGCGGACGGGCGATCTCGATCTGCAGGGCGTGCACGCCTTCCCGTGGTCGGCCGTAGTGGCGGGTGACATAGCCGCCGGCATAGGGGTCGTTCCGCCGGACCCGGTAACCCATGCCGATCAGCGCCTCCTCCACCAGTCGCGTCGCACGAGGGGCGCAGGCGGTGCCATGCGCGTCGCCCAGGACGAAGTCCGGCGGGTTGCCGACCTGGGCCGGATGGGTCGGCATGGAGTGGCAGTCGATCAGCAGGCAGACGCCGAATTCGTCCCTCGTCTCCGCGATCAGCGCCGCCAGCGCCGCGTGGTAGGGCTGCCAGAAGCGGCGGATGCGGTCCTCGGCCTCGGCGAAGCTCAGCTTGCGGCGATAGACCGCCTCTCCCGTCGCCACCACCCGGGCGATGGTGCCGAGGCCGGCGCCGACGCGCGGGCTGGCGCTGTTCACCCAGGCGGGCAGCGGCCCGTCGAACATGCCGGGATCTAGCTCCCAGGGCTCGCGGTTCACGTCGCAGAAGACGCGCGGGAAGGTGGCAGCCAGCAGCGGCGCACCATGCTCCGGCGCGGCGGCGAAAAGCTCGTCCACGAACCCGTCCTCGCTGCGGCGCAGGGCCAGGGGATCGAGCCGCGCGGCGGCGATGAAGCTCTCGGGATAATCCCGGCCGGAATGCGGCGAGGCGAAGACCAGCGGCGCCCGCTGTCGCACCGGGCGGCTCAAGAGATAGGGCTCGATGACCGCCTCCGGGGCGGATGGCGGCGATGTGGCGAGATCGACGGGTAGATCCATGAGATGCCCGATTTAGTCACAGGCGGTAGCCGCTGTCATCCGGCGGCGGTTCCCACCGGTGCGAGGACGGCTTGCCCACCGCGACGCGGCAGGCTAGTAAACCGCCTCCGCACGGACGGGCGCGTAGCTCAGCGGGAGAGCACCACCTTGACACGGTGGGGGTCACAGGTTCAATCCCTGTCGCGCCCATTCCCTTCCTCAAGTTTTCAATAGGTTAGCCAGGACAGTTCCGGACAGTCCGGGACGAACAAGGCACGAACTGGCAACCGGAGTTGGGCACCAGTTGGGCAGAACCGTCCTGGTTACAACCGCGATGCCGAGAAGGTGCGGCCCGATTCGCCCCCTCCCCGCCCCCTCACCACCACCCCGACGAGCACTCGGCGGCGCTGGAGCCAGGTCACGCCATCGCCTCCCCCGCCGCCTTCCAGCACGCCGGCCACCGCGCCGGGGCAGGCTTCCCCGGCCGCCAGCCCCCTCACTGCACCAGCCCCCTCACCCGCATGAGCCGCGCGCGGCAGTCCTCGCCCGCGTCGGCCAGGTCCACGATCCAGCGCGCCAGGTCAGCGTC
>Ga0207747_1000624_pt1 | contig 36365 bp, 36 predicted proteins | sample HigsolmetaGSP11D_FD_184839 | JGI IMG/M metagenome (GOLD analysis project Ga0207747, IMG submission 184839) | High solid enriched microbial communities from the Joint BioEnergy Institute, USA - SP1-1-D (SPAdes) | ecosystem: Engineered > Bioreactor > SSF (Solid state fermentation) > Aerobic >...
TGAACACCTGTTGAGTCAAATATATTGTCACCGTTTAATATCCTTAAAAACCCTGCACACTGAGTAAAAGTTGCATCGCCAAGTCTCTTTACATTCTTTAATTCGTTTCTATTTCTAAACTGTCCCACTTCATTGCGGTATTCAACGATATTTTTAGCTATAGACGCATTTATGCCTGACACATACTTTAAAAGCGATACTGATGCCGTATTTAAATCGACACCTACGCTGTTCACGCAATCTTCAACAACGCCATTTAAAGCTTCTCCCAACATCTTCTGGTTTACATCGTGCTGATATTGGCCGACTCCAATAGACTTAGGATCGATTTTAACAAGCTCTGCTAATGGATCCTGCAGCCTACGAGCCATAGATATTGCACCTCTTAAGCTTACATTGATGTCAGGAAATTCTTCTGTCCCAAGCTCTGATGCAGAATATACTGATGCACCAGCTTCATTTACTATGACATACTTTAAGTCCCTGTCAACTTCCTTAATAAGCTCTGCTATAAAAAGCTCACTTTCTCTGGAGGCTGTTCCATTGCCAAGTGAAATCAAACCGACATTGTACTTTTCTATCAAATCTTTTAATATCGTTTTTGCTCCATCTACGTCATTTTGTGGAGGCGTAGGATATACGGTAGCCGTATCAAGCAATTTTCCAGTCTCGTCTACGACTGCGATTTTACAACCTGTCCTGTAGGCAGGGTCAAACCCCATAACTACATAACCTTTAACAGGTGGCTGCAAAAGAAGGCTTTTCAAGTTCATCTTAAATACTTTTATAGCCTTATCCTCAGCTATTTCAGTGAGTTTATTTCTTATCTCCCTCTCAATAGATGGCTTAATAAGCCTTTTATATGAATCATTTATTGCATTAACATGATAATCTTTAAAAATTGAGTCATTAATAACATTTGACGCAACTATGTTATTTATTATTTTTTCATCATCTACATCTACTTTAACAGAAATATACTCTTCTCTTTCTGCCCTGTTTATAGCCAATATTCTGTGTGGAGGTATCTTCTTTATAGATTCCTTATAGCTATAATACATCTCATATGGGGATTTTTCATCTTTTAATTTTTCCGTCACAAGAAGTCCATTATTCCATATATAGTCTCTTATGTACTTTCTTATCTCAGCATCGTCTGATACGTCTTCCGCTACTATGTCCATAGCACCTTGATACGCCTCTTCAAGAGTTAAAACACTATCGTTCAAAAACTTCACAGCGTAATCATCCGGGTTTCCTTCTTTTAAGTCACCATCAGCAATTAATTTTGCTAAACCTTCCAATCCTTTTTCTTTTGCAATAGTTGCTCTAGTCCTTCTCTTAGGTCTAAATGGTCTATAAATGTCATCTATTTCCTGCAGCGTTGTGCTGTTCTCTATCTTTTCCCTTATTTCATCCGTAAGTTTTCCCTGCTCATCAATCAAGCGTATAGTATCTTCTTTCTTTTCTTCTAAATTTCTTAAATACGTAAGCCTTTCATAGAAGCTTCTCAAGACTTCATCTGATATGCTTCCTGTTGCTTCTTTTCTGTATCGAGCAATAAATGGTATCGTGTTGCCTTCATCAATAAGCTTAATCGTATTTAAAACCTGAAAATCCTTTAGATTGAATTCCTGCTTTAATGTTAAAGCTATCCTATCCATAAAATCTTCCTTTCACTTATTAAACTTAAAAGCCATCCCAAGCTAAATGAATTTAAAATAAGGGATATCGTAAGATATCCCTTAAGACACTTTCTGCTTTAGGTATGCATTGATAAATTCGTCAATATCCCCATCCATTACTGCGTTGACATTCCCTACCTCAAAATTTGTTCTGTGGTCTTTTACAAGCGTGTACGGCTGAAATACATACGACCTTATCTGATTTCCCCATCCTGCTTCCTTGTGTTCACCTTTTAAGTCTTCGATTTTTTCCTTTTGCTCTTTTATCATAAGGTCCATCAATTTAGCCTTCAGCATCTTCATAGCAGTCTCCCTGTTTTGCATCTGAGATCTCTCTGACTGACATTGAACGATAATGCCTGTCGGTATATGAGTTATCCTTATGGCTGATTCCGTCTTATTTACGTGCTGACCACCTGCACCAGATGATCTGTACGTGTCAATTTTTAAATCCTCAGGCCTAATATCAACTTTTATATCGTCGTCTATCTCTGGCAAAACCTCAACTAATGCAAATGATGTATGTCGTCTTCCTGCTGCATCAAAAGGGGAAATCCTGACTAACCTGTGTACACCAGCTTCACACTTCAAATAGCCATAAGCAAAAGCGCCTTTCACCATTATAGTTACGCTTTTTACGCCTGCATCATCACCAGGTAGATAGTCCACCGTTTCAACTTCATAATTTTTTGATGATGCCCACCTCATATACATGCGAAGCAACATTTCGGTCCAGTCTTGCGCTTCTGTTCCACCTGCACCAGCATGTATTGAAAGGATAGCGTTATTTCTATCGTAAGGTCCGCTTAAAAGCGTTTTTATCTTCATGTCATTTATCTTCTTGGAAAGCGACTTGTACTCTTCGTGAACTTCTTGGGAAAGGGATTCATCTCCTTCCTCAATCCCTAATTCTATCAGGGCATTAAGGTCTTCACATTGTTTTTCTATCGACTCATACTCTGATATGAGTTCTTTCAAATCTTTTAGCTTTTTAGACATCTCTTGCGATTTCTCTAAATCATTCCAGAAATCAGGCTCCGACATCTTTTTATCAATCTCTGCTACCTCTCTTTTCAATCCTTCGATGTCAAAGAGAAGCCCCCATTTCTTTTATAGTGTCTATCAAATTCAAAACTTCTGTCTTATAATCTGCTAACACTGCTTCATCTCCTTATCATTGAAATTTTTTAAAGATTAGCGCCGCAGCATTTTTTGTACTTCTTTCCGCTGCCGCATGGACATGGATCATTTCTTCCAACTTTTTTCTTCTTAACGATTGGCTTCTTAGGTTCATCGTTGCCGCTTTGATTTGTCGCAACAGGCTTTGCCACCTGCTCTCTATGTGGCATATTGTCATTCCTTATTTCTATATGATACAGGAATTTTACTGTATCCTCCTGAATGGAGTTAACCAAATCCTCAAACATATCAAAGCCAATCTTCTTGTACTCAATTACAGGATCTACCTGGCCGTAAGCTCTCAAACCTATTCCTTGGCGGAGCTGGTCCATTTCATCGATGTGATCCATCCACCTCGTATCGACTACTTTTAAGAGAACAACTCTTTCGATTTCCCTCATCTGTGGACCTATTTGCTGCTCTTTCTTCTCATACTGCCTTACAGCTTCTTCATAGATTATATCTGTAAGCATCTCCTTGTCAAGTCTGCCAAAATCCACATCTATCACTACGCTGTCTTTTTCAAGGAATAAATCGTACAAATGGTTTAGCAATCCATCTATATCCCACTCTTCTGGGTATTTACTACCTGCTGTATATATTTCAACATTTCTGCTTATGATGTCTTTTACCATATCGAGGATGTACTGTCTTAAATCTTCGCCCTCTAATACCTTTCTTCTCTCTTTGTATATTATCTCCCTCTGTTTATTCATCACATCATCGTACTCGAGGACATTCTTTCTGACGTCGAAGTTTATGCCTTCAACTTTCTTCTGTGCCTGTTCTATCTGCTTTGTCAATATCTTGTGCTCAATCGGCTGGTCATCTTCTATCCCTAGCGAATTCATCATATTTTTGATTCTCTCAGAGCCAAAAAGCCTCATTAAATCATCTTCAAGGGAAATATAGAATCTAGACTCACCAGGATCGCCTTGTCGTCCAGCACGTCCTCTTAACTGATTGTCTATCCTTCTGGATTCGTGCCTTTCAGTGCCTATTATATAAAGCCCGCCAAGCTTTACGACCTCTTCGTGCTCTTTTTCCGTCTCCTTCTTTATCTCATTTAAAAGCTCTTGGTATCTCTCTCTGGCCTTTATCAATTCTTCGCTGTGCAAAGGGCCAAACCCTGATGCCTCAGAAATAACATCTGGAGCATAGCCTTCTTCTACCATCTTCTTCTTTGCTAGAAATTCCGGATTACCACCTAAAATGATATCCGTACCACGCCCAGCCATATTTGTAGCGATTGTGACAGCACCTTTTCGTCCTGCCTGTGCGATTATCTCAGCTTCTTTTTCATGGTACTTGGCATTTAATACCTGATGCTTTATGCCCAGCTTTTTAAGCATATTGCTTAGCTTTTCTGACTTTTCTATTGTAATGGTGCCAACAAGCACAGGCTGACCTTTTTTGTGATGTTCTACTATATCTTCAACAACCGCTTTAAATTTTGCTTCTTCTGTCTTATATATCACGTCAGGATGGTCTATTCGTATCATCTCTTTGTTTGTGGGAATTACAACAACATCAAGGCCGTATATCGCCCTAAATTCCTGCTCTTCTGTCTGAGCTGTACCAGTCATACCAGCTAGCTTGTCGTACATTCTAAAATAATTCTGAAATGTGATTGTAGCAAGAGTCTTGCTTTCTCTCTCTACTTTTACGCCTTCTTTTGCTTCTATTGCCTGATGCAATCCTTCGCTGTATCTTCTACCATACATTAATCTTCCAGTAAACTCATCAACTATTATGACTTCTCCATCTTTTACAACATAGTCCTTATCTCTCTTCATTATGGCATGTGCTTTCAATGCCTGATTTATATTGTGTGAAATTTCTATATTTTCAAGGTCTGCTAAATTGGCCAAATTAAAAAATCTTTCAGCCTTTTCAACACCTTTTTCAGTCAAGCTTACTGCCCGGGCTTTTTCATCAATCGTATAATCTTCCTCATTCTTTAACGTCCTTACAAAAGTATCTGCTCTTTTATAAAGATCTGTTGATTTTTCTCCTACACCAGAAATAATGAGAGGTGTCCTAGCCTCATCTATCAATATGCTATCTACTTCGTCAACAATAGCGTAATTTAGATGCCTCTGCACCATCTCTTCTTTGTAGATAACCATGTTGTCCCTTAAATAATCAAAGCCAAATTCATTATTTGTACCATACGTTATATCAGCAGCATAAGCCTTTTTTCTCTCTTCAGAGTCCATGTCGTGAAGAATCACACCAACACTCATACCGAGGAATTCGTAGATCTTCCCCATCCAGTCTCTGTCTCTTTTTGCAAGGTAGTCATTGACTGTAACAATGTGAACCCCTTTTCCTTCAAGGGCATTTAAATAAGCAGGTAATGTCGCAACAAGCGTTTTTCCTTCGCCTGTCTTCATCTCTGCTATCCTGCCCTGATGCAATACTATACCGCCTATTATCTGAACCCTAAAATGTTTCATCTTTAGAGTTCTCCAAGCTGCTTCTCTTACAACTGCAAATGCCTCTGGCAATATATCATCAAGTGTTTCACCATTTTTCAGTCTATCTTTAAATTCCTGTGTTTTTCCTCTCAATTCATCATCAGAAAGCTTTGACATCTCTTCCTCATATGACAAAACCTCATCTGCTATCGGTTCGATCCTCTTTACTTCTCTCTCACTGTAACTACCAAATATCTTCTCTAAAACTCCTAACATTCACTCACCTTCTCAAGGTTATTTTTATTCAAGTATATATTATAACATTTTGACGAATATATATCAACAAAATGAATTTTTGATTTGAAATACCTTTATAAAAACACCATCAAACAAGTAAAAATAAAAAAGCCCATGTGATTTTATAACCTCAACATGGACCCTTTCATTTCAATCAATCGGATGTGCTTTTATGTATTCACCGTATTTTTTATCTACTTTGCTTATATGATTTATAAGCCAATCGACTAACTTGCGGTTTAAAGTAGTAATTATTGACACGCTTACGCCATTTTCTTTTACATCATCTTCTATCTCTTTTATGTCGTTTACGAATTTCTCATGAAGTTTTTTATGCTGAGGTAATTCTGGATATTTGTACTTCTCAAGAAGTCTTTCTTCGTCTCCAAAATGCTTTACTGTGTATTCCTTTAAAAATCCCAGTATCTCATAGATTTTTTCCTGTCCCTGTTGCTTCATGCATGCATCAAAAACATCATTGACTCTCTTAAATAGCTCTTTATGCTCCTCATCTATCATGTCAATACCGACTGACAAGGATTGTCTCCATTTTATCATTTTCTTAATTTCCCCTCTCATAATTAAATTATACTCTAACACCCATATTATAATTATAATATTAATTTTACCCTATTAAAAATTCTTTTCTTCTAAGCTCTCTTTCAATTCTCTCCAAAGTTTCATTGGAATCTGCTTCAATTGTATGCAAATGAACGCCTTCTGTAAGCGAAGACAAGAGCAATGCTTTGCCGTCTTTTATGCACTCCATAAATTTCTCTACATCATACCTTGAAGAAAGCATCAGAAGTCCTTTTAGCTCTCCATAGTAAGGATGCTCTACAATCACATCTAGTACCTTCCCACCATTGTCTACAATAACATTTAGCTCTTCTTCCGTTCTGTCAAAGTAATGCTTGCTTGCTATTACTTTTTTATATCTATTCTTTTCTTCCACATCCAGTATATATCCCTGAGGTGTTGATAAAATCTTCAAACCTTCTGCTCTTAATATAGCTATATCCTGGACTATTACCTGTCTTGTGACATTCATCATGGATGCAAGATAAGTGCCTTTAATCGGCTCTTTTGTATTTTTAAGTATTTCTTTGATTTTATTTCTTCTATCCGCCGAATTCATAAAACATCCACACCTTACAAAAATCCATTTTACATATACTAAATCATATTTTTACTTTTTTCGAAGCTTTTATCATAGCATTTGAAACCATCAAAAAAATTCCTGTTGCTATAAATAGGTCGCCTATGCTAAATGTCTTAGGAAGTGGATACGGCTTTGGCAAATAAAGAATATCACCTAAAAATTTAAGTTTTGTTGCTGCTGTCATAGCTTGATGCGTCGGAATCACATTTTTTTGCAGTTCAGGTACCAAATAGCTGATGCCTGCTGCATTAAGAGCATTTATAGAGACGGGCATTCTTCCTCCATTTACAAAAATTACAATGAAATTTAAGATGATACCAATAGCTATTACTTTCATGTACTTGTTTTGCCTATTGTACCACAAACCAATAAAAAGCATAAGGTAATCCAGAAAATGTATATATGCTCTATATGTCATTATTATCGGATACTTATCTGTCAAATTAAGAACTCCAAACTCCAATGCAAATCCTAAAACAAAAAAAATAGGCTTCTTTATGTCTATATCGGCTATACCGCTTAATTTTCCTCTTCTTATTAAAAATCCGTATATAAATGAAGCCCCAAGAGAATCAAAAATCATGCTTAAAATCCTCCTTGTTCTTTTCGTATGCTCTCTTAAAGAGTCTTATCACTCTTGGACTAAACTGTGTCCCTTCGCTGTCGACAATGATTTTGTACGCTTCTTCTCTTGTATACGCGTTTCGGTATGGTCTGTCAGATACAAGAGCGTCAAAAACATCAGCAACAGAAAGTATCTCAGCCTCCAGCGGTATCTGTCTTCCGCTTATGCCGTCAGGATAGCCATTTCCGTTGTACCACTCATGATGATACCTTACCCAATATCTTACATTTTTTAAAAAAGGTACATCCTTCAATATCTCGTACCCGCTGACTGGGTGCTGTTTTATATAATCGTACTCTTCTTTTGAAAGCTTACCAGGCTTATTCAATATATTTTCTACTATGCCTATTTTACCTACATCATGCAAAAGAGCAGCGATACGCACCATCTCCGTATGTGCTTCACTGAATCCAGCTTCCCTGCAAAGATAAACAGCTAATTTCTCAACACTTTTTGAGTGTCCCAAAGTATACCTGTCTTTTGCTTCCAATGCTTTTGTAAGAGCGTTTATTGTATCATAATACGACTGCTTCAAATCCATATAAAGTTTAAACATATATCTTACCATCAAAAGTGGTATGAAAAATACAACGAGTGCAATATATCCATATTTTATAAAGGCTGATGCCATCAAAATACCTATAAATGCTAGAAATAGAAAATTGATTGTTCCCCACTTAAAATCCATTAGCCAAACCGATAAAAAAGGCTTTTTTATTAAAAGTGATAAAAGTATAGCTACTATACCTGAATTAAATAAATAATAAACAGCCGAAGCAACTATTGCTACACCAACATATTTAGGATATATGTATTGTCCGGGAACACCCCCCAAATATTTATAAACCAATCCAGCCATAAAAACACTAATAGATATTTGCGAAATATTAAACAGAGTTTTATAATATGGTATATTTAATGCACATTTTATTTCCCCATTAACATTTCTAATCAAAAGTAAATTACCTATAGATGCTATTATTGCGCCTTCTAGAGGACCAAATAATAGTATAGCCATTAAATCCACTGCATAAGCAACAGAAACCGAAACATTGCTATTTATATATATTGGCAGAGATTCACAAATAGCTGAAAAAATTATTAAAATAACAACATTACTAATATGTTGTAAATTAACATTCAATATAGAATATCCTATGAGCGAAAGTCCGCTTATTATAATAAACGTTATGTATAAGATTAACTTTTTACTCAAAATATCATCCTCCATAAAAATATACCCAAACCGTTTATCCCCATGTATAATTTGCACCACCAGCAAGTGCTAATGCTAATAAAGCAAGAAGTACTTTTATAATTGTTGCTTTTTTCATCCTGAAACCCTCCTTTACCAAAGAAGCTCCTCAGCTCTCAAGCTTCAGGCGAAACGCTACGCTTAATAAAGGTTTGGGTAAAAAGTAAGCTATTTAATTATCAAGTATTGAGATTACACGCCTGTTTAAAGCGTCTAATGTCGCTTTTATCAAAGCTTCCCCATCATCTTTTTTCACAATGCTGGAACCTACAAGAAGTTCTTCGTTTTGAGGTGTAGCGTGTGTAACAGCGACAACTGCAATGCGCTTTTTGGCAAAAGAATATATATCAACATCTTCTAAAATGAGATTGTGATCTTCAGGAAGTATTTTAGATACGCATTCAAGTGTAGCATTAACGATTATCCTATTTCTATTTCTCTCAGTGTTGACACCTTTGTAAACACCTTCATATATTTCTGAACCTTTTGTCAGAGTCACTGTAGCTTCTAAATTTACTCCATTATTGGCAAATGTAAGATTTGTAAACGCAATTCTTTCATCATTAAAAAACCTACCGCTTGTCTCAATCTGAGCAACGCTTATTATTTTATAATTCACATCCACTTTAAATTCTGCCATCAATACTGATTGTACATCCCTTGCAATTTGTTTTGCATTTCTAGAATTATCAGCCAAAACGTGAATTTCAGCTATTTGATTATTTTCAGCAACAACTCTGCTTGAGATGACGCTTTGTACCCTATTTATCAACTCTTCCATAGAATTGATAACTTCTTTTGTTAATTCAGTCAATGTGCTCACACTCCATTTATCCTATCCATTTTTACACATACAGGAATAATATTCTACAAAAATTTTTATTTTCCTTCTTTTACATAAAAAAAATTGAGGGTTTTTTGTACCCTCAAAATTTTTGCTCTACATTGTTGGCTCTATTAAGCCATATCTGCCATCTTTTCTCTTATACACAACTGTAAAATCATCTGTATCAGAATTTGTAAAAACAAAGAAATTATGACCCAGTAAATTCATCTGCAGTATAGCTTCCTGCACAGACATAGGCTTTACAGGGAATCTTTTTGTCTTAACTACTTCAAACTCAGTTTCTTCTGATAAATCATTTTTTATGTAATCCTGCTGAACGTCAAATCTAATCGATTCTACAGCAAAATTATTTTTTAATTTCGTCTTGTACTTGAGTATTTGCTTTTCAAGCTTATCAACAACGTTATCTATAGATGCATACATATCATCACTTACTTCTTCAGCTCTAAATATCATTCCCTTAAAAGGTATCGTAACCTCTGCAATCTGATTATTCTTTTGAACACTCAATACTACTCGCGCTTCTGTGTCTTCCGTAAAAAACTTCTCAACTTTGCTTAAGCTTCTCAATGCTGCATTTCTTAACCCGTCTGTTATCATCATTCCATTTCTTCCGCTTACTGTTATCCTCATATGATACAACTCCTTTCTTCATGTCTATATTATTATAATTCTACATAAAGAGTAATATTCCTGCATGAGTTCCCATTATATTTTGCGAATTTTGCAAAATATAATTTTCAATTGAAATTGAATAAAAAAGGGTGCCTCTGCACCCAGTAAAATTTACAATATTTTGCTGAAAAACTCTCTCGTCCTAGGGTTCTTTGGATTTTCAAATACTTCCTTTGGTGTTCCTTCCTCAACAATTACACCGTCATCAACAAATATAACTCTATCAGCAACTTCTCTTGCAAATCCCATCTCATGTGTTACAACAATCATGGTCATTCCTTCATTAGCCAGTTCCTTCATGACATTTAAGACTTCCTTTACCATTTCTGGATCCAATGCCGATGTTGGTTCATCAAACAGCATCACATCAGGCTGCATAGCCAGTGCCCTAGCGATCGCAAGCCTCTGCTTCTGCCCTCCTGACAGCTTAACAGGATAAGAATCCCTTTTATCTTCAAGTCCAACTTTTTTTAGAAGCTTAATTGCAATATCTTCTGCATCTTTTTTATCCATCTTTTTTACCTTTACAGGCGCTAATGTGATATTATCGATGGCTGTCATATTTGGAAATAAGTTGAAATGTTGAAAAACCATACCTACCTTTTGCCTTATCTTATTTATGTCGGCCTTTTTATCGTTGATTTTTTCGCCTTCGATGTATATATCGCCTTTTGTAGGCTCCTCCAATAGATTTATACATCTTAGTATTGTACTTTTCCCAGATCCACTTGGACCAATGATGACTAAAACTTCACCTTTTTTTACCTCTAAGCTTACACCTTTTAAGACTTCTAAATTTCCAAAATTTTTATGGAGGTTATTAACGCGTATCACCGGACCTCAACCTCCTTTCAAACTTGCTTAATAGCCTTGAAAATACAAGTGTCATCACAAAGTATATAGCAGCTATTATTATAAGGGGTTCAAAAGCCCTATAAGTCACACTTGATACTATTTCTGCTTGTCTTGTAAGATCTGCAAAGCCTATTACAGATACTATAGATGACTCCTTTAACATGACGACAAATTCGTTGCCAAGGGCTGGAAGTATGTTTTTTATTGCCTGGGGAATTATGACATACCTCATAGCCATGCTGTGGGACATTCCAAGTGAGCGAGATGCCTCCATCTGCCCTGGATCAACTGCCTGTATACCTGAGCGGATAATCTCTGCAACATATCCAGCACTATTCATTGATAGTGCTATTATACCTACTACAAATCCGGGAAATTTTATGCCAAACTGTGGCAATCCATTGTATATTATAAGTATCTGCACCAGAAGAGGCGTCCCTCTTATAATCTCTACATACGCTGAGCCGATAAAACTAATCACTTTCACGCTGGACATCTTCATCAAAGCTACAATCAATCCCAATACTGCACCAATAGCAACGGATATGAGTGTAAGCTCTATTGTCATTATGATGCCATTTATAAAAAGCTGTGTATATTGTGGCATACTTGAAAAATCAAGATTCATTAATAATTTATTCTCCTTTCAAGAGATCTATTTTCCCATCCATTTATTTAACATCTTGTCATATTCACCACTATCTTTAAGTTCTTTTATCACACTGTTTATTTGATTTACCAAATCTTGATTTCCTTTAGCGACAGCAACAGAATATCCGGGTACTGCTTCATTTATCTCTTTAATGTGAAGCATTTTCATGTCTTTATACTCTTTTAAATATGCATCTGCAATTGTGCTTTCCATCAATATTGCATCGACTCTACCATTTTCCAATGAAAGAAATGCATCACCTAAGCGATTTAATTCTTTTAAGTCTATTCCTTTTATCTTCTTTGCTGCATCATCAGATGTAGTACCTAGCTGGACTGCTACAGTCTTTCGATTTAAATCTTTTAGATTATTTATTGAACTGGAGCTTTTGACAACTAAAACCTGCTCTGAATTGTAATATTCATCTGAAAAATCAACGTTTTTCTTTCTATCTGGTGTTGCATTCATGCCAGCAATTGCCATATCAATCTGTCCGCTTTGTAAAGCTGGTATCAATCCTGTAAAGTCTATGTCTTTTATCTCAAGTTTTACACCTAATTTTTTTGCAATAGCATTTGCCAAATCTACATCAAAGCCCATTATGGTATCTTTTCCGTTGACAACCTTGTGAAATTCAAACGGTGGAAAATCCGCACTTGTGCCCATCACAATGACACCCGATTTTTTGACCCTGCTTAATGTAGACTGTTTGGAACATCCACTTAAAATGATAGATAACATAACTATCAGCGATAATGATATGATTAGACCTTTTTTCATGCTTTCTCCTCCCGCAATATGGATAATTTACTTAATAATTATACTATCACATGTATAATATTGCAACATATTTTTTAATATTACAAAATAATTTTTAATAGAAGATTTTATAAAAAATTCTATAAATGATTAAAGGGCATTCGCGATTGAATGCCCTTGATAATCCTCTTTACTTCTTACAAGTGAAGGGGATTACTTATTTGCTCCAGCGATTCTTCCTCTTCTGGAGTTAAACTGATTGTTCCTCTGCTTTTTAGCATCTCTACATGCTTTGCACCTTACTGGTGCGTTTTGAAAACCCTTCTGCGCATAAAATTCTTGTTCACCGGCAGTCCACACAAACTCTGCTCCACAGTCTTTGCAGACCAATGTCTTGTCTTGATACATAATAAATAATCCCCTCACTTTGATTATTAATTTACTGTACAGTCCTATAAACTATACAGTAATATTATACCACCAAGAAATATTTTTATCAATAAATTTAAAAAATTTTAAAATTGTATAAATATTACTCCAAAATATATGTCTCAACGTTTTTTGTCTACAAAATAACTGCCAGGTGTGTAGTACTTTAAATATTCTACGTACCCTTTTTTTCCCTTAGATAAGTCATTTAGCTTATCTTCAAGATTTTTAAAAGCACTATTTATATCTTCAATATTTTTATCTTCTACATCTTTTATCCTCTCGAGAGTTGACCTTATTTCAATTAATATTCCTTTTAATACGCTTTTTTCTGCGTTATTATTAGGTGTATTAAAAATGCTATCAATCCTATTTACTTTTTTGTATAAATTATACATTGGTAGAAATTCCTTATCTATTTTATCTATATTATTTATAATGTCTTGCTTTCTTCCCAATATACTTTTTATATCATCAAGATTTTGGGAATTTATTGCTTTATTTAGCTCATTATTCAATAAAAGCATGTCATTTAGATATTTTAATTTATCTTCAGCTAACTCTATAAGCTTTTTTACATCACTAATCATATTCTATCAACCTTTTGAATAAACTTTTGCTCGAACTTTATCCATCGCTTTTCCCCACGTATCTTTAAGGTCGCTTACTAATGATTCTACTTCATCCAAAGCAACTTTATCTTTTTTTAAATTTGCTTCTATGAGCCTTCTTGATATATAGTCATATATACTGTATAGATTTTTTGATATATCATATTTCATATCAAGAGTTGACATAAGTTCCAATACGATATCTTGTGCCCTTGTTATGCTGTTATGGGCTTTTTCGATGTTCTTATCATCTATTGCTTGCTTTGCTTCATTTACAAAGCGAATAATCCCATTGTAAAGCATCAGAACTAGTTCTTCCGGACTTGCTGTCATTATGGAATTCCGTTTGTACTCCAAGTACGGATCAATCATGTAGTAATTCCCCTTTCTACCTATTGCATCAGCATTGCTAACCGTTAAGTTGTTGGCTCAGCCATTGGCTCTGAGAATTCATCTGCGCCATAAATGTCTCTAATTGCGTAAACTGATCATAATATTGCTGTTCTAGCGTATTTAAATGATCCTGCATATCCGACATTCTCTGATTTAAATCATCTATCTGCTGACCCAAAAAGCTATTATCATATAGTTGATATTGTCCCCCGCCAGCCTCTTGTGTGATAGAATTTATACCATTATTCACTATGTAGTAAAGCCTTGCTGCTATACCATCATTTTGACTAGAACCAGGTGTTGCATTTACATCCGTCGTGGATTCCGTTATTTTTGTGAATAAATCCATAACTTGCTGTGGATTGTTTTGTATTGCATCTTTAAGCTTTGCATCATCTATATAAAGTTTACCACCTTCATACCACTGCCCTGTCGTAATCCCTATAGAGCTTAATGTCATCTTTGTGCCGTCAGAAGCCGTTACTGTACCTGATATAGCATTTCTCATACTATAGTAGATGGATGTCAGTGTGTCATTGCCGTTCAAATCACCGCTTCTTGCCTTTTGCTGCCACAAAGTAATATCATTGTCACTCATCTGCTGTTTCTGTGAGTCTGTAAGCGGCTTATAATCATAGTACCTTTCTTCTGTTAACTTTGAATTTATCTGAGTAATCACATCATTATACGCATCGACAAAGCTCTTAATACTATTATATATCGTATCTACATCTGTCGTTACCGAAAGATTAGTTTGTCCTACTCCTGTAAGATTAATGTTTATTCCTGCCAATGTAACATTATTTGTTGATGTAGTTATATTTACTCCATTAAACGAAAATGAGGCATCTGTTCCAGTGGCTGTAGACGTGTTTAGTTTCAATGTGTTTGTTAAGAAACTAAGCCCATCTGCATCTGTACCGCTAAAATCAATCTTCGCATTTGATCCTGTTGAACTTGTTATCAGAAACAACCTGTCGGTAGTTGTATCATATGTGGCATTAACTCCTGTATTTGCTGAATTAATTGCAGATACAATGTCTTTTATTGTCCAGTCTTTACTACTATCGCCAAGCGTAATTTGCTTACCATTTAAATTTATTGTACAAGTAGTTCCTGCAAGAATTAAAGAGTTATAAGTTATACTGCCATCAGAGTTTGTAGTATAGGCATTAAGTGCAGAATCACTGGCAGAAGTAGCTGCCGTTGCTAATTGATTTACATTTAATATATACGTCCCATTTACAGCATTTACACCTGCTGTTGCTGTCGCTATAGATGTATTTGATGAAACAGTCTTTGCTAGATACGTCCCTTGCAGTTTCATCTTAAACAAAGTGTTATCCCTAAGGGACAAAAGCTTTGTATTTATATCCTGAAGGTCCTCCTGCTGCCACTGAAGCCACTGCTTTTGCTGTTCCAATTCATAAAGTGGCTGGCTGGCTGCTGTCATGAGCTGTTTCACTATAGAATCGGTATCGATACCTGATGCAAGACCGCTTATCCTCAGTAAATTGCTTGTAGTAGAATTTTGCAAGCTAATAGGATCCATAATATTACCTCCTATACTTTTCTATCGACAAATAGACCTGCTATTTTCCACAAACCTGCCACCAAATCTAATATTTTTTCCGGCGGTATTTCGTCTATAACTTCATTTGTTTGACTATCCACAATCTTCACTACTATTGTATTTGTCGGCTTATGCACAGAAAATTCAAAATACGTCCCATCGCTAGTCTTTATTTTATTGTTGACATCATTGATTTCATCCTTGATAGATTTTTCATCAACTGGTTTTTTCAAGATATTTTTTACATCATTTAGATTGTCTGTCGATAAACTGTCATTGAACTTTGCCTTTCCTCCTTCTAGCGATATACTTTGAATCATATATGATACCTCCCAAAAATATTTATCATTTGTACGTTATTTTTTATATCGGCAAAATATTTGAAAAAATTAGCGAATTTATTTTGAGTTTTCTTTTCTGCCATTCGTCATATATTCTATGATAAGCTTATCCAGTTCTTGACTTATTTCAAGAGCTTTCGGCTTATCGACGATATTCTTATCCAGCTCACATTTTAATAACTTTATTTTCTCCTCAACAAAATCATTTTTATAATAGTGTTCCTTTATAACCTTTGCCATTTTCCCCTCCATATAAGCTACTTTAACATTTACCTCAATTCTATATATCGGCTTTAACCAATTTTTATTAAATCTTTAGCATATTTTTGATGCTTATTTCAAGTATACTATTTTTGAAAAATTTATCAATCTCACTTAATGCAAATCGCCGCTTTTGCTGAACGTATGTTTGTGTTATAATATTTATATAAATTTATGTTAGAGGTGCAAAATATGGAGCTTCATGATAAGATAAGGATATTAGCTGATGCTGCAAAATACGATGTCTCTTGTTCATCTAGCGGAAGCAATAGAGAAAATAAAAATGGCGGTATCGGGAATGCATCGTTTTACGGAATATGCCATAGTTGGTCTGATGATGGAAGGTGCATATCACTTCTTAAAATATTATTTACAAATATATGCATATACAACTGCTCATATTGTGTCAACAGATGCTCAAATGACATAGAAAGGGCATTATTCACACCTGATGAACTGGCAGACCTTACGATAAATTTTTACCGCAGAAACTACATAGAAGGATTATTTTTAAGCTCAGCAGTTTACAAAAGCCCGGACTATACAATGGAGCTTCTGATTAAGACAGTCAAAAAACTTAGAGAAGATTATAATTTTAATGGTTACATACATTTAAAAGCCATACCTGGGGCAGATATAAATCTGATAAGATTAGCAGGGCTTTATGCCGACCGCATGAGCATAAATATCGAGCTTCCATCCGAGAAATCTCTAAAGCTATTGGCACCTCAAAAAAGCAAAGAATCAATAATAAAGCCCATGAGCTTCATACACAATCAACTGCTGGAAAGCAATGAATCAAAAAAATTAATGCGTTACTCAGATAAGTTCGTACCTGCAGGACAGACAACACAGCTTATAATAGGTGCAACACCAGAAAGCGACAGAACTATATTGAAATTATCAGAAAATCTATATAAGCTTTACAATCTTAAAAGAGTATATTATTCTGCATACATCCCTGTTTCTAATGGCAACAATATTTCTGGAGTGACATCGCCACCTCTTTTAAGAGAGCACAGATTGTACCAAGCAGATTGGCTTTTAAGGTACTACAATTTCAAAGCAGATGAATTATTAAGTGAAGAAGCTCCAAATTTTAACATTTTACTCGATCCCAAAGTCGACTGGGCCCTAAAAAACTTAAGCCTATTCCCTGTAGAAGTAAACACTGCAGACTATAATATGCTTCTTAGGGTCCCGGGAATTGGTGTAAAAACAGCGAAACGGATAATAAAGGCAAGAAAGGAGTCTCCTCTAAACTATGATTCACTTAAAAAGCTGGGAGTCGTATTAAAAAGGGCAAAGTACTTTATAACTTGCAATGGAAAATACTACGGGGGATGCGAAATAGAAGCTAGTAAAATAAAAAATAGGCTTTTGCCAAAAACCAATGTTTTAGAAGGCCAGCTCAGCATCTTTGAATCATTTTACAAAACAGAAAATAATCTACCTATAATCGTATGATTTTAGATAGGAGTATGTAAACATGGTAAACTACATTTTTGATGGGACATTTGACGGGCTCATGACAGTCATATATGTGTCATATTATAATCGTCAAATACCAAATGATATTTTATCAGAAAACAGTTATCAAAGAAATTTCTTTGGTGATGACGTATATATATCAACAGATATAGATAAATCCAATAAAGTACAAGATGCAATCAAAAATAAAATATCGCAAGAAGCCCTTAAAAAAATTTTTTACGTCTATCTATCTGAATTAGAATCATCATATATGTTGATATATAAATATGTAAGATTGGGATTTAAGATAGGCAAAAAAATCGATAATTACCTTCAAAATGACATAGTGCACAACGTGATTAAATTAAGCCAAAGAGTCAACCATGAAGCTTATAAAATGATAGAATTAATAAGATTCAAAGAGATAAAAAAAGGATTATTTTATGCCAAAATACATCCTGATTACAATGTACTGCCTTTAATTGTACCTCATTTTGCAGCAAGATTTCAAAATCAATATTTTGTGATACATGATGTCAAAAGAAACTTATCAGCGGTTTATGACAAAAAATCTTGGATAATAACTGATATATCTCCTGAAAAAACATTGATTACAAAAGAGGAGGAAGATTACGAAAACTTTTGGAAGATCTACTATAAAAATATCTCCATAGATGAAAGAAAAAATTTGAGGCTTCAAAAGCAACACATGCCAAAGAAATACTGGGATATATTGATTGAAAAGCAATAACTACATCTCAAACTGAATGGCAGAAGAAAATCTCTCTATAAATGGTATCCCCATAGATGTAGGCAGAAGTGATGATGTAACCATGACTTCATTAACTGGTATAAAGTCATATTTGTCACCAATTTTCTCACCATATCCAGTAAAGTCGTGTATGATGTATGGCATTCCGCCGTCCATTCCAACAAACATCATGGCATGACCAGGCATGTATAAAGCTGCACCAGGCTTTATGTTTTTAAAGGTTTCAATTCTATCAATCAATGACATATCATCAGAAAACTGATGTGCTATTCCTGTACATTTTTCCTGCTCATCACCATTTCTGGGAAGAGCAAATCCAAATGTCTTGTATACATACATGATAAAACTGGAACAGTCCCTACCATTGAAGCTGTCTCCCCATCCATATCTATCTCCTATTAGCTTAAATGCCTGATTTAAAACATTCGCCCTTGTATATGGAATATAACCGTGATTCACATCTTCTTTTATTGATATTAGGCCGTCTTTAAAGACTAGATTGCCTTTATCATCCCTTGAAGGTAGCTTTATCACATAATTGCCATAAGTAGATTGATTTGCTAAACTATCAGGCATATCCTTTTCCAGTGGTATTCTCGTCCCCATATCAAACCGAATTTCAGACACATCGTCATCATATGGATTTGACTGTGTCCTTACATGATTTCCTGTAACAACTATGAAATCAACTGCATCAAGATAATCGAATACTTCCTCTTTATCTTTTGCAATTGCTATATCAGTAACTTTCACCCAACCTCTGTAATTGTACATCTGTATAAAATACCATTTTTTATCTTTACTCTCGCGAAGTACGATAACAGGCTCTATCGCTTGACACGATGTTTCTTGAAATCTATCAAATTCGATATCGCCTTTTCTGCTGTATACCGCTATTTCCGTTGGAAAGCTTCTAAGAGATGTCTTTCTTATGGTAATGCCATACTGTACAGGATTGACTTCTCTTATTTCAGTGATATTTAAATTGTCAGTTATATGATGATAAAAATCTCTTTTCACTGTTTCACCATTTCTAAAATACATCTCTTTTTCCGGTATTTTATATTCCTTTATCAAAGACAGCAATTCATCGTAAGTAAAACTATCCCTATAGCTTCTTAAATCATAGACGCTATCACATTTTTCCACAATCTCTTGATTGAACTTTATAATATCATCTTGCATCATTATAAGGCGATCCGCATCAGGCATCTTCTCTATCCAGTATTCAGCATCAAGCATATCTAACCTCGTTCCCGGTATAATATGGAACACCTCTCTTGTAAAGTAAAAAATTGAATATTAATAAAAATACAATTATTATATTTGTCTAATTAATATTAGATAAGCATATTATTTTTAATTTGATATGCGATAACATATATGTATTATCAATACAAATGATTTACATCTTCCTGACTTTAATTTACATATATTTAAATTTTATAGTCTCTAATACCAAGCTTAAAAATTCTCTTCTGTTTCCTTATATCGTTCTAAATAGAATCTATTATTATTACAATTCCATTCTAGTATAATGTAAAATCCTTATGGAAACTGTTAAAATCTCTCCCTCACCAGCATAAATGCTTCTGCATATTCCACGCCACATGATGCGCCTCGAAATCTAGCTAAAGATCTTATATTATCTAAGCTTCTTGGTAATGGTATTTTTTGTACCTCTGACTCATAAATTTTCATTATTTCTATCTTTTCGTTAATATAATTTGTAATATCACTATATACATTTGGTATAAAAATATTTTCAGGAAAACTTGGTGCCATTTCTGTTTCTGATATGCATTCGTACATTAAAACTCTTTTGATAAATGGATACCTAAAACTCTTAACACAACTCATTATTGCTTTAGCTGCTATCTGATGATCAGTATGTATATCGCTTCTATTGTTCATGTAAATTACTTCAGGTTTTATACTCATTATAACATTCGAAATTTTTTCTATTAAATCACTTATATCCACTAAATGTAGCTTTGTAGTCAAATAATCAAGTTCAAATACCTGCTTAAATCCATATTGATGTGCAACAATATTAATTTCTGATTTTCTCTTTTCTATAAATTCTCTACTAATTCCTAATTTTTCATCTGGTTTTGTAATTATAAGCCAATATAATTCATCACCATTTTTTTTATGTTTTAGTATTGTTCCTCCACAACCTAACGTTTCGTCATCTGGATGAACAGAAATTATTAAGACTTTCATAGTTGTCACCTCATAAAATTTTGTTTTTTGTCTAATATACAATTTGTTTGTTTAACAATTTAGAATCTATCGGAGTATTTAATATAATATCTACTATTCTTTTAGAACTATATCCATCTCCATATGGATTGGTACAATTTTTACAAATATTAATAAAATCCTTATCATTTATAGTTTTGTTTATTGCTTCCTTTATTTTCTCTTTATTATGTGGTACAAAAATTATATTTTCCGCATGTTGTCTTTGTTTTTGTCTGTTTCCAACATTTACAACAGGTAATTTTAAAAATGGTGCCTCTAAAAGCCCTGCACTAGAATTCCCTAACATTAAAGCCGCTTTCCGTAGCAAATTAACAAAAATATCCCTTGGAATTGTTTCAAATGCTTTTATAAAATCATATTTTTCTTCGTACTTTTTTATTACCTCTATCATTTCATATCCACCTGCATCGGAATTAGGATAAGTTATAATCGTTTTATATCCCAATTCGCTTACAGCTTGTAATGTTATCTCCATTTGTTCACCTGCTTTTTCAAATTCCGAACTTAGTGGATGCTTTATAAGTACTATGAAAGGTTCATTTTCCTTAATATTAGTTCCTAATTTTTCATTAATGTAATTCATATCTAAATTGGGTTGTTTTCTAATTGAATCCAAAGCAGGATTACCAACAACATGCACTCTCCATGGTTCTTCACCCATTTTTAAAATTCTCTCTCCATTTTCTTTAGTAGTAGGAAAATGTAAATGTGATAACTTGGTTACTGCATGTCTAACAGAATCATCTATATTCCCTACTACTCTATCTCCTCCACAAAGATGTGCAACAGGTATATTTAAATAAGTCCCAACTATTGCCGTAGTAATACTTTCTTCTCTATCACCTAAAACCAAAAGCCAATCCGGATTTTCTCTTACAACAATATCCGTTAAACCCATTATTTGAATCCCTACAGATTTACATCTCCCAGAAAGTTTATCTGAAGAAAGTAATGTTTCTAACTCAATAATATTAAAACCATCTTTTTTTATTAATTTATATGTATTCCCATGGATAGGTGACAAGTGTGTACCAGTAACAACAACCTTAAGTTGAACATTTTTTCTTGATCTTAGTTCTTCAAAAACCGGCTGAAGAATAAAATATTCTGATCTGATACCTGTAACAGATAATATTTTTAGCATATTATATCATCCTCTAAATCAAATTTACCTCATTTACTATAATATCTTCATAATATCTAAACATATAATTATTAAAAACTACATCTTTAGGTATATATTCTTTTTTCTTATAAAAACGCTCTATCGCCTTAAACCAGTTATCTGATGATGCAAATGACAATGAAGCTCCACCAGCAATCCTTGGATTTATTTCTATGAAATTCAATTTATTTCCATCAACAAAACATTGAATATTTATTATTCCTATAGGTTTAAGTTTTTCTATTATTTTATTAACGTAACTGATTAATATTTCATTATAAACGGTTTTGCTTACAACAGAAACTCCTGATTCTATATTAATTCTTTTACGCGGAATAATATAAATTGGTTTTGAATTTAAATCGCATAAAACATCTATAGTATATTCCTCTCCCTTAACTATCTCTTGAGATATATATCCATCCATATTAAAATTAATTGGTAAATTACTACTTTTATAAATTCCATAGCTTCCTCTACCAATTCTTGGTTTAAATAAATCAAAATCATCTTTCAATGATGTCCTAGGAGTTGGTATTCCATTATTGACAAAAAATTTGTAAGTTTTCCATTTATCGACACATATTTCAATAACATTATAATCAGAAATAACAATGTCTGTATCATATTTGCTTTTAAAATATTTCTTCCTTTTACTCCATTCAAGTAATCCCTCGTTAACAGTACAAAATACCAAATCAATCTTCTCATTTTTAATTATGTTTTCTATGACACCAAAACAATCCTTATTTGTATATTTAGGAACAATATATGCTTTTAACCCCGTGTACAATCCAAATGATTTATTGGTAATGTCTATGCCTATAAGTTGCCAATTTAATTCTCTATAGTATTTTAATTGCGTACCAAAAACCATACTACCTATACCTTCCACAAGGACTTTCATATAAATCTCCTTCTTATTAATATTTATATGTTTAATAAATTATATCATTGAATAATTTACAAAATATTTTTAACCAATTTCAGAGCATTATAAATAACATCATCCATATCATAATATTTATAATTACCTAATCTACCCCCAAAAATAATTTTATCTTCTTTCTGCGATATTTGTTTGTACCTCTTATATACTTTATTATTTTTATTATCATTAACTGGATAGTAAGGTTCATTAATTTTATTAAATGAACATGGATATTCTCTAGTTATAACTGTTTTTTCTGTGTTCCAAATTCAAAATGCTTATGTTCTATTATTCGAGTATATGGTGTTTCACTGTCAGTATAATTTACAACAGCACTCCCTTGATAATTATCAATATCTAATATTTCATTTTCAAATCTTAAACTTCTATATTCTAACTTACCAAAACAATAATCATAAAATTCATCTATCATTCCTGTATATACTATTCTATTAGCTATACTTTGTAACTCATTTTTATGTTCAAAATAATCAACATTTAATATTACATCAACTCGATTTAACAATTTATCAAAAATTTGATTATATCCACCTTCTGGTATTCCTTGATATTTATCATTAAAATAATTATTATCGTAAGTCATCCTAACAGGTAATCTATTTATAATAAACGGAGGCAATTCTTTGGCACTTTTTCCCCATTGCTTTTCTGTGTACCCTTTTATCAATTTTTCATAAATATCGGTTCCTACCAAAAATATAGCTTGTTCTTCTAAATTTTTAGGTTTTGAAATACTTATTTTTTTCTTTTGCTCTTCAATTATGACTTTTGCCTCTGCTGGTGTAATTACACCCCATAATTTGTTAAAAGTATTCATATTAAATGGTAAATTATAAATTTCTCCTTTAAAATTCGCAATAGGAGAATGAATATATCCATTAAATTTAGCAAATTGATTCACATAATCCCATAAAAATTTATTATTAGTATGAAAAATATGAGCACCATATTTGTGTACATTTATGCCTTCAATATTTTCGCAATAAACATTGCCTCCAACATGATTTCTTTTTTCAATAATTAAACATTTTTTACCTCGTTTAGTTGCTTCATATGCAAATACAGACCCAAATAAACCTGCTCCTACAATTAAAAAATCATATTTTTTTCTCATACATACACCTCATATAACATATATTTAATTTATCAAATCATGATAATTAAATAATTCATATAATTGACATTTCATTAAAACATAGCACTATATTGATAGACTGCTTCTTTCTAATTATGCAATTCTTGTAATTTTCTATAAACTATAGAACCACTACTATAATATAAATTTAATTTGTCATGTTTTTTCAATAATTTGTTTGTAAATTTCCATAACATCATTTTCTACGTTAGAGAAAGTTCTTATTTTCAAATTTGCAACATTTATTTTTAATTTATATACCAACTCCTGATTTGAATATAAATATCTTACTAATTCTCTAATTTCACTTAAATTGTGTGGATTTATTAAAAAACCATTAAATTTATCAATTATAGCTTCAGACATTCCACTATCCTTAGTACCTATTACTGGTAATCCATACGCCATACATTCAAATACCGTAAGTGGAAAAGTATCCCACCAAAGAGAAGGTAATATTGCAATATCAGCAAAATAAAAAATATCATCAAGTTGTTCATATGTATAAGGAGGATATATTTTTATACTATCAATATCATCTGATAACTTATTAAGTTTCTCATACATAATACTTTTTGCACCATAAATGTACAATTCTATTTTTCCATCTTTAACTTCTTTTATTTCCCGAAAGGCTTCAACTAGATGTACCACACCCTTTATTGGCGAGCATGAAGATATATGAATAAATCTAAGCTTATTATTACTTATTTGTGGTCGGTTTAATATCCTTTTTCTATTAAGTAATAATTTGGAACTCACTCCATTTATAATAACAGATATTTTATTATCATTCAATCCTAGTTTACTCACTATATTCTTAGTATAATTAGAAACAGCAATAATTCTTGTTGCTGAATTATAATTTTTAATATTAGCTTCCAGTCGCTTTCTAAAATCTTCATTCGATGCACTTGAATTTAAACAAGTAGCACAATCTTTTCCTGGCTCATAGCAATGGATAAATTTATCTTCACGAAATAAAACTTGTTTAGGGCAAAAGCAAAAATAATCATGTATATGAACTACTGTCCTAATACCAATAGATTCAATAAGTGGAATAATTCTTGTTGAAATACCATAGCATGTTTGAATGTGCACTATATCAGGTTTAATATTTATAATTTCCTCAAGTATTTTATTTTCTAAATAATGATTATTATAATGTAATTCTGGATTATCCCTCCTTAACGGATCATCTACTACCTCAGGAATAATAAAATTAATCCCATTCTCTTTATATCTTCTACCTTTATTTTTATCATATGGGTAAAAATACATAATATAAACTTCATTATATTCTTTCTGTATCTGTGTTAAATTATCAACATAATTAAGTATTCCTCCACGGCCTGGTTTCCAATTATATGTTATATGCAATATTCTCACACTAATCCACCTCATATATTTAGTTTGAACTCAATTATAAAGACAAAATTACACTTTTAATATTAGTTTTACTGCCGCTAATAAATTATCTGCCACATAGTTCGAATGAACATCAAATTTCTTATCCATTCCTGCTAAACCTGTTTTTACTAATATTGTTGTCATACCACAGTTTATTCCTGTTTGAATATCTATTGTACTATCCCCAATTATATATGATTGCGATAAATCAATATCATATTTTGAACTTGCTAATTCTATCATTCCTGTATTAGGTTTTCTACAAATACAGTTAATTTTAAACTCCGGATTTTCATCAGGATAACCTTTTTCTGGATGATGTGGACATACAAATATATCATCTAAATAGGCTCCCTTTTCTTTTAAAAGCTCCTTTAATCTCTCATTTATCTTCCAAATTTCATCTAATGTGCATAAATTTTTAGCAACGCCTGGTTGATTGGACACAACTATACATAAATAATCACTTTCGTTAATAAACTTTATAGCTTCTGCTGCACCTCCTATAAGCTCTATATCTTCTATTTTAGATATTAAACCTTTATAAACATTTATCGTCCCATCTCTATCTAAGAAAATGCACTTTTTTCTCACTTGTACATCACCTTACATCATTAAAATTAATTATATCATCCTTTTCGATATCTCTAATTGCCTCTTTCCCAATAATTAAATCAACCATTATAGGCAATAAACCTCTTTCAGGTCTTTTAAAATCTATCATATCTATTGTTAATTTTTCGCCCATATTTATTTTTCTCTTCGCTACTATACTTTTTCTAGAAACATATCTACTTCTCTCTTCATTCTTATTGCACCTTTTTATGCCATCCCCTAAAGCATTTTCTACATTTCTTATACTTTGTACCATGTTTTTAAAATTGTCAGGATTTAAAGAAATCTTATGGTCTGGACCCTCCATGTTATTGTCTAATGTAAAATGTTTTTCAATAACTATCGCTCCCATTGTAACTGCTGCAATTGGAATTTCAATTCCAGCAGTATGATCTGAATATCCGACAGGTAATTTAAAAGCATCTTTTAATGTAATCATTGCTCTTAAATTTACATCATCATAATTGGTTGGATAATTTGATGTACAATGAAGTAAAACTATATCATAATTCCCATGTTCTTTTATAGTATTTACTGCCAGCTCCACCTCACCTAAGTTTGACATTCCTGTTGATACTAGCATAGGTTTTCTTAATCTTGCAATATATCTTAAAAGTGGAATATTAGTTAAATCACCTGAACTTATTTTATATAACGGGACATTTATCTTTTCAAGCATATCAACACTTTCGAAATCAAAAGGCGTTGATATAAACATTAAACCCATTTCTTCTGCATATTTTTTTAAAATTATATGATCGTCTAAAGATAACTCAAATTTTTTAAGCATTTCAAATTGTGTACCTTCCCCTGTTGTACGAACTTGATAATTTGCTTTTGGAGCATTTCTTGTAACCAGATGTTCTGTTTTATAAGTCTGAAATTTAATAGCATCAGCTCCTGCATCTTTAGCTGCAACAATAAGCTTTTTGGCTATATTAATATCTCCATTATGATTAACTCCTGCTTCAGCTATTATAAAACATTTATTCTGTTTAAATAGATCAAACATGCTCATCAAGCTTTCTATTTTGTAAATTATTCATTAAAAATTCAACAAATTTTAAATCTAATTCTGTATCAATATCAATAGACCTTTCTATAGGCATAATGTAAGCATAAGTTTTTTCACCAAAAAAACCTTTATTCTGTATCAAGTAATTCCAATCTGATATATATATTGCTCCATTAATTCTATAATACTTATTTAGTTCTTGCCTATTTTTGTTTAAAATATCTTTTCTTAGAAAATCTTTCATACATAGGTCTTCATCTAATGTATTCATCCATAAAGGTGAATGCTCAGCTTCACAAACTGAAACTACCGCCCCAGCATTTTTTTTGTATAATATATCGATTGCATTTTTTATGTCATCTGCTTCTCTTAATGGTGACGTCGGTTGTAAAAGCACAATTAAATCATATACAGTATGATTTTTTTCTAGCCAACTCATTGCATGCAAAATAACATCTATCCCTTTTGCATCGTCAGACGCTAATTCGCCAGGCCTCATAAAAGGAACTTCTGCTCCAAATTCTTTTGATATATTTGCTATTTCTGGATCTTCTGTTGAAACAATTATTTTATCTAAAAATTTCGCTTGCAATGCAGCCTCAATAGTATACGCTATTAGAGGTTTGTTCAATAAAGGCCTCACATTTTTTCTTTTAACTCCTTTTGAACCACCTCTTGCAGGTATTATCGCTAGTATTGATTTTCCTCTATACATCTATAAACCATCCACCTTTTTAAAATATTCAAGTGTATTGCGATATTCTTCCCATTGTCCAACATCAAACCACTTAGAGCTTACAGGATATACACCAATTTTATATCCATGCTCTTTTGATTTTAATAGCAAATCTGGCATATTAAAAGATTGATCATTTGGAATAAGTTTTATCAATTCTGGCTCTAAAACATACACACCTGAATTTATAACAAAATTATATTCTGGCTTTTCTATCATATTTATCAATTCACCATTATTAACATTCATAACGCCATATGGGATCTGCATGTTTTTGACAACACCTACTATAGTGGCGTGATTTCCATTTTTTTTATGATATTTTAAAAGCTCATCGAAATCTATATCTATAATAACATCACAATTTGATACAATAAAAGTATCATTTAATTTATCAATTGCAAGTCTTAACGAGCCTGCGGTCCCAAGAAATTCTTTTTCTTGTACAAAATTTATATTATAGCCGTCAGGATTTTCTGCAAAATATAATTTTATAATTTCAGCTTTATAATTAAGAGAAATTATGAAATCATTAAAGCCGTAATTTTTAAAATTTTTCATTATTATCTCTATTATTGGCTTATCTCCTATAGGTATCAATGGCTTAGGAAGTATTTTTGTAAATGGATCGAGCCTAGTTCCTTTCCCACCTGCCATAATAAATACATAATTGTTTTTCCTTGAATATTCATACTTTACTCCAATAAATTCTTCCATTAGTATCAAGTCTACTATCTTTTTCTCTCCATCTACAACTGGAACAGTTTTTATTTTATACTTCATCATTAACTCTTTGGCATTTTCTTCTTGACCTATATATACGTATTTTGGTGTTCTATTCATAATGTCAAAAACTGGCTGATCTAAAGATAAATTAATTACTATTGCCCTTCTAATATCTCCATCTGTGACAGTCCCAACTAGCCTATACTCATCATCTACAACAGCAAGAAACTGAAGGCTATTTTCATTTAACTGTTTTATCGCATCTTTAACGATACATTTTTCATTTATAATAGCAGATCTAACTTTTTCTTCCATTGCATCTTCTCCTCAAACATTATCTTTAAACTTTTTAATTATTCCAGGAACACCAACAACAACAGCATTATCAGGTACATCATTCAAAACTACAGTACCTGCTCCAATTAAAGAATTTTTGCCTATTTCGACCCCTTGAATAATAACAGCTCCAATCCCAATGTGGCTCGCTTCTCCTATCTTAACCCTTCCAGCAATTTTAACTCCCGGAGCAACATGTACATGATCTTTTATTATACAGTCATGCTCTATTATAGCTCCTGTATTTACAATCACATTATTGCCTATTTCTGTGTCAGGACCGATAAAAGCACCCGCCATCACGACATTACCTAATCCAAATTTAGCATACTCAGAAATAATTGCAGATGGATGAAACGCATTTATAAATGTATAGCCAATATTTTTGACTTTCTCATAAAGTTTTTTTCGTAAAAAATTATCTCCAACGCTTCCGACAGCTATCAACGCATACTTTACTCCATTCCGTAATATATCAATAAGCTGCTCATCCGTTGCAATTACCGGCACACCTAAAATTTTTTTACCGACTTCGTCTGTACATTTTCCAATCAATCCTTCAATATCTATTTTGTTGCTCTTTTTTATCACATCAATAACCGCTTTTGCATGACCTCCAGTACCAATTAAAATTAGTTTATCCAAAAAACTTCCTCCTTGGAAAATTCATAAAATATTATTTAAATATAGAAAATTCAACAATAGTTTTTAACATCGTTTTATTCCGTTCTTCAAAAATTCTATAAGCTGAAACTCATTTTGAATCATTCATCATTTCTTTCATCGTCCAATAAAGCAATCCATACTCTGCTCTTGTACCTGTAACAACTGCAATCTTCTTCATATATTCACCTCTCTCTTAATGTTTAAAATATTCAGCAAAGCCTTTGCAGCATATTCTATATTTTCAAATGCATTTAAGGTAGACCCGGGCAGATTTAATCCATTTTCAAATATTTCATAAGAATTAAAATAATTTCCTTTTTTATATTCTTTATATGGAGGAAAATCTACTATAGGATTAAATATTCTCCTTGTTGGAACGCCTCTTTTTTTTAATTCATCCTGAATTTGAGGTATAGTCATACCTACTTTTTTACAATCAATTTTTACTGAAGGTAACCAAGCAGAACTTTCTGCACCTTCATATTCTTTCTGCACAGTTATCTCTTCAATACCATTAAAAATTTCTTTATATAGTTCAAAATACATACGCTTCTTTTTCAGAAATTCTTGTAAGCGTTCCAACTGAGCAATTCCAAGAGACGCTTCTAAATTTGTCATCCTATAGTTAAAACCTATCTCTGAATGATAGTATCCTTGTGCTATATCCCTTGCCTGGTTAACTAAAAATTTTATATGTGAGGCCCATTCTTCATTATTCGAAGATACCATACCCCCTCCTCCTGTAGTTATTACTTTATTACCATTAAAACTGAAACAGCCTATATGACCAATTGTTCCAGTCAATCTTCCTCTATACAAAGCTCCTAAACTTTCAGTGGCATCTTCTATAACATAAAGATTATTGTCATTTGCAATTTCCATTATTTTATCCATATCACATGGGTTACCATATAAATGTACAGGAATAATTGCTCTCGTTCTTGATGAAATAGCCTTTTTAATTTCCATTGGATCTATATTCCACGTTTCTTTATCAATATCTACAAATACCGGAGTTGCCCCACAATAAACTATTGGATTAACAGTAGCAACAAATGTTATAGCAGGGACTATAACTTCATCGCCTTCTTTAATATCCAATTCATATAGTGCCATATGTAATGCAGCAGTACCGCTTTGTACAGAAACACAATAATTTACATTTAAAAACTTTGCAAATCTTTTTTCAAATTCAGGAACAAAAGGACCGGCAGTAGATACATATCCGCTTTCAATACATTTTATTAAATATTCCTTTTCTTTTTCTCCTAAATTAGGAGAATCAAGATGAATATTGTCAAACATTGTATACCTCCGGTTTATATAAACTAATATTTGCTCTGATCCATTTTATTGTTTCTTTAAGTCCATCTTCCAGCGAATATTCAGGATCCCAATCTGTATACTTCTTTATTTTAGCATTATTGCATATCAACCTTTCAACCTCGCTTTTATTAGGTCTAAGTCTTTGCTTTTCTTGTACTATTTCAATATCAACACCCATCAGCTTAGCTATCATATCGGCTAATGAGCCTATTGATATTTCCTTGCCAGAACCAATATTTGTTACATTTCCTATAAGTTCATCACATTCAGCAATTTTAATAAAACCATTAACTGTATCTTTTACAAAATTTAAATCTCTAGTAGGACTTAATTTACCGAGTTTTATTTGCTTTTTGCCAGTTAATATCTGAGTTATTATTGTAGGAATAACTGCTCTTGCTGATTGACGTGGACCATATGTGTTAAAAGGCCTCACAATCGTTACAGGTAAATCAAATGCATTATAAAAACTTAAAGCCATATTATCAGCACTTATTTTCGTGGCTGAATATGGCGATTGAGGCTGTAAGGGATGAAATTCATCAATGGGTATATATCTTGCCGTTCCATAAACTTCACTTGTTGAAGTATGTATAACTCTTTCTATATCAAGCTCTCTTGCAGATTGCAATACATTGTATGTTCCTTCTATATTAGTTTTTATATAGGCAAGAGGTGATACGTAGGAATATGGAATTCCAATAAGCGCTGCTAAGTGAAAGACCACTTCTACTCCTTTCAAAGAATTTTTTACACTGTCATAATCTCTAATATCACCTATATAAACTTCTACATCATCTTTATATTTTATTGTTTCAAGCCATCCCCAATTATTTCTTGAATTATATCTTACAAACGCCTTTACTTTAGCACTATTTTCAATTAATTTCTCCACTAAATGTGAACCAATAAAACCGCCGGCACCAGTCACAAGGACTTTTTTGTTTTTTAAATTCATTACATTTCCTCCCAAAAATGTTCATAATTTTCGTGTACATTAATAATTTTTAATCTCATCAATTGTTTTTAATGCTCTTTTTAGACCGCTCTCTGACTTTTCAATTGCCTCATATATTCCTTGATAAAGTGTATATGACATCATTGATACACGTAATTTCTTTTGCTTTTCGTTCTCATCTTTTTCAGGTTTAAATCCTTTTAAAACTTTTGTAGTTACAATATTTAATATAGGTGAAATATAAATAAAACTAGCTCTAGAATTTTTCAATCTCTCATCTATTTTATTCAATATTCTCATAGTATGAGAAACATCAGCATTAACATCTTTCTTATATTCATTGTACATTTTTCTCGAAAGTTTAGCACCACGCATACAATCATGCTTTATTATTTCTAATCTTTTAATTGCACTTTCAATTTCCTTCCTCAAAGAATTTATCGACCTATTTTCTGGTTTTATTTTTTCACTCATTAAGATATCATTAATTAATTTATTCAAATTTAAATCATTTTTTATGTACTGTGCAATAACATCTTCAAATCTCTGTATTTTTGTTCCCTTTATAAGTGCACCACCTTCTGTTGCATTTATGTATGTCCTATCTGGATGTCCATATATATAATTTTCAAACCACGTTTTAAAAGAAAGCAAAACACGATCCGTTACAACATTGTCTTCATAGTTACCCTCAACATATATATATTCTTTTTCGCCAGAATCTCTTTTTATTCTATCATTCTCATATGTTGTTCCTGACGCATGAGTTCTGTTATCAAAATATGCTAAGTCCTGCCCAATAAATATAATAGGATTGCAGCCTAACTTATATGCAAAATCTAATGACAAATTTGCAACAGAGGGACCAGTACTCAAATTTCCAAATTTTATTGATAATTTTTCTTCAAGTAAAGTCGAAAATCCTGATGCAATCTCCCCAATTATTAAATGTCCTTTATGTCTTCTTAATATTTCTGGATATATTGTAAGATCATACAATAAAGGTGCATTAGTTACATACCCTTCAAAATGTCTAAAATTTTTTTCACTGCCATCTATTGAAACAATAAAATCTGGTTCAATTTTTTCTCTTACAAGTACTTTTAAAGCTGTGCCTACACAAATAATTATACATCTATTCTTTGTTTCTTTCAAAAGTTTTATATTTTTATCAAGAGAAGGACCTGCAGATACTATAACTGCAGGAATATTTTTAAATACATTAAAAAAAGATTTAACAGGTATACTTTTGAAAACAAATTCCAAATTCTCCATAAAATTTGATTGCCATTGTTCAGCAAAATAAAGTGCTGTATTTCTGTTAATTCGCATCGAATTTATCGTTTCAAGCAAACATTTGTTAAGTTTTTCGTAATGCTCTTTAAATACGATAGGATATTGTTTAAACTCTTTATATACAACATTTTCAAAATTATCCCATGGTATATATGATGACAGCAAAATTCTTAATTTTTCTTCAGAGTCTTCATTTATAAAATAGGTATTCTCTCTATCTTTAAATTCATCATAATATCCCTTATTTAATGCGAATTCAAATATTTCCTTTGAAGGTTCAACTAATATTAATCTATTACTCAATGATAATCTATTTAAAAGATAATTTATATGATATCCAAGTCCAATTCCATAAACAATAATTACTGATTCATCATCAAGCAGAATCGTATCAGCCCATTCTTTTGCTTCTTTATCAGGATAATATGAACTATGCAAAAAATTTCTTTTTCTTTCATTCATATATACCAAAGTGTCATTGCCATCTTTAGCTTTTGAAATTTCGAATGAACTCATCAGTTAAGCTCTCCTTTTTTGCAGTGATTCATATATCCAGATAATATATCCTTAATCTCATAATTCAGCGAATCGGATATTAATTGATAATCTAAATTCTCAATCCCATTCATCAATGCATTTAAACTTTCATTCACTTTTACAACATCCAAATCGAAGCCATGAAAGGGCATAGTCAATGTTATTGCTTTTATTGACCAATTAAGACCATCTATAACACTTATAAGCAATGAATTTGCTTCTGCGTACCTACCTTCATCTATTAACATTGTCACATCATCTATACCACCAATAAGCCTAGGTATATACTTAAGGCTCTCTTCTACAGTTTCTTTCATCATATCATTAAGCATATAAACCCACCTAACATTTTTACATTTCTACAATAATTATCGGCTTAATAGAATAAAAGTTTAAGTTTATATAAATTAACTTCTGAAATGTAGCTAATATTATTATGTACTTATGTTAATCAGGTACAATTAACATAATATCAATGTCATCCTTATTAATTTTAATCGAACAATAATTCAAAGGTCTTAAAATATATTCCTTTTTCGTTTCAGCTATTAAATATGCCATTAGTGTATTTTCATAGTTATCATTTATAATTTGATTTATTTTACGAATCTTATCTCCAGTAATTACGACTTTCTTTGAATTCTTAAGACTTGCTATTGTTTGTATATAACCAACAGATATCAAATTATAAAAAAGATATACTAAAAATTTTATAAAAGCAATTACTACTATAAATGTAAAATTGATTCTACTTGATAACCCAAATTTATCTATTTCAGGTGTTCCAGATATTAAAGAAAAATAGACGGATAAAAACCCAGATATTGCTATTATTATTGCCGATGAGAATGCAGAAGAGCATTTTACAAATACATCATTACTCTTTTTTAAATCAATATGTTCTTTTTTAAATAAAATTGAATCACTTATTTTATTAAATCTATTTGAAGAAAAAATGAATAATATGCCTGTAAATAAAAAATATAAAAATTCATATATGGAGTTAATATCTACTATAACAACAATTAATACAATTACATCAAATATATACAAAGTCAAAGCAAGAGTACCGCTTGTTTTATAGGATGTTTGATATATACCAGGTTTAAATGCATTAAGAATCTTATTGGATGCATACGAATATGAAAAGCCAGCCAGTACAAGCATTAACAAAAATATCCCCAAAATTATATTCCAATAATTTACTATAATGTCCAAGAATTTTCACCTCCCTCTATAATCTTTGATTTTCTTTTAATATCTCACTCATTCTCAAATTTTCATGATCTTCAAAGGAGCCCTCATGTATATTAATGCTATTTATTCATTAATTTTACATATGATAGGTATCCCAAATAAGCTTCTGTTGTTTTTCCATATTTTGGCCTATGAATTCCACTTAAGCTCATGTGGCATACCCTCCCATGTCTCACAGGATCTTTGTCCTTAATTCCTTCGTTCTGCCTTACATGAGGTGGATGTCAGTTATGCTCCCTTGCTGGGTCTTAAGCCCTTATGGTGAAATTACCAACCTGACAATTCCGGCTCTCTTTGTCAATCTTCGAATTTTTAAATTGAGTTTTAAATCTTTATTTGCTTTATTTTTAGCACCGCTTAATTATCCAAACCATCGCAGGAGCGAGGCTGTCAAGGGTCAGCTTTGTGAAGTGAAACGCAGCAAAGCTGAGACGTGGTCCTTGCCCTTGACTGACGAGGGACTGCGGTGTATCATCACCACAGCGGTGCAATTTATGCAGCATTCCTAATCTCTGGTCTTTTTATATCTCTTAACATCTTATTTCCGTTGTATTTTACTCCTTTTTTCAGTATGACAAAAAATACTCTGATTAGCTTGCAGCATAAAACTATCATTGACTGTTTCTTTTTAAGCGGGTTTTCTTTTCTTGTGGTATAGTATTTGTGTAATTCCTGAAATTCTTTATTGTTTGCAAGTATTGGCATTATCATTTTGTATAGAGCACTTCTTAGCCTCCTTCTTCCTCTTTTGCTTATGGTGGTTTGCCCTTTATGCTGTCCTGAACTATTCTCTACCAGATTGTAACCCGCAAGCTTCTGGATTTGTTTTGGATGCTCATATCTTGTTATGTCGCCAACTTCAGCAATAAATATTGCTGCTGTTATTACTCCTACACCTTTTATACTTAGCATTTCATTAGCACCAGGTACTTGCATGAAAAGTTCTTCTATTTTGCTTTCTATTTTTTTTAACTGTTTTACAAGCATTTCGTACTGTTCAAGTATAATTTTTATCTCCACTTCTGCCATCTCAATGCCATCTCTTTTACCAACACTTTGACTGGCAGCTTCTATAAGCTTTAAAGCCCTCTTTGCACCTACAGCACGATTAATTTCCTTTTTCCAAGCTGCAAGTATTTCCTCAGCTCCAATACCTAATATCTTTGCAGGCGTTGGAAATTCTTTTAATGTTATCAGTGCTGCTTTCCCTTCCCAATCTGCAAAAACTTTATTAAACTCAGGAAAGTATATATCAAGCCATCTTGCAACTCGGTTCTTTATCTTGTTTAAATCCTTTGTAAGCATCTCTCTTATGTCCACTGCAATTCTAAGTTCGCTGTATATACCCTCAGGTATATTAGGTTCAACATATCTTCCATCTTTAACTAGCATTGCAATTGTCTTAGGGTCTTTCCTGTCATTTTTAGTTGGCGAGTTATCATCAAATTCCTTACTTCTCTTTACATGGAATGGATTTACCAGTACCACCTTATGGTTCTTATCTCTAAGAAACTGTGCAAAGCAGAGCCAATAATGGCCTGTTGGTTCCATGCCAACCATCAGATGCTCTTTGTTGCTTTTATTCATAATATCTGCAGCCCATTTTAAAAATCTTTTCATTCCATCAATGTCATTGCTAAATTCAATACGCTTACCGTATTCTATTCCTCTGAAATCGAAAGCTCTAGCGTGATGTATCTCTT
>Ga0207747_1000626_pt1 | contig 36227 bp, 38 predicted proteins | sample HigsolmetaGSP11D_FD_184839 | JGI IMG/M metagenome (GOLD analysis project Ga0207747, IMG submission 184839) | High solid enriched microbial communities from the Joint BioEnergy Institute, USA - SP1-1-D (SPAdes) | ecosystem: Engineered > Bioreactor > SSF (Solid state fermentation) > Aerobic >...
CCCGCCGCACCGCGGAGAGGATACCGGCCGGCACCCCGATCAGCAGGGCGATGATGAAGGCCATGGTGGAGAGCTGGAAGGTGACGGGCAGCTTCTCCAGGATCAGCTCCGACACCGGCATGCGGATGCGCCAGGAAAAGCCAAAGTCACCCTGCACCACATTGCCGATCCAGTGCAGGTATTGCTGCCAGAGCGGCCGGTCGAGGAACAGCTCCGCCCGGATCTGCGCCAGGACCTGCGGATCGCCGCGCTCCTCCCCCGCCAGGATCAGGGCGGGGTCGCCGGGCATGAGCTGCTGCAGCCCGAAGATCAGGATGGAGAGGATCAGCAGCGTGGGCAGGATCTGCCCCATCCGCCGCAGCAGCCAGATCCACATGGGGGCAACCCCTCTATTGCAGCCGCATGTCCTGGATGCGGATCAGCCCGTCCGGCACCGGCCTGTAGCCGGAGAGCCGCGCCGAATGCGCCATGATGTTCTTGCGGTGCCAGAGATAGATGCGGGCATGATCCTGGCCGAAGGCGATGCGGATGGCCTTCGCATAGAGATCGCGTCGCTTCTCGAAATCCGTCTCCGCCCGCGCGGCATCGAGCAGCCTGTCCACCTCCGGGTTCGAGTAGCGCCCGTCATTCTGCCCGCCGCCGGTGCGGGTGAAGCTGTAGATATTGCCGTCCGGATCGGTGCGGCCCGACCAGCCGACCAGATAGGTCTCGAAATCCCCCCGCGCCGCGGCCTGGAGGGAGGAGGCGAATTCCATCGCCCGCAGCTTCAGGTCGAAGCCGGCCTCCCGCACCATGGCCTGGACCACTTCGCCCACCTGGCGGAGGTCGGGGTTGTTCGGGACGGTCATCTCCACCGTCAGCGGGGTGGTCACGCCGGCTTCCTTCAGCAGGGCGCGGGCGCGGTCCACATTGCGCGGCTCCGGCTTGAAGTCGGCGATGTGATAGGGGCTGGCCGGCGGGATGGGCTGGCGCGTGGGGGTGTACATCCCCTCATACACCACCTGGTTCAGCGCATCGCGGTCGATGGACAATTCGAAGGCGGCGCGCACGCGGGCATCGCGGCCCATCGGCGTCTCGGAGCGCGGGCCATTGCCGATGTTGATGGTGATGCTCTGGTAGCCCAACTCCTCCACTGCCACCACGCGCAGGTTGCGGTTGCTCCGGATGGTCTTGATGTCGTCCGGCTCCATCCGTTCGCCGAATTCGATGGCGCCGGATTGCAGATTGGCCAGGCGCACGGTGCCGTCCGGGATGGGTAGGTAGGTCACGCGCTGGATATGGATGCGGCCGGCATCCCAGTATTCGGGGAAGCGCTCGACCACGATGCGCTCCTGCGCCACGCGCTCGACGAAGCGGAAGGGGCCGGCGCAAACGGGGCGGGTGCCGAAGTCGCGGCCGGCGGCTTCGGCCGCCTTGGGGCTCAGGATCATGCCGGCGCGATCGGTCAGCGCGGCGAGGAAGGAGCCGGACGGCGCCTTCAGCCGGATCCGCACCGTGCGCGGATCCACCACTTCCACCGCCTCGATTTGGCTGATCTCGCTGCGGCGGAAGCTGCCCTGCATGGTCAGGTGGCGGTTGAGGGAGTAGCGCACCGCTTCCGCATCCATCACCTCGCCGTCATGGAAGCGGACGCCGTCGCGGAGCGTGATGGTCAGGGTCTTGGGATCGTCCCAGCGATAGCCGGTGGCGAGTTGCGGGACGATCTCCAGTTTTTCGTTGATGTCGAACAGCTTGTCGCAGAGCGCGGCATAGACGATGCGCCCGACATAGGTGCGCGACAGCGTCGGATCGAGGATGTCGGGATCCTCCCGCAGCCCGATGCGGAGATTCTGCGCCTGCGCGGCGCTGATGGCACCGGCGGCAATGACGGCCGCCGCGACAAGGCTCTTGCGGATCATGCTGGGGCCTCGGACGTCTGCTGTTGGATGGTTTGCCTGGATGGCGTGAAGAAGGATTGCAGGCGGCGCAGCCGGTCGCCGCCGGTGTCCCGTTCGTGCTGCAGCGCTGCCGGTGGCAGGCGGTCCTGCAGATGGCAGGCGGCGAGATGCGAGGCGGCGCCTGCCAGCACCGGCACCTGGTCCCGGCACACCGCTTCCGCGAAGGGGCAGCGGGTATGGAAGCGGCAGCCGGGGGGCGGTGCGATCGGGCTTGGCACATCGCCTTCCAGCGGCGGCGCCTTCGCCCCGGTTCCCGGCACGGCAGCGAGCAGCGCGCGGGTATAGGGGTGCCGCGGCGCGCGGAACACCGCCTCGGCCGGGCCTTCCTCCACGATGCGGCCGAGATACATCACCGCGACCCGGTCCGCGATGTGCCGCACCACGCCAAGGTCGTGGCTGATGAGCACGAAGGTCAGGCCAAGGTCGCGGATCAGGTCCTGCAGCAGGTTCACCACCTGCGCCTGCACCGAGACATCCAGCGCACTCACCGGCTCGTCGCCGATGATGAGCTTCGGCTCACTTGCCAGGGCGCGGGCGATGGCGATGCGCTGGCGCTGCCCGCCGCTGAATTCATGCGGCCAGCGCCGGGCATGCTCCGGCCGCAGGCCGACGCGCGAGAGCAGCGCCGCCACCCTCTCGCGTTCTCGCGCGCGGGGCAGGATGCGATGCAGCCGCAGCGGCTCGGCGATCGCGTCCTCCACCGTCATGCGCGGGTCCAGGCTGGCGAAGGGGTCCTGGAAGATGAGTTGCATATCCCGCCGACGGGCGCGCAGGGCGGCGGGGGAGAGGGCACGCAGATCCTCGCCAGCGAAGCGGATGCTGCCGGCATCCGGCTCGATCAGCCGCAGGGCCAGGCGGCCGAGGGTGGACTTGCCGCAGCCGCTCTCCCCCACGATCGCCAGCACCGAGCCCTGCGGCACCGCCAGCGATACCCCATCCACTGCCCGGACCGCCCCCCGCCGCCGCCCCAGCGCATCCCGTACCGGGAAATGCTTCACCAGGCCGGAGATCTCGAGGAGCGGTGGGTTCATGCCATGGCCTCCGGCGCTCCGGTCCGCACCGGCTGCGGCCCCAGCACGGAATCCAGCGGGGCGCGCCAGCAGGCTGCCGCATGGCCCGGTGCCAACTCCGCCAAGGGCGGCTGCGCATCGCAGGCCGGGATGCGGAAGGGGCAGCGCGGGGCGAAGCGGCAGCCGGGGGGAGGGTGCAGCAGGTCCGGCACGGTCCCTTCAATGCTGGCGAGGCGTCCGGCTCCCCCCTCCAGCTTCGGCGCGGCGCCGAGCAGCCCGATGGTATAGGGGTGCTCCGGCCGGGCGAAGATCCGCGCTGCCGGCGCCCGCTCCGCCACCCTGCCGGCATACATCACCACCACCTCATCCGCATGGTCCGCCACCACGCCGAGGTCATGGGTGATGAGCACGACTGCCGTCCCCGTCTCCCGCTTCAGCTCATCCAGCAGGGCCAGGATCTGTGCCTGCACTGTGACGTCCAGCGCGGTCGTCGGTTCGTCCGCGATTAACAGGCGGGGCTTGCAGGCCAGGGCCATAGCGATCATCACCCGCTGCCGCATGCCGCCCGAGAGCTGGTGCGGGTATTGCCGCGCCCGCCGTGCGGCATCGGGGATACGGACGCGGGCCAGCATCTCCACCGCGCGCTCCGCCGCCCGCCGGTGGTCCAGCCCCTCGTGCAGCCGCAACACCTCGGCCACCTGCTCCCCGGCGGTGAAGGCAGGGTTCAGGCTGGTCATGGGCTCCTGGAAGATCATGGCCAGGTCGCGACCGCGGCGGCCGCGCCATTCCTCCGGCGTCAGGGTCGCCATCTCCCGCCCCAGCAGGCGGATCGAGCCGGAAACCCGCGCCGAGGGCGGCAGCAGCCCCATTATTGCCAGGGCGGTGACGGACTTCCCGCAGCCGCTCTCCCCCACCACCGCCAGGGTCTGCCCCGGCGCGACGGCAAAGGAGACCCCGTCCACCGCCCGCAGGGTGCCGCGGTCAGTGGAGAATTCCACCGCCAGGTCGCGTATATCGAGGACCGGGGCGCTCATTCGCCCGTCGCCCGCCGGATCGCCGCCTCGATGACCGTGCGGTCGAAGACGCCGGGATGGTCGCGCCCCGGCAGGAAACGGCGGAAATGGACGAAGCGGCGCTGCGCCACCGTGTGCAGGCGGCGCAATTCCGCCAGCGGGTCGGGGTGGTCGTCTACCCGCAGGTCGAGATCGGGCCAGGGATCGCAACTCGCCACCTGCAAGGCCGCGGATTGCCGGCCGCGATGGTCGCCGCCTGCCGCCTCCCCAGCCTCCAGCGCCGCGATCAGGCGCTCCGCCATTGGTCTGCCGGCATGGGCCAGCCAGGCATCCAGTGTCGCCTCCAGCACGCGTGGCCCGGCCAGCATGTTGCCGGCCACCGAGACATCCGGCGCCGCCACATGCCCGCACCAGGGGATACATTCGGCGCCTGTATGCTGCGCCATGCGCCCATCCGCGCCGAGAATGTGGAGTTGCCGATGCTCCCGTCCTGCATCGCCGGCCAGCAGCGCATCCCGCACCGCCTCCGGCGCCTCCCCGGCGCGCAGCTGCGCCATGCCTTCCCAGCCATAGGCCGGGTTCATCAGCGCCTGGGTCGCCAAGGCACCGACCCCACCCTCCACACGCGGGCAGAGCGCGCCCACGGCGAAGAACCGCGTCGCGACCCCCACGCCCAGGGCGCCGGTCTCAGGATCGCGGACGAGGATCGACCATGTCATGCCGCATGTCTGCCATGCCGGCAGCGCGGCGCAAAGCCGATGTTACGGCAGGGTGCTGGCCCGGCTCAGCGCCAGGCGGCCCGGTCCTGGGGCTGCACGGCCTGCGCCGGTATCTCAGCGATCTGCTCAAGCTGCGCGGGGCGATGCTGTGTCCGGCTGGCGTAGGCGGTGGCGCCGTCCTCCTCCGGCCGGTTGTAGATGAAGCCGTAGGTGGCGTAGACGCGGCCGAAGACGCTGGAATTGTAGCCCGACTGCACCCGCACCGCGGTCCAGTCATTGTTCTCCGAGACGTCGATCACGCTGACATCATACATGACCGAGCCGCGGCGGATGCCCGGCCCGCCCCAATTGGCGTGGTCGATCAGCAGATGCCGCGGGCCGAGCACGCGGCGCACCACCGCGACATGCCCGCGCGGCATGCCGGAGGAGGAGCGAAAGGCCAGGATCGAACCCGGCTCCGGCTGCTGCCCGCGGGCATAGCGGCCGGCGGCATTGTGCCACCACCTCCCGCCATCGCCGAAGACGGCCATGCCGGTGACCTGGCGCGCATAGGGAACGCAGGAGATGCCGCCGGTCCGGGCATGATTACGGCGACGGGAGGCGGCGGCTCCGCGTCCCGGCTGCACGGCCCCGCTGGAGCCGTTATGGGCCACCACCTCCCGCGCGGGTGTCCCGGCCTGCCTCGTCTGATCGTGTTTCGGTTGCGTTGCCCCGGCGGTATCCGCCGCGGCCGCGCCGAACAGCACACAGAAAGCCAGCGCCGTCCCCTTCACCCGCATGCCGCCCCCGTTTTGATTACATTTCATCGGATCTCGCGTCACCGTGAGGCAACGCGGTCGTGACCGGGGTATCAAGCGGTCGGGCGGCCGGACAACCCGCAACACGCGAAACAATCGGAAATGCGGTGTGATTTGCGCGGCGAGGGGGCGTTATCGTTCCCGTGAAGGGAATATTCTCCCAGAAAATCGCCCCATTTTGGGAAAAGCCACAGTGTTGCGGCAGAAATGCAACGGCGGCGCCCCATGCGGAGACGCCGCCGTCCAGTCGAAGCAGCCGCGAATCAGCGGCAGGCAGTAATCATGATTTCGACCAAGTGGCGTGGGTCGGCCATATTGGCCTGCACGCAGGCGCGGGCCGGAGCGCCGCCTTCCGGCAGCCAAGCGGTCCACACCTTGTTCATCGCATCGCGGTCGCGGATGTCCTTCAGCCAAATCTGCGCGCTCAGCAGCCGCGTCTTGTCGGTGCCGTTGGCTTCCAGCGCCGCGTCGATCTTCGCCAGGACCTGCTTCGTCTGGCCGGTGACGTCCTGGGAGAGGTCGTCGGCGGTCATGCCCGCCAGGAAGACGAAATTATGATACTCAACCGAGTTCGAGAGGATGGCATTGCTGCCCATCCGGGTGATCTTCGCCATCGCGACGTGCCCCCTCCATTGCAGGATCATCCGGTTCTAGGATGGGGCAGGCAGGGCGGCAAGCGAAAGCCCCCCGCCGGGACGGCACCACGGCGGGCGCGCCGGTAGCGGCATCAGCGCAGGCGCATAGATGCCTGGATCCGGTAGAGTTTTAGCAATTCCTGAATCTTCGCGGAGGCGCAGCCCTCGCGCTCGATCACGGATTCAACGACGCTCCGCAACCAGGCCGCGTGGCTTTGCGTCGCCGCGGCGACCCGGGTTTCCGGTACCGAGGGATTCCGCTCCCTCAAGGCTTCCATGGTCCTGACCATGACGGCATAGAAATTCTCCGACCAATTCTGGTCGAGATCGGCCGCCTCGCCACCACATCGGTCCTTCGCGACATTCGCCATCACGAAATGCTCGTAGATCTTCGTGATGTCGAGGCGCTCCTGCCCATGGCCGGGTGAGATGCCCGCCAGCCACAGGCTGAGTGCGGCAATCGGCCATTGCCGACTGACGGCGAAGCGCATGCGACCAGCCCCGTTTCCGTTTCGCCATTAACATGTTACGGGCGGGCGGCGACGGAAGCCAGGACCGGTGGCACTGATCCGATCACAGCTTGCCGAGCGTCACGGCACCGCGTAGCGGCTGTCGGAGGTCGCGGCGCCGATCATCGCCTCGAAGACCGCGACGCCGTGGATCGCCTCCTCCAGCGGCAGGGGATAGGCCGGGCCGCCCGCCACCGCCGCGGCAAAGGCGGCAAGCTCGGCGTGCTCGATATCCGTCTTCGGATAGTCGCGGACCCATTCCTGCCCCTCGGTCGGGCGGAAGCGCAGCCGGTCCTGCCCGTCCATCTCCAGCAGCCCCTTGGTGCCGAACAGCGCCACCCGCCAGTAGCGCGGCGCCAGCGCCAGGGTGGCAAAGGTGCAGGTCGCGCCGCTCCGGAACCGCGCCAGCATCGCCGTGGTGTCATCCACATGGGTCGAGACGCGGCGGAAGGAGTCGACGGTAACGCTGGCAAAGGGCCCCATCAGGTTGATGAGCATGTCGATCATATGGATGCCCATGCCACCCATGCCGCCGAGCGGGCTCTCCTCCCGGTCGGCGCGCCACATGCCCTCCTTCCAGGCGAAGGCGGCGGGGCCGCTGATATGCCCCTCGGCATGCAGCACGGTGCCGAGCGCGCCTTCCGCCAGCATCCGCTTCATCTCCGCCACCGCCGGCAGGAAGCGACGGTTGTGGCCGAGCGCCAGGACCACCCCGGCCTTCCGGCAGGCCGCCACCGCCGCCTCGGCGCTCGCCTTGCTGAGGGTGAAGGGCTTCTCGACGAAGATATGCTTGCCGCGTGCGGCGGCGGCGATCACCTGCTCCGCATGCTGGCTGTGCGGCGTGGCCAGGACCACCGCCTGCACCTCCGGGTCGTTCAGCACCGCCTGGTAGTCCGGCAGCAGGCGGATGCCCCGTTCCGCGGCCCAGCCCTCCACCTTGGCCGGCGTCCGGGTGTTGCCGGCGACGAAGCGGATGCCCGCATCCTCCTTCCGCTGCACGCTGTCCACCAGCGTCTGGCCCCAGCGGCCCATGCCCACGATCGCGGCCTTCAGCATCCTCTTCGGTTCCTCTCTACGTCGGCCGCCGCAGCACGGCGGCTTCCCGGATCCCTTCCAGCACTTCCGCCATGCGCGGCAGGCGCTTCATGCCCCAGGCGACGACCAGGAGCGAGAGCAGCATCGCCAGCAGCGTCGGCAGCCGCAGCCCCAGCATTTCCCCCGCCGCCCCCAGCGCCAGCGCGCCGCTGGCCGGACAGGCGCGGGTGATCATGCCCCAGAGGCTCAGAACCCGCCCGCGCATGGAGGGGTCGGCCGCGCTCTGTACCAGGGTCTGCACCGAGATGCCGTGCACCGAGGCCGAAGCCCCCATCAGCGCCGCACACAACAGGGCGAAGGGGAAGAATCCGGTGGCGATGAAGCCGATGGTGAAGGTGGCCTGCGCCGCCACCGCGCCGACCGCGAGCGCCGCCGTGCCGGTGAGCCGCCCGCGATTCGCCACCCACAGGCCGGAGAGCAGCGCGCCGATGCCGATGCAGGCCGTCAGCATGGCGAGCCCGTCCGGGCCCCGAGCGAACAGCCGCTCCACATAGGGCGGCAGGATCTCCTGCACGCCGCGTATCAGTACTGAGGCGATGGCGGCGAACAGCAGCAGCGGTCCGATCCCCGGATGCAACCCGGCATAGCGGAAGCCGGCCAGGGTCTCCGCCCAGATGCTCCGCTTCGAGGCATGGCCGCGCCGCTGCGCCGGATCCACCCGAAGCTGCGGCATGGTGCAGGTCGCCATGATGTAGGCGAGAGAATTGAATGCCACTGCCGGCACCACGCCCCAGGCCGCGACCATCGGCCCTGCGATGGCCGGTCCGATGAAGCGCGCCAGGTTGTAGCAGAGTGAGTTGCAGGCAACCGCCGCCGGCAGGTCGGCCGCCGGCACCAGGCCGGGCATCAGGCTCTGCCGCGCCGGCTGGGAGAAGCTGGCGGCGATGCCGCTGACCGTCTCCGCCGCCAGCAGCAGCCCGATGGTCAGATGGCCGGTCGCGACCAGCGTGGCGATGGTCGCCGCCTCCAGCGCGATGGTGGCCTGGGAGAGCATGGTCAGCCGCACCCGGTCCATGCGGTCCGCCACCGCGCCGGCGATAGGGCTGAACACCACGGCCGGCGCCAGGTCGCAGAAGGCGACCAGCCCAACCCAGAAGGCACTGTGCGTCATCTCCCAGGCCAGCCAAGTCACCGCGATGCGGTGCACCCAGAGGCCGGTCCAGGAGACGAGGGAGGCGGAGAAGAACAACCGCGCATTGCGGTGCGACAGGGCGCGGCCGAGCGCACCCGTGGCGGCGAGGCGGCGGAAGCCCAGGGCAGCCTCCCGCTTCTATCGTCGTGGCTGCTGGGGTTGGGGCTGGGGCTGCTGCTGCGGCGGAGTGCCGGTGTTCTGCCTCACGCATTCGGCGGCGATCTGGTCGCGCTCGTAGAGGCGGCTGAGCTGCCGGGTATCCATGCTGAGGAGAGGAAAGGGGCCGACATCGGCGCCGAGGCGGGACGCACGCTCATCCTCCCGCATCAACTCGCCGCGGTCGCGGAAGGCGATGATGCGGTCGGCCTCGCGGCGGCAGGCGGCGGCGACGGCGGCCTGGTCGCGCTGTGTCACGGCCGCCGGCCCGGTATAGATATCGCTCGGCCTGGAAGGGGTGCCGGGATTGATCGGCACGGCCGCGCCCGGCTGGGCGAGCGATGTCCGTGGAGCGCCGAGCAGCGGGGAGGCGGGCACGATCGCCGGATCGCGGCCGACGCAGGCGACGAGGCCGGTAGCGAGAAGGCCGAGGAGGGGAAGCGGCAAGCGGTTCATGCGGGTCTCGTCGTTCCATTGGCGCCGCCTTGCGGCAGCGGTCGCGACAATAGGCGTCGGAGCCCAGCTTCGTCGAACCGCGCCCCGGCGTCGAGCGGCATGGTGGCTGCGGCGGAAAGCAATGCGGGATGCAGGTCGATCCCGGCAGGAGTCACGTCGAACAGCGGTTCGAGCCAACTGGCACGGCTCAGCACCTCCACCAGCGCCAGCAACCGCAGGCAGAGGGCAAGGCCGGAGACCGTTCCCAGCCCGATGGCCGAGTCGATCGCCTCCGCCCAGGCGCCGGCATCGCGGTCGGCGATTGCGATGCGGGTCGAGTCGCCCAACGGGTCGCCTTCGGGGCGGGTGAAGTGCAGCAGGCGCGGCGGCCCCCAGCGCCGCCGCGCCGCCGCCTGCCGGGCAAGCGCCCAGGCCGCCAGCAATTCCTCCGGCGGGACGGCGGGGAGGCTTTCGGGTGGCAGGGGCACCAGATAGGTCAGGGCGCCATCCGGCGTGCGGGCCACATGGATCGGAGCAGGCATCGGCCCAATGTGGGTTCGGATGGCCGCCCCCGCCAGCCATGTCGCGCCCGGGGCAGCCACGGCGATTCGCGCCTTGACGCGCCGCGCCCGGCAGGCAGGCTGTCCACATGACCGAACTCGCCGATCTGCCCGCCACCGAGGCCGCCCGCCGTCTGCGCGCCGGCAGCCTTTCCGCGACCGCCCTCATGGAGGCGCTGCTGGACCGCATCGCCGCACGGGAGGCAGGGCTGCGCGCCTTCGCCTGGTTCGACGCTGCCGCAGCCCGGCGCGCGGCGGCGCGGGCAGATGCCGAGGCGCGGGCTGGGCGGGCGCAAGGGGCGCTGCACGGCCTCGCGCTCGGCGTGAAGGACGTACTGGATACGGCCGACATGCCCTCGCAATACGGCTCGCCGATCTGGGCCGGGCACCGGCCGCGGGCGGATGCCGCTTGCGTCGCCCTGGCGCGCCGCGCGGGGGCGATCGTCGTCGGCAAGACGGTGACGACGGAATTCGCCACCCGGCATCCGGGGCCGACGGCCAATCCGCACAATCCGGCGCATACGCCGGGGGGCTCCTCCTCCGGCTCGGCGGCGGGGGCGGCGGCGGGCTTCTTCCATGCCGGCTACGGCACCCAGACGGCGGGCAGCGTGATCCGCCCCGCCGCCTTCTGCGGCGTGGTGGGCTTCAAGCCGAGCTTCGGCACCCTGCACCGCGCCGGCATGAAGGTGATGAGCGAATCGCTCGACACCATCGGCGTCATCGCCCGGACGGTCGGGGACTGCGCCCTGTTCATGTCCGGCGTGACCGGCCGCGACTTCGGCGATCCGGAGGCGAAGCCCGGCCGGGCGCCGCGGCTTGGCCTGTGCCTCGGCCCGGCGGTGGACGAGGCGGCGCCGGAGACGCGGGCGCTGCTGGACCGTGTGGCGGGCGTCGCGGCGAAGGCGGGGGCCAGCGTGACCCCGGTGGAACTCCCGCCCGCGGTTGCCGCGGCGCAGGACGCACATCCCTATGTCATGAACATGGAGACGGCCGAGGCCCTGGCCTGGGAGCTGGACGAGGCCGCGGCGCAGCTCTCCCCGGTGCTGCGGGAGCGGATGGACTGGGCCCGGTCGCAGCCCCTCTCGAAGCTGGACGAGGCCCGCGCCACCTTCGCTGCCGCCCGCGCCGCCTTCGCCGATGCGATTGCCCCCTTCGACGCGCTGCTGACCCCGAGTGCCCCTGGGGAGGCGCCGGAAGGGCTCGGCTGGACCGGCGACCCAGCCTTCAACCTGCTCTGGACCTCGCTGCACGTGCCCTGCGTGACCGTGCCGGCGGGGAAGGGGCCGAAGGGGCTGCCGCTCGGCGTGCAGATCGTGACCGGCATCGGCCAGGACCGGGAGGCGCTGGCCTGGGCGGAATGGCTGCGGCAGGCCCAGGGCTGAGGCAGCCTCAAGGCCAATGCGGCATGCCGTCGTCCTGTTCTCGGGCCGCGAGGGCAGTTCCGCCATCCTGTCGCATCTGCGCCGGCATCCCCGCATCGCCGTCCCGCTCTTCGAGGAGCTGGACCACTACGTACTGGCGCAGCAGGTGGCGCCGGAGCTGCATGGCCACCTGCCGGCCGCCCTGCGCCGCATCTTCCGCGCCGGCCGGTACGAGCCTGCCTTCTTCGCGCCGGGCACCGGTGAGGAGATGCCGGACAGCGGCCGCCACACCGCCTTCAAGTGGCGCGGCTGGAACCTGGAGCCGCCGGTGGCGGAAGCCTTCGCCGCCGAGGATGCCGGAATCTTCCTACTCAACCGCCGGGACCTGCTAAACTTGGCGCTCAGCCTCTATTTCACGCGGGAGGTGATTGGCGGGGGCACGCAGGTGCATCCGCAATTCCTGCTGATGGACATGCCGCCGGCCCAGCGGCCCGGCTATCTGGAGGATCTCCGCACCCGCCGCTTCCCGGTGGATCCCGAAGCCCTGGCGCGGGAGATGTGCGCCTTCATTGCCGGAAAGCGGAGTCTCCTCAGCGCCATGCGCGCCTTCGCCGCGGCAGGCGTTCCCGCATGGCCCATCTGGTACGAGGATTTCGCGCGGGAGCCGGGCCCTTTCCTCGCCAGGATGCTGGACCGGCTCGGCCTCGACATGCCGCCGGCGGTCCTGGAAACCGAATATGTGAAGGTGAGCCGGGCGGACATGCGGGAGCAGGTCGAGAACCTGGCCGAGCTCGAAGCCCATCCCGCGATCCGCGAGCAGGCCGGGAGATGGCGGGAGACCTGCGCGATGCTGGAGGCCCTGGCCGCCCGCGAACCGGCCGGAGCGACGCCGCCTATCTGATCCCGGCGAAGCCCGGCGCAGTCTTCAGCGTCTCCGCCGTGTCGAAGTCGCGCAGCACGGCATCGTCGGCCATCTCCACCTCGGCGACCCGGTCGGCATGCTGGCCGACCAGGTGGCGGGCGCCGACATCGCCGGTGATGCGCATCATCTCCGGCAGGAATTCCGTGGACCAGAGCATCGGATTGCCCTGCTTCCCGCGGAAGGTCGGCAGGACGATGGCGCGGCCCTCCGCCGGGTTGAAGGCAGCGATCAGGCGGTCGATCATGGCTCCCGTCACCAGCGGCATGTCGCCGAGGCAGACCACCACCCCCTCTACATCCGGCGGCAGCGCGGCCAGCCCGGCCTTGAGGCTGGCCGAAAGCCCCACCGCGTAATCCTCCGCATGGGCGAAGAGGAGGGGGCGGCCTGCGAGGATCGCCTCCACCCTTTCCCGATCATGCCCCGTCACCACCACCACGGGCCGGGCGCGGGAATCGAGGACATTGTCCACCACTCGCGCCACCATCGGCACGCCCCGGTCATCCGGCACCAGCAGCTTGTTCAGCGGCGCCATGCGGCGGGAACGGCCGGCCGCCAGCACCAGCGCCGCCACCTTGCTCGGCCGCCGCGGCGCCGGGCCGGGGGCAGGGAGTTCGGTCGCCCGCTCGCGCGGCAGGGGGCGGGCATCGGTGTCCTTCAGAAGCCCGCCGACGCCCATGCGCATCAGATCCTCCGGCCGCACCGGCAGCCCGGCGAAGAGGCGTCGCAGCACCCAGTCGATGCCGTTCGGCCCGGGGGAATGGGCGCAGCCCGGCAGGACCACGGCCGGGATGTCGTCGATCCGGCCAAGGCAGAGGAGGGCCCCCGGATCCACCGGCATGCCGAAATGGGTGATGGCGCCCCCGGCCCGGACAATGGCGGCCGGCGCCACATCGCGCCGGTCCACCGGCGCGGAGGCGCCGGCGATCAGCAGCAATTGCGCCCCGGCACGACGCAGGCGCCCCAGCGCATCGGCCAGGGCGGGCACCTCGTGCCGGCAGCGCTCCGGCGGCAGCAGATGGCCGCAAAGGCGCTGCACCCGCTCCCGCATCGCCTCCACCGTGCCTTCCGGCGCGCGCTCCTTCCTCCTTGCCGACTCGGTAAGGACCAGGCCCACCTTGAGCGAGCGGAAAGGATGGATGGAGAGCAGGGGCGGCCCCTGCCGCGCCAGGGCCTCGGCCACCCGCAGCACGCTGAGGGGCATGGCGAAGGGGATGACCTTGACGGTCGCCACCACCTCCTTCGCCGTCACCGGGACGAAGGACGGCAGGGTGGCGATGGTGAGGGACTCATCCAGCAGGTTCACCCGCTCCACCGCCGCGGCATTCACCACCAGCAGGCCGGCGGAATCCGCAAGCAGGTTGACCCGGCCGGTCGAGGCGCGGGAGCGGGCGATCAGCGGCCCCAGCAGGGCATTGGCCAGGCGGTCGGCGGCCTCGTCTTCCGGCACCTCGCCGGCCTCCAGCCGGGCCACGACCACCTGGGTTTGGCCCGCCGCCTCCAGCGCGGCGATCGCCGCCTGGTCCAGCACCGTGCCCTTCCGCAGCACCTTGCCTTCCAGCCGAATGGTATGGGCGAGGATGCCGCCGGCCGCCTCGGCCAGCGGCGTCGGGCCGAAGATCATGCTGCGGCCGCGGGCGCGGCGCGGCGGGCGAGGCCGGCCCCGCGGCGGGTCGCGACGATCTCAGCGAGGATGGAGAGAGCGATCTCCGGCGCCGTCACCGCCTCGATATTGAGGCCGATGGGGGCGTGGATGCGGGCGATCGCGGCCTCGTCATGCCCCATCTCCTTGAGCCGCGCGACGCGCTTGGCATGGGTACGGCGGCTGCCCAGGGCGCCGATATAGAAGGCGTCCGACTTCAGCGCGACATCCAGCGCCGGATCGTCCAGCTTGGGGTCGTGCGACAGGGTGACGATGGCGGTCCGGCCATCCGGTGCCAGCGCCGCCATCGCATCGTCGGGCCAGGCATCCAGGATGGTGACGCCGGGGAAGCGCTCCGCCGTCCCGAAGCTGCGGCGGGGATCGATGACGGTGATGGCGAAGCCGAGCGGCAGGGCCATCGGCACCAGCGACTGCGCCACATGCACCGCGCCGACCAGGATCAGGCGCAGCGGCGGGTTGTGCGGATGGACGAACCAGGGCTCGCCATCCAGCGTGACCGTACGCGCCGCGTCGTCGCGCAGCGCCGCCTCCGCCGCCTCGGCCAGGGCACCGGGAGCGGAATCCTCCGGCCAGAGACACTGGTGGCCGTCCGAAAGCCGGGTCAGCAGGACAACCGGCTGTTTCGCCGCCTTGGCTGCCTGCAGGCGCTTCAGGATCTCCGGGGTCACGTCAGCTTCTCCAGGAAGACCTTCAGCTTGCCGCCGCAGGAGAGGCCGACCTCCCAGGCGCGCTCGTCGCTGATGCCGAAATCCAGAAGCTGCGGCGTGCCGGTGGCCATGGTCTGCTTCGCCGCCTCTGCCACCGCGCCCTCGATGCAGCCGCCGGAGACGCTGCCTGCCATCTTGCCGGACGCGGTCACTGCCAGTTGCGATCCGGGGGGACGGGGCGAACTGCCCCAGGTTTCCACCACCGTCGCCAGCGCCACCGTCTCGCCGGCTGCGCGCCAATTGGCGGCGGTTGCCAGGACATCCTCGGAATCAGGGGTAGGGGTCATGCGGCCATCCTCCTCCCGGCATGCGGGTCGCTGAGGGTCGCCACCAGCTCCCGCAGGCTTTGCAGGTTATGCACCGGGCGGAACTCGTCCACATGCGGAAGCATCGCCCGGATGCCCTGTGATCTGGGCTGGAAGCCGGCGTAACGCAACAGGGGGTTCAGCCAGATCAGCCGGCGGCAGGAGCGGCGTAGCCGGTCGGTTGCCTCCGCCAGGCCCCTGGCGCCTTCCCGGTCCAGCCCGTCGGTAATCAGCAGCACCACCGCGCCCTGGCCCAGCACCCGCCGGGCCCAGAGCCGGTTGAACAATTCCAGGGATTCGCCGATGCGCGTGCCGCCCTGCCAGTCCGGCACCACATGGGAGATGAGCTCGAAGGCCACCTCCGCGTCGCGGTGACGCAATTGGCGCGTCACATTGGTCAGGCGGGTGCCGAAGAGGAAGCTGTGCACGCGGTCCCGGTCATTGGTCACGGCGTGCAGGAAATGCAGCAGCACCTGGGCATAGCGGGACATGCTGCCGGAGATGTCGCAGAGCGCCACCAGCGGCGGCGGGCGGGTGACGCGCCGCCGCCGCTCCAGACTGAGCAATTCGCCGCCCTGGCGCAGGCTGGCCTTGATGGTGGCGCGGAGGTCCACGGCCGGCCCCTGCGGGTCCGGGCGGAAGCGCCGGGTCGGGCACGCATCCAGCGGCAGGACGAGGCGGCGGATCTCCTTCTTCGCCTCGGCGAGCTCGGCGGCCGACATGGCTTCGAAATCCATGGTCTGCAGCCGTTCCCGCTCGCTGACCGTCATGGTCATGTCCTGCGGCGGCCGCTCCTCCTCCGGCCTTGGCGGGGGCGGAGGGGTGCGGGGCGGGGTCATGGCCTCGGCAATGCGGCGGCTGGCGGGGGGCGGCTTCGCCTTCTCCTTCATGCCCTCCATCATCGCCATGGCGGCGGCGTTCCGCCCGGCCTCCGGGTCGCGCCAGAACAGCAGGAAGGCCTGGTCGAAGACTTCGAAATGCTCGCGCCGATGGACCATGACGGCCCGCAGCGCCGCATGCACCTGGCGCCGGTCGCCAATATCGATCTGCGTCAGCGCCTCGAGCGCTGAGAGCGTGTCGGTCGCCCCGACCGGCAACCCCGCCCGCCGCAGCAGCCGCGCAAAGGCGAGGAGATTCGCTGCCAGCGCCCCGCCGCCCGCGCCGGCGAGACCGGCAACGGCCGCGGCGGAGGCGAACTCGCTCATGCCGCCGCGGCCTGCTTGGCCTCAGCGACCAGCTTCGCCGCCTCGGCGCCGCGCAGCTTGGCGATGTCGTCCTGATACTTCAGCAGCACGCCGAGCGTCTCGTCCACGGCGGCAGGCTCCAGTTCCTTCGCATCCAGGGCGGAAAGGGCGGCAGCCCAGTCGATCGTCTCGGCCACGCCGGGCAGCTTGAAGTAATCGCCGCCGCGCAGCCTCTGCACGAAGGCTACCACCTCCGCCGAGAGCCGTTCCGGCACGCCGGGGGCGCGGATCTTCAGGATGGCGCGCTCCCGCGCCGCATCCGGGTAGTCCACCCAATGGTAGAGGCAGCGACGGCGGATGGCGTCATGCACCTCCCGCGTCCGGTTGGAGGTGATGACCACCACTGGCGGCACATCCGCCCGGATGGTGCCGAGTTCCGGCACGGTGATCTGGAAGTCGGCCAGGATCTCCAGCAGGAAGGCCTCGAAGGGCTCGTCGGCGCGGTCGAGCTCGTCAATCAGCAGCACGGCCGGGCCGCCTTCCGAGCTCAGGGCTTGCAGCAGCGGCCGTTCCTGCAGGTAGCGGCGGTCATAGATGCCGCGCTCCAGCGCCGCGCGGTCGGTTTCGCCTGCGGCCTCGGCCAGGCGGATCGCCATGAGCTGGCGCGCATGGTTCCACTCATAGGCCGCGGCCGAGAGGTCCAGCCCGTCATAGCATTGCAGCCGCACCAGCCGGCGGGGAAGCTGGCTGGCCAGGACCTTGGCGATCTCCGTCTTACCGGTGCCCGGTTCGCCCTCCAGGAAGAGCGGCCGGCCCATATGCAGGGCGAGGTGCACCGTGGTTGCCAGCGCCCGGTCCGCGACATAGCCGCCCGCGGCGAGAAGGCGCTGGGTGGCTTCGACACTCTCTGGCAGGCCCGGTTTCGCGCTTCGGTTCACACTCTAGCTCCTTGCCCTGCTCCGTGGGCGGGCGGCGCGGATGCTCACACCAGGACCAGCGCCAGGATCACGATCATCAGCGCGGCACCGATCCAGAACTGGATCGGCAGGCCGAAGGGTTCGATTGCTCCCAGCAACCGCAGCGGCTCGAAGTCCTTCGGGCTGGCCGGCGGCGGCGACACCTCGCCCGGCCCGGCAGGGCCGGAGACGGGTGGGACGCCGTGATGGGTGACGGGGCTGGTCCGCAGGCGTTCCGGATGCCCGAGATATTCGGTGTCTGTCCCGGGCACCGGCCGGGCATCGGAGGGGGCCTGCGGCATGGCGGTTGCTCCTGCTGTGGAGCCCGCCTCAACCGGCTCGGCAACGGCCGGTTGCACCTCCGGCGCCAGGGCGAAGTGGCGGCTGAACCGGTCGAAGAACTGGTCCGCCATCTGCTTCGCCGTGCTGTCGATCAGCCGGGCGCCGAGTTGCGCCATCTTGCCGCCGACCTGGGCCTTCACCTGGTACTTCAGCAGGGTCTCGGCGGCGGACAGTTCCTCCAGCGCTACATCGGCACCGCCCTTGGCGAAGCCCATGGCGCCGCCGCTGCCTTCTCCCGAAATCGTGTAGCTGGCGGGCGGGTTCAGGTTCTCCAGCTTCACCTTGCCGCCGAATTTGGCCGACATCGGCCCGAGCTTCACCGCGACCCGGGCCTGGAATTGGTCCTCGCCGATGCGCTCTACCGATTCGCAGCCGGGGATGGAGGCGCGCAGCACCTCAGGGTCGTTCAGTGCTTGCCAGACTTGCTGGCGCGGCGCGGGGATGCGCCGCTCGCCGGTCATTTCCATGGCCTGCTCCCGAATTTGGCCCGGACCTTACGGGGGCAGGCGGGGAAGGGAAACCCCCTGACCTCGTGGCACCTCGGGTCCTGGTTGAACCAGAGCCGCTTCCGTGGAGACTGCCGGGCATGTTGGACAACCATCTGCCTAGCCGCCTGGGCCGGGACGGCGCGGCGACCCCACGGCCTCGTGATCCTACGATCATTCCTGTATCAGGACCGGGTCGGTACAGGGGGGAGAGAGCGTGGTGGATCTGAGGGTTGCGGGCCGAGCCTGCATGCTGGCGGCGGTGGGGTTGGCGCTGGGCTCCGCCCCGGCCCTGGCCACGGAGGCAATGGACCCGCGGGAATTGTCCCTGCTCTGGGGGTTGCCCTTCCTCGGCCTGCTGCTCTCCATCGCCCTGATGCCGGTCATGGCCGGGCATATCTGGCACCATCATTACGGCAAGATCGCCGCCGGCTGGGCGGCGGTGCTGCTGCTGCCCTTCGCCATCGTCTTCGGCCCCGGGGCGGCAGCTCAGGAGGCCTGGCACGTCCTGGTGCAGGAGTACCTTCCCTTCACGACCCTGTTACTTGCCCTCTACACCGCCGGAGGCGGCGTGCTGCTGCGAGGGAGCCTGGTCGGCACGCCGGGGACCAATGTGGCGCTGCTGGCAGTCGGCACCGTCCTTGCCTCGGTGATGGGCACGACCGGCGCCTCCATGCTGCTGATCCGGCCGGTGCTGCGGGCCAATGCCTTCCGCCGGCGCAAGACGCACACCTTCATCTTCTTCATCTTCCTGGTCAGCAATATCGGCGGCAGCCTGACGCCGCTGGGCGACCCACCGCTCTATCTCGGCTTCCTCCGGGGCGTAGGCTTCTTCTGGACGACGACGCATCTCTTCGCCGAATTCCTGTTCTGCACCGTGCTGCTGCTGGCACTCTACTGGGCCATCGATTCCTGGGCCTGGGCGAAGGAGAATCCGGTGCCGCCCGTGACCGGTCCGCGGGAGCGGCTCGCGATCGAGGGGTGGCTGAACGTGGCGCTGATCGGCGGGATCGTCGGCTGCGTGCTGATGCAGGGCGTCTGGCAGCCGGGGGAGGTGACGATCCTCGGCGAGCACATCGGCCTGGAGCGGCTGGTGGCGATCGGCGCCTTCCTGGCCATCACTTGCCTCTCCATCCGCTTCACGCCTGCCGCGCTCAGGGAGGCGAACGGCTTCGCCTGGGGCGCGATGGCGGAAGTCGCGAAGCTCTTCGCCGCCATCTTCATCTGCATGGCGCCGGTGCTCTCCATCCTGCGCGCCGGGCTGGAAGGGGCGGCGGCACCGCTGGTGGCGCTGACCTCCGATGCGGCCGGGCAGCCGATCCCCTGGGTCTATTTCTGGCTGACCGGTGGGCTGTCCTCTTTCCTCGACAATGCGCCAACCTATCTGGTCTTCTTCAACATGGCCGGGGGCGATCCCGCGCATCTGATGGGGCCGGGGGCGTTGATCCTCGCCGCCATCTCCTGCGGCGCCGTCTTCATGGGCGCCAACAGCTATATCGGCAATGCGCCGAATTTCATGGTCAAGGCCATCGTGGAGGAGCAGGGGGTGCGGATGCCGAGCTTCTTCGGCTATTGCGCCTGGGCCGTGGCCATGCTGGTGCCGCTGTTCATACTGGTGACGTTCATCTTCTTCCGCTGAGGGAGCCGGTTCCATGCCCTATGTCATCGCCGCCGATGTGCCGGAGGAGCCTGCCGGCCTCCGCTTCCGTCGCCTGCTGGACCGGCCGGAGATCCTGCAGATGCCGGGGGCGCATTTCGGCCTCGCGGCGCTGCTGGCGAAGCGGGCCGGGTTCGAGGCGCTGTACCTTTCCGGCGCGGCAATGACCGCCACCATGGGCCTGCCCGACCTTGGCATGATCACGGTGGACGAGGTCTGTTTCTACATTCGCCAGGTGGCCCGCGCCGCCGGCCTGCCCATGCTGGTGGATGGCGACACCGGCTATGGCGAGGCGCTGAACGTCATGCACATGGTCCGCAGCTTCGAGGAAGCCGGCGCCGGCGCGGTGCATCTGGAGGACCAGTTGCTGCCGAAGAAATGCGGCCATCTGAACGACAAGAAGCTGGCCGATGCGCGCGACATGGCGGCCAAGGTGGCGGCGGCGCGCAAGGCGCGGAAACACCTCTACATCATCGCCCGCACCGATGCGGCGGCGAGCGAGGGCATCGACGGCGCGGTGGCGCGGGCCAAGCTCTACCTGGAGGCCGGCGCCGACGCGATCTTCCCCGAGGCGCTGACCAATGCCGAGATGTTCCGCGAATTCGCCCGCCGGATGCCCGGGGTGAAGCTGCTGGCGAACATGACCGAATTCGGCCGCACGCCCTTCTTCACCGCGAAGGAATTCCAGGAGATGGGCTATTCGATGGTGATCTGGCCCGTCTCCCACCTGCGCGTCGCGGCCAAGGCGATGGAGGAGCTCTACGCCGCCATCCGCCGCGATGGCGGCACGCACAAGATGGTGGACCGCATGCAGACGCGGGCGGAACTCTATGCCACCATCGACTACGCCGCCTATGAGGCGCTGGACTCGACCCTGGTGAAGACCATCGTGCCGCAGGCCATGCCGCAGCGCGATTGAGGTTCGGAAGGGGCCGCCGCGGGCGTCAGTCCGCGCGCGGCTCCTCTTCCGGCGCCTCCTCCAGGTCGTCGGCCCAGACATTCAGCAGGCCCCCGGTCGCAGGCGCGCGGTTGCGCAGCTTGCGCAGCGCGGCGGCCTCGATCCGCGGCCAGGTCTGGCTGAAGCATTCCAGCGCGTCCTCCGGCCGCAGGTGCCGGCGCATGCCGATATCCTGCAGGGTGGCCAGAGAGATGGCACAGGGCACGGCATAGCCGTCCGCCTGCACCTCGAACAGCACGCGGCGGCCATCCAGCCGTGGCCGCCCCGCGGCCCTCCGTTTCGTTGCGGCCTGCATGGCGCGGCGGTCCTCCGTGCTGGGACTGACAAGGCCGGCCGCCCCGGATGAGGACGGCCGGCCTAGCTGCAACGCCGGAGAGGGCTTCTGGTCCCAGCCTCAGCGGCGCGGAAAGGCGGCCGGCGTCAGCGCCCCAAGTTCCGTCAGCAGCAGGGGCCAGGTCTTCAGACCTTCCTCCAGCGAGGCGAGGCGGAAGAATTCGTTGGGTGCATGCGCGTCCTCATCCGGCATGGCCAGGCCGAACATCAGGCTGTCGATGCCGAGCTTCTCCTGGAACAGGGTGGTGATCGGCACCGTACCACCGGCCCGGGTCCGCACCGGCTTCAAGCCGTGCACATGCTCTATCACCCGCTCCGCCGCCGCCAGCAGCGGGTGGCCGGAGGGCAGGGTGAAGGCGCGGGTGCCGCCGGGACGGTAGTCGAAGCGCAGCTCCACGCCGGGCGGGCAATGCGCCTCGAAATGCCGCTTCACCGCCTCCTGCGCATGGGCCGGGTCCTGGCCGGGGACCAGGCGCATGGTGAGCTTGGCGAAGGCCTCGCAGGGCAGCACCGTCTTGCCGCCGGCGCCGGTATAGCCGCCCCACATGCCGTTCACCTCGACGGTCGGGCGGAGGGTGGTCCGTTCCACCACCGTATAGTCCGGATCGCCGAAGGGGGCGGCGCCGAGATCGGCATACCAGCGGGCCTCGTCGAAGGGCAGGGCCGCGCTCTCGGCGCGGAGTTCGGGCGTGACTTCGATGGCGCCGTCGAGGAAACCCTCGACCCGGATTCGCCCCTGGTCGTCATGCAGGGAGGCGACGAGCTTCGCCATCTCATGCAGCGCGTTCCGAACCGCGCCGCCGACGCGGCCGGAATGCGCGTCCTTGGCCGCGGTGCGCAGCGCCACCTGAAGTGCGCAGATGCCCCGGCAGCCGACGGAGATGGTGGGAATGGTGGTGCTCGCCCGCCCGCCATCGGCGGAGAGCATGGCATCGGCGGCCAGCAGGTCGCGGTATTTGTCGATCAGCGCGGGCAGGGAGGGGCTGCCAACCTCCTCCTCGCCTTCCAGGAACAGCTTAACGTTCACCGGACAGCCGCCCTGCACCGCGAGGAAGGCGCCCACCGTCTCCACCGCGATCAGGGTCGAGCCCTTCACATCCGAGGCACCGCGGGCATAGAGCCGGCCGTCGCGCACCGAGGGCTCGAAGGGCGAGGTCTGCCAGAGTTCCAGCGGATCCGGCGGCTGCACGTCGTAATGGCCGTAGATGATGAGGGTCGGCCGGCCGGGCGCGCCGGTCCAGGCGCCGTAGACGGCGGGCTGGCCGCCGGCCTCCAGCAGGCGGACATCCTGCATGCCGATCTCCCGCAGCCGCGCCAGCAGGAATTCGCGTGCCGCCCGCATCCCCTCCGCATAGGCAGGGTCGGTGCTCACGCTCGGCAGGCGGAGCAGCGATTTCAGCCGCTCCAGGATCTCCTCCTTGCGGGTCAGCAGGTGGCCCACGACCGCGTCGCTCATCACCAATTCTCCATCTCCGCCGCAGCGGCAAGGCAGCAGGCTCTCGCTTCCGTGCGAATCTGTCGAGGGGGAGGGATGGCAAGCCGGGCGATCCGGTGCAGGATCGGGGCCGGAGAATGGGAGGAAAAGCGATGCCCTATGCCCCGTCCGAAGGCGCCCGGCTCTACTACGAGGAAGCGGGTACCGGCCATCCGATCATCTGGGTACATGAATTCGGCGCCGACCATCGGGAGTGGGAGGATCAGATGCGCTTCTTCTCCCGCGAATACCGCTGCATCGCCTTCGCCGCGCGCGGCTACCCGCCCTCCGATGTGCCGGAGGATGAGGCGCTCTATGGACAGGATTATGCGGTGAACGACATTGCCGCGGTGCTGCGGCATCTCGGCATCCGGAAGGCGCATGTGGCGGGCCTATCCATGGGTGGATTCGCCACCCTGCTCTTCGGCATCCGCTACCCGGAGATGGCGACGGCGCTGGTGGTGGCGGGTGCCGGATCGGGCTCCCCGCGGCACGAGCAGGCGGAATTCCGTGCGGCCTGCGAGGCGCGGGCGGCGAAGCTGAAGGCGCAGGGCTGGCCTGGCGAAATGGCGGAGGAGATGGGCCATGGCCCGACCCGGATCCAGCTCAAGAAGAAGGACCCGCGCGGCTGGGCGGCCTATATGCAGCGGCTGTCGGAGCATTCGGGCCTCGGCTCCGCCATGACCATGAAGCGCTACCAGGGCGCCCGGGATTCGATTTTCGACTGGGAGGCGGATCTGCGGAAGATGACGGTGCCGACCCTGCTGGCGGTCGGTGACGAGGACTGGCCCTGCATCGAGACCAACATCTTCCTGAAGAAGGTGCTGCCGAATGCCGGGCTGTGGATGCAGCCGCGCACCGGCCATGCGATCAACCTGGAGGAGCCCATGGCCTTCAATCGCGCAGTGCAGGACTTCTTCAGCACGGTGGAGCGGGGGCGCTGGAGCCTGGACGCGACGGGTTGACAGGAGAGGGGCGGCTTCAGCCGCCCTCGATCTCCTCGCGCAGGAGTTCCAGCTCCAGCCATTCCTCCTCGGCCGCGGCCAGTTCCGCCTGCTTCGTGGTCAGGGCTGCGGTGAAGCGGTCGAAGCGCGCGCGGTCGCGGCTGTAGAGGGTGGGATCGGCCAGCGCCTCCTGCAATTTCGCGATGTCGGCGTGCAGCGCTTCCATGCGCGCGGGCAGGGTTTGCAGGCTGTGCTGCTGGCGGAAGCTGAGCTTCCGCTTCGGGGCCGTGGGCGGTGCCGCCGGTGCGGCGGGCTTCGGCGCCGGCTGGCGCGAGGCTGCCGGGGGCAGCTTCGCCTCCACCCCGCGCCCGCGCTGCGCCACCATGTCGCTGTAGCCGCCGGCATATTCCTGCCAGCGCCCGTCACCCTCCGCCACGATCACAGAGGTCGCGACGCGGTCCAGGAAATCGCGGTCATGGCTGACCACAAGCACCGTGCCCTGGTAGTCGGCGAGCAGTTCCTCCAGCAGATCCAGGGTTTCGAGATCCAGGTCGTTGGTCGGCTCGTCCAGCACCAGCAGGTTTGAGGGCTTCGCCAGGGCCCGGGCCAGCATCAGCCGCCCGCGCTCGCCGCCCGAGAGCACGCCGACCGCGGTGCGCGCCTGGTCCGGAACGAACAGAAAGTCCTTCATGTAGCCAATGACATGCCGCGGCGTGCCGCCGACGAAGACCGTGTCGCCACGCCCGCCGGTCAGCGCCTCGGCCAGGCTGGTGGTGGGGTCCAGGCTTTCCCGCTTCTGGTCGAGCGTGACCATGGCGAGTCCGGTGCCGAGCCGTACTTCCCCGGAATCCGGTGGCAGCGCGCCGGTCAGCAGGTTCAGCAGCGTTGTCTTGCCGGCGCCGTTCGGCCCGACGACGCCGACCCGGTCGCGGCGCAGGATGCGGGTGGAGAAGTCGTGCACCACCGGGGGCGCATCGCCATAGGCCTTGGTGACATGGTCCGCCTGGATGACCAGCGTGCCGGAGCCCGCCCCCTCCGCCACCGCCATGCGCACGGTGCCGGTGGGGCGCAGCGCTTCCCGCCGCCGCTGGCGCAGCTCGGCGAGTTCGGCGACCCGGCGCATGTTGCGCTTGCGCCGGGCGGTGACGCCGTAGCGCATCCAGTCCTCCTCGCGGAGGATCTGGCGGTCCAGCTTGTGGCGCTCGCGCTCCTCCTGCTCCAGCACCGAGTCGCGCCATTCCTCGAAATGGGCGAAGCCGCGCTCCAGTCGCCGGGTCACGCCGCGGTCCAGCCAGACCATCGCGCGGGAGAGATTCTCCAGGAAGCGCCGGTCATGGCTGATGAGGACCAGCGCCGCCCGCATCGCCTTCAGCTCCTCTTCCAGCCAGGCGATCGCCGGGAGGTCGAGGTGGTTGGTCGGCTCGTCCAGCAGCAGGATGTCGGGGGAGGGGGCCAGCGCCCGGGCCAGGGCGGCGCGCCGTGCCTCGCCGCCGGAGAGGCGTGCCGGGTCCTCCGCCCCGGTCAGGCCGAGATGCTCCAGCAGGAGGCGCGCCCGGTGCGGGTCGTCGCCGGGGCCGAGCCCGGCCTCGACATAGGCCAGGGTGGTAGAGAAGCCGCCGAGGTCAGGCTCCTGCGGCAGGTAGCGCAGCGTGGTGCCGGGTCGCAGGAAGCGGGTCCCGGCTTCCGGCTCCAGCAGCCCGGCGGCGATGCGCAGCAGGGTGGACTTGCCGGAGCCGTTGCGGCCGACCAGCGCCAGCCGCTCCCCGGGCGCGACGGAGAGCGTCGCCCCTTGCAGCAGCGGCGTGGTGCCGAGGGTGAAGCGGATGTCCTGAAGGAGAAGTAGGGGCGGGGCCATGATCGGCGCGCAAAGGGAGCGGAACCGGCTGCCGCGTCAAGCGCCCGCCGCCCGCCCCCTGGCCGGTCCACCGGCCTCAGTCTGTTCCGGGGCTCGCCCTTTGCAGGCCGGACCGCCTAGCGGGTCGGATTCTTGCCGCCCTGGCTGCCGCCCTTCTGCCCGAAGGCCTCATCAATTTCCTGTTCAGTGATGCGCGCCTCGGGATTGCCGGGTTGGTTGAGGTTCTGCTCCTCAGTCTCATCGCCCAGGACGCCGGGCCGCGAGCCGCCGCCAGCCCGCCCCTGCTCCTTCATGCGATCGGGGTCAAGGTTCCGTTGACCCGGCCCTTGTTGACCCTGCCTCTGCTTGCCCTGCCCCTGGCCGGACGGTTTGTCCCGATTTCTGTCTTCCGCCATCTTTGCCCTCCTGGCGGGTGGTTTCGCCCGCTGGTCGGACAGAACGCGCCGCCCATGGGCGGGATGCGCGAATGGGTGCGGAAAGGTCCGGCCGGCACCGGCCCTATTCGGAATCGATCACCGGCGGGCGCCGCACCGCATTCCAGAACCGCCGGTAGACATCGAGCGGCAGCAGGACGAAGGCATCGGCGCCGTTTCGGGTTAGCACCACCGGGCCGCGGATGGCCTGGTCCACCAGGCTTGGCTGCGAAGCCTCCAGCGCGCCCATGTCCATGCGCAGGACGCCTTCAAGGCCAGGCGCGGTTTCGCCTTCGGGGGTTGGACGGATTGGTTCGTCCTCATAGCGTGGCATGCGCGGTGCCATCCCAGGATGCCTGGAAAGGATGCACGCAAGAGGGGCAGGGCGCCTAGACCCTCTGCAACCGCTTGCGCTTGCGGCCGCCTGTTTGATGCGGGCGGCGCCAGGCTGTCGCGCGGTGGCAAGGCCGGGCATGAGATCGAGGTGGGGGTTTGACCAGATGCGAAACCTCCCCGATCCTGTCAGTTCCGGGAGGATCCTTGACCATGCCTGAACGCCCCTTCACCCGCGCCGATCTGGACCTGCTGCGGCGCTGGGACACGCCGACCATCTGCAATGCCCTGGAACTGGTGGCGCCGGCGCGGCGTGGCCGGGGCTTCACCCTGCAGCCTTTCGTCGCCGCCGATCCCAGCCTGCCGCCGATCTGCGGCCTGGCGCGCACCGGCCAGATCCGCGCCGCCGCCCCCTCCGGCCGCACGCGGGAACAGGACCGGGCGGCGCGGATCGGCTGGTACGAATATGTTGCCGATTCGGCCCTCCCCACCATCGTGGTGATCGAGGACCTGGACGACCCCCCTGGCTTCGGCGCCTTCTGGGGAGAGGTGAATTCCAACGTCCACAAGGGCCTGGGTGTGCAGGGCTGTGTCACCAACGGCTCCTTCCGCGACATCGACATGCTGGCGCCGGGCTTTCAGATCCTGGGCGGCATGGTGAACCCGTCGCATGCGCATGTGCATATCGTCGATTTCGGGCGCGATGTGATCGTCCACGGCATGCCTTGCACGCATGACGATGTGGTCCATGCCGACCGGCACGGCGCCGTCGTCATCCCGGCCGATGCGGTCCGGCAGCTTCCGGCAGCGATCGAGCTCTGCGCCCGGCGGGAGAAGGTGATCCTGGACATGGCCAAGCGCGACGACTTCAACATCGAGCGGCTGCGCGAGGCGCTGGCGGCGGCGGACGAGATCCACTGAGAACCTGGCTTCCCGCATTGGCGCTGCTGCCCCTGACGGCAGCGGCCGCGGACTGGACGGAGGCGCTGCCCGCCCTGGCGCCCGCTCTGCGGGCCTGCCTGGCCGGGGATGCAGCCGCCTTCGCCACCGGGGCCGAGCCGCAGCCCGGCGACCTGGTCGTTGTGCGCGTCCAGCGCGGCAAGACGGTGGAGACTTGCCTGGCCCGCACCTCCGGAGAGGTGGTGCGGCGGCAGGCGCGGCCGGACCTGCCGGCGGCGGAGGCCATGGCGCCGGCCTTCTTCCTCGACCGCCGCTGCGTGGATGCGCGGCGGGTGGATGGCCCGGGCGGGCGGGTGCTCGGCTGGCTGGCCTATCCGGGCTGCTGAGCGGTCCGGCCGGCGGAGGGCCGGATGCGGGCGCCCGGGCTGCGCGCCCGCGGCCGCCATGCTAGACCCGGCGCGGGATTGCAACCGACGACAGGGCAGGGTGCTGATGCGTGACGATGCCGGCGGGGAGTCCGTGAAGGTCGCCGCGCCGCCGCTGGCGGTGGTCCGCCCCGAATGGGTGGACCATTACGGCCATATGAACATGGCCTTCTACCTGGTCGTGTTCGACATGGCGACCGACCAGCTCTGGCCGCAACTCGGCCTTGGCCCTGCCTTCCGCGCACGCGGTCTCGGCACCTTCGCGGCCGAGACCTGGGTGAACTACGTGCGCGAGGTGCGGGAGGCCATGCCGCTCTCCTGCACCAGCGAGGTGGTGGCCTATGATGCCAAGCGCCTGATCGCGGTGCACCGCATGTACCATGCGGAGGAAGGCTGGCTCGCGGCGGAGAACGAGGTCCTCTATCTCTGCGTCGATCTCTCGGTGCGGCGGGTGACCGGCTGGCCGCAGGATGTGCTGGACCGCTTCGCCGCGCTTTGCACCGGCAATCCGCCCCGGCGCCTGGCCCTGAAGCGCCCCTGAGCCCCTGGCCGGGCGTCCGGCCCTGGCCCTGGCCGGGTCGCGTTCCTCTGAATTCCCCGTTGCCGGCAGACCCGCCCCGTCGGGGCGCTTGACGGCGGCCGGAGGCGGGGCGACCTTTCCGCCGATACGCGGCCATCTGGCCGCTGCAACTCTCGGGGGAGGCGCGGAATGCCGCAGGTGACGCTGACCGTGAACGGCAAGTCCCACACGGTGGAAGTTGAGGGCCGCACGCTGCTGGTCGAGCTGCTGCGGGAAAAGCTGCGCCTGACAGGCACGCATGTCGGCTGCGACACCAGCCAGTGCGGTGCCTGCGTGGTGCATGTGAATGGCGACAGCGTGAAGTCCTGCACCATGCTGGCGGTGCAGGCGGATGGTGCGGAGGTCACGACCATCGAGGGCCTCGCCGCACCGGACGGCACCCTGCACCCGATGCAGGAGGCCTTCCGCGAGTACCATGCCCTGCAATGCGGCTTCTGCACCCCGGGCATGGTCATGTCCGCCATCGACCTGGTGAAGAAGAACCCGCAGGGCCTCTCGGAGAAGGAGATCCGGGAGGGGCTGGAGGGCAATCTCTGCCGTTGCACGGGCTACCACAACATCGTCAAGGCTATCGCCGCCGCGCAGGAGGTGATGCACGGCCGGCGCTCCGAACTGGCGCCCGCGGCCGAGTAGGCCGGCCCGGCGCGCCTCCTCCGCGAGGCGCGCCCCATGCGAAACGGCCGCAAAGGCCGGGCAGGATGCGTAGGGAGGCAGGACGATGAATGTGGTGACGCCGTTCGAGGGCATAGGCGCCAGCGTGAAGCGCAAGGAGGATCTGCGCTTCCTTTCCGGCCGCGGGCAGTACACGGACGACATTGCCCGGCCCGGCCAAGCCTACGCCTATATCCTGCGGAGCCCGCATGCGCATGCGCGCATCCGCGGGATCGATACGGCGGCGGCGAAGGCGATGCCCGGCGTCGTCGCGGTCTTCACCGGCGCGGACATGACCGGCGTCGGCGGCCTGCCCTGCGGCTGGCAGATCCACAACAAGGACGGTTCCCCCATGGCGGAGCCGCCGCATCCCGTCATCGCAGTCGAAAAGGTGCGCCATGTCGGCGATCCCGTCGCCGTGGTGGTGGCGGAGAGCCGTGCCCAGGCAAAGGACGCGGCCGAGGCGATCGTCGTGGACTATGAGGTGCTGCCGGCCGCCCCGACCATGGAGGCCGCGCTCGCCCCCGGCGCGCCGCAGATCCATGAGGGTGCGCCCGGCAACCTCTGCTATGACTGGCATATCGGCGACAAGGCGGTGAACGATGCCGCCTTCGCCAAGGCCTACAAGGTGGTGAAGTTCGAGACGACGAACAACCGCCTGATCCCGAACGCGATGGAGCCGCGCGCCGCCATCGGCGATTTCGATCCGACGACCGGCGAATACACCCTCTACACCACCAGCCAGAACCCGCATGTCATCCGGCTGCTGATGGGCGCCTTCGTCCTGCAGATCCCGGAGGCGAAGCTGCGGGTGGTGGCGCCGGATGTCGGCGGCGGCTTCGGCAGCAAGATCTACCACTATGCCGAGGAGGCGATCGTCACCTGGGCGGCCGGCAAGCTGCACCGGCCGGTGAAGTGGACGGCGGAGCGGACGGAAAGCTTCATGTCCGACGCGCATGGCCGCGACCATGTGACGACGGCGGAGCTGGCGCTGGACAAGGATGGCAAGTTCCTCGGCCTGCGGGTGCATACCCTGGCCAATATGGGCGCCTATCTCTCCACCTTCGCGCCCTGCGTGCCGACCTATCTCTATGCGACGTTGCTCGCCGGCGTCTACACCACGCCGACCATCTATGCGGAGGTGAAGGCCGTCTTCACCAACACCGTGCCGGTGGATGCCTATCGCGGCGCCGGGCGGCCGGAGGCGAGCTACCTGCTGGAACGGCTGGTGGATGTGGCCGCAGCGGAGATGGGCATGGACCGCGTCGAGATTCGCCGCCGCAATTTCATCCCGGCCGACGCTTTCCCCTATCAGACGCCGGTGGCCCTGCAATATGACAGCGGCGACTACCAGGCGACGCTGGACAAGGCGCTGGAGGTTGCCGACTGGAAGGGCTTCGAGGCACGCCGGGCCGAGGCCAAGGCGCGCGGCAAGCTGCGCGGCATCGGCATCTCCACCTATCTGGAAGCCTGCGGCATCGCGCCTTCCGCCGTGGTGGGCTCGCTCGGCGCGCGGGCCGGGCTGTATGAGGTCGGCACCATCCGCGTGCACCCGACCGGCAGCGTCACCGTGCTGACCGGCGCGCACAGCCACGGCCAGGGGCATGAGACGACCTTCGCCCAGCTTGTCGCGGACCGGCTCGGTGTGCCGGTGGCGCAGGTGGATGTGGTGCATGGCGACACCGCCAAGGTGCCCTTCGGCATGGGCACCTACGGTTCCCGCAGCCTGGCGGTCGGCGGTTCCGCCATGGTCAAGGCGATGGACAAGATCATCGCCAAGGGCAAGAAGATCGCCGCGCATCTGATGGAAGCCTCGGTCGAGGACATCGAATTCGACCGCGGCACTTTCCGCGTCACCGGCACGGACCGCAGCAAGTCGCTGGCCGAGATCGCGCTTGCCGCTTATGTCCCGCACAACTACCCGATCGAGGAGCTGGAGCCGGGGCTGGAGGAGACCGCCTTCTACGACCCGAAGAACTTCACCTATCCCGGTGGCTGCCACATCGCGGAGGTGGAGATCGACCCGGAGACGGGGAGGGTCGAGGTGGTGAATTTCACCGCCGTGGACGACGTCGGCCGCGTCATCAATCCGATGATCGTCGAGGGCCAGGTGCAGGGCGGCGTGGCCCAGGGCATCGGCCAGGCGCTGCTGGAGCAGGCGGTCTATGACGAGAACGGCCAGCTCCTCTCGGCCAGCATGATGGACTACACCATGCCGCGGGCCGACGACCTGCCGCCGGTAGGCGTGGCAACCCATACCACCCTCTGCACCCACAATCCGCTCGGCGTGAAGGGCTGCGGCGAGGTGGGCGCCATCGGCTCCCCGCCGGCAGTCATCAACGCGGTGGTGGACGCCTTGCGGGACTACGGCGTGCGGCATATCGAGATGCCGGCGACACCCGCGAAGATCTGGAGCATCATCAACGCCGGCCGCCCGAAGATGGCGGCAGAGTAGGGGACGCGCAGCGATGTATGATTTCGCCTATCACAAGCCGACCTCCATCGCGGATGCGGTGAAGATCCTCTCGGCCGATCCGGATGCGCGGCCTATCTCCGGCGGGCAGACCCTGCTGCCGGCGCTGAAGCATCGCCTGAACAAGCCGTCTGCCCTGGTGGATCTCTCCGGCATTGCCGAGCTGCGGGGGATCCGGCGCGAAGGCAACAAGATCGTTGTCGGCGCCATGACCAGGCATGCCGATGTTGCGAACAATGCCGAGATCAAGGCCGCCATCCCGGCCCTGGCGAAGATGGCCGGGAGCATCGGCGACCCTCAGGTGCGCAATTGCGGCACCATGGGCGGCAGCGTCTCCAACAACGACCCGGCGGCGGATTATCCGGCGGCGGTGCTGGCGCTGAACGCCACCCTGGTCACCGACAAGCGCCGGATTGCGGCGGATGACTTCTTCCAGGGCATGTTCACCACGGCGCTGGAGCCGGGCGAGCTGCTGGTGGCGATCGAATTCCCGGTTCCCGAGAAGGCCGGCTACGCCAAGATGCGCAACCCGGCCAGCCGCTATGTCATGACCGGCGTCTTCGTGGCCAGGACTGGCGGCAATGTGCGGGTGGCGGTGAACGGCGCCGGCCCCTGCGTCTTCCGCCAGACCGAGATGGAGAAGGCCCTGGCCGCCAATTGGTCGCCGGATGCGGTCGCCAATATCAAGCAGTCCCCTGAGGGGCTGAATGGCGACATCCACGGCAGCGCCGAATACCGCGCCCATCTGGTGACGGTGATGGCGAAGCGCGCGGTGGCCGACGCCGGCTGATCCGGGCCGCAAGGCGGGGCGGCATCGCCGCTCCGTCCTGAACACCCTTACGCACCCTTTCCGGCCCGGCCGCGGCGCGCCATGCTGCGGCGGGCAGCGGAACAGGGGCCATGCAGATCGACGATCCGGAAGTCATTGCCGAAGCGCGGGCGGTGTTCGACCGCTATGAGCGCGCCATCGCGGAGAACGACACCGCGACGCTGGATGCGACCTTCTGGGCGGATCCGCGCACCGTCCGCTTCGGCGTGACGGAGATCCTCTACGGCATCGAGGCCATCCGTGCCTTCCGCAGCACCGTCGCCCGCTATGCGCCGCGCGCTGCGCGCAAGGTGCAGATCACCAGCTTCGGCCGCGACTTCGCCTGCACCCATCTGGAATACCGGCGCCTGGACAGTGGCCTGATCGGACGGGAAACCAAGATCATGGTCCGCCTGCCGGAGGTCGGCTGGCGAGTCGTCTCGGCGCATGTCTCGCTGCTTGCGGAGCAGGATCCGGGCCGGGTGCGGAAAGGGTAAAGGGTGATGGCGGATTCGGCTCTGCATGTCGTGGTGATTGGCGCCGGCATCGTCGGCGTCTGCAGCGCGCTGGAATTGCAGCGGGACGGGCATCGGGTGACGATCCTTGATCCCGGCCCGCCCGGCGGTGAGCAGGCGGCGAGCTACGGCAATGGCTGCTGGCTCAGCCCGATGTCGGTCATCCCGCCGGCCGTTCCTGGCCTCTGGAAGAAGGTGCCGAGCTTCATCGCCGATCCGCTCGGACCGCTTGCCATCCGCTGGACCTATCTGCCGAAGGTTGCGCCCTGGCTGCTGCGTTACCTGCTTTCCGGCTGGACGGAGGAGAAGGTTGCCCGCACCGCGCAGGCGCTGCGGGCCATGCTGAAGGGCGCGCCCGCCCTGCATGCCGCGCTCGCCGAGGAGGCCGGCGTCGGCAACCTGATCCAGCGCCGCGGGCTGATGTACATCTATCCCTCGCGCGCGGAATTCGAGGGCGAGGCCATGGCCTGGCGCATCCGCCGCCAGGTCGGCATCGACTGGATCGAGCTGTCGGCCGAGGAACTACGCCAGCGCGAACCGCAGCTCAGCCGGCGCTACGGCTTCGGCGTGCTGGTGGAGGAGGGCGGGCATTGCCTCGATCCCGGAGCCTATGTCGCGGCGCTGGCCGATCTGGCGCAGTCCCGGGGCGCCGCGCTGCTGCGCCGCCGCGCCACCGGCTTCCGCATTGAGGGCGGGCGGCTCCGCGCAGTGCTGACTGATGCCGGGGAGATTGCCGCCGATCGTGCCGTGATCTGCGCCGGCGCGCATTCGAAGCCGCTCGCCGCCGCCGCGGGAGACCGACTGCCGCTGGAGACGGAGCGCGGCTACCACGCCGTGATTGATCATCCGGAGGCCGGTCCGCGCACGCCGCTGATGCCCTGGGACGGCAAGATGTCCATCACCAACACTGCCAGGGGCCTGCGCGTCTCCGGCCAGGTGGAGATCGCCGGGCTGGAGGCGGCGCCGAACTGGAAGCGCGCGGAGATCCTGCGCGACCACCTGCTGCGCGCCTTTCCCGACCTGCCGCAGGATATGCCGGCGGAGCGAGTGCGCTTCTGGATGGGCCACCGGCCGAGCATGCCGGATGGGCTTCCATGCCTCGGCCCCGCCAGCAGCACTGCCGATATTGTCTACGCATTCGGTCATGGCCATGTCGGCCTGGTCGCTGGGCCACGCAGCGGCAGGCTGGTGGCGCAGATGCTCGGCGGCCGCCCACCTGAGGTTGATCCGGCGCCGTACAATCCGCGCCGCTTCCGGTGATTTCCTGCTCGCTTTGCGGGCGCGGCGGTGCCATTCTACCGGGTGGCAGCCCTGCATCCCGTCGGGTTGCGCGACACTAGATACGGATTAAACACAAGTGCCTTCCGATAACGAAATGCAGGGCGATGCCGGGCCGATCGAAGCCCAGGTGAAGTGGTACAACGCCCGCAAGGGGTTCGGCTTCGTGCTGGGGCCGGATGGCCAGGATGTCTTCTTCCACGCCTCAGCCCTGACCGAGGCGGGGATCGAACCGCCCGAGACGGGCGATACCCTGGTCTGCGAGATCGGCACGGACCGGCAGGGCCGGCGTCTGGTCACCCGCATCACTGAACTGAAGCGGGGTGAGGGCGGCGCGGCTGCTGCCGGTGCAGCACGGCGTCCGTTCCGGGAAGGCGGCTTCGGCGACCGTCCGCCCCGGCGCGACTTCGGCGGCTTCGGTGATCGTCCGCCGCGCCGCGACTTCGGCGGCGGTGGCTTCGGTGATCGTCCGCCCCGGCGCGACTTCGGCGGCTTTGGGGATCGCCCGCCGCGCCGCGATTTCGGTGCTGGCGGCTTCGGTGATCGTCCGCCCCGCGCCTTCGGCGACCGTCCGCCGCGGCGGGATTTCGACCGCGATGCCGGCGGCCCGACCTACAGCCTGAATGGCACGGTCAAGTGGTTCGACCAGGTGCGCGGCTTCGGCTTCGTCACCCCGGATGATGGCGGGCAGGATGTGTTCCTGCATTCCTCCGTCCTGCAGCGCGCCGGCCGGGCCGATGTGCAGCAGGGCGAGAAGGTGGCGCTGGAGGTCCGCGACGGACAGCGTGGCCGGCAGGCGGTCACGCTGAAGTAGTCCGGCGCCGCAAAGCGGGATTTCCGGGGGCTCCGGCCGCAAGGCCGGGGCCCCTTCGCATTCGGGCTTTCCTAACCCGTCGGTGCCAGGCTGCGGCGCATGTTCCGCCTGTTGGTCATCCTCCTGCTGCTGAGCGCGGGGCAGGCCGCGGCCCAGGCGCCTCCCGCCTGCGTCGCGGGGCGGGAAGGCATGGTGGCCTGCCTTGGGGAGAAGCTCTGCGAATGCCGCTGGCAGCCGGGCGGGACGCTGAGTGGCCGCCCTGCCGGCTATCGTTGGGATTGCGGCGCGCTTCGCCCCGCCTGCGGCGTGGTGCCGCCGGGACCGCCCTCTGCGCCTCTGCCTGACCTGCTGCTGTCCTTCCCGGTGGAGCCGCGCCTGCCAGGCCGGAGGTAAGGCAGCGCGTCAGGCGAAGGTGATGCCGTGCGTCGCCTGGGCATAGGCATGCGCCAGGGCTTCCTGCGACGAGACGAAATCGAAATAGACCAGCTCGCGCGAAGTGCCGGAATCGAGCAGGGAAACCCAGGAATTCACCTCCGCCTGCGACGGCGTCCGGCCCAGCCCCTCCTCGTAGAGCTGCGTCACAAAAGTCGCGTTGTCCTGCCCTCTGTGATGGTCGCGGAACTCGGGCACGGCGGCGAAGGCATCGGTCAGGTCGTGCAGGCTGGCATTGGCGATGTCGAGGAAGGCTGCCCAGGCATGCGCGCCATCGAGGTCGGGGGCACGGCCGAGGCCGGTGTGATAGGCGATCGAGATGTTGATGATGTCCCGGTCGTTGTCCCAGAGTCCGGCCTGTACCGCGGGGGCGGTCAGGTTGACGTGCTCCTGGCTCTCGGAGAATCCCACCAGCACATCGCCCCGGGTCTCGCCCGGCTGTGCCAGCAGGTTGACCCAGCCGTTGATCTCGCCGGGGGTGGCGCTGCGCCCGAGCACGTCCTGATAGAGTTCCGTCACGAAAGCGGTGTTGTCGAGATTGCCAAAGCGCGCAGTGCCTTCTGGCGAGGTGATGAAGAAGTCCGCGATCTGCTTCAGGCTGAAGGTGCCGTCCAGCAGGTTGGTCCAGCTCTCGAAGCCGGGCTGGTCCGGCGCGCGATCGAATGCCGTCTCATAGAGCCGGAAGATCTGCGCGTCGCGGTCGTTGATGTCGAAGGTCAGGCGGCCGTCGAAGAAGCCCAGATTCTCGATGTTGGCGAAGGTGCTGACATCGCCGCCGATCGTCACGGTGCCGGAGAGCGGACCGGTCTTCGCCACCATCGCATGCTGGAAGGGGGTCTCGGGGAAATCCAGTGTATCGGTGCCGCCCAGGCCGTCATAGCTGTTCGTGCCGGGGACGACGATCAGCGTGTCGCCGCCATTGTTGCCTCTGAAGTCGGCCATTAGGCATCCTCCTGTCGGGCGCCGTGCCGGACGCAGGCGCCTAATGGCACAGGAACGCGGGCCGGGAGCGGCGGCGCCGGCGGGACCCGTCACGTTTCACGGATGGGTGGGGATCCGGAACGGGGCCGGGCGCCGCTTGCGCTTCAGCCGAAGCGGCGTGGCCGGAGCCCGGCCTGGAACCAGCAGATCATCGAATAGATGTCGTAGACCGGCAGCCCGACTGCCTCCCTCAGCGCCGCCGCATAGGGCGGCATGTTGGTGCATTCCAGCACGATGGCGCCGACCTCCGGGTGCTGCGCCACCAGGGTGCGCCCGGCCTCCAGGATGTCCTGCTCGGCCAGGGCGGTGTCCATGTCCTCCGCCTCGGCCTTGATGAGGATGCGGAAGAATTCCCGCCCGCCCTCGGTGCCGACGATGGGCGTGTCCGCCGGCACGCCCGCGCCTTCCAGATGCGCCGGTGTCAGCGAGGCCTTGCTGACGGTTATGATGCCCACGCGCTTCCCCGGCGGGAGGGTGGCCTGC
>Ga0207747_1000627_pt1 | contig 36158 bp, 31 predicted proteins | sample HigsolmetaGSP11D_FD_184839 | JGI IMG/M metagenome (GOLD analysis project Ga0207747, IMG submission 184839) | High solid enriched microbial communities from the Joint BioEnergy Institute, USA - SP1-1-D (SPAdes) | ecosystem: Engineered > Bioreactor > SSF (Solid state fermentation) > Aerobic >...
ACCACACGTACACCCGCCCGTCGCCAGCGATCCCGGTGACCAAGAAATGCAGGTAATCCGGCGGCGGGTAGCGCCGGTACCAGCGCCGCACCCGCGCCTCCAGATCCTCGGGCAGGGTCAGGTCGATTTCGTAATAGGTCTGGGTACGGTGCGAAAACCAACGTGCATGCAGCGTCTTCGGCACCGGCCGCGGGTCGGACGCCGCCAGCTTACCGCCGCGCGGGGGAACTTCCTCGAAACCGCCCCCGAGTATCCCAACCCCGACTCGCCACCTGCCGTCGAAGATCAGCTGCTCGACGAACACCGGCCAGCCGTAGGGGCCACCGACGGTGGCAGTACCGTAGTCATAGAGGCGTGGGCCACGCGCATAGCCGACCGCAAGCGCGGCCAGCACCAGTAGCCCGAGACCGATTACCAGCCCCTCCCGCCAGCGCATAGCGGTCACGGAATCACACCCTCCCGGCGGTACTCTTCGATCTGAGCGCGGTAGCGATTGGGATCACCCTCCACCACCCGCCCATGCGCCAGCGGGATGAGCGGCTCGTAGAAATCCTGGCTGCGGTCATAGAGCGGGCAGCGGATGCAGTTGGCGCTCCACCACACGTACACCCGCCCGTCGCCAGCGATCCCGGTGACCAAGAAATGCAGGTAATCCGGCGGCGGGTAGCGCCGGTACCAGCGCCGCACCCGCGCCTCCAGATCCTCGGGCAGGGTCAGGTCGATCTCGTAGTAGGTCTGGGTGCGATGCGAAAACCAGCGTGCATGCAGCGTCTTCGGCACCGGCCGCGGATCGGACGCCGCCAGCGCGCCATAGCGGGGCGGCATTGCGTCAAAACCACCTTCGAGTATCCCAACCCCGACTCGCCACCTACCGTCCAAGATCAGCTGCTCGACGAACACCGGCCAACCCTTGGGACCACCGACGGTGGCAGTACCGTAGTCATAGAGACGCGGACCACGCTCATAGCCGACCGCAAGCGCGGCCAGCGCCAGCAGCCCGAGGCCGATTGCCAGCCACTTACGCCCGCGCATGCATCACCTGTATCCCGCCGCCCACCGCCCAGGCGGGATTGTTGTGAAATACCCGGCGGACCCCACTCGGCTCAGGACGATCAGCATAGTTCCGCAGATCCTGCATCGGACCCGCGCTGCCCAGCGGCTGACGGTGCGAGGTGTGGATGTACTCTCGCAGAAAGTCGCGGGCCGTATGCATCGAGCCGCCCGCTGCCTGCCAGCGGCTCAGCGCTTCCTCGAGCGCGACCGGTATCGCATGATCTGGATCGGTATCGTCGAGCGGCTGCAGCGGCACTCCCGCCGCCAGCGCCTGCTCGTGCATCTTGCGCAGCGCCACCCGCGACAGTTCCTTGCGCGTGTATCGATGCTCCACCTCCACCACGTCCGGGTATTGCACCCGGATGTACCGGCCGCGCTTGGCGGCCTCTTCCTGCGCCCGGCGGATGGCCGCGTCGCCGGCCAGCGCCAGGTTGGCCCGCAGGCGCACCGGCAGCTGCTCGACGTTGGCGAAGTCCTTGTCCGGATTCTCGTAGCCGCCGCCGACATCACCGTGCGCTCCGGGAAGTTCGATCTCGCTGAAATTGCCGGGCAGGCGGCCATTGGCGTCCTTCAGGCTGCTCAACGGATAGTTGACACGGATCTCGTGCCTGGCGGTGTAGTGCACCACCCGCTGGGCGCTGCCGCCGTGCAGATGGAGGTTGAACGTCCCCTCGTCGTCATTGCCTGGCCAATAGAAGCTGCCGACCGTGTCGAACAGCCCCAGGAAGCGCACCTCGAGCGCTACGCTGGCCGGTATACGCACACCGGGCAGCCCGTCGTGAATGAGATTGACGAAGTGGCGCGCCAGCGCCGCGCCGCGGCTGAAGCCGAACACGTCGAAGGTGATGCGATCGACATCTGGATGCTCGTCCAGCAGGTTCTGCAAATGCGTTTCAGCTAGACGAACCCGCGCTTGCCCTCCCTCCGGTCCGGTAGCGAAAGCCAGCCCAAGCACCGATGCTTTCGCCTCCGTCCTTCCATTGGGAGTCTGCTCCACCGCACCGATTGCGCCAGGGCCGGGGATATAGATGGCACGGATGTACTCCTCGTGGACATCGAAATACAGATCGTGCAACTTGCCGATATTGGTCACGTCACGGTCGGTAAGCTGCCGGTCGACGTCTTTGTGATGGCCGGTGCCGTCGAAGAACACGCCCACCTGCAGCTGCCGCCGCGCCGCATGCGGCGTTTCGACCACCGGCCATGCCGGCCAGGTCGGCTCGGGCGCCGCCCCATCCTGGGCGCCACTGCAGAACGCGGCTAGCGGGCGCCGGGTATAGCGGTCGGGATAGCCGTAAGCCTCACATAGGACGTGCTCCGGCCCGCGGCCGCTTCGGTTGAGCTCGGCCAGCTGCCGCCGCAGCAGCGAGGGCAAAGACCAAACCACCTCGTCGTCGAAGACCCAGCGTCCGGCCAGGGCATCCGGCGCCCCCCCTTCGGTGGGCGCCGGGAGCTGCCAGCGCACGATGGGCGACTGCGGCGGGCGGTGAGGCTCGGTCACGAGCAGGAGCCGGCCGCTCCTCACGTGCCGCAGGGCATGCAGGCGCTGTAGCTCGGGCGTCAGGCCCCTCAGGCCTTGTCCTATCCAGTAACGACGCGGCGGCAGGGGAAACTCGCGCAGACCGCAGTTCTGCAAACGCGCGGCCGCCCAGGACGGCGCCTCCACGTAAGGCAGCTCTTCCGGCAGCACTTCGTCGGCAGGCTTGAGTTCCATCTTCTTATTCCTAAGCAGGGCATCCCGCCCCGAAGCGAACCCTAGACAACGAACCAGAGCGCTTCAACGGTCCAAACGGACACCCCGCCCGATTGAGCCGGCCGCCAGCCGCCCCTATACTGTACATCCATACATATTCCTACCTTTGCCATGGCCTCGCAGCCCGGCTATGCCGAACTCCATTGCCTGAGCAATTTCAGCTTCCTACGCGGCGCCTCCCATCCGGACGAGCTGGTGGCGCGGGCGGCGGCGCTGGGTTACGCGGCGCTGGCCATCACCGACGAGTGCTCGGTGGCGGGCGTGGTGCGCGCCCATCAGGCCGCCAAGGAGCACGGCCTGAAGCTGCTGATCGGCAGCGAGTTCCACCTCCACGACGGTCCGCGCCTGGTGCTGCTCGCCCCGCACCGGCGCGCCTATGGCCAGCTGTGCGCGCTCATCAGTCTGGCCCGCTCCTTGGCGCCCAAGGGCGAGTACCGGATCGGCAAGGACGATCTGCGGGAGCCGCCGCCCGACTGCCTGGCCCTGCTGCTGGTGGAGGAGACCACCGGCGACGAGGACGCCGCCTGGCTGCGGGCGCATTTTCCCGGGCGCGGCTGGCTGGCCGTGAGCCTGCTGGCCAGCCCGCGCGACCCGTTGCTGATCGAGCGAACCGAGGCGCTGAGCCGGCGCCACGGGCTGCCGGTGACGGCCTGCGGCGGGGTGCTGATGCACAGCCGCGGCCGCCGCGCCCTGCAGGACACGCTCACCGCGATCCGTCTGAAGAAACCGCTGCACCAGCTCGGCCGCGCTCTGGAGCCGAACGGCGAGCGCCACCTGCGGCCGCGCGCCATCCTGGCCCGGCTCTATCCGCCCGCGTGGCTGGCCGAGACGGTGCGCATCGCCGAGCGCTGCACCTTCTCGCTGGACGAGCTGCGCTACGAGTACCCGCAGGAGCTGGTGCCGGCGGGCCTCACACCCAGCCAGCACCTGCGCCGACTCACCTACGAGGGCGCGGCCTGGCGCTGGCCGGACGGCATACCGCCCAAGGTGCGCGAGCAGATCGAGCACGAGCTGGCGCTGATCGCCGAGCTGCGCTACGAGCCGTATTTCCTCACCGTGCACGATCTGGTGCGCTACGCCCGCTCGCGCGGCATCCTCTGCCAGGGCCGCGGCTCGGCGGCGAACTCGGCGGTGTGCTACTGCCTGGGGGTGACCGAGGTCGACCCGGCGCGCATCAACCTGCTGTTCGAGCGTTTCCTGTCCAAGGAACGCAACGAGCCGCCGGACATCGACATCGACTTCGAGCACGAGCGGCGCGAGGAGATCATCCAGTACATCTACCGTAAGTACGGCCACCACCGCGCCGCGCTGGCCGCCACCGTCATCACCTATCGGCCGCGCAGCGCGCTGCGCGACGTCGGCCGCGCCCTGGGGTTGGAGGTACCGCAGGTGGAGGCGCTGGCCAAAGCCATGCACTGGTGGGACGGCCGCCGCATCCGCCCCGAGCGGGTGCGCGAGGCCGGCTTCGATCCGGACAACCCGCTGATCCGCCGCGTGCTCGAACTCGCCCAGCTGCTGCTCGGCTTCCCCCGTCATCTGTCGCAGCACGTCGGCGGCTTCGTGATCTCCGCCGGCCCGCTCAATGAGCTGGTGCCGGTGGAGAACGCCGCCATGGCCGGCCGCACGGTGATCCAGTGGGACAAGGACGACCTCGAAGCGCTGGGGCTGCTCAAGGTCGACTGCCTGGCGCTGGGCATCCTCACCGCCATCCGCAAGACCTTCCAGCTGATCGAGCGCCATCACGGCAAGCGGCTGACCATGGCCCAGATCCCGCCGGGCGATACCGCCACCTACGCCATGATCCAGAAGGCCGACACCATCGGCACCTTCCAGATCGAATCGCGCGCGCAGATGGCCATGCTGCCGCGGCTCAAGCCGGCCAATTTCTACGACCTGGTGATCCAGGTCGCCATCGTCCGGCCTGGCCCGATCCAGGGCGACATGGTGCATCCCTACCTGCGCCGGCGCGACGGCATCGAGCCGGAGGATTACCCCAGCGACGCGGTCAAGAGCGTACTGGAGCGCACCAAGGGCGTGCCGATCTTCCAAGAGCAGGTGATGCAGCTGGCCATGGTGGCGGCCGGCTTCACCCCCGGCGAGGCCGATCAGCTGCGCCGCGCCATGGGCGTCTGGAAACGGCGCGGCGGGCTGGAACCGTTCCAGCAGAAGCTGATCGCGGGCATGACCGAGCGCGGCTACAGCGAGCAATTCGCGCAGCAGATCTGCCGCCAGATCCAGGGTTTCGGCGAGTACGGCTTCCCGGAGTCGCACGCCGCCAGCTTCGCCGCCCTGGCCTACGTGTCGGCCTGGCTGAAATACCATTACCCGGCGGCTTTCGTCTGCGCCCTGCTCAACAGCCAGCCCATGGGCTTCTACGCCCCGGCGCAGCTGGTGCGCGACGCCCGCGAGCACGGCGTGCCGGTGCGGCCCGCGGACGTCACCACCAGCGACTGGGATTGCACCCTGGAGCCCGATCCGTCCGGGCAGCCAGCGCTGCGGCTGGGCCTGCGCCTGGTCAAGGGCTTCTCGCCGGCAGCCGCCGAGCGGCTGATGCGCGCCCGCGCCCAAGCACCGTTCCGCGACGTGCAGGATCTGGCGCGCCGCGCCGGGCTCGACCGCCGCGAACTCTCCGCCTTGGCCCACGCCGGCGCGCTCAAGACCCTGGCCGGCCATCGGCGGGCCGCCTGGTGGGAGGTGCTGGGCGTGGAAGCGAATCTGCCGGTGTTTCCGGACATCGCCATCGCCGAGGACACCCCCGCCCTACCAGCGCCCGCCGAAGGCGAGGACATACGCGCCGACTACGCCGCGCTGGGACTGACCCTGGGCCGGCACCCGCTGGCGCTGCTACGACCCAAGCTGGCCAAGCTACGCATGCGCAGCGCCGCGGAACTCAAGCAGACCGAACACAAGCGGCTGGTACGCACGGCCGGGCTGGTGATCGCCCGGCAGCGGCCCGGCTCGGCCAACGGCGTCACCTTCCTGACCCTGGAGGACGAAACCGGTGTGACCAACGTGGTGGTCTGGCGCGACCTGGCTGAGCGCGCGCGCCGGGCGCTGCTGTCGGCGCGGCTGCTGGCGGTGATCGGCATCTGGGAGCGGCGCGGCGAGGTCACGCACCTGATCGCCGGCCGGCTGGAAGATCACAGCCATCTGCTGGGGGAACTCCAATACAGCTCCCGGGATTTCCACTGAGGTCTGCCTGTCCCTGCAAGCGCTTATTTTCCCTTGAGAAACCGCCGACGTCCCCGCACATCGGTGCAGACGGGCGCTGCCGCGCCGAAGCAGAACGAAGGCGCTTCCGTCTCCGACGGGCGCGCACACGAACGTGGTGACGGCTCAGGACGGCCCCATCCCGCACGCCCTGGCGGACACGGATGTCCGGTCACCACTCTGATTTCGCCTCAACGCAGCGACAACGGGAGCTTGCCCATGAATAACGAAGCAAGCCGGCTCGCCGGCGCGTGGATGGCCTCTCTCCTTCTGTTCGGCATCACCCTGAGCTCGACCGCGGGCGCCGAATCCCCCAGCGACGTCAGCGACGACGCGATCGTCGAGCGGGTGATGGAGCGGCTCAACGCCGACCGCGAACTCGGCGCGCACCACATCCGCGCCAGCAGCCGCAACGGCATCGTGCACTTGCGCGGCAAGGTCGCTTCGGCCGCGGCCGCCAAGCGCGCCATCGTCCTGGCGGAGACGACTCAAGGCGTGCGCGGGGTGTGGGTGGAGTTCACGGCGGATTGAGCGGCGTGCCCGACACGACGGCCCGCTCGCCACGCCCGCGCATGCGGGAATCCGGCTCTCGGCCGGCCGTCGCAGGCGCTACGCCAAGGCTTGACACTGTGGATGCCCGCTCCCGTCTTCGTGGGGGCGGGGTCTGCGCGGGCATGACGCCGGGGAAGCCGCGAACCGGCACCCTGGCATCCGGAGGAACGGCTACTCCCGCCCGCCGCGCTTGAATGCCGCCAGCTGACGGCGATCCTTCTTGCTCGGCCGGCCTTCGCTGGCCAGGGGGGCGGTCAGCGCCAGCTGTTCGCGCAACTGCTCGCGCCGGGCGATGCTCTCGGGCGTTTCCTCGTAGAGCTCGGCCGCTTCCTTGGCCGGACCGCGCCGTTCGGACAAGCCCTTGACCACCACGATGAATTCATAAGGCCCCTTGCGGATGCTCAGCTCGTAACCTGGCCGCACCTCCTTGGCCGGCTTGGCGCGCACGCCGTTGACGTGCACCTTGCCGCCGTCGATGGCCTCCGCCGCCAAGCTACGAGTCTTGAAGAAACGGGCCGCCCACAGCCACTTGTCCAGGCGCACTCCGCCCGTCGATTCGCTCATGCGCTACCGCAATCATCCCATGCCGGACGATGTGCGGACCGGCCCTGGCCCGTAATCGCCGTAGATGTACTGCACCAGTTCCGAAATCCGGTGCTCCTGGCCGCTCACCACTTCGTTGATAAGATCGCGCGAGGAGATGACCCCGAGCAAGCGGTCGCCGTCCATCACCGGCAGATGCCGGCAACCCTTGGCGTTGACCACCACCATGGCGTCACCCACCGTGGTGTCGGGGGTGACGTAGACGATCTGGTCGGTCATGACCCGCGAAACCGGCGTGGCATCCGGGTCCAGGCCGCCGTCGATCACCCGGCGCAGCACGTCGCGCTCGGTGAAGATTCCGACCAGCCGCTCGCCCTCCATGACCGCAACGGCGCCGACGTTCCCCTCGTTCATGACCCGCACCGCGTCGGCGACCGAAGTGTCGGGCGTCACTCGGTAAAGCTTGCGCCCTTCACGCGCCAGAATAGTGCTGACCGGAATGTCCATGATCACCCCTCCAGTGCAACCGTCCTTCTTATTCTGTATCCGTTTTATATAGGCACTGGGGGAGCAAAGGGAAAGCCTGGCGGCGCTCCGGAGAGCGCCGCCCGCCGCGGGCACCGGCGCGGCTTAGTCCGATCAGACCAAACGCTCGGTAGCGACCACGATGCCGTCTTCGTCGGCGTAGAGATAGTCACCGGGCTGGAAAGTGACGCCGGCGAAGGTCACCGGCACGTCGCGGTCGCCCACGCCCTTCTTCACGCTCTTGAGCGGGTGGGTGTTGAGCGCCTTCACGCCGATGTCGATCTTGGCGATGTCGGCGGAATCGCGAATGCAGCCGTAGACGATCACCCCGCTCCAGCCGTTCTTGTGGCCGAGTTCAGCCAGCTGGTCGCCGAGCAGCGCGCAGCGCATCGAGCCGCCGCCGTCCACCACCAGCACCCGCCCTTCGCCCGGCTCCTCCAGGGCGCTGCGCACCAGCGAGTTGTCCTCGAACACCTTGACCGTGGAAACCCGCCCCTCGAATACCCGGCGGCCGCCGTAGTCATGGAACATGGGCGCGGCGATGCGCAGCCGATCGGAATAGGCGTCGCTGATGTCGGTGGTCTTGTTGCTCATGACTGTTCGCTCCGGCGGCTTTGATAAAGACGCGACAAGCTAACGCCCGCGCGCGCGCGAACGCAAGCGCCCGCCCCGGCCGATTGACATTGGCCGACCGACCTTCAAAATGTCCATCTCCGCCCTCGGATCAGCCCCCAGCCTAAGGACTACGCATGCAGCCCGACCGCGAGCTGACCGCTCTTCCCCATACCGATCTGCGAGCGCTGTTGCGTCAGGCCGACCGTCCCATCCTGCTGGGCGTGGCGGGCGACAGCGGCGCCGGCAAGACCACCTACACCCACGGCATCCGGCGCCTGCTGGGTCCGGACATGGTGTCGTACATCTCGCTGGATGGGTATCACAAGGAAGACCGCGCCACCCGCAAGAAAACCGGCCGGCTGCCGCTCGATCCGCGCATCAACGACCTGAAGCTGATCAAGGCCCACCTGCAGGCGCTGCGCGCCGGCGCGGCGGTGGAAGTGCCGATCTACAACCACAACACCGGCTGCTTCGACCCGCCGCGGGTCATCCACCCCACGCCGGTGGTGATCGTCGAGGGCCTGCACGCCCTCTACCCCAACTTCATGCCCTATTACGACTTCACCTTGTTCGTCGACCCCGACCGCGAGGTGAAGTGGCGCTGGAAGTTCGAGCGCGACGTGCACCAGCGCGGCTACGACGCCGACGAGGTGCGCCGCGAGATGCAGCGGCGCGAGATCGGCTACCGGCGCTGGATCGACTTCCAGAAGACTCAGGCCGACGTGATCGTCAAGGTGCACGAGAGCGAGCTCTCCACCCTGGCGGTGCAGGAATTCGAGGGCCGGCTGCCGGAGAACTGCTACCACGTCGAGGTGATCGTCACCCCGCATTCGCTGGACCTGCCGGGGCTCTACTTGCCGGTGGACTTCAACGCCCTAACCCGCCACGACGCCCTGCCGTTCATGCTCGCCACCGTGCCCAGCAGCTACTGGGGCAAACCGGTGAACGTGGTGCACGTCGACGGCGTGATTCCGCTGCGGGCGCTGCGGCAGATGGAAAAGGCCATGATCCAGTTCACCGGCCTGGAGGCCGACATGCTGTTCAACCCCGAGGACAATCCGGTAGCCACCCTGCGCTTCACCCAGCTGGTGGTGGCCTGGCCGTTCCTAGGCCATATCGCCGGCTTGCTGCAGGAGCAGCGGGACGAAGACCTCAGCGGTTTGTCCGACGAAGGCGAGTACTAGCGACGAGGGAAGCCGGATGAAGCGCGTCATCGTCGCCGTCGCGTTCGCGACCGTGATGGTCGCCGTCTATGTGGCGATCATCTACGCCTTCTTCGCCTATCTCTGGCCCATTCTGCCGTCGTGGGCGGTCATGATCGCCTTCATCGCCTTGGCGGTGTTCGTGATCGGCTCGCCGATTTTCTGGCTGATGCGGCTGAGCGAGAAAGTACCGGTGCCCGAGCGCCTGTTGCGACGCGATTCGTCGGAGCGGGACGAACAACCCAAACCGTAGGCGTTACAACCGCCCGCCGGACGGTTTACGCTCGGGCGATAGAGCCCATTGGCCCAGACCATGGCAGGCAGCGCTTCGACAGGGGAGTTCGCATGCATTCAGCCGACATCGCCGCGATCCTCGCACAATTACACCAAGCGGCCGCCGACCAGCAGCGCGCCCAGGACGCGCTGCGGGCCTCGATTCAACGCCTGTCCGCCCCGCCGGCCGACGTCCGGGACGACGCCTCCGTGCTGGCGCGCTCCGCCGCGCTGCTGCAAGGCCTGACCCAGGCCTCGACCGAAGAGCAGGCCGTGCGCGAGCTGCTCGCCGCCGCCGTCGAGCTGCTGCCGCAAACCCTCGGCGCGTTCTGCCTGGTAACCGAAGACCAGCCGCTGATCATCGCCGGCGTGTGGTACGACCGCGATACCTGGCAAAACGGCCAGGCGAACGACGCCGCCCCCCTCACCCAGCTCGCCCGGCATGCGCTGGAACAGGCCATGCGGCTGCCGCTGATCCATCAGGGCATCCCCCTGGGCGAGCTGCGGCTGTGGCCGCTCACCCCGGGGACCGACCTGGCCGGACTCGGCGAACGGCCCCGGCTGCTGGCGCTGAGCGCCGCGCTCGGCCTGGGCGGGCTGTACCTGAAGCGGCGGCTGACGCACCGCACGCTGCGCGACGCCCTCACCGGCCTGTTCAACCGCCGCTACATGGAAGACACGCTGGCCCGCGAGCTGCACCGCGCCACCCGCAACGACACCGAGCTGGGACTCATCCTGTGCGAGCTGCACGGCGCCGACGACGACCGCATCCTGCAGGCGTTCGGCAGCCTGCTCCAGGCGAGCTTCCGCGCTTCCGACGTCTGCTGTCGCATGAGCGAGCGGCGCTTCGCGGTGGTGCTGCCGGAAGCCGGCCTGAACGACTGTCGCCGCCGCACCCAGGATCTGCTGCAAGCGATAGGCGACATCCGCCTGCCGAATGGCGAAACGACCGACGGGCTGCAGGCCTACGTCGGTGTCGCCGCCTTCCCGCAGCATGGCCGCTCGCCGCAGGATCTGCTGCTCGCCGCCGAAAGCGCGCTGCTGCTGGCCAGTCAGACCGCGCCGGGCACGGTCGCCGTCGCCGAGCGCTTCGAGAACTGAATCAGGCCGCGGCTCGCCGCCCACCCGGATAGGGCGGCATAACCCAATGGAGCCGCGCCGACGCTGGCGCTAGAATCGCGGGCAGACATTCGGGAACACTGATGAACCCCACCCTCGTCCGCGCCGCCGTCCTGATCCTCTGCTCCGAGCTGCTGTTCACCATCGGCAACGCCGCGATCAAAACGGTGTCGGCCAGCCAGCCGCTGGAGATGATCGTGTTCTTCCGCAACATCTTCGGCCTGGGCCTGCTGGTGCCGATGATCCTGCGCAACGGCGTGTCGAGCCTGCGCACCAAGGTGCCGCACATGCACCTGATGCGCGGTCTGGTGGGGGTGAGCGGCATGTACTGCTTCTTCTACGCCTTCAGCCACCTGCCGCTGGCCGAGGCCACCACCTTCAAGCTCACCTCGCCGCTGTTCATCCCCATCATCGCCTTCCTCTGGCTCAAAGAGCGGATTCCCAAGCTGGCGATCGCGGCGGTGATCATCGGCTTCGCCGGCGTGCTGCTGATCCTGCGGCCCGGCACCGGCGCCATGTCCACAGCCTCGCTGATCGGCCTGCTGGGCGCGCTGTTCGCCGCGGACGCCTTCGTCACCGTGCGGCGCATGACCGCCACCGAGCCCGGCACCCGCATCGTGTTCTACTTCACCGTGATCGCCCTGCTGGTGTCGGCGGTACCGCTGCTCTGGGCCTGGAAGACGCCGACCCTGGCCGAGCTGGCCTGGATGTGCGTGGTCGGCGGCTGCGCCACCGGCGCGCAGCTGCTGTTCACCCGCGCCTACGCCCTCGCCCCCGCCGGCCAGATCGGCCCGCTGACCTACGTCTCGGTGGTGTACGGCGCGCTGTTCGGCTGGCTGTTCTGGGACGAGCTGCTGGGCGTGCTCACCGTCACCGGCATCGCCCTAGTGGTGCTGGCCGGCATCCTCACCATCTACGCCAAGCCGGAGGCCGCCAAGTAGCGGCGGCGCAGCCCCTCGTGGGCTTACTGTATGCCCACCACCTCGGTCGAAGGGCTTCTGAGGCGTCACGCCCGCGCATGTGGGCATTCAGGCCCGTTAGCCTTACGGAACCGGCTCTGCAGCACGAATTTCCTTGAAATAAACGTTTTGCGCTTCGCGATTTGTTTGTCCCCCTCACCCCCTCGCTACGCTCTCCCCCGCGGGGGAGGAGGGAACGTACGGACCGTCGTCCTGCCAAGTATCGACGTCAGGCGGCACCGGCTTCTTCTTACCCCCCTCTCCCCTCGCGGGAGAGGGGCTGGGGTGAGGAGGACAAACAACCGCGAAGCGCAACTTCTCGACCATCCAGCACCGCCGGGCGACGCGCACGGTACGCTAGCCGCCGCCGGGCAAAGAACCGCCCCCCCTCACGCAACGCACCGATAGGCGCCCACCCCCATCGGCGCTAAAATCGGCGTCCTTTCAGCCGCACGCGCAAGGGACTTCGCCATGAGCCAGCGTCTCGACGTCACCTTCATCCTCACGCTCGCGCCCGGGGAATCGGCCGAGCAGAAAGCGCTGGGCATCGCCCTGGAGCAGACAGTGGAGCTCGGCGCCGAGGTGATCTCGGACGACATCCGCGAGCGCATGGTCGGCCGCATCGACGCGCTGGAGGCGCTGGCCGACGGCCGCTACCGCGCCGTCATCTCCTACCCGCTGGCGGCCATCGGCACCGAGCTCAGCCAGTGCCTGAACCTGCTGTTCGGCAACATCTCGCTCAAGCAGGGCATGCGCATCGTCGACATCCGCTGGCCGCAGGCGCTGCTCGACGCCTTCGGCGGCCCGCGGCACGGCATCGCCGGCCTGCGCGAGATCTGCGCCGCCCCGCGGGGGCCGCTGCTGTGCAGCGCCCTCAAGCCGATGGGCATGAGCGCCGCCGAGCTGGCCGAGCGCGCCTACCAGTTCGCCTTAGGCGGCGTGCACATCATCAAGGACGACCATGGCGTCGCCGACCAGCCGGACGCGCCGTTCGCCGAGCGCCTGGCCCGCTGCCAGGAAGCCATCGCCCGCGCCAACGCCGCGACCGGTGGCCGCAGCCTGTACTTCCCCAACGTCACCGCCGGCTACGCCGAGCTGCCGCGGCGGCTGGAGGCGGCCCGCCAAGCCGGCTGTCAGGGCGTGCTGATCAACCCCTGGGTCACCGGGCTGGACGCCATGCGCTGGGCGCGCGACGAGTTCGGCCTGGCGCTGATGGCCCACCCAGCACTCACCGGCGCCTACTTCGGCGCCGATCACGGCATCGCCCCGGAACTTCTGCTCGGCGATCTGTTCAGATTGGCAGGCGCCGACGCGTCCATCTACCCGAACACAGGCGGGCGTTTCGGTTTCACCGTGGAGACCTGCGAGGCGATCAACCATCACCTGCGCCGCGAGCTCGGCGGCCTGCGGCCGGCCTTCCCCACCCCGGGCGGCGGCATGGACGTCAAGCGCGCGCCGGAATGGATACGCCGCTACGGCCCGGATACCATCGTTCTGATCGGCGGCAGCCTGTACGCCCAAGGCGATCTCGCCGCCGCTTCCCGCACCCTGAAGGAGGCGCTGGCAACCGCATGAGCACGGCGAAAATCATCCGCGCGAAAGGCTACACCTGGGAAAACGTTCCGGTACGCGAGTATAAGAACGAGGGTAGCCACTACAAGGACATCACCCGCCAGACCATCCTCGGCGAGGGCGAAGGCGAGGAAGCGCTCAACTGCATCACTCGCTACTTCGAGATCCAGCCCGGCGGCTACTCCACCCTGGAGCGGCACGAGCACACCCACACCGTGGTGATCATCCGCGGCTCGGGCGAAGTGATCCTGGAGGACAAGGTGGCGCCGGTCGGGCTGCACGACGTCGTCTACATCGGCCCCGACACCTTCCACCAGTTCCACGCCACCGGCAGCGAACCGCTCGGCTTCCTGTGCATCGTCGATCGCAACCGCGACCGCCCGCGCCTGCCCGAAGCCGAGGACATCAACCGCCTGATGGCCAACGAAGCGGTCGCCAAGCGGCTGCGGACCTAGAACCGCCGGCGTGCCCCTCTCGGCCCGGACGGCGTCGTAAACACAAGATCCACCGCCGGGCCGATATGCCACAACCGAGTCTGGGCAGAACGGCGGTTTGATGAGTTCCCTCCCCCTCGCCGGGGAGGATTAGGGAGAGGGGGCGAAGCAAACCGCGAAGCACAACGATTGCTGCGCCCCAGCCCCTCTCACCAAGGTCGATTCCATAGGGTACATTGCGTTACCGACACAGCTTGAGCTGGGTCTAGCTAAGAATTGGATGCCCGCCCCGCCTGCGCGGGGATGAACTTTACGCAGGCATGACGACCCCGAGCCCCGTCGGAGATATGCGCATACGGGCGGCGCGTCACTCCCGCGAACGCGGGAGCCCAGGATCGCGCCCAAGCGCTCAACGACCGCCGGCCAGCCCAGCCACGTACTCCCCGATCGCCAGCGCCGAGGTCAGTCCCGGCGACTCGATCCCGAACAGATTGACGATCCCCTCGCGGCCATGCTCGGCCGGGCCGTCGATGCGGAAATCCGCCGCCGGCTCGCCGGGGCCGGAGATCTTCGGCCGCACGCCGGCATAGGCCGGCACCAGCGCGTCGTCCGGCAGCTCCGGCCAATAGCGCCGGATCGACCCGTAGAAACGCGCCGCCCGCGCCGGATCGACCTGATAGTCCGGCGTCTCCACCCACTCCACGTCCGGCCCGAACCGCGCCTGGCCGACCAGGTCCAGGGTCAGATGCACCCCGAGCCCGCCGGGCTCCGGCAGCGGGTAGACCAGCCGCTGGAATGGCGCGCGGCCGCGCAGCGCGAAGTAATTGCCCTTGGCGAAATACGCCCGCGGCACCTGCGCGGCGGGGAAGCCCTCGATGCGCGCCGCCAGCGCCGGCGCGGCAAGCCCCGCGCAGTTCACCGCTAGCCGCGCCCGCAGCTGCGGCTCGGCGTCGTCGTTCACCCAGATCTCGACTCCGCCGCCGCGCAGCGCCATGCGCGCCACCCGCGCGCGATAGGCGATAGTGGCACCCAGGCTTTCCGCCTCGCCCAGCAGCGCGAGCATCAGCCCGCGAGCGTCGACGATCCCGGTGGACGGCGACAGCAGCGCGCCGACGCAGTGCAGCGCCGGCTCCAGCGCCAGCGCCTCGGCCCGCGTCAGCGGTCGCAGGTCGTCCACCCCGTTCACTGCCGCCGCGGCGGCGATCTCCTCCAATCCGTGCAGTTGCGCCGGCTCGGTGGCGACCAGCAGCTTGCCGCAGCGACGATGGTCGATGCCGCGCTCGGCGCAGTAGGCGTACAACAGCTCCCGGCCGCGCACGCACAGCCGCGCCTTGAGCGAACCGCGCGGGTAATACAGCCCGGCGTGGATGACCTCGCTGTTGCGCGCGCTCACCCCGGTGCCGAAATCGTCCTCGGCCTCCAGGATCAGCACATCCCGCCCGGCGCGCGCCAGCGCCCGCGCCACCGCCAACCCGACCACGCCGGCACCTATGACGACACTGTCGACTTCGTACAAACCCGCTTCCTTCCCGCCACGGCCGCGGCGGCTGACATCACCGGGCGGGAACGGTAGCAGAAGCCCGAAGCGGCGAGCCAGAGCACGCTGCCTGTCAACCGGGTTGTGGAAACAGCGCTCAGGCCGATGGCGGACCGCATCGAGCCGTGGGCATTACGCTAACCCTAGCGCCTCTCCGGAACTTGACCACGCGCGGCTGTACTTTTTCCGCGGCATTTGCTTAACATCGAAATCCGATGGACCGTGAGGCAGTACCATTGCGGCCCTCGCGATACTCGATGGGGTTCATGCCCATTAGCGCCGCGAGCGAATCTCGGCACAAGCGCTTTTCATACCCTCTTTCGATTCAAGGGAAGGGCTTCATCGGTTCCGCCGCGGTACCACACGACAGCACATGTCGACGCTCCATTCCATCCCGATAACAATACGAACAGCGATGTTTGGGGGGAATCGATGCAAGAGCAGGAACGCGAATACGCCGGCTTCTGGATCAGAACCGTAGCGACCATCATTGACTCCATCCTAATCGTGCTCGTCACCTGGCCCCTGCTCCTTGCCGTCTACGGCTGGGATTATTTCGAATCCACAGCCACCAACCTTTTTGCCGGCCCCGCCGATTTCCTAATTTCCTACGTACTGCCGGCCATCATGATCATCCTGTTCTGGATGCATAAACAAGCAACGCCCGGAAAGATGCTTGTATCGGCGAAGATCGTGGACGCGAAAACCGGCCAACCCGCGTCCACCGGCCAGCTGATTGGACGCTACTTTGCCTACATCGTATCGACGTTGCCGCTGATGCTCGGATTCATTTGGATAGCATTCGATCCGCGCAAACAGGGCTGGCACGATAAACTAGCGGGAACCATCGTGGTGCGAGAGCCGCGCTGAAAGCCTTGTCCGGTGCGTCCCAACTGATAACGGCTACGCCCCGATATTGGCGGCGAGAGAAACGATCAAGGCACGGACATCAATGGCCCTTCGGCTGCTTCTATAAGCAGCCGCCTTACGCATCGGCGGTCAGAGAACCTCAGCGCGCGAACAAAAAAAGGGGGCATCCGCCCCCCTCGCTGCCTGACTTCTCAGACCACCTCGCTGCCGGCCGGCAGCGCCGGCGCTTCCAGCGCCATTTGCTTGGTAGCCGCCGACTCCGGGTCCTCCTGGCTCTGCCCGAGCTGAACGAGCAGCGCCATGTCCTCGACCGCCAGCACCTTGCCGATGTTCAGCAGGATCACGAAGCGGCCGGCGACCTTGCCCATGCCGGCGATGAACTCGGTGCGGATCTTCGCCCCGAAGCTGGGCGGCGGTTCGATGTCGCTGGCCGGGATCTCGACCACTTCCGACACCGCGTCCACCATCACACCCAACTGCCGGCGCTCCTCCTCGCCCGTGTCCACTTCCACGATCACGATGCAGCTGCGCCGCTGCACCTGGCTCACGCCGCGACCGAAGCGCGCCGCCAGGTCGATCACCGGCACCACGCTGCCGCGCAGGTTGATCACGCCACGGATGAACATGGGCATCATCGGCACGGTAGTGACGTTGCCGTACTCGATGATCTCGCGCACCTGCAGGATTCCCACGGCGAACATCTCCTGACCCAGATGGAAGGTCAGGTATTGCGCGTGTTCGTCGGCCTGCTCGGCCGCCGTCCTCTCGCGCTTGAGCATTTGGCTCATCGCCTTCTCCTCTTAGAACCGCACGAACGAGGACTCATCCGCGGCCTTGACCGGCACCGCCGCGGTCCTGGTCGCCGGCTTGGGCGCGAGCGCCTTGGAACCGCCGGCGGTCAGCGGCGCGCGCGCGGCGCCGACGCCATCGATCTTGAAGAAGCTGATCAGCTGCTGCAGCTGCTCGGCCTGGGCGGACATTTCCTCGGCGGTCGCCGCCAGCTCCTCGGACGCCGAGGCGTTCTGCTGCGTGAGCTGATTGAGCTGCTCCACCGCGGCATTGATCTGGGTAATACCCGCGGACTGCTCGGTCGAGCCCGCGGCGATCTCCTGCACCAGTTCCGAGGTCTTCTGGATCGAGGGCACGATCTCGCCCAACAGCTTGCCGGCGCGCTCGGCCAACGCCACCGAGGAGCTGGCCACCTCGCCGATCTCCGCCGCCGCCGCCTGGCTGCGCTCGGCCAGCTTGCGCACCTCGGCCGCCACCACCGCGAAGCCCTTGCCGTGCTCGCCAGCGCGCGCCGCCTCGATCGCCGCGTTGAGCGCCAGCAGGTTGGTCTGGTAAGCGATGTCGTCGATGATGCCGATCTTCTCGGCGATGGACTTCATCGCCTCGACGGTGCGCACCACCGCCTCGCCGCCCTCGACCGCCTCCTTGGCCGCCTTGGTGGCGATCTCGTCGGTGATCTTGGCGTTCTCGGTGTTCTGCGCGATCGACGCCGCCGCCTGCTCCAGCGTCGCCGAGGTCTCCTCCACCGACGCCGCCTGCTGCGAAGCGCCCTGGCTCAGGTTCTGGCTAGTGGCCGACACTTGCTCGGACGCGGATGCCAGGCTGTCAGCGCCGGCGCGCACCTCGCTGATGACGCGAGTCAGCTTCTCCACCATCCGCTGCAGCGCCTGCATGAGCTGGCCGATCTCGTCGTTCGAGTTCGCCTCGATGCGGACATTGAGGTTACCCTCGGACAGTTCGTTGGCCGCCGCCATCGCCTGGTTCACCGGCTTGGTGATGCCGCGGGTGATCCAGAAGGCGATACCACCGGCCAGCAGGAAAGCGATGACGACGAGCACAAGGGTTTGCTTCTTACCGTCGGAGACCGCCTTCTCGGCCGCACGCCCGGCCTCCTCCACCATCTCGCTCTGGAACTTGATCATGTTGCCGACCGCCTCGAGCATGGCGTCGTTGAGCGGGCGCACGTCGCTGAACAGGTAGGCGGTCGCCGCCGCGCGATCGGTACGCGCCAGTCCGATCAAGTGATCGACGGCGGCGGCGAACTTGGCACGGGCTTCCTCGACCGCCGCCAGCAGTTCCTTGCCGCGCTGTTGGCGGGTGATCGCCGCCAGTTCATCCATCTTCGCCCGGAAAATCCGGAGCGACTGCTGGATCTGGTCGATCTGGATCTGCTGAGCCTTGGGATCGTCGCTGAGCAGGAAATTGCGCAGCGACCTCGATGCCAGCTCCAGGCTGCCATTGATCTCGCTGATCATGACCGCCTTGGGCCAGCGATCCTCCGTGAGCGCTCTGACCTGAGTGTCCACGGTGGACAAGTACACGTTGCCGATGAGCCCGATCGCCGCGAGCAACGCCAACACCACGGCGAAGCCCAACGCAAGCCGCAAACCGATACGCATATTCGCAAACATCGAACGCCCTCTAACCCAATCGCCAGAACCACTGCTCCTCGTCCCTGCCCGGCCAGCGCAAACCGCCGTCCGCTCAGGGAACTTCCTAGGCCCCCACCTCGTCCGGCGCATGGTCTAGCAGTCCTCGCGCTCCAGCCATCGGCGCTTCCCTATTTGCAGATGGGATGATGAGAAATCGCGCTAGGATTCATCCGAGCCGGTGAGTTGGCGGGGACGGGCGGAGCCGCGGTTGCGTGCCGCCGGCGACTGAGCGGAGCCGGCGCCACGCCTCGCTCCGCGGCCGATTCCGCCGCTGCGGCGGCGGTTTCCGCGAAGGGTCGAGCGGTTTCGCTTCGGGGTGTTGCTACCCGGAGACAAGGAAGGGCATGTGTCCTAGCAAGGTGCGCGACGGTAATGTGGCGCCAGCCGGACTTCGGAGCAGAAGCGGCGCCCTCGCACCAGCCGCCTCGCCGCGACGAGGCGTCCGTGCGGATGGCGCGAATGGATTGGCGGGTTGGAAACCGACGCCGCGCCACGGCGTCATGGGCGACGCCCGCGGCGCGCATCGTGCGCCGAAACGCTACCCCTTGAACCCTTTCGCCACGATGTAGACCTCGCGCGAGCGCGAGCGCGAGGCGGCGGGTTTGCGGATCGCGACCTTGTCGAACGAGGTACGCACGTCCTTGAGATAGTCGTCGAAGCCGGCGCCCTGGAACACCTTGGCCAGGAAGTTGCCTTTCGGCTTGAGGGTGCGGCGCGCCATGTCCAGGGCCAGCTCCACCAGGTAGATGGAGGCGGCCTGATCGGCGGAGTCGATGCCGCTCAGGTTCGGCGCCATATCGGACATCACCAAATCGGCGCGGGCGCCGCCGAGGTGCTCCAGCAAGCGGTTGAGCACCGCCTCCTCGGTGAAATCGCCCTGGATGAAGTCGACGTGCGGCAACGGGTCCATGGGCAGGATGTCGGTGGCCAGCACGCGGCCCTTGTCGCCGACCAGCTTGCCGGCCACCTGCGACCAGCCGCCGGGCGCCGAGCCCAGGTCGACCACCAGCATGCCGGGGCGGATCAGATGGTCCTTCTCGTTGAGCTCGATGAGCTTGTAGCTGGCGCGGGAGCGGTAGCCGTCCCTCTGCGCTTGTTTGACGTAGGGGTCGTTGACATGCTCCTGCATCCAACGACGGCTACTCTTCGATTTGGCCATGGAAAACTCGCGACGGTGTAGGCCGCGGCGGGCGCCGCGATACAATCGGCCGCTATTCTAACGCCATCCCTTTCGCCGGCGTCAGCCAAACCACGGTCCCTGCCCATGCGCGCATGCGAGGAACGGTCGCTCGGTCGCATCGGCGGCACGACAGAACCATGAAGCTGGACGAGCTGAAGAAACTGCATCAGAAGAAGTACCGGGAGAGCGCCGGGCTCTACCTCGTCGAGGGCGAGCACCTGATCCTCGAACTGCAACGGGCCGTGCAGCGCAATCCGGCGCTGCGCAGCGCGCAGCTGTACGTCACTCCCCGGCACGAGCACTGGCCCACCTCTTTCGCCAAGCACGTGATCAGCGAGCGGCAGATGGCGCAGCTGGCGGACACCCGCACCCCGCAGGGGCTCATCGCCGTCGTGCCCATCCTGCCACCGCCGGCGCCGAGCGCGCACGAGCGGGCGGTGTATTTCCACGAGATCCAGGACCCCGGCAATCTGGGCACCGTGCTGCGCACCCTCGCCTGGTTCGGCGGCTTCCGCTGCCTGCTCAGCCCCAACAGCGTCGATCCTTACAACCCCAAGGTGGTGCGCGCCAGCATGGGGGCGCTGTTTCACGTGCCGGTGGAAACCGACGTGTCGCTGGATGAGCTGGCGAGGCGCTACCGGCGCATCGCCTGCCTGGACCTGGGCGGGGAGCCGATCACCGCGCCCGCCTTCGCCGACCATGACTGCTATCTGTTCGGCAACGAGGCCCGCGGCGTCCCGCGCGAGTCGATCGCGGCGCTAGGGGCGCAGCGCTTCACCATTCCCGGCGGCGGCGCCATCGAGTCGCTGAACGTGGCGGCGGCGGTGAACATGTGCGTGTACGAACTGTGCCGCTGCCCCGGCGGCCGCTGACGGCCCACCCCCGGCGTCACATTCGGGTTGCCGCGCCGCGGCATCGCCCCTAGCCTATCCGGAGAAGCCCCGCGCACCGGCATGAGCGTTCGCCGAGGCGGCGGTGCGCGCGACCGGAAGAAAACGAACTTTCCCCGTCAGTCACGGCTGCGTTTCGCAGACGAGCATAGGAGATCCGTTCATGTCGCCGATTAAGGTGCCGGTGGATGAGTTCACCACGCCCGACCCGATCACCGCGACCGAGGACATGGCCATCGACGAGCTGCGCGCTCTGATGGAGAAGCACGGCATCCGCCATCTACCGGTGGTCCGCGACGGCACCGTGGTGGGCGTGATCAGCGACCGCGACGTGCGCCTGGTCCTGGGCCTGTCGGCCGACGAGAAGCGGCTGGTGCGGGCCGGCGACATCATGGCGACCGATCCGGTGACGGTAGCCGCCAGCACGCCCCTGGACGAGGTGGCCTACACCATGTCCGCCAAGAAAGTGGGCAGCGTGATCGTCAACGACGACCAAGGCCGGTTCGTGGGCATCTTCACCGCCACCGACGCCCTGAACGCGCTGATCGAAGTCGTGCGACGGGACGGGCCGTTCGAAGGCTAGTGGCGCGGGATGCCAGGCTCGCGCCGCCGCGGGAGCGCGGAAATCATCGCCGCGCCCCGCGGAAGCGGGCATCCGGCGCTCAAGGCTCGGCGCTTCGCCCCCCATAACAAGCTTCTGGACGACACGCACAGCACATGGAAGTATTGTGATCGTCGTCACCGACACGGTCCGTAGCGATATCAGTAACAACATTCCACTCTAAGATCCGCCTCGGCCGTCGCGACCCTGCCGTTCAGGACTCCCCGCCGATTCGGATTTCTCGGGGGCTCCATGACGGCATTTCCACGAAGAATCAAAACCCTATTATTCCTTTCCTCAGCTCTTGCGGTCGCCGCCTGCGGTGGCGGTGGCGGCGACACGCCCGCCCCCGCCGGCACGGAACTGCGGGTCGAGGTGAGCGGCCTGAGCGGCGGCACGCTGACGCTGGCCGACGGCCTTGGCGGCCAGCTCGCCGTGCACAGCGACGGCACTTACACTCTCGCCTCCCTGCCGCAAGGCAGCCGCTATCAGGTCACGGTCACCGGCCAGCCGGACAATCAGGTCTGCCAGGCCGACAATGCCAGCGGCACGCTGACGACGGCCCCGTCACAGTGCCGGTCGCCTGCGCAGACGGCATCGCCTTCACCGATGGCACCGAGACGTTCGGCGCCGGCCGCGTGGTCAGCGTGGAGGTGCGCGCGCCGTTCGAGCGCCTGTCTGTGCAGCTGGACGGGCAGCCGTTGATGCACGAATACGTCGACGGCCGCCTGGTGCTCCTGGCGCCCGACCTGCCGCCCGGCGCCTACACGCTGCAAGTGACGGCCGACGAGCGCCAGTTCAGCCGGCGGTTCACCCTCACCGAAACCGTGCTGCCCGGCGGGCTCACACCGCGCGCCTACCTCGACGCCAGCGTCGAGCGAACCACGGCCGCGCTCGACCGGCAGCTGGAAACCGCGGACGCCGAAACCGCGACGGTGCTGCGCGCGATCAAGAACGCGCTGCTCGCCGAGCAGGCGGCGTCGGCCGACCTGAGCGACGTGGAGATCCGCGGCCAGGCGCAGCTCATCGCCGCCAACGAGCTGCTCGACCTGCTTGAGGTCGACACGGCGCCGGCTTTCACCCGCGCCGGTGTCGATCTCGCCGCCTGCCAGGCCGATGCCCGGGCCTATCCGATCGAGTTCATCGCCACCATCACCGCCGGCGTCGGCACCGTCACCGCGGTCTACACGCAGCAGTGGATCGCCGCCGGTATCGGCGCCGGCGTGTTCTACGTCGCCCTGACCAGCGCCAAGGACCGCGTCGCCAGCATCACGGAGCACTGCTTCGGGCCGTTCGACCCGGTGCGGCTGCTGTCTCTCAACGATCCCACGGTCCTCACCGCAGCGGCGCTGCCGCGCGCCCGCGACGCCGCCGGACTGACCTTCAACCACGGCGTGAGCCGCGGCTTCCTGCCCGAGCAGCCGGAGCGGGTCGACGGCATGATCGGCGATGACCTGACCGGCTACATCGGCCGCGTCGACCGGCTCTACACCTCGCTGGCCAGCATCGCCCGCCGGCTGATAACGCTGCCGGCGGACGGCGGCGCGATCTCGACGCTGCGCGGCTACGCCCCGGAGCGCGACGCGGCGGTGCCGCCGGGCGAGCTGAGCCTGACCGACATCAGCGACGCTCGCATCAGCGGCACGCTCAGCGTCGAAGGCGGGGCGGTTCGGTTGCTGTTCGCCTTCAAGGAAGGCCAGATGCCGGACGCGCCGGTGACGTTCCGCTTCGGCCTGCGCCGCGCCGGCAGCGGCCGCCCAGCCGACAGCTACGAGGCCAGCCTCAACCCGGCCGACCGGCCGGTCGCTACGCCGAGCGCTTTCGCGGTCGGCCGCTACCAGACCTACGAGGGGTATCTGCAAGGAGCGTTCGCTGACCGCTTCGAGATCGACCAGCCCCCGCGCTTCGGCACGGTCACGCTGCTCGATCCGGTGACTGGCCTGTTCCGCTACCGCTCCACCGGCCCCGGCTCGGTCGACCGCGACGAATTCACCTTCGTGGCCGTCAACGCCTATGGCCGCTCCGAGCCGGCCCTGGTCGAGGTGGAGGTACGGAACGACGCCTGCGAATACCTGATCTCCCACGACGGCGGCGCCCCGCTGTACATGTACCGCTGCGTGACGTATAGCGAAAGCGGCATCGTCGAAACGACCGAAGGCCTTGCGGTCCACGGCGACGCGATAACCATCTCCTACGAAACCTCGAAATACGACGCCCAGGGCGAGCTGAGCGAGGACTCCCGGATCGTCCGCGAGCTGGGGCCGGATCAAGAACCGCGCCACGAAGAGGTCTATCTCAGCCTCCACAGCTACGTGACCGATCCCCGACTCAGCGCGGCGCAGCGCCGGTATCACCGGCTGAACATCGCCGGCTATCACTCGCCAGAGTATTCGCTGATGGTCCGTGTCGGGCCAGTGGCGGACGTGAACGTCTGGTACAGCGTCACGGAGCGCGAGTGCAGCCGCAACGGCCGCACGGAAAAGACCTCGCAAGCCCGCATACGCCTCAACGATGACGGCATGCCGTACCAGGAATACAGCGACAGCCTGACGGTGCGCGATCTGGACGCCAGCGAATGCCCGACCCGCGCCGAGATTCTGGCCACGGGGCCGGAAGAGAACTGGCGCAAGCTCGACGACTACCAGGACTGGTACGTCTGGCAGAGGTACCAGAACAACCACTAGCGTCCCTTCACCCGCGGAGGCCGTGCCGGTCGAGGCCAGCACAGCCTCCGCCCCTCCCGCCTTTCCAAGGCTTGCCCAATATCCTGGCGAAGCCCATCTATGGCGTGGATGCATCCGCCGTCACCGTCCCTGGCGGACTGCACCGACGGATTAGGATGTTCTCGCTCGAAACGCCTCTGTGGGAAATCGTCGCGCGCGGCTCGCTGGCCTATCTGGCGGTGGCCTGCGTGCTGCGGATCATTCCTAAACGCACCGCCGGCAACCTGGCACCGAACGACATCATCGCGCTGGTGATGATCGGCAACCTAGCGGCCGCGGCGGTGCTGGGCGGTTCCCGGTCGATACCGGACATCCTGCTCCTGCTGCTGGTCGTCCTGCTATGGGACTACGCGTTCGACCTGCTGGAGTACTACTTCCCGAAGACGCGCCACATCATCCAGGACTCGCCCACCGTGCTAGTACGCGACGGCATGCTGATCCGGCGCAATCTGCGCAAGGAGAAGGTGACCGAGCAGGAACTCGCCGCCAGCCTGCGCGAACAGGGCATCGAGGATATGGCACGGGTCAAGCTGGCGGTGCTGGAAGTGGACGGCCGCATCAGCGTAATCCGCAAGGAATGAACTGTCGCCGCAGCCCGACAGGTTTTGAAATGCGGCGTGGAATGACCTAACTTTGGCCGCCGACCACGATTCCCGAGCGGCACGACACGCGCCGCCCGCCATTGATCGGCCGCCGCCCCGCGGCACGTCGAATCGTGACCACACATCCCAACGACGAGGTAGCCGGGTGGAGAGAAGGACCGAACTGGACGTTCTGCGTGGCGCGTTCCTGCTGGTCATGACCATGACCCACCTGCCTACCCGCTGGTCGGAGGTGTTCCAGCAGCCGGTCGGCTTCGTCTCGGCCGCGGAAGGGTTCGTGCTGCTCTCGGCCTTCCTGGCCGGCCGGGTGTACCTGCACCAGCGTCAGCGGCTGGGCCCGCGCCCGGCGCTGCGCGCGCTGCTCAAGCGCACCTTCCGCCTCTACCTCTATCACTTGGCCCTGCTGGCCTTCGCTTTCTCCGCGATCGCCTGGGTGGCGGTGGCGTTCGACCGGCCGGCGGTCAAGGGCCTGCTGATTTTCTATCTGGAGTCGCCGCTGACGGCGATCCTTACCGGCGTCGCCTTGCTGTATCGGCCGGCGCTGCTCGACATCCTGCCGATGTACGTGAACTTCCTGCTGCTGACGCCGCTGGCGTACTACCTCGCCCGGCGCTGGAGCTGGGGCGCGGTGCTGTCGCTCAGCGGCGCGCTGTGGCTGGTCGCGCAGTTCGGCGTGCGGCGCGCGCTGGAAACGGCGCTGCTGCCGGCGCTCGGGCTGGAGGAGCTGTTCACCGGTGCTTTCGATCTGCTCGGCTGGCAGTTCCTGTGGATCTGCGGCCTGGCGCTGGCGGCGCGGCCGATCGACAGGCCGCCGCTGTCCGACCGGGTATTCGCACTGACGGTAGCGCTGGCCGTGGCGTTCGGCGCGTGGCGCTATCTCGGCGGCCCGCATGGCGGTCTGGAGACGGTCGGCGCGATGTTCCTGGTCGACAAATGGAGCCTCGGCCCGATCCGGCTGCTCAACGTCGCCGTGCTGACCATGCTGCTGATGGGCCTGAACAGCCGCATCCAGGCCTGGTCCGCCGGGCCGCTGGCGCGGCTGGGACAATCGTCGCTGTGGGTGTTCTGCGGCCACGCCCTGATCGTGTTGCTCATGCTGTGCCTGGTGGACGAAGACGGGCCGCTGGAAGGGCCGCTGGGTCTGGCGATGCTGGCGGTCGGCTATGTCTCGCTGTTCGTGTTCGCCGCCCTCAATCGCTGGAAGGACCGCCTGCAAGCTCCCAAGCCGCTGGCGACCGCCGAGGCCGGCTCGTGCTCTAGCCCCGGCGCGCCTGAGCGGTAAATGCTGCTTCGACGCACGGCAACCCGCGCGTCAGCCCTCCCCTATTCCCGTTCCGGGAAAACGCCGCAACGACGGCGTGTCATTGATTGCTCGTGATCTGCCCACGTGCGGGCCGGGCAACCACCGCGCCCATCGTCCAGCTCAGATGGCGACGCGGCCCCCCTCCGCGTCAACGGCGTTTTTTGCACCGCACCGTCACCCAGTATCCGAAAGGTCGTTCCTGTGCTATTGATCGAACGATCGTATTAGAACTAATAAGAAACCTATAAGGGTCGAGCCGGGGGAGCTGAACCGTCATGATGTCAAACGCCTCCTACCGCATAGCGTTCCTAAGTGGCGAGCTCGCTGACCCGGCAATGGAAACGCGCTACCGCGCATACGCCGCTCCCGAGACCAGCCGGCAGGCACGGCGGGCGCTGACCGTCTGGGGCATCCTGCTGATCCTGTTCATTCCCGCCGACTTCGTCACCTACGGCAACGGGCGGGCGCTGTACGCCAGCCTGGGCATGCGCTTCGCCACCATTCTCATGCTGATCGGCAGCTGGCTCTGGTTCCGCCGCCACCCGTTGGCCGCCGTCGAAGGTCGGTTGATGACGGGCCTGACGCTGCTCGCCTTCACGCTGTTCCTGTGGGCTTACCGGGCCACGCCGCCCGAGAACATTCCCTGGCTGGTCGCGGTGATATCGATCATGTTGTTCGGCATGTTCGTGATGCTGCCGAACCGCCCCTTGCTGGCCGGCCTGGTGGGACTGTACGTGATCGCCGCCATGGTGCTGCTGGCGGCTCATGCGGTGCCGACTACTACCCCTTACCGCCTGACAATTCTGAGCCTGATCCTGCTGCTACCGGTAAGCTGCGGTTTTATCGCCGCCTACCGCTTCCAGGCGGTGCGGCGAGCGGAATTCGCCGCGCTGGAGCAAGCCCGCGCCGAGATCACCCGCAGCGCCGAGCTGGAAGCCGAACTGCGCCAGCAGGCGGCGATCGATCCGCTGACCGGCGCCAGCACCCGCCGCCATTACGAAACGGTGTTCCAGACCGAGCTGGCGCGGGCGCGCCGCCAGGGGCGGCCGCTGGCGCTATGCCTGTTCGACTTGGATCACTTCAAGCGCATCAACGACACCTACGGCCACGCCGCCGGCGACGCCGCGCTGCAGGCGACCGCCGACATCTGCCGATCGGAGCTGCGCGCCACCGATCTGCTCGGCCGCCTGGGCGGGGAAGAGTTCGTGATACTGCTGCCGGACACCAACCGCAGCCAGGCCATGGTGGTCGCCGAACGCCTGCGTCTGCGCCTAGCCGAGGCCTCGGTCACCGTCAGCGGCCAACGGCTCACGCTCACGGCCACCTTTGGCGTGACCGAACTGCTGCCCACCGACACCACTCTCGCGGACCTCCTGCGACGAGCGGACCAAGCCCTGCTCGACGGCAAGCGCACGGGCCGCAACCGGGTCTGCAGCATCGGCTAAGGCGCGCAACGAAACGGACGATACCGCTATGGCGACCACCGTCGAACGTCCCCACTACCAACTCACCTTCTGGCTTGGCGAATTCGCCGATGCCGACCTCGAGCACCGTTTCCGCGCCCGCGTGGCGCCGGCGGTACGGAAGCGCCTGAGCAAGTTTTTCCTCGTCTGGGCGGCGCTGCTGCTGTTGTTCGGGATCCACGACTACCACACCTTCGGGCTGAGCGGCACGTTCCTGATCCTGACGACGGCACGCTGCGCCGCCGTGGCGCTGCTGCTGGCATGCGCCGCCCATCTGCGCCAGACCGCCGGCGGCATTCCGGCCTGGCCGCTGGCGGCGGTGCTGATGCCGGTGACCGTAGCTTTCGTAGCGACGCTTTCCTTTCTCATGTCCACCGACAACCTGCCGTGGACCACCACCATCTTCATGGCGGCGCTGTTGGGCACGTTCATCGTGCTGCCCGAGCGGCTGGGCACGGGAACGCTGGTCTCGATCGCGGCCATCGCCGTGTATATGGTCTGCACCTATCTGGTGGTGCCGGAAACCACGCCCGCGCGCATGACGGTGTTTGGGATGATCCTGGCGCTGCCGGCCGGCGTCGGTTTCATCGCCGCGCACCGCATCCAGATCGCCAGTCGCGAGGCTTTCGCGGCGCTCGAGCATGCCGAGCGGGAGCTGAGCCGCCGCAAGCAACTCGAGACCGAGCTGCGGCGCACCGCCGCCACCGACCCGCTTACCGGCGTCTTCAACCGGCGCCACTATCTGCCGCTGTTCCAGCGCGAGTTCGAACGGGCGCTACGGTATCGGCAGCCGCTGGCGCTGTGCCTGCTCGACCTGGATCACTTCAAGCGCATCAACGACACCTATGGCCACGCCGCCGGCGACACCGCGCTCAGGACCATAGCGGACATATGCCGCAGCGAACTGCGGGAGACCGACGTTCTCGGTCGGCTGGGAGGCGAGGAATTCGTGGTACTGCTGCCGAACACCACGGCAGAGAACGCGAAAGCGGCGGCGGAGCGCATCCGGGCCCGCCTGGCGGCCACCGAGATCGTCGAGGGCGGCCAGCGCTTCCGGGTATCCACCACCATCGGCGTCACCGAGCTCCGGCCGGGCGACCGGCAGATCGACGATCTGATTCAGCGCGCCGACCACGCGCTCTATGTCGGCAAGGAGGCCGGGCGCAACCGCGTGCAACTCACCTGAAGGCGGGCGACCGCGCGAAAGGCGTCTAGACGCCGGCTTCGGCGTCGACCGGCAAGGCCGAGGCCGGCAAGCCGAACAGCCGATCGAAGGTCCAGCTGAACACGTAGGTGTAGACCACGAAGAACATGCTCATGCCGATGTTCATCAGCAGCGCCTGCCAAAGGCTGACCTCCAACCACCAGGAGAACAGCGGCACGAGCATGAGTATCAGCCCGCACTCGAAACCCACGGCGTGGGCGACGCGGCGCGCCACGCTGCGGCCGCGGACAGACTGACGCGCTTCCCAGGCCTCGAACAGTGTGTTGTAGGTCAGATTCCAGAGCACCGCCACCACCGAGCAGGCCACGGCCAACGTTCCACCCTGGAACCAAGTGCGCCCGGACAGCGCCGCCAAGCTCGGTCCGAGCAGCGATACCGCGATGGTCTCGTACAGCGCGACGTAAACCACTCTTCTCTTCACACCCTGCACGCGACACCTCGAGCGCTCAAAAACCCGGTAACTACACCAGGATGCTCGGCGGCAGCGCAAGAGCCCCTGACAGCCAGCGCTCTCACCTTGTCCTGCGGCGCTGGACTTGAGATAGAAAATCTATCTCTATGCCTTATTGTGTTTATAAAACATCATGTAATTAATAGAAATTTTAATCTTCTTGGTTTTTCAACAGTTAGAAAATATCGCCCAAAAGCAACTAGACAGACCGGTACGTACGTGATTCAATAAGCCTCACGAACAGACCGGTCTGTCTGGTCTGACAGCAGAACCCCTGACGGGGCCTTCATTGGGAGATTGAGACCATGAACAAGAAGATCGCGCTGGCTCTGGCTACCGTTCTCACCGCCGGCTCCGCGCTGGCCAACGCCGCCGAGACGCCCGAGCAGCTGTTGGTGGAGTGGGGCTACCTGCCCGCCGCCGACAAGGCGCCGGCCAAGATGGTCACCGTGACCCCGGTGCAGCCGCGCAATGACGTCGAGGCCGTGATGATCGCCCATGGCATCCCTGTCCCCGGCGCCACTACTCAGGTCGAGGGTCAGTTCGTGGTGCACGACGCCGACCTCAAGCCGCTCGACCCGGTGCGCCAGCTGCTGGTCGACTGGGATCACATCCAGCGCTCGACCGTGACCGCCGACTTCGTCAAGGTCGCCCCTAACAGCTAAAGCTCCGAACCGAGCCGCACGAAGAGGGCCGCGAACGCGGCCCTCTTTTTTGCCGACAAGAACCTGTCCTGCGACGGCTTCGCCGGTTCTGGTCCTGAACAGCCTGCACCGCTGGCCAGCACCCGCGAGCAAAGCGCAGGCAAATTTTTTTCGACAACAACTAGACAGACCGGTCGGTCTATGATCCAATACAACTCATGGACAGACCGGTCTGTCTGGTCTGACGACGAAATCCCCCGCGTGGGGCCACACCTCTAGGAGATTCGACTATGAGCAAGAAGTTCGCGCTGGCTCTGGCTACCGTTCTCACCGCCGGCTCCGCGCTGGCCAACGCCGCCGAGACGCCCGAGCAGCTGTTGGTGGAGTGGGGCTACCTGCCCGCCGCCGACAAGGCGCCGGCCAAGATGGTCACCGTGACCCCGGTGCAGCCGCGCAATGACGTCGAGGCCGTGATGATCGCCAACGGCATCCCGGTCCCTGGCGCCACCACCCAGGTGCGAGAGCAGTTCGTGGTGCACGACGCCGACCTCAAGCCGCTCGACCCGGTGCGCCAGCTGCTGGTCGACTGGGATCACATCCAGCGCTCGACCGTGACCGCCGACACCACGCCGAACAGCTAACGGTCCAAGCCGAGCTGCACGAAGAGGGCCGCGAACGCGGCCCTCTTTATTTGTCGTCCGGAACCGATCCCGGACGCCCGCCATGAGGCGGCTTGACTCAAGCGGCGCGCAGCTTGCGGTCGAGCCGCGCCAGCAGCGTGTCCACCCCTTCCTGCGAGGTCGGCGCCGACACCGCCAGACGCGGCTCGCCCCGCACCTTCGCGCCGTCATCGGTCGAAACGGTGGCAAGATCGGCGGCTTCGCGCACCCGCGCCGCCAGGCGGCGGGCCTCGATCTCGTCGGTCTCCGGCAGCACCACCATCAGCGTATCGTTGTCCCAGCGCCCCAGCACATCGGTGGGCCGTAACACCTTCGCGACCGCCTCGGCCAGCTGCGTGAACAGCCGGTTGGCGACCGAATGCCCGTGCTTGGCGGCGACCTGCTCCAATCCGCCGAGCTGGATCAGCAGCAGCGACATCGGCCGGGCATGACGCAGCCAACGCTCGTGCTCCGCCTCCAGCCGCTCGGATAGGCTGCGCCGGTTGAGCACACCGGTCAGGGGGTCGCGGGTGGCGCGACCGAACAGATCCAGCAGCATGCGCAGCTGGCTGAGCTGGGTACCGAGAGAGATCAGCAGCACCAGCGACAGCAGCCACAGCATGCCCAGCCAGCGCGGCTCGAGCGGCGAGCCCAGGGCGACCTCCAGCCCGCCGTAGCCGAGCAGCACCGGCAGCCCGAACGCCAGCCCCTCCAGCAGCGTGAGGGGAAAGATCGCCAGCATGGCGACGATCGCCACTGGGAAGAAGGCGTAGCCTTTGAGGATTTCATCGCCAGCGCCCATGGTCAGGCGCGCCGTGACATACAGCGCCGCCGGCACCGCCAACAGGGCCGCCAGCCGCGCCAACGTCCCCCCAAGACTGCCGCCGGCCGGCGAGTAGAAGAACACCGCCAACGCCAGAGCCGCGGCGCCCAGACGCAAGCCGGCCACCGGCACGAACTGGATATACGGCAGAACCAGGTAGTCGATGGGAATCCAGGCGGGCAGCAGTACCGCCAGAACCAGCGCCAGCGTACGCACCCGCGTCAGCATGTAATCGGCACGGGAGGCCGTGAAGTCAGCCGCATGACGACGACTGGCCAAAAGCTCGACAAAAGCGGGCTTGACGTTGGTTTCCTCAGCCATGGGTGCTCCGTGTATAGGTTGTTGTTATGGCTCGATTGTCGCCACCGGCGCCAAGAACGACTTGACCCGCGTCAATGGAGCAAAATCGAACATGCCCGAGCTGCCGAGCCCAATGTCGGGCGCGCGACGGGGTACGGACGCCTTCCCCCAGCAGGCGCCGCCGCGGATCGATACGCTAAGTCCCGGGAATCTATTGCTAATACGTAAAAATTAGAATATTTGCTATCACAACGTGATTCACGGGCGGAAAAACAACATGCGAACAATCTCCCGGGCGCCGCTGATCGCAACCCTCGCCGTCTTGACCTTCCCCGCGTTCGCGCAAACCCAGGTTTGGAGCGAGGCGCCCAAGACCTCGAACTGGAGCGAAGCGCCGAAAACCTCCAATTGGAGCGAGGCGCCGACCACCTCCAATTGGAGCGAAGCCCCCAAGACTTCCAATTGGAGCGAAACACCCACCACGTCCAACTGGAGCGAAGCGCCCAAAACCGGTAACTGGAGCGAGAATTTCGAGCTGCCGAAACCGCCCGCCCCCACGCCGCCCCCCCAGAACCGCCCCGCCATCAATCCCAAGGTCGGCGAGCTGGTCGAGGTATTGTCGATCGGCCGCTGGGAGACGGCGCGGGTGCTGGAGGCTCGCAACGGCCAGTATCTGATCCACTACGAAGGCCTGGACAGCCGCTGGGACGAGTGGGTCGGGCCGGAGCGCATGCGCCCGCTCACCGACACCCCGGCCGCCCCGGTGACCAAGGACCCGTCGTCGAATTCCTGGCTGACCAAGGACGTGACCGCGCCGCCGCCGGGTGGCTCGGCGCCGACACCGACCGGCCAGGTGTGGTCCACTCATCCGGCCGGACGCTGGGTTTGCAGAACCTGGGATTACGGCCAGGTGAATTACATTGCCGAGTTCGAATTGAAGAAAGACGGCAATTACCGCGACATAGCGAACAAGGGCAGCGGCCGTTACCGCTACGACGCCAAGGAAAACCGCATCACCTTCGTCAGCGGCCCGCAGAAGACCTCGTCGGCGTCGATCCATTTCTTCCCGACCGGCCACAAGGGCAAGGGCCATATCGTGTTCGACTACGGCGGCGGCGCCAAGCTGGATTGCTACCGCGAGGCTTTGCCCTGATCGGCCGAGGGCGGCGCCGATCCAATCGGCGCAAGCGCTCCGCTCGCGGTCTAGCAGCGCCTCGGTTCACGCGGCGACGCGCCGCCTAACCAAGGCGCGGTGCGGTCGCCGCATGCGCCGCAGCTCCCGCAAGAGCCGTTGCGGCAGGTCAGTCGATGTAGAAATCCCAAGTCAGCGCCGTCACCCGCCCCCGCTCCACCCGCACCCGCAGCAGGTCCGGCGTCGGCTCGCCGAGCACGTACACCAGCTCCGGCCCCTCGCGGTACGCCGGCGCCCCCATGATTGCCCGCACCTCGGCCAGGCTGCTGCCCACCCGTAGCCCTTCCGCGGTCCGGTACCGGGGCGCCGTGACGCGCAGCCGCAGCGGCAGCTCCCGGCGCGCGGGTCCCGCTTCGTAAATGATCAACTCCAGGCCGGGATAGCGGCGGGTGACGACGCGATCGATCTGCTCGGGATCGTGCGGGTTAGGCACGCGGCGCACGATCAGCCGCTCGGGCGGCGGCAACCGGTCCAGCAGAGGTAGGCGCTGCTGATCGGGGTGGGTGTACGCCAGCCCCGTCAGCAGCTCGGGCAGGCTACCCTGCAGCGGGTCGCCGACGCTCAGCAGACACCCCAGAAGGACGAAATTCAATGGACTGGCGGCCATAGACGGCCCCACGACGCCAATCGGCGCCCCCAGTTCTAGGGGTAGGCGATGACCGTCGCAAGCGAGCGTTTCCATTCCCGAGCGCGACGACTAGAGTAGGCCCACGATGTCCCGAAACCCGCGAGATCGCATGAGCGCGCTACAGGATTTCTACTCGATCTACCGCCACGGTCTGGTCCGGGTGGCGGTGGGGCTGCCGCTGGTCAAGGTGGCCGATCCGGCCCACAACGCCGCCCGCACCATCGCCCTGGCGCGGCGGGCGCACGAAGCCAAGGCGGCGCTGGTGGTGTTCCCGGAGCTGGGGCTGTCGGCCTACAGCTGCGAGGATCTATTCCACCAGGACGCGCTGCTGGAAGCGGTGCTGGCCGCGCTGGGAGAGCTGCGCCAGGCCAGCCGCGAACTCGATCCGCTGCTGCTGGTGGGCGCGCCGCTGCGTGTGGACGGCAGGCTATTCAACTGCGCGGTGGCACTGTTCCGCGGCCGCATCCTCGGCGTCGCGCCCAAGACCTATCTGCCCAACTACCGGGAGTTCTACGAGAAGCGTCAGTTCGCCTCGGCCCGCGACGCCGTGCGCGATGAGATCACCCTGCTCGGCGAGCGGGTGCCGTTCGGCAACGACCTGATCTACGAAGCGGCCGGCCTGCCCGGCTTCGCCGTGCACGCCGAGATCTGCGAGGACGTCTGGGCGCCGATCCCGCCGTCGACCTACGCCGCCCTGGCCGGTGCCACCGTGCTCTGCAACCTGTCGGCCAGCAACATCACCATCGGCAAGGCCGATTACCGCCGCAGCCTATGCGCCGCGCACAGCGGCAAGTGCATCGCCGCCTATCTCTACACGGCGGCCGGGCCGGGCGAGTCCACCAACGACCTGGCCTGGGACGGGCACGCGCTGATCTACGAGAACAACGAGCGCCTGGCGGAAAGCGAACGCTTCCCGGCCGACGAGCAGCTGCTGCTGGCCGACGTCGACATCGAGCGGCTGCTGCAGGAGCGCATGCGCTCCACCACCTTCGGCGACGCCGCCGTCGAGCATCGCAACAGAATCGCCGCCCTGCGCCGCGTGCCCTTCGACTTCGTCGCGCCGAGCGGGGCGCATGAGCTGCACCGCCGCGTCGAGCGCTTCCCCTATGTGCCCAGCGACCCGGCCGAGCGCGACGCGCGCTGCTTCGAGGCCTACAACATCCAGGTGCACGGCCTGAAGAAGCGTATCGAAGCCACCGGCATCGACAAGCTGGTGATCGGCGTCTCCGGCGGGCTGGACTCCACCCACGCGCTGATCGTCTGCGCCAAGACCATGGACCGCCTGGGGCTGCCGCGCAGCAACATCCTGGCCTACACCATGCCCGGCTTCGCCACCTCCGACGCCACCCTGCGCAACGCCCACGCGCTGATGCAAAGCCTGGGGGTGAGCGGCGCCGAGATCGACATCCGCCCATCCTGCCTACAGATGCTCAAGGACATCGGCCACCCCTTCGTCGACGGCGAGCCGGTGTACGACGTCACCTTCGAGAACGTGCAGGCCGGCGAGCGCACTTCACACCTGTTCCGCCTGGCCAACCAGCACAACGGCCTGGTGATCGGTACCGGCGACCTGTCCGAACTGGCCCTGGGCTGGTGCACCTACGGCGTGGGCGACCACATGTCGCACTACAACGTCAACGCCTCGGTGCCTAAGACCCTGATCCAGCACCTGATCCGCTGGGTGATCGACAGCAACCAGTTCGGCGCCGGCACCAGCGCTATCCTGCAGGCGGTACTGGACACCGAGATCTCGCCGGAGCTGGTTCCCGGCACGACCAAGGACAAGCCGGCGCAGAGCACCGAGGCGCGGATCGGCCCCTACGAGCTGCAGGACTTCAACACCTACTACATCACCCGCTACGGCTTCCGCCCCAGCAAGGTCGCCTTCCTCGCCTACCATGCCTGGCGCGACCGCGACCACGGCGACTGGCCGGCCGGGCTGGCGCCCGAGAAGCGCAACCAGTACGACCTGGCCACCATCCGCAAGTGGCTGGAGCTGTTCCTGTACCGCTTCTTCAAGATCAGCCAGTTCAAGCGCACCTGCGTGCCCAACGGCCCCAAGGTCGGCTCGGGCGGCTCGCTGTCGCCGCGCGGCGATTGGCGCGCCCCGTCCGACTCGGAAGCCGAGGTCTGGCTGGAGGAGCTGCGCCGCAACGTGCCAGAGCGCTGACCGCCGGACAGCGCCGTCTCGCGCCGCCGCACCGCCCCAGCCTATCGCAACGCACCGCCGGGTCTCGCTGCCACGCGAGGCCCGGCGCGGCGGAAACCGCTCAAGGCTTCCGCCGCCGCCACCAGCGAACCGGTGGACATTCATTCGCCGCCTGCCCGGCTACAATAAACGCGGTCTTCAGCAAAAACTTCTAACCAAATGCCCCATCCCGGCCCCATCGGCGTCTTTGATTCCGGCATCGGCGGTCTGTCAGTGCTGCGCGAGATCCGCGCCCTGCTCCCCCACGAGAATTTGCACTACGTCGCCGACTCCGGCCATGTGCCCTACGGCGACAAGCCGGAGGCTTACATCCGCCAGCGCGCCCTCGCCCTGAGCGAATTCCTGCTGTCGCAGGGCGCCAAGGCGCTGGTGGTGGCCTGCAACACCGCCACGGCCGCGGCGGTAACGCTGCTGCGCGAAACCTTCCCTGTGCCGGTGATCGGCATGGAACCGGCGGTCAAACCGGCGGTGGCGGCCACCGGCTCGGGTGTGGTGGGCGTGCTGGCGACGGTGGGCACCCTGTCCAGCGCCCGTTTCGCGGCGCTGCTGAGCCGCTACGGCGACGAGGTGAGCATCGTCACCCAGCCCTGCCCCGGCTTGGTGGAGC